>ERZ888423.1190-NODE-1190-length-23569-cov-7.798716_pt1 | contig 23569 bp, 24 predicted proteins | sample MGYA00520523_ERZ888423 | MGnify/ENA primary metagenome ERZ888423 (study PRJEB32303, sample SAMEA104408611) | aquatic metagenome | biome: Brackish water; feature: Pelagic; material: water | place: Baltic Sea | collected 2014-06-08T10:24:00 | depth 30,27 m ...
CAACAGCAACAGCAACAGCAACAGCAACAGCAACAGCAACAGCAACAGCAACAGGTGGTGACGGACTGATGCTGGCACGCAACGCGGAGTCGCTCTACTGGATCGGGCGTTACGTCGAGCGAGCCGACGGCACGGCCCGGATTCTCGACGTTACCGTCCATCAACTCCTTGAAGACTCCAGCGTGGACCCGGACCACGCGTCGCGCACGCTGCTGCGGGTACTCGGCATCGAAGCGCCAAAGTCCGCCTTGGACTTGTGGTCGCTGACTAATCTGGTGGCGTTCAGCCGGGATGCTGATGGCGGATGTTCGATCGTGCAAGCGATCTCGTCTGCCCGGGAGAACGCCCGGGGCGCACGCGAAGTCACCTCCACCGAGATATGGGAGTGCCTGAACACGACCTACAACGCATTGCCCGAGCGGGAGCGAGCCGCCAAACGGCTGGGGCCGTATGAGTTCCTGTCGTATGTGGAGGGTCGCGCGGCGATGTTCGCCGGCCTGGCCGACTCCACCCTGTCCCGTGACGATGGATACCGGTTCATGGTGTTGGGCCGCGCAATTGAACGCGTCGACATGACGGTGCGACTGCTGCTGTCCCGCGTCGGTGACAGCGCGTCCTCGCCGGCATGGGTGACGGTGCTGAACTCCGCAGGCGCTCACGACACCTACCTGCGCACCTATCGGGGTGTGCTCGACGCAGCCCGTGTCGTCGAGTTCATGTTGCTGGATCGGCTTTTTCCACGCTCAGTGATGTACTCGCTGAGGTTGGCAGAACACAGCCTCGACGAGCTGCACAGGCGCCGACTCAACCGGGTAGGCGCCACTGCGGAGGTGCAACGTCTACTGGGAAACACCCGCAGCGAGTTGGAGTTCCTGCCACAAGGGGTGCTGTTGGAGTCGCTAGAAGAACGCCTGGCCAGTATCCAGGTGATGTGTGCTGATGTCGGAGAAGCGTTGGAGCTGGAGTACTTTCACTCTGCGCCGTGGGTGGCGTGGTCTGACGCGGGCCGCGATGGCTCGCTGGTGATCGAAGAAGGCGAGGTCTGACATGTGGCGGATGCGGGTCATCCATGACACCGGCTATGCCTACAAGTCGCCGGTTACTGCTTCCTTCAACGAGGCAAGGCTCACGCCGAGGTCGGACTTGCGGCAGAACGTCATCCTCAACCGCGTCGAGACCGTACCGGCCACCAGGTCATACCGCTACGTCGACTACTGGGGCACGGCGGTCACTTCGTTCGACCTGCACGCCCCGCACACCGAGTTGGAGGTGACGGCGTCCTCAGTGGTGGAGACCGACGTGCCCGAGCCGCCCACGATCGAGCTCGGCTGGGAGGCTCTGGCCGCCGAGCCGGTGATCGACAAATACGACGAGATGCTCTCCCCGACGCGCTACGTTCCCGCGAGCAAGAGGATCGAACGGGTGGGACGCCGCATCGCGAAATACCACGATCCGGCTGAGGCCGTGATCGAGGCTGCGCGCTGGGCTCACGCCGAACTGGAGTACGTGCCCGGCACCACGGGAGTGCACACCTCCGGTGTCGACGCGTTGCGTGAGGGCAAGGGAGTGTGCCAGGACTTTGCGCATCTGACGTTGATGGTGTTGCGCGGCATGGGAATTCCATCGCGGTATGTCTCGGGGTACCTACATCCCAACCCCGATGCCAAGCTGGGTGAGACCGTCGACGGGCAGAGCCACGCCTGGATTCAGGCGTGGACGGGGCAGTGGTGGCATTACGACCCCACCAACGACGCCGAGATCAACGAGCAGTACATCAGTGTCGGCGTCGGCCGGGATTACTCGGACGTGCCGCCGCTCAAGGGCATCTATTCGGGTGAGGGGTCCACGGACCTCGACGTCGTTGTGGAGATCACCCGGCTGGCGTGATCTCTTGCGGCTCAATTTTTCTGAGGTCAGTCTTTCTGGGCACCGACGCCCGGGTGGACCTCGACCCGGTGCAGATCCTCGCCGATCTCGATCTGACGGTCGAATACCGAGGCCGCCAGCGCCCGCCAGTCCTCTTCCTGGCCTGGTTGGATCGCCGGCACGTAATGGGTGAGGATCAGGATGCCGACGTCGGCGCGGGCGGCTGTCTCGGCTGCCTGCTCCACTGACGAGTGGTAGTCGCAGATGTCTCGGATCCTTTGCATCGGCATTGATTCGATGAGGTCTCGGCGAATCGCCGTGTGTACCAATGCGCCAGCGCCGGCGGCCAGTTCGTCGAGGGTCGGGCAGGGCACGGTGTCACCGGCCAGTACGACTGATGCCCCGTCGTGTTCGATACGGAATCCGATGGTTGGGGCTACGGGGCGGTGATCGGTGGGCGCGACCCGGATCTGGACTCCGTTGCGACCCCACACCACGCCGTCGGTCACTTCCTCGACCTCCACCGGTGGTGGCGTCGTCAGATCGGCGTGGTGGGCGATGCGGTATCCGATGTCGAAGTTGAACGCTTTCAACGTGTTCTCGACGACTTCGGCGGTCCCCGGGGGGCCGATGATCGGCAGTGGGGCCAAATCGGGAGCGAAGTTCGACACCCACCGAGTGATCAGCACGTCGCCCAGGTCGGCGATATGGTCGCTGTGTAGGTGGGTCAGCAGCAACGCTGTCAGGCTGTTGGCACCTACGCCCAGGGCGGCGGTGCGCTGCAGCACCCCACGTCCGCAATCCACGAGGAACGTCTGGTCGCCGGCGCGCACGAGCGTGGACGGTCCCGCGCGCTTCGGGTCGGGGATGGGGCTGCCGGTGCCCAACAGGGTGACTTCGATCATGGAAGCCACCTAACCCTCTGCTGGGGTGCTTCTGGGATGCAAAACGCCGAACGCGGTCGTCTTTATTGCATAACCTGGTGGGTAGCAGTCACGAGGGGCGGAGAAGTCGATGCGGATATCCGATGTGTTGCGGGGCAAGGGCGAGACGGTGGCCACAATCACCCCGGAGACTTCGGTTGCCGGACTGTTGACGGAATTGTCTGCGCGCAATATCGGTGCGATGGTGGTGGTCTCGCCGGACGGACTGCTGGGCATCGTGTCCGAGCGGGACGTGGTGCGCGCGCTGCACGAACTCGGCGCTGAGTTGTTGGGACGTCCGGTGTCGGAGATCATGACGACGTTGGTGGCGACGTGCTCGCCGGAGGATTCGATCGACAGCTTGAGCGTGTTGATGACAACGAACAGGGTTCGCCACGTCCCCGTCATGGTCGACGGCCGGCTTGCCGGGATTGTGAGCATCGGCGACGTCGTCAAGAACCGCATGGAGGAACTCGAGCGCGAACAGCAGCAGCTCCAGGCGTACATCACCCAGGGCTGATCGGCCGTGCCGCCAGCGGTCGACGTCCGCGTCGCGCGGAAGGCGGACGTGCGTGGTCTGTCGCGGGTGCTGGGTCGGGCTTTCTTCGATGACCCGGTTATGAGGTGGATGCTGCCTGATGACGTGCGGCGGGCCCGTGCGCTGCCGCGGGTTTTCGCTGCGATGACTCGTTACCACTTCCTGGCCGGTGGATCAGTGGAAGTCGCGAGCGTGGCCGAGACGCCGGGTGCGGGGGCGTTGGGTGCTGCGGCGCTGTGGGATCCGCCGGGCCGCTGGCAGCAGACTGCTGGGGAGGAACTGCGGATGATGCCGAGCTTCCTGCTGGCGATTGGTCGCCAGGTCCGGCGTGGCCAAAGCATCGCCGAACTGATGAAGCGCAACCATCCCGAGGAGCCCCACTGGTATTTGGCCGTCATCGGCAGCGACCCGGACGTTCGCGGGGCAGGTTTCGGGCAGGCTCTGATGCAGTCGCGGCTCGATCGGTGCGATGCCGAGGGAGCCCCCGCGTACTTGGAGTCGACCGATGAGTCCAACGTTCCCTATTACCTGCGCTTCGGCTTCGATGTGACTGGCGAGATCACCGTTCCCGGCGGCGGTCCCACGATGTGGCAGATGTGGCGCCGTCCCCGGTAGCGGGACTTAGCTCCAGGAGTGCTGCGCGCGCAGGTGGGTCGCGACCACGTCGAACACCTCACGGTCCAGGATCGCGCCTTCGCGTCTGATGCCATCTTCGGGGACATCGAGCACCCGGTCCAGACGCACCCAGCTGACGCGGCCCTCGTGGTCCCAGCCGCCGCTGCCGATGCTGATCCAGTCCGGGTCGTCACGGTGATGCTCCTGGCTGGACAGCATCAGGCCGAGTAAAGTGCGCTGGTCCCGGCCGACAACCAGCACCGGGCGGTCCTTGCCCCTGTTGGGGTCGTCCTCGTAGACCACCCAGGTCCATACGACCTCGCCCGGGTCCGCCTGGCCGTCCAGATCGGGCGCGTAGGCGACTCTGCGGGCGCGATGTGCGGTCGGAACGAACGTGCTGGACACCGGTCGTCCGGCGGGCAGCGCGGGTGTGGGGCTGTCGGTTGCCGCGGCGAGGGCGCCCAGGCCGATCCGGATGCCCTCCTGGATGCCGCGTTGCAGGGTCTCTGACCTCTGCAGTTGGCGGACCAGTTTCGGTGCCTCGTTGAACACGAGGTTCTCGGTGTTCTTGAGCAAGAAGCGCTGAAACGTCTTCCACGATGACGTCATAGCTGCCAAGCATAGGCCCACGCCAGCATGCTCGATTGTGTCGCGGGGGGGTGCGCTCGATACTCTCAAGGGGCTTGTCTCGGTTGATCAGATGCCGAGTCGACCCCGCTCACCAGGAGATTCCCATCAGCAGCTTCGCCGACAAAACCTTCACTGCGCCGGCGCAGATTCGGAACTTCTGCATCATCGCCCACATCGACCACGGCAAGTCGACGCTGGCCGACCGGATGCTGGGTATCACCGGCGTCGTCGCAGATCGGGACATGCGGGCCCAGTACCTGGACCGGATGGACATCGAGCGCGAGCGTGGCATCACCATCAAGGCCCAGAACGTTCGGCTGCCGTGGGAGATCACCGGCGGTGAGCACCAGGGCGAATACGTGTTGCACCTGATCGACACGCCCGGCCACGTCGACTTCACCTATGAGGTGTCCCGCGCGCTGGAGGCCTGCGAGGGTGCGGTGCTGCTGGTCGACGCCGCTCAAGGCATCGAGGCGCAGACGCTGGCGAATCTGTATCTGGCTTTGGACCGTGGCCTGACGATCATCCCGGTGCTCAACAAGATCGATCTGCCTGCCGCCGACCCGGACCGCTATGCCGGTGAGATCGCCCACATCATCGGTTGCGAACCCGACGAGGTGTTGCGCGTTTCGGGTAAGACCGGTGCGGGCGTCCGTGAGTTGCTCGACGAGGTGGTCCGGTTGATTCCCCCGCCGGTCGGCGACGCCGATGCGCCGGCGCGGGCGATGATCTTCGACTCGGTCTATGACATCTACCGTGGCGTCGTGACCTACGTCCGCGTGGTGGACGGCAAACTCAGCCCGCGCGAGAAGATCAAGATGATGTCTACCGGCACCACCCACGAGCTGCTGGAAGTCGGGATTGTCTCGCCCGAGTCCAAGGCCACCGAGGGGTTGGGTGTCGGCGAGGTGGGCTATCTCATCACCGGGGTGAAGGACGTCCGGCAGTCCAAGGTCGGTGACACCGTCACCTCGGCCCGGCACGGTGCCACCGAGGCGCTGACCGGATACCGCGAACCCAAACCGATGGTCTATTCGGGCCTGTACCCGGTCGACGGTTCCGACTACCCGAACCTGCGCGATGCGTTGGAACGGCTTCAGCTCAACGACGCCGCGTTGACCTGGGAGCCGGAGACGTCAGTGGCGCTCGGGTTCGGGTTCCGCTGCGGGTTCCTGGGCCTGCTGCACATGGAGATCACCCGCGAGCGTCTGGAACGTGAATTCGATCTGGACCTGATCTCGACAGCGCCCAACGTCGTCTACCGGGTCGTCAAAGATGACGGGGCCGAGCTGGTTGTGACGAATCCGTCCGACTGGCAGGAGGGCAAGGTTCGGGCTGTCTTCGAACCGGTGGTGAAGACCACGGTCATTGCGCCCAGCGAGTTCATCGGCACCATCATGGAACTGTGCCAGTCGCGCCGCGGCGAACTGGGTGGCATGGACTACCTGTCGCCCGAGCGGGTCGAACTGCGCTACACCATGCCGTTGGGCGAGATCATCTTCGACTTCTTCGATTCGCTGAAGTCGCGCACCCGCGGCTACGCCAGCCTGGACTACGAGGAGGCGGGCGAGCAGGAAGCCGATCTCGTCAAGGTCGACATCCTGCTGCAGGGCGAGCCCGTCGACGCGTTCAGCGCCATCGTCCACAAGGACTCTGCGGCCGCCTACGGCAACAAGATGACCACCAGGCTCAAGGAACTCATCCCGCGTCAGCAGTTCGAGGTGCCGGTGCAGGCAGCTGTCGGTTCGAGAATCATTGCGCGCGAGAACATCCGGGCCATCCGCAAGGACGTGCTCTCCAAATGCTACGGCGGTGACATCACCCGTAAGCGCAAGCTTTTGGAGAAGCAGAAGGAAGGCAAGAAGCGGATGAAGACCATCGGTCGGGTCGAGGTTCCGCAGGAGGCGTTCGTCGCAGCGCTGTCCACCGACGCGGCTTCAGACAAAGCGAACAAGAAGTAGCGCGAGGCAGGAATTCCGAACCACTCCCGCATCCGCCCGCGACGTGCTACTCAAGTGTGACGCAAGTGGCAGCTTCGACAGGAGAGGTGAGATGTCCGGCGGGTTGTTGGGGAAACGCGTGGCGGGTATGGCAACCGTGTTCGGCGTGTGCGCCGCGCTGGTGGGCTGCTCCGGTGCGCCGGTCGACGAGCGACCCGTCGTGCGCATCGCACCGGCCGCCCAACCCTCGGTGGCGATCCCGCTCGGACAGTTCCTTCCGAGTGCCCAGGAACTGTCGGCGACGTTGGGCACCGGACCCAACGGCTTGATGGGGCAACTCGTCGAGGGGGACGACGACATGCTGCTGCGCAGCGTCGGCGATGCTGAGGCGACGCCGGTGGACTGCGTCAGCACCGCCTATCGGCTCCAGAAGGTCGTCTATGACAGCGGCCCCGTCCGTTCGGTGACCAGCAGTTCGTGGGCGGGCGGCGATTTCGGGAGTCCGCCGGTCTTGAGCTTCTTCGGGATAGTGCAGATGGCGAGCGCAGTCGACGCGCAGGAATTCTTCGACTCGATCACCGAGAAGTGGCGACGCTGCAACGGCCAGACGGTGGCGTTGCAACATCACGGGCAAGGCGCCGACGAGTTGAGCAGGATCGGCGACGTCGCGTTCGCCGACCGGATGGTCTCGGCGACCGTGCTGCACGCATCCGGGGGTACCGGTTCGGCGAGCGTCTCGCGGGCTCTCGGCGTGGCGGGAGACTGCATCGTCGATGTGGAGATCACCGATCCCCGCTCAGCAGGCGACCCGCGCCCGGCCACCGGTGTCGCCGAACTGATTCTCGACAAGATTTCATCGCAACGCTGATGATCTGGAACCGCAATATTACGATCCCGCGCGCCTGCGCCGTGGGCGCGGTGATCGCGGCGGCTGGGCTGCTTTCGGCCTGTGTCAGCACGGTGGACGGCACGGCGATCCGCGCTCAGGGGACGGTTGCGCGCAGTGTTCCGCTGCTCGACGAGGCCGAGTTGGACGACATCCTGCTCACCATCGGTGAGCTCAACGGCATCCTCGGCTCGACCCGGATGGAGGTCACCATTGAGCTAGACGAGATGACCGACCATTCCTCGACGGTCTCGGACCCCGACTGCCTCGGCGCGATCTACGGAGCCGAGGAACCGATGTATGCGGGCTCGGAATGGACGGCGGTTCGCGATCAGGTGGCGCGCGAACCCGATGACGACAATGACCACTGGGTCGAGCAGACGGCGGTGCTTTATCCGGCGGCCACCGACGCCCGGGACTTCTTCGACCGCTCGGCGTCCACCTGGGAGTATTGCGCCAACGACTCGATCGGGGTGGGCGGCGGCGACTACCTCTGGATGCTCGACGGAGTCGACGTCGGTGACACGATGATCGTCCAGGACGCCACCCAGGACGACGCTAACGGCTGGGCCTGCCAGCACGCGCTGTCGTTCGTCTCCAACCTGACGGTCGAGGCGTGGGCCTGCGGATACGGCATCACCGACGAGGGCGTCCAGATCGCCAGCGCGATGATCGAGCACGCCGCCGATAGGTAGCGTTGTGGGCTAGCTCCCGCGGGTGCGCTACATCGGGGCGTTGGCGGGTTGGAAGTTCCCGGAGCTGTCTGCTTCCTCCTCGGCGCGGATCACGTGGACCACGGCGTTGATCAGTGCCAGGTGAGTGAACGCCTGCGGGAAGTTGCCCAGGTGCCGTCCGGTGCGCGGTTCGATCTCCTCGGCATAGAGGTGCAGCGGACTCGCGAACGACAGCAGCCGTTCGCACAGATGCTTGGCCTGATGGAACTCGCCGATCTCAACCAGCGCCGACACCAGCCAGAACGAGCAGATCGTGAACGTGCCTTCCTCACCGGACAGGCCGTCGTCGGTCTCCTCGACCCGATAGCGCAGCACCAACCCCTCTTCGGTGAGTTCCTCGGCGATGGCCAGCACTGTCGCGCGGATCCGTGGATCGTCGGGCGGCAGGAACCGGGTCAGCACGGCCAGCAGCAGCGAGGCGTCCAGTGCGTCGTCGCCGTAGCGTTGGGTGAGCACCCCGCGTGAGTCGACGCCGTGCTCGAGTATGTCGGCCTTGATCTCTTCGGCGGTCACCCGCCATTGCTGCGCGTAGGACTTCTCGCCTTCCAGTTCGGCCAGTTTCGCACCACGGTCGAGCGCCACCCAGCACATGATCTTGCTGGAGGTGAAGTGCTGCGGCTCGCCGCGGACCTCCCAGATGCCGCGGTCTGGCCCTCGCCAGTGTTTGGCGGCCTCCTCGACCTGTTCCTTGAGTACCGGCCACAAGGTGTCGGGGATCTGTTCGCGCGACTTGGTATGCAGGTACACCGAGTCGAGCATGGTGCCCCAGATGTCGTGCTGCATCTGGTTGTATGCGCCGTTGCCGATGCGTACCGGTCGGGCGTTGTCGTACCCGGACAGATGGTTGAGTTCCTCCTCGACCAGGCTGCGTTCCCCGCCTACGCCGTACATGACCTGCAACGGGTGCCGCTCACCGTTGTTGGCGCCGGATACGTCGGCGATGAACGCGAAGAAGTCGTCGGCCTCGCGGTCCAGGCCCAGCGTGTAGAGGCCCCACAGCGCGAATGTGGAATCACGCACCCACCCGTACCGGTAGTCCCAATTGCGTTCACCCTGGGGGGTCTCGGGCAGCGACGTGGTCGAGGCGGCCAGCAGCGCGCCGGTCGGCGAGTAGGTCAGGCCTTTGAGGGTCAGCGCGCTGCGTTGCAGATAGGACCGCCACGGATGGTCGGGGAAGTCGCCGACGTTGATCCACTGGCGCCAGCACTCGCTGGTCGTCCACATCTTGTTGGCGGCTTCCTCATAGGTTTGCGGTGCCGGATGCCCGGACCAGCTCAGCGCGACGAACACATTGTCGCCCTCACTCAGCCGGGTCCGTGCGCGTGCTTCGCGGCCTTCCAGCCCGATGCGCAGGTTGGTGGTCAGCCGCATCGTCGGGTGCGAATCCGGATTCTTGGTCGCGCGCGCGATCGCCTCGCCGTACGCCTGGGCGGAGTACTCCCAGGTGGCGCTGACGCGGTGATAGTCGAAGGATGGTTCGCAGCTCATCGCCAATTCGACGGTGCCGCTCACACACCGAACCGTGCGCAGCAGGATGTGCTCGGCGTCCCAGTCCATCGGCGTGCGACGGTGGGTGCGGGATCGGGTTTCCAGGTCATGCCACGGGCCCATCACCAGTGCATCCCGCACGATCACCCAGCCGGTATGCGTTTGCCAGGTGGTCTCCATGATCAGGCTGCCCGGCAGGTAGCGCCGCGCTGCGGGTACCGATACCCCGTAGGGTCCCAGCCGGAAGTGGCCCGCGCCTCGGTCCAGGATCGCCCCGAACACGCTCGGGGAGTCCGGCCGGGGCACACACATCCATTCCACCGAGCCCGCTGACGAGATCAGGCAGCTGTTCTCACAGTCGGACAGGAAGGCATAGTCGGCGATGGGCGGGAAGGGGTTGCGCAGCGCGCCGCCGGGGTGAATCGGCGGCTGGGAAACCGCGGCGAAGGGCGACTCGCCATCGAGAGGTGCTCCATCGGGCGCTTCGGAGTGCTGCTGCAGAACCATAGGCACATCATCGACTGCCGGGTGCCCCGTCGTCTAGCGATACGCCCGGTGTTTTGCGCGGCGTCCGGACGCATAGTCTGACCTGATGGGCGGCTTCCTCAATTGGTGGGACGGGGTAGAGCTCTGGCTGTCCGGGCTGCCCTTCCTTGCCCAGACCGTCGTGGTGATGCCGGTGGTGCTCGCGCTGGCCTACGGAATTGCGGTGCTGCTCGACGGCGCGCTGGGCAACGGAATGCGGCTGGGCAAGCTGGTGCGGCGCACTCGTGGGCATGCCGGCGACGGCGACGGCGACGGCGGCGAAGGCGAAGGCGAAGGCGGCAAGGTATGAGCGGTATGCCGCGGTCGCAGGTCACGTTGGCGCTGGTCGCGCTGCTCGTTCTCGTCGTCATCATGTGGCTGTTCACCCGCTGATCGGCGGCGAAGGCTCGGAAGGTCATCAATGCAGAAGATGCTGACAAGCACGTCGCGGTGGCGCGCGGCCGGTGCGCTCGCCCTGGTGGCGACCGTCCTCGCTGCCTGCGGCGGTGGGCCCAGTGATGTGGTGGGCGGGGACGGCGCCGGGTCTGACGCCGAGACCACGCTCACGCTGGTCGCTTTCGCGGTTCCAGAGCCGGGGTGGTCGAAGGTGGGGCCGGCGTTCGCGGCCACCGAGGAAGGCGACGGAGTCGCCGTCACCGGCTCATACGGAGCCTCGGGCGACCAGTCGCGGGCCGTCGAATCGGGCAAGCCCGCCGACCTGGTGAACTTTTCGGTCGAACCCGACATCACCCGGCTGGTGAAGGCCGGCGAGGTCAATGAGGACTGGAACGCCGGCGCCACCAAGGGGATTCCCTTCGGATCGGTGGTCACCTTCGCGGTGCGGCCCGGCAATCCCAAGAATATTCGTGATTGGAATGACCTGCTGCAGCCGGGAATCGAGGTCATTACGCCCAGCCCGCTGAGTTCGGGTGCGGCCAAGTGGAACCTGCTCGCCCCCTACGCGTGGGCCAGCAACGGCGGACAGCGCCCCGCAGCTGGCATCGACTTCGTCAACGAGCTGGTCTCCGAACATGTCAGATTGCGTCCAGGTTCGGGTCGCGAGGCCACCGACCTGTTCAAGAAGGGCACCGGCGACGTGCTGCTGGCGTACGAGAACGAGGCCATGACCTTCGACCTCGACTACGTCAATCCGCCGCAGACCTTCAAGATCGAGAACCCGGTAGCTGTGGTGAATACCAGCCGACACCAGGACAAGGCCACCGACTTCGTGAACTTCCAGTTCACCCCGGAGGCACAGAAGTTGTGGGCAGAGGCCAACTTCCGGCCGGTCGACCCCGCCGTGCTCGCTGAGTTCGCAGAAAAGTTCCCGGCACCGCAGAAACTGTGGACCATCGACGACCTCGGCGGTTGGGAGAAGGTGGACTCAGAGCTTTTCCACAAAGACAACGGCAGTATCGCCAAGATCTATAAGCAGGCGACTGGATGACCGCTGCGGTCGACGAGCCCGGCCGTACCTCTGGGCTGATCAAGCCCAGGTATGGGGGAACGTCCCTGCGCGTCGGCGCGGCCACGATGTGGCTGTCCATCATCGTGCTGCTCCCGCTCGCGGCGATCCTGTGGCAGTCCGCCGAGGGCGGCTGGGGCGCGTTCTTTTCCGCGGTCACCTCGCCTTCAGCGCTGGCCTCGTTCCGGGTGACGCTGACGATCTCGGTGGGTGTCACCCTCGTCAACGCGGTTTTCGGGCCCTGGATCGCATGGGTATTGACCCGCGACGAATTCCCGGGCAAGCGGTTGGTCGATGCGGTGATCGACCTTCCGTTCGCGCTCCCGACCATCGTCGCCAGCCTGGTGATGCTGGCGTTGTACGGGCCAGGCAGCCCCGTGGGGATCCACCTTCAGTACACCAAGTGGGGCGTCGGCATCGCGCTGCTGTTCGTCACGTTGCCGTTCGTGGTGCGTTCGGTGCAGCCGGTGCTGCTCGAGTTGGACCGCGAGGTGGAGGAAGCTGCGGCGTCATTGGGCGCCAACAACTACATCATCGGAACCAAAGTGATTCTGCCCGCACTGCTTCCGGCGCTGTTGTCGGGTGCGGGCCTGGCGTTCTCCAGGGCCATCGGCGAGTTCGGCTCAGTGGTGCTGATCGGTGGCGCCGTTCCCGGTGAGACCGAGGTGTCCTCCCAGTGGATCCGCACGCTGATCGAGAATGACGATCAGGTCGGTGCCGCAGCGGTCTCGATTGTGCTGCTAACGGTTTCGTTCGTCATCCTGTTAATCCTGCGCGCCATCGGAGCCAGGGCGGCCAAGCGGGAGGAACTGGCGACATGACTGCGAAGTTGACCGAGAAATGACCCTGTCGCCGGTGGTCCGCCATCTCGTCCGCTGGATCGCCCTGGGCTACATCGGCGTTCTGGTGATTGTGCCGGTCGGACTGATCCTGTGGCGGACCCTCTCGCCAGGAGTAGGCGAATTCTACGCCTGGATCTCTACGCCGGCGGCGATCTCGGCTCTGCAGCTGACATTGCTGGTGGTTGCGATCGTCGTGCCGCTCAATGTGATCTTCGGTGTTCCGACCGCACTATTGTTGGCGCGCAACAGATTCCGCGGCAAGAGCATCCTACAGGCTCTCATCGACCTGCCGTTTGCGGTCTCCCCGGTTGTGGTCGGCGTCGCGTTGATCCTGCTGTGGGGATCGGCGGGACTTTTCGGTTTCGTGGAGAACGACCTGGGCCTCAAGATAATCTTCGGCTTCCCGGGCATCGTGCTGGCCAGCATCTTCGTCACGGTGCCGTTCGTGATCCGCGAAGTCGAGCCGGTGTTGCACGAACTGGGCACCGACCAGGAGGAGGCGGCGGCCACCCTCGGCGCCCAGTGGTGGCAGACGTTCTGGCGCATCACGCTGCCCTCGATTCGATGGGGGCTGACGTACGGCATCGTGCTGACGATCGCTCGCACGCTGGGGGAGTTCGGTGCGGTGCTCATGGTGGCGGCCAACCTGCCCGGGGAATCACAGACGTTAACGTTGCTGGTGGCCGACCGGTACAACCGCGGCGCCGAATACGGCGCCTACGCCCTCTCGACGCTGTTGATGACAGTGGCGGTCCTGGTGCTGGTCGTCCAGGTGCTGCTGGATGCCCGCCGTACCCAGGTCGAAAAACAGGCGTTTGGAGAACAAGGCCTTGGTAAATAAGCCGTTGAGGAGCTGCCGCAGATGACTTACGCGATCACCGTGAAGGGCGCCAACAAACATTACGGCGACTTCGCCGCGCTGGACGACGTCGACTTCGTCGTGCCGGCGGGATCCCTGACGGCCCTGCTGGGGCCCAGCGGTTCCGGGAAGTCCACCCTGTTGCGCGCGATCGCCGGACTCGACGAACCCGACAGCGGCACCATCACGATCAACGGCCGCGACGTCACCCGGGTGCCGCCGCAGAAGCGCGGGATCGGCTTCGTGTTCCAGCACTACGCAGCGTTCAAGCATCTGACGGTGCGCGAGAACGTCGCGTTCGGCCTCAAGATCCGCAAGAAGCCCAAGGCCGAGATCAAGGACAAGGTCGACAACCTGTTGGAAGTGGTAGGGCTGAGCGGTTTCCAAAACCGATACCCCAACCAGCTCTCGGGCGGTCAGCGCCAACGGATGGCGTTGGCCCGCGCGCTTGCTGTCGACCCGGAAGTGCTGCTGCTGGATGAGCCGTTCGGGGCGCTGGACGCCAAGGTCCGCGAGGACCTTCGGGCCTGGCTGCGCCGACTGCACGACGAAGTGCATGTCACGACAGTTCTTGTGACACATGATCAGTCGGAGGCACTCGATGTCGCCGACCGGATCGCGGTGCTCAATCAGGGCCGCATCGAACAGGTCGGTTCCCCCACCGATGTCTACGACAGTCCTGCCAATGCGTTCGTGATGTCTTTTCTCGGCGCGGTGTCCTCACTCAACGGCGTGCTGGTCCGGCCGCACGACATCCGCGTCGGTCTCAACCCTGAGATGGCGATCGCCAAAGGCGACCCTTCTGCACAGGTCGCTGGGGTCAGCAGAGCCACGGTCGACCGAATCGTATTGCTGGGCTTCGAAGTTCGTGTTGAACTCACCAACGCCGCGACCCAGACACCGTTCACCGCGCAGATCACCCGCGGCGACGCCGAAGCGCTGGGCCTCAAAGAGGGTGACACCGTCTACGTGCGGGCTACCAGGGTGCCGGTGGCCTGAACCCCTGGCGCCCCAAGCAGCCTGAACGTCGGGATTCTACGCGGCGGCTCGGGCTACCGTGGCCGCGTCGAAGCGGTCCAGCACCGTCTCGGCCACCTGCCGGTGGGCGCCGAGAGGCGCCGACATCGGAATGCGCTGTGCCCATGCGAACGTTGCCACGCGGTCGGTGATGCGGCCGGGTGCCAGAAACCAGGGCGCGATGACCAGTCGGGTCGCACCGCGTTCGCGCAGCAGTTCGCAGGCCTGCGCCAGCGTCGGGCGCGGCCCGGTCGCGAACGCGGTCGTGGTTGTCCATCGCGTCATCATTGTCAACTCACGAGCCACCGCCGCAGTTGCGGCGTTGGCCTGCGGTCGCGACGACCCGACCGCGGCGACCAGCACCCCGACGCTGGGATCGAGCCGGGACACCCCGGCCTGCTCGAGGCGCTGACGCAGCACGTGGATCAACCGGTCGTCCTCGCCGAGCACCTGAGCCCGGCGGGCGTCGGAGTCGGACTCGGCGATCATCGCGGGGATGTCGACCCGCGCGTGATACGCGTCGGCCAGCAGCAACGGAACCACCACGGCTTGGCTGCTCCTGACCGCGGCGAGCGCATCCCGCAGATTCGGAGAGGTGTTCTCGCAGAAAGCAACTCGTGCATCCAGGCCCGGCCGCAGCCGCTGTATGCAGTCGACGATCGACCGCGCTGTCTGCGCTGACCGTGGGTCGGTGGAACCGTGCGCGGTGAGGATGAGCGGGGGGTGGGCGGGAAATGGAGGCGTCACGAGGCGTGCAGCCCGCATTCGGTCTTGGTCTGACCCGCCCAGCGGCCACTGCGAGCGTCGGCGCCCTCGGCGGGCTTGGCCGTGCAGGGTGCACATCCGATCGACGGATAGCCTTCGAACACAAGGGGATTGACCAGGATGCCGTTGCTATCGATGTAGTTCTGCATGGCCTCATCGCTCCAGGCTGCCAGCGGGTTGATCTTCACCAGCCCGAAAGCCCTGTCCCAGCTGATCAACGGGGCGTTGGCGCGGGTCGGTGCTTCCACCCGCCGGATGCCGGTCACCCAGGCGGAGTAGCCGCTCAACGCCTTGGACAGTGGCTCGACCTTACGCATCCGGCAGCACTCGCTGGGCTGCCGCTCGAACAAATTCTTGCCCTGCAGCGCGTCCTGATCTTCCACGGTGTGCTCGGGGCGCACGTTGACGACGTGGACGTCGTAGACCGCCTCCACCGCATCACGGGTGCCGATGGTCTCGGCGAAGTGGTACCCGGTATCGAGGAACAGCACATCCACACCGGGCCGGACCTTGGCGGCGAGATCCACCAACACCGCGTCCTGCATGTTCGACGCCACGATGTAGCTCGCGCCGAAGTGTTCGTCGGTCCAGCGCAGCAGGTCCTCGGCGCTGGCGTTCTCTCCGAGTTCGGCCGCGCCGCGTTCGGCGAGCTCGATCAGCTCGTGCTCAGTTCCCTTGTCAGTCATGCAATCACCTCCGCTTTCCGCTTTCTGCTCTTCACGCAAGCGCTCGCTCATCGCAAATCAGCATCTTCGGCTCTCAACGCCCATGTGGCGAAACGCTCACCAGGCTCGCGTTGTTTCACGAAGTTGCGAACAATTCTTTCGATGTAGTCGCCGAGTTCGGCGGAGGTGACCTTGTGTTGGCGCAGCTTGCGGCCGAAGCCGCTGTCAAGACCCAGGCTGCCGCCCAGGTGAACCTGGAAGCCCTCCACCGGGTCGCCGCCTTCTTCGCCTGAATCGACCATCTGGCCCTTGAACCCGATGTCGGCGACCTGGATGCGGGCGCACGAGTTCGGGCAGCCGTTGATGTTGACGGTGACCGGCACGTCCAGCAGCGCGTTGATGTCTTCCATGCGCTGCTCCAGCTCGGGGACCAGCACTTGCGCCCGCTTGCGCGTCTCGGCGAAGCTGAGCTTGCAGAACTCGATGCCCGTGCAGGCCATCAGGTTTCGCCGCCAGTGCGACGGCGTCGAGGGCAAGCCGAGCGCATCCAGTCCGGCGCGCAGATCGTCGAGCTTGTTATCGGGGACGTCGAGCACGATCAGTTTCTGGTACGGGGTGAACCGGACCCGATTGCTGCCCGCGGCCTCGGCCAGGTCGGCCACTGTGGACAAGATCGTGCCGGATACCCGGCCGGCGATCGGGGCCACGCCCACGGCGTTGAGTCCATTGCGGAGCTTCTGCACCCCGACGTGGTCGATGGGCCGAGGCACCGGGTCGGGGGCGGGCCCGTCCAGTAAGGGTCGTTTCAAATACTCGGTCTCGAGAATTTTCCTAAATTTTTCGACGCCCCAGTCCTTGATCAGGAACTTCAGCCGAGCCTTGGCCCGCAGGCGGCGGTAGCCGTAGTCCCGGAAGACGCTGACCACCCCTTCCCACACATCGGGCACCTCATCCAGCGGTACCCACGCGCCGACCCGCTGGCCCAGCATCGGGTTGGTGGACAGGCCGCCGCCCACCCACAGGTCGAAGCCCGGCCCGTGCTCGGGATGATTGACGCCGATGAAGGCGACGTCATTGATCTCGTGCACGACGTCCTGCAGGCCTGAGATGGCGGTTTTGAACTTGCGCGGCAGGTTGGAGAACTCCGGCTTGCCGATGTAGCGCCGGACGATCTCCTCGACGGCGGGGGTGCCGTCGATCACCTCGTCGAGCGATTCGCCTGCCAGCGGCGAACCCAGCACGACGCGGGGGCAGTCGCCGCACGCCTCGGTGGTCTGCAAACCGACCTCGTCTAGGCGGCGCCAGATCTCGGGCATGTCCTCGATCCGGATCCAGTGGTACTGGACGTTCTGCCGGTCGGAGATGTCGGCAGTGTCGCGGGCGAACTCGGTGGAGATCCCGCCCAGGGTGCGCAGGGCCGCCGTGGTGAGGGCACCGCCGTCGCTGCGGACCCGCAACATGAAGTAGGAGTCCTCGAGCATGTCGGTGTTCTCGTCGCCGGTCCAGGTTCCGTCGTAGCCTGGCTTGCGCTGGGTGTAGAGGCCCATCCAACGGAACCGGCCACGCAGATCGTTCATGTCGTCGATGCTGTTGAAGCCATCGCGGGCGTAAGTGTCGATGATGCGGTCGCGCACGTTGAGTGCGTCGTCCTGCTTCTTGAACTGCTCATTGGCGTTGAGCGGATCGTGGGAGCCCAGTGCCCACTGACCTTCCTCGCGGGGAGGCCTGGCGGCCTTTGGCTTACCGGCGGGCGGGGTCTTACCGGCGGGCGGGTTCTGTGCGGTGCTCATCGGGTCGTGCTCCTCGTCGGAGCCGGCGTTCAAGATCGCGCGTTCTCACCGGCAGCTGTCCGGCGGTGCAGATCCGGCGGCCGGCTGAAATGGTGCGGGCAGGTTTCCGAAACTACGGAGTCAAGGCAGACAGCAGCAGCTGCAAACGCGCTTGAAGTCGACATGGCGGCGCACTACCAGCGGTACCCGTCGGGCGAGGCTGTGGGCTGCGGTCACGGCGCCAATTGTGCCACGGATGCCGGCACCTGCCCTAACCGGGGAAAAATCGCACTCACTTGGAGTCCGCTCACGGGGACAGTCTCAGGAGCCGCTCTGGGAGACTGACGGCGTGACGGCCCCCACGGAGGTGACGCTGCCCGCGCTGACGGCCGGTGGCGGTGGCCCGTCGCGTCCCTTCGGGATCTACGTTCACGTGCCGTTCTGTGCGACACGGTGTGGGTACTGCGACTTCAACACCTACACCCCGACCGAGTTGGCCGGCGGGAGCACCCCGCAGGGTTGGCTGGCCGCGTTGCGGATCGAACTCGGCCTTGCCGCGGCCCATCTCGGTGTCGCGCCACCGGTGCAGACTGTGTTCGTCGGCGGCGGCACCCCCTCGCTGCTGGGAGCAGCCGGGCTCGGATCCGTGCTCGACGCCATCGGCGACCACTTCACGCTCTCGCCGGGAGCCGAGGTCACCACCGAGGCCAATCCGGAGTCGACGTCACCGGAATTCTTCGCCGGGCTGCTTACCGCCGGGTTCACCCGGGTGTCCTTGGGCATGCAGTCGAGCGCACCGCATGTGCTCGCGGCGCTGGACCGCGTGCATTCGCCCGGCCGGGCGCTGGATGCAGCGCGGGAAGCCGGCGCCGAAGGCTTCGAACACGTCAGCATCGACCTGATCTACGGAACGCCGGGGGAGACCGATGACGACCTCGTGAAGTCTGTCAGCTCGGCTATTGAGGCCGGAGTGGATCATCTCTCCGCATACGCCTTGATCGTCGAGGACGGGACCGCGCTGGCCCGGCGGGTACGCCGTGGTGACATGCCCGCCCCCGACGACGACGTGCTGGCCCGACGATACGAACTGCTCGACCGTCGTCTCGCCGATGCCGGTTTCGACTGGTACGAGGTGTCGAACTGGGCCCGTCCCGGCGGGCAGTGCCGGCACAATGTCGGCTACTGGGGCCGTGGGCAATGGTGGGGCGTCGGCCCGGGCGCACACAGTTACATCGACTCCACCAGGTGGTGGAACGTCAAGCACCCCACCGCTTACGCCGAAGCGCTCGCGGGCGGCGCGCTGCCGGTCGCCGGTTTTGAACAGCTCGACGCCGAAACCTCGCACACCGAGGAGGTGATGCTGGGGGTGCGACTGCGCTCCGGGCTGCCGACGGCGGTGTTGTCGGGGGCTGAGCGCGACCGTGCCAGGCGCGCGGTCGGCGACGGGTTGCTGTTGTGCGAGGGGGCGCGGCTGGTGCTGACCGACCGCGGCAGGCTGCTTGCCGACGCCGTGGTGCGGGATCTGCTCGGCTGACGTCGCTAGAGCAGCGCTGCGGCCAGCCTGCGCCACTGCTCGCGTGGGAATTCCCGCGGATCGGCGGTGATCACCTGTACGCAGACGTGGTCAGCGCCGGCCGCCCGGTGTTCCTCGACGCGACGGACAACGGCATCTTCGTCACCCCAGGCGATGACCGCGTCGAACAGTCGGTCGCTGACCGAGCTCAATTCCTCTTCGGTGAATCCTGACCGCAGCAGGTTGTTGGCGTAGTTCGGCAGGCCCAGATATGAACGTAGCCAATCACTTCCGATTTCTCGCGCCTGTTCCCGGTTATCAGTGAGCAGCACGGTCTGTTCGGGCAGCAGCAGCGGGCCGTCGCCGAGAAGCTGTCGCGCGCTGTGGGTGTGCTCGGGCGTGCTCAGATAGGGATGTGCACCGCGGGCGCGGGATGCGGAGAGCGCCAGCATCTTCGGCCCCAGCGCAGCCAACACGCGGTTGGCTGCCGGAACCGGTTGGGGCGCGCTGTCGATCCCATCGAGAAATGCCTTCGTGGCGGCCAACGGCTTGCGGTAGCGGCCCGGCTCCTGTGAATCGACCAGTGGCGCGTGGCTCACCCCGATGCCGAGCAGGAAACGCTCTCCGTGGGTTTCGGTCAGCGTGGCGTAGCGCGCGGCTACCTCCGACGGTTCGTGCATCCAGAGGTTGAGGATGCCGGTGGCGATCACCGTCTGCTGCGTGGCAGAGAGCAGGTTGTCGACCGAATCGAGGACCGGGCCGCCGACGTCGGGAATCCAGAGCGCCGTATAACCCAATTCATCGAGTTCGGCAGCCGCCTCGGCCGCCTCGACCGGATTTCCGTAGCGCAACTGCGAACTCCACACCCCAACACCCGATAGCTCCATGGCTCTACTCATACCGTGTCGCGCCATACCGTGTCGCGTCGCGCCTGTCGCGCGCGCGGGGCGCTACGGTCGCTGGATGGCATTCGACCCCGGCGCCGTCGGCCGCGCGTTTTCCGAGCATCGCTTCGATGACGCGCTGGACCACCTGGCCAGCGACGTGAGGTGGACGATCGTCGGATACCCGGTCATCGAGGGCGACGACGCGGTGCGGCGGACCTGCCGCAACACCGTGGAGAACCTCGAGAGCACGTCGCTGGAGTTTGATCGCTGCGTGGCCACCGTGGGCAGCGATGCGGTTGCGGTGGACACCGTGGTTCGCTACGTCCGGCCAGCCGGGGTGACGGTGGTCGCCGGCTGCGCGATCTACGAATTCGACCTCGAGAAGATCACCGCGATCACGTCCTACGCGGTCGAAGTCGATGCCGGGGCCGGCGCGCCGCCGTCCCGAGTGTGACGCTCCGGTGAACCCCCCGCTGGTCACCGTAAACTGGGCGGCGACTCAGACGGGCACGAGAGGCACGAGAGGCAGGTGAACGGTGAGTAACGCTGACGATCGTCGATTTGAAGTGTTGCGCGCCATCGTCGCCGACTTCGTCGCCACCAAGGAGCCCATCGGTTCCAAGTCGATCGTCGAGCGCCACAACCTCGGTGTATCGAGTGCGACCGTGCGCAACGACATGGCGGTCCTGGAGGCTGACGGATACATCGCCCAACCGCACACCAGCTCCGGTCGGGTGCCCACCGAGAAGGGCTACCGCGAGTTCGTCGACCGGCTCGACAACGTCAAACCGATGTCGAGCGCCGAACGGAGCGCGATCCTGACGTTCCTGGAGACCGGCGTAGATCTCGACGACGTGCTGCGCCGAGCAGTGCGGCTGCTCGCCCAGCTGACCCGTCAGGTTGCGATCGTGCAGTATCCGACGTTGTCCACGTCGTCGGTCCGGCATCTGGAGGTAGTGGCGCTGACGCCGGCGCGGTTGCTGTTGGTAGTGATTACCGACTCCGGCCGTGTTGACCAGCGGATTGTCGAACTGGGCGACGGGATCGACGACGTCGAAATCGCCCAGCTGCGCGACTTGCTCGGGCAGGCGCTGGAGGGTAAGCCACTGGCAGCCGCGACGGTCGCGGTCTCCGACCTGGCATCACATCTCAACGGACAGGGCGGCCTCGCCGACGCGGTCGGCAGGTCGGCGACCGTGCTGGTGGAGTCGCTGGTCGAACACAGCGAGGAGCGGTTGCTGCTGGGCGGCACCGCCAATCTGACGCGCAATACCGCCGACTTCGGGGGGTCACTGCGCTCGGTGTTGGAAGCGCTCGAAGAGCAGGTCGTGGTGCTGCGACTGCTGGCCGCGCAGCAGGAGGCGGGCAAGGTCACCGTACGCATCGGTCATGAAACCGAAGCCGAGCAGATGTTGGGCACCTCGGTGGTCAGTACGCTCTATGGGAGCTCGGGCAAGGTGTTCGGCGGCATGGGTGTGGTGGGTCCCACTCGGATGGACTATCCGGGAACTATTGCCAACGTCGCCGCGGTTGCTCTCTATATTGGCGAGGTCTTAGGTAGCCGCTGATCCGTGTTCGTTTCGATCGGATCGGCAGCTGGGAAAGGTTGAGCGTGGCACGCGACTATTTTGGGATGCTCGGCGTCAGCACGGGTGCGAGTGACGCGGAGATCAAGCGCGCGTACCGCAAGCTCGCCCGCGAGCTACACCCCGACGTGAATCCCGATGAGGCGGCGCAGACCCGATTCAGGGAGATCAGCGTCGCCTACGAGGTGCTCAGCGATCCGGAGAAGCGCCGAATCGTCGACCTCGGCGGCGATCCGATGGAGTCGGCGGGCGCCGGAGGTGGCGGTGGGTTCTCCGGGTTCGGTGGGCTCGGCGACGTGTTCGAAGCGTTCTTCGGTGGCGGAACCACCTCGCGCGGGCCGGCCAGCAGGGTTCGGCCCGGGTCCGATTCGCTACTGCGAATGCGGCTGGACCTGGCCGAGTGCGCCACCGGCGTGACCAAGCAGGTGACCGTCGATACCGCGGTGCTGTGCGATCTGTGCCAGGGCAAAGGCACCCACGGCAACTCGAAGGCGGTGCCTTGTGACACCTGCGGTGGACGAGGCGAGATCCAGACCGTTCAGCGTTCGCTGCTCGGCCAGGTGATGACGTCGCGGCCGTGCCCGGTGTGCGGCGGCGTCGGGGAGGTCATCCCGGATCCGTGCAACCGGTGCGCGGGGGACGGCCGCATCCGGGCCCGTCGGGATATCAGCGTCAAGATCCCCGCTGGGGTGGCTGACGGTATGCGGGTGCGGCTGGCCGCCCAGGGCGAGGTCGGACCCGGTGGCGGGCCGGCGGGCGACCTGTACGTCGAGGTCCACGAGACGCCACATGACGTTTTCGTTCGCGACGGTGACGATCTGCACTGCACCATCTCGGTGCCGATGGTCGACGCTGCGTTGGGCACCACGGTCACCGTCGAGGCGATCCTCGACGGACCCATCGAGATCACCGTCGGCGCTGGGACGCAACCTGGCTCGATTACCACTCTGCGCGGTCGCGGGATGCCTCATCTGCGCTCTGGGGTGCGCGGCAACCTGCACGCCCACATCGATGTTGTGGTGCCCGCGCGGCTCGACCACGAGGACATCGAGCTGCTGCGGGCGTTCAAAGAGCGCACCAACGGTGCCGCCGAGGTGCGCACCGCGCAGAGCAACAACGCCTCGCACGGTAGCGGTCTGTTCAATCGGCTGCGCGAAACGTTCACCGGGCGCTAACGCTGTGAGCCGGGGGCTCTTCTACATCGACGTGCTGCCCGCAGTCGGCGAACTCGCGATAGTCGACGGCGACGAGGGTTTCCACGCGGCCAACGTGCGCCGCACCCGGTCCGGGGAACACCTCGACCTCGGCGACGGCGCGGGCACCCTGGCGCACTGCATCGTCGAGGACGTCGCCAAGGGCCGGCTGTCGGCCCGGGTGCAAAGCCTTCACCTGGTGCAACGTCGCACCCCGACGGTCACCATCGTGCAGGCGCTGCCCAAATCGGAGCGCTCGGAGCTGGCAATCGAGCTGGCCACCGAGGTAGGTGCGGACCGGTTCCTGGCCTGGCAGGCATCGCGCTGCGTGGCGCGCTGGGACGGATCCCAAAAGGTAGACAAGGGGCTGCGACGCTGGGCAGCGGTGGCGCGGTCTGCTGCCCGCCAATCGCGGCGCCCCTACATCCCGGCAGTCGATGGGGTGGTTGCGACGGCTGAACTCGTCGATCGGGTGCGGGCCGCACCGCCGTCCACGGTGCTGGTGTTGCATGAGTCGGCAACTCGGCCACTGGCCTCGGCAACCCGGCCGCTGGCCTCGGCAACCCGGCCGCTGGCCTCGGCAACGGCGGCCGATCTGGAAATGCCAGCAGATGCGCTGACCCTGGTGATCGGTCCGGAGGGCGGAATCACCGACGAGGAACTCGCCGCGTTGACCGATGCCGGTGCCGTCGCGGTTCGGCTGGGGCCGACGGTCCTGCGGACGTCGACCGCGGCGGCTGTGGCGCTGGGCGCGCTCGGAGTGCTGACAACGAGGTGGTCTTGACTCACCGCGCTGACCAGGCTTTCGCGCTGACCAGGCTTTCGCGCTGACCAGGCTTTTCAAAGGTGGGCTCGCGGTAGGA
>ERZ888423.1191-NODE-1191-length-23563-cov-116.225795_pt1 | contig 23563 bp, 32 predicted proteins | sample MGYA00520523_ERZ888423 | MGnify/ENA primary metagenome ERZ888423 (study PRJEB32303, sample SAMEA104408611) | aquatic metagenome | biome: Brackish water; feature: Pelagic; material: water | place: Baltic Sea | collected 2014-06-08T10:24:00 | depth 30,27 m ...
TCTCTTCAAGATGCCTGCCTGCCTACTGCTCCCTTAACAAACGGTCACTGCCCTATGGCCTGGTGGGCTTGCTCGGTGCAAATGGCCACAGCAGATACCTCATTTTGAGCTCTACAAAGCGGCGGGGTGTGGTGGTTTTCAAAAAACTTAGCCGCGCGACCCACATGGGCCTGTTTTGATCGGATTACAAGGCTTTTGCAATCGCTACAAACGTTGCGCTGCAGGCCCTGGGGCGCCAACCCCTGGCGCTTATGGGCTGCGCCGATACCATCCGCCCATTCCATCGGCAATGGTTATGGCTGTTGAGCTAAAGGTTGCAGACTTCACCCAGCGGCTGGCTGACCAGCTGCAGACCCTCTCGGAAGTGGCTGAAGCGATCACCTTCCGGCTGCTTGAACTGGAGGAGCGGCTTGCCGCCCAGGAGTTGAGGCTCGAGCCTCTGCTTGAGGGCCATGCCGATAGCCAGGGCTTGCTCGCTGACGACACGGAGCTACGACTCGATGACACCGAAGACCGGCTGGCTCGCCTTGAGGGCCTGCTTAAAGGCATCGAGAATCAAGGGGTAGGCCGTCACCTGCGTCCAGTTGTTGCCTCCCAGCTGGCCCATGCCCAGGAGGCTCAGCAGGAGAGCTTTCTGGATGACAGCTTGGTCGAGCAGCCCTTCCTTGATGAAGAGGAGCAACCCTTCCTCGATGAGCTCAGCGCCTAACACTTAATCCCGCCACAGCTCAGACCAATGGGCTGGTATTTCGTCGCTGTAGTCGTCGGTGCGGGCAAATTCAAAGGGACCCGCCAGTGATCCCCAAAGATGTTCGTGGGTGATCGGATCGTGGCCCCTATCGATCGTGCGCATGCCAGCTGGGTCTAGTTCCAGCCGGCTCACTAGGTAGGAGGTGCTTCCCTTGCGCTCCACCAGACAGCGACATCCAGGCTCCACTTCCCCCACGAATCCTTCGCTCTCTTCGCGCACCACGTAGGCGCAGCCATCGAGGGGCATTAGGTCACTGGTTTGAATGCGGCCACGGAGTTCGCTGTCCTCAACCGCTCCCCAGAAGCGTTGATCTTCTGCCAGCGCCTGGTTGACGATCGTCAGCTGGCCGTTCTGTGCTTCCGCCCTCAATACCCGAATTCGGTAGGGAGCTGCCGGGTTAATTGCATAGCTCTGCTCCAGCAGCAGGGAGCCCGGTGCCAGCTGGGGGAGGGGACGTAATTTGACCAGGATGTGGGCGTACAGGGGCGGATTTTCAAAGGCCTGCTCCTGGTTGTTGAAGCCACCGCTCAACATCCGCACCAATCGCTCCAAGGAGCTCGCCATCACGCCAGTTCACGGCAGTGAGGATGACGCTACTGGCTGGGCCCGGCCAACCCCAGGAGGCGGAGGCGAAAAGTGGCTACTTGCTGAGCCAGCTCTGGTTGGTTTTGCAGAAAGGGGTGCTCGCCAAGCCCTTCGAGAATCAGGTCGACCTTGGCTGCTGGATCGAGGCCGTGGTGGGGGTCGCGCTGCTCATGTTTTTGCCAGGCTTCATCGAAAGCCTGAGCAAAGCTGTCGGCGTTATTGAACATCCGGTTGGAGTTCAGTGGATGTTCACGCATGGCGCCGCAATATTCAGCAGTTTCTAGTTGAGCAATCCCAAACCCCTTGGCAGGCTTTTCGCGGCAGGGAAGTAGTGGGACGAGAATGCCAGGACCCAGATTTGAACTGGGGACACGGCGATTTTCAATCGCCTGCTCTACCAACTGAGCTATCCCGGCCCGTCGCCTAAACGACGAGGCAATCTTAGATCACGGCCCTGCCATGGGGTTCGGGCCAGGCAGGCCATGCCAGCCACCTGCCAGCCCTGGTCGCGCAGGGTGTCTGCAGCGGCGCAGGCCGTAGCACCTGTCGTGAGGATGTCGTCCAACAGCACTACCGCAGGTTTATCCCGGGGGTGCTGTTGCTGCCCAGGCGCCGAGCAGCGAAAGGCTCCTGCCTGGTTAGCCCAGCGCAGCTCGCGGCCTAGATGGTGCTGGCCCAGCACTGCCCGACTGCGTTGCAGGAGGGGTACTTGGGGCCAGCCCAGTTGCCAGCTAAGGGCTCTGCCCAGCAGACCGGGCAGAGGGTTGGCTCGCCGCTTCCAGCTGGGGATCGCAACCAGCAGGGGTGGTCTGGCCCAAGGTTCGGCGCCCAGTCTTGCGGCTAGTTGCTGTACCAGAACTGCCACCATTGCTGGATTCGGATGGGTGCGCAGATAAAGAAGCTGCCGGCGCAGCCGCCCCGAGTACATGCCAGCGGCCCACCAATGGATGGGATCACTGCCCTGGCGTCCCCCCTCGGGTAATTCCGCCGCCAGATCGGCGTGCAGGCTTGGTGGTTTGGCGATCCAGTCCAGGGGCAGCAGCTTTAACAGCCCTGCCGTTAGGGGAGTTGGGCCAGGGGTCCAGGCGGCCATGGAAGGGTCTGCAGGTTTCCCGCAGGGTTCCCACGCCGCCGGCTTCAGCGGGGCAGGGCCCGCAACATCGCCACCAGGGTGCGATGGGCATCTTCACTGTCACTAAGGCAGTGGTCGAAGGGCACTGTGACCTTGGCTCCATCCACCTCAAGCTCCATGGCTTCGGCTCGGACTGCTACCAGGCTTGCCTTTTCGGCTGCGCCTAGGCCGCCGTAGTGACGGGCATAGGCCAGCACCGCTTCGGCATGGTCGTCATTCATGTGTCGGCAAATCCGATCGCTCACGGCGGGGGTGAGGGGGTCGGCGGCCATGGTGATGCGCGGCGGTGGGGGTGGGAGTGATTCTGGCTCGGACGAAGCTGTAAGGGGGTTAGGCGGCGCCGAAGCGCTGCCACAACAACAGGCCAAGACGCAGGGCACTGAAGCCCACATAGCCAGCCAGCACCACAAACACCGCCATGGAGATCACAGAGCGCAGGCGGTCGTTCATGGTTTTTGCAGGGCTGTTGCGGCCAGTCTGGCCATGCCAAGGGCAGCTGTGCACCCCGGTCGATTCAGCACCGGTATGCCGAGGCTCTGCTGGCGCAGCCGCCGCCATTGGGGGTTGCGGGCCCCGCCCCCCAGGGTGATCACCCGCTCCAGGGCGGGCGCGCCGGCCGCTTGCAACCGCTGCCAGCCCTGTTTCTCGATGGCTGTGAGGCCCTCCAGCAGGGCCTGGAGGTAGCAGGCGTCGCTGATCGGGCGCGGGCCTAGCAGGGGCTCGAGCTCAGGATCGTCCACGGGAAAGCGCTCCCCACGGGCTGGCAGAGGGCGCAGCTGCAGGCCCGTGGGCTGGCGAGGATTGATCTGGCGGCTCAACTCTTCGATCTGGCCGTCACTGAAGAAGCGCCTCAGGATGCCGGCTCCGGCATTGGAGGCGCCACCCACCAGCCAGCTGCCGGCCACTCGGTGACAGCTGATGCCTGGCCCTTCGATCGGTCTGGGGCTGAACTGTTTGAGCACCAGGGTGGTGCCCAGCACGGTGACGCCATCGCCTTTGCCTGGCTGGGCGGCTAGCACCCCGGCGTTGGCGTCGGTGCTGCCTGCAACTACCTGGCAGCCAGGCGCCAGTCCCAGCTTTTGGGCGGCCGTAGCATCGATTCGCCCCAGCACCGCGCCGCTTGGGCGAATCGCCGGTAAGGCTATGGCCCACGGCTGGCGCGCGATCGAGCCACTCCAGTCTTGCCGTTGTAGGTCCCAGCCGAGGCGCAGGTTGTTGCCCTCTTCTCCCCAGCTCCAGTCACCAAGCAACCAGCCGGTTAGCCAGTCGGCCTGGTGACGCAGCAGCCAGGGGCCGCCCGCTCCGATTGCTTGGGCCTGAGCCAGCAGGTGCAGGGCCCGGGCCAGGCTGCCGTTGGCACTAGCGGCTGGGCCTGAACCGGCCATGGCTGCAGCTGCAGTTGCTTGCTCGCGGCAGGCGAAGTGATAGGGCAAGGCTTGCCCTAGGCAGCCAGGGCCGGGCTGGCCATCGGCACGGCACAGCAGCAGGGTGCCTGAGGTGCCATCCACGGCCAGTGCCCCAACCCGCTCACGGGCAGCTGCAGGCAGCTGCCCGCAGAGGCTTTTTAGGCCCTCCACCCAGCCCAAAGGCTCCTCCAGGCTGGATGGATAGGGGCTGGACTCTGCGAGCAGCTGCTCGCCGTCTGGCCCTATCAGGGCAATCCGCAGGCCACTACTGCCAAGATCGACCCCAAGGGCCAGTGCCGTGCTCACCCGCCGGGCAGGCAGTTCAGGCGTTGACCTGGGCCGCGTTGACCTTGGCCGCGGTGACCTGCTTGAGCGTGGTAGCGATGGCGTCCACGTTTTCCCAGGGCAGATCCAGGTCGGTGCGGCCGAAGTGGCCATAGGCGGCTATGTCTTGATAGAAGCGGCCGCCGCGTTGCTGGGGCAGCTCCCGTAAACCGAAGGTGGCGATTATGGCCCCGGGGCGCAGGTCGAACTGATCCTGCACCAGGGTGGTGAGGTCGGCATTGCTGATGGTGCCCGTTCCAAAGCTTTCCACCAGGATGCTCACCGGTTTGGCTACGCCGATGGCGTAGCTGAGCTGCACTTCGCACTTGCGAGCAAGGCCTGCGGCCACCAGGGCTTTAGCCACGTAGCGGGCGGCGTAGGCGGCGGAGCGATCCACCTTGGTGGGATCCTTGCCCGAGAAGGCGCCACCGCCATGGCGGGCGTAGCCGCCGTAGGTATCGACGATGATTTTGCGGCCCGTCAGACCGGCGTCACCCTGGGGGCCGCCCACCACAAATTTGCCGGTGGGGTTCACCAGGAAGCGAGTGTCTGCCTGGGAGGGCTTGAGGGCCAGATCGGCGGTGGCGGGCTCCACCACGTGGCTCCAGAGGTCGGCGGCAATGCGCTCCCGAATCGCTTTTTCGTCCGAGATGCCATCGATCTCAGCTGTGTGCTGGGTGGAGATCAAGATCGTGTCGATCGACACGGGCACTTCGTTTTCGTAGACGACGCTCACCTGGGTTTTGCCGTCGGGCAGCAGATAGGTGAGGCTGCCGTTGTGACGCACCTCCGCCAGCCGCCGCGCCAGGCGGTGAGCCAGGCTGATCGGCAGAGGCATTAGCTCTGGCGTCTCGTTGCAGGCGTAGCCAAACATGATCCCCTGGTCGCCTGCTCCCACCAGATCGAGGGGGTCGCCGTCGTGGTCGTCGGCCTCATTTACCCCCTGGGCAATATCGGGGGACTGCTGGTCTAGGGCCACCAGCACGGCGCAGCTGTGAGCATCGAAGCCGCCGGCGCGGGCACCGGTGTAACCGATCTGGTTGATCACGCCCCGCACCAGGGTGTTGAAGTCAACCCGGGCGGTGGTTGTTACTTCACCTGTGATCAGGCAAAGGCCGGTGTTGACCACGGTCTCGCAGGCAACTCGAGAAGCCGGGTCCTGGGCCAGCAGGGCGTCGAGCACCGCATCGCTCACCTGGTCACAGATCTTGTCGGGATGGCCTTCTGTTACCGACTCGGAGGTGAAGACGTAGCGGCTCATGCAGCCTTAATTCAACTGAGCTCAGCCTATGTGCTGGCCTGCGTTTACTTGGAGCTCGCGCCAATGTTGCAGGCAGGGGAAGCGGGGATCTAGCGGCGGGGCGATGCTCCAGCCCGCCCCATAGCCGAGCACTACGGGCACCCCCGCCTGCTGGGCCATGCGCAGGTCGCTGTTGGCATCGCCGATTAGGGCGCAGTGGCTGGCCTGAATTCCGAGCTGGGCGCAGAGTGCGTGCACCGCCGCTGGGTTTGGCTTGCGCGGGTTGTGGTCGGCACTCCACAGGGCTTGAAAGCTGGACCTGAGGTTTTGGCTGGCCAGAAAAGCTTCGATGCCAGCCTCGTCATCGTTGCTGATCACGGCGCACACCACGCCTGCGTCCTGCAGTGTTTGCATCAGATCGTGTAGTCCGGCAGTGGCGATGGGCCGGTGCACACTCCCCTGGCCATGTAGGCCATCGGTGGCCGTAAACACCCTTTCGCTGAGTTCTAGGGCTTCTGGCCAGCCGAGGCCCACCTGGGCAAGAGCTGTGGCGGTGGAGATCAGGTTGTGACTGCGGGAGCCGACGGCTGTGGCGCCGGCCGGATGAATGGCGCTATTGCTGAGCCCGTAGGCCCGCTGCAGTAGCTGAGCCAGCTCGTCGCCTTGGCTGACAGGTAGCTCAGGGTGGCGTTGCACCAACAGCTCGCAGGCATGAAAAACCCTGGCCGAGGCCAGGGTTTGGAGCATGGGTTCGCTGATACAAAGGGTGCCGTCCTTGTCGAACAACACCGCTTCGATTGGGAATGGTGTTCCCGTGGCATCGGCCAGGGGTTGTCCCCGCAGAAACAGCTCAGCCATGGAGGGCTCGTAGTTGGGACTGGCTCAGTCGAGGGTGACACCCATGGGCTCGTTGTCCTCGGCCTGCTCAAGCAGCATCTGCTTGTAGCGGGCGGCCATTTCTTCGGCTTTATCGAACACTTTCTGGGGATCGGTGAGCATGTCGCCGGGCTCGGGTTCGAGGGCCTTGGTCGAGAGTGAGATCCGGCCCCGCTCGGCATCCAGGTCGATGATCATCACTTTCATCTGATCGTTGACATTGAGCACAGTGTGCGGTGTCTCGATGTGCTCGTGGCTGATTTCGGAGATGTGCAGCAGGCCGCTGACTCCACCGATGTCGATGAAGGCGCCGTAGGGCTTGATGCCGCGCACGGTGCCGAGCACCACTTCGCCCACTTCGAGGCGATTCATCTTGCGTTCCACCAGGGCGCGGCGATGGCTGAGCACCAGGCGGTTGCGCTCCTCGTCCACCTCAAGGAACTTAAGGGGCAGGAAGTCGGCCACCAGCTCTTCTTTGGCCTTGCGGGTGCTGATGTGGCTGCCGGGAATGAAGCCGCGCAAGCCTTCAACCCGCACGAGGGCGCCACCACGGTTGGTGGCAAACACTTCGCTGTAGATGGTCGCGTCTTCTTTCTGCAGCTGGCGCACCCGTTCCCAGGCACGCTGATACTCGATGCGGCGGATGGAAAGCGAGAGCTGGCCGTCTTCGTTCTCCTCACTCATGATGAAGAACTCGCGGATCTCGCCTGGCACGAGAACGTCGCTGAGGCCTTCAACCCGGTTGATTGACACCTCCTGAACGGGCATAAATGCCGCTGTTTTGGCGCCGATGTCGATCATGGCGCCCTTCGATTCCAGGGCAAACACGGTGCCGTTGACAACGTCACCCGGCTTGAAGTTGTAGTCGTACTTGCTCAGCAGCGACGCAAACTCATCGAGGGTGAAACCCACGCCATCAGCGTCGTTGCGGGATGCAGCGCGACTGCTGGGGTCATCGGCGGTGGGGACCTCTTCCGGAATGGCTAGATCGAGGTCATCGCCCATGGCGGCGGCGAAATCGAGCTCGGCCTCGGCACTGGTCGCTTCTTGGTTGAGCGCTTCAGTGCTGGTATCGGAAGGGGTCACGGTCATGGATAGGTGGCGGTCTGCCTGAAGCAGTAGGAAAGGAACGGGTGATCTGCCCGCCAGCAGAGCAAACCCGATCTATCACTGTACCAATGCGGCAACAGCGTATTTCCGTTTTTTGGATCTGATCCAGCAGATCTGGTTCAGCCGACAGTGGCCAAGCTGGCTTTGCGTAGGCGGCCACCACTGCGCTTGTGCAGTCCTTCCAAGGTGGCAACAAAATCGCTTACTCCCTGGAACTGGCGGTAGACAGAGGCAAAGCGCACATAAGCAACCTCGCTCATTTCGCTGAGTTGCTGCAGCACCAGTTCACCGATTTCGGCACTGGTCACCTCCCGTCCACTGCGCTGCTGCAGCTGGAGTTCGATTTCATCCACTACTCCTTCGAGCCTGGCCGGCTCTAGGCCTGTTTTTTCGCAGGCACGCAGCAGCCCGTGCAGCAACTTGACGCGGTTGAAGGTCTCCCTCGAGGAGTTGCGCTTCACCACGGTGATAGGCACGGTTTCTACCCGCTCGTAGGTGGTGAAACGGAATTCACAGTTGAGGCATTCACGCCGCCGCCTCACGCTGCGACCACAGTCGGCTGCCCGCGATTCGAGCACCCGACTGTCGGTGTGTTGGCATGAGGGACATTGCATCCCTGTCATCCGGGCGTGTTTTTCAAGTGTAAGCAGCACTTTTTCATTTGGAAAGGGCTGGATTCACCCATTCCATAACAAAAAAGCCCCTGCCGAAGCAGGAGCTCTAAAGGAATCTGGCTGATTATTTGCCGATCTTGGGGGGATCGCGAAAAGCGATCGCAAAGAAGAGCGTGGAAATGGCCAGAGCCAGGATCAGGATGTAAGCGAAGCTTTCCATGGATATCCTCGAGGGTGCTGGCGGTCAGCTGAGGGGACTGCCTACCGGGGGGACATAGCCCTCAGGCAGACGACGGGTAGAGCGGTCTCCCAATTTCTGGAACAGACCGAATTCCACTTGCTCGCCCAGATCCGGATCAATACCGGCAAACACATCGCGATACAGGGTGCGAGCACCGTGCCAGATGTGGCCGAAGAAGAAGAGAAGGGCGAAGGTGGCGTGGCCAAAGGTGAACCAGCCGCGGGGCGAGCTACGGAATACACCGTCGGAGTGATAAGTCTCCCGGTCAAATTCGAAGGCTTCCCCGAGCTGGGCCTTGCGGGCCAGGCGCTTCACATCGGCAGGATCAGTGAAGACCTGGCCGTTGAGGGCGCCTCCGTAAACGGTTGCGGTTACGCCGGTCTGCTCGAAGGAGTACTTCGCTTCAGCACGGCGGAAGGGAATGTCAGCTCGCACGATGCCCTCTTGGTCTAGGAGAATCACAGGGAAGTTCTCGAAGAAGTTGGGCAGGCGGCGCACTTCCAGATCCCGGCCATCTTTGTCGGTGAAGGAGATGTGGCCAATCCAGCCGGTGGGCAAGCCGTCGCCATTCACCATCGGACCAACCCGGAACAGGCCGCCCTTGGCAGGACTGTTGCCGACGTAGTCATAGAAGGCCAGCTTCTCAGGAATCGAGGCATAGGCCTGTTCCTTGGTGGCTCCGTTGTCAAGAGCTGTTTGGACTCGACGATTGATTTCCGTCTTGAAGTAGCTCTGGTCCCACTGATAGCGGGTGGGGCCAAACAGCTCTACAGGGGTTGCGGCAGCGCCGTACCACATGGTGCCGGCAACAATGAAGGCTGCAAAGAACACGGCCGCGATGGCCGAGGCCAGCACCGTTTCGATGTTGCCCATGCGGAGGGCCTTGTAGAGGCGCTCCGGCGGTCGAGTGGTGATGTGGAAAATGCCAGCAATGATTCCAACGATGCCAGCGGCAATGTGGTGGGCCACGATGCCGCCAGGGTTGAAGGGATTGAATCCTTCTGGTCCCCAAGATGGTTGGACTGCCTCCAAGTGACCCGTGACTCCATAGGGATCACTTACCCACATGCCAGGCCCGAAGACCCCGGTGAGGTGGAAGGCCCCGAATCCGAAGCAGCCAAGGCCGGCAAGTAGCAGGTGGATGCCAAAAATTTTGGGCAGGTCAAGGGCTGGTTCGCCTGTGCGAGGGTCCTGCCAGATCTCTAGATCCCAGTAGGTCCAGTGCCAGATGGCAGCTAGGAAAAGCAGGCCACTAAAGACGATGTGGGCTGCTGCCACACCTTCAAAGCTCCAGAAGCCTGGATCAACACCGGTCTCGCCGGTGATGCTCCAGCCGCCCCAGCTGCCGGTAACGCCGAGTCGGGCCATGAAGGGCATGACGAACATGCCCTGGCGCCACATCGGGTTGAGTACCGCGTCGGACGGATCAAAAATTGCGAGCTCATAGAGCGCCATGGAGCCGGCCCAGCCGGCAACCAGGGCGGTGTGCATGAGGTGCACGGCGAGCAGACGGCCCGGGTCGTTGATCACGACCGTGTGCACCCGATACCAGGGCAATCCCATGGGGGTAGTTCTGGGTGGGTTGGGCGATCGTAAGGGGCGCTCCGGCCGCCGTGCGCTCCAGGTAACGGACCGCAACGGCCTGGCCCAGAATGAAGACCTCTGCAAAAAGGTTTCATGCCCGTGATCCGATTTGTTCGCGAGGGCCGCGACATTGAGTGCTACCCCGGCGAAAACCTGCGAGAAGTGGCTTTGCGTGAGGGCATTCAGCTCTACGGGCTCAAGGGTGCCCTAGGCAATTGCGGCGGCTGCGGCCAGTGCATCACCTGCTTTGTGGCCATTCCGGAGGGCACCGCTGCCCAGGTGCTGAGCGGCCGCACCCCCGTGGAAGACCAAAAACTGCGCCGGCGCCCCCAAACCTGGAGGCTTGCCTGTCAAACCATGGTCCAGGAGTCTGTTTTGGTTTTGACTCGGCCCCAAGTGGGCATGGCCGACCAGGAAAATTTGGTGGCGGAGGCCCAGACCAAGCCCCTGCCCAGCGGCCCCACAGCCTGGCCTGCCCCTCCGGCGCAGGAAGGCGACGAGGATTTAGAGGATGGGGCTGAAGGCCCCAGCGAAGGCGAAGAACAGGCGCCAACCGCAACGAGCGGTGAAGCCTCCTGAGAAGCGCCCATTTGGCGGTGATACCCTCCCCTCACTTCCCCTTCAGCCATGGAAACCAACGATCTCGGCTTTGTTGCCAGCCTTTTGTTCGTGTTGGTTCCCGCGGTCTTTTTGATCATTCTTTACATCCAAACCAACAGCCGCCAGGGGGGCTAGCGCCTCCCTTCAGGCTCCCGCACCAGCAACACAGGGGCTGGGGCGTGAACGCGGATGTAGTCGCTCACCGAGCTGCCCAGTAGCCGGTCGATGTCGACGAGGCCGCGAGCAACCACCGGGCGCCGATCCTGGGAAGCGATCACCAGCAGGTCGGCTTTGAGATCCTCAGCGGCGATGCACACCCTGCGGCCGACATCGCCGCTGAGGTGCACTGCCTTGAGCTCCACTCCGTAGCTACGGGCTCGCTGGCTGGCTTTCTCGAGTACTTCATCCGCTGGGGATTTGCCGCCCCGAGAAGGGGTGATGTCTTGGCGGGTTACGTGCACGCCGGTGAGGCTGCCGCCAGGAATCTCCCGCACAAGCTCGCAGGCCAGTTTCAGGGCGTCGTCTCCGACCCCGGTGCCATCGATGGCCACCATCACCCGGTTGATGTGGCGGATGTAAAGGTCGTCGCGCACCAGCAGCATCGGCCTGGTCGACAGCTGGAATACGTATTGGCTGGCGCTGTTGCTAAGGATCGATTGAAGGCGACCCATGCCTCTGGAGCCCATCACGATCAGGTCGCTGTTGAGTTCGTCGGCCACCTTCAGCACCGTTTGCTTGGTGTCTCCCTGGCGAATGATTGTGTTCACCTCGCTGGGGTTGAGCCCGAGCCGCTGTACCGCTTCGGCGGCGATAGTCGCCGCTTTTTGGGATTGGTCCGCGAAGCTCTCACCAGCCTGCTCAGGCACCACGTGCAGCATGTTGATGCGGGCCGCACGCACCGCCGGGATGTCGCGCAGCATGCGCACCATCTCTTCCACGTGGCCTTTGCCGGAATCGGCGATTAGAACGTTGCGAAACACTGAGACGACTCGAAGTGGCGGGCTGACTGTCAGCCTATGGCCGATCCGCAAGAGCTAACCATCTCTCCGCTATACCGCAACCATCGCGCCATGCCGCTCTGGCTGGGCTGGCTCAGTCTCGGTGACGAAAATGTCTAAGGGCTGGTTGCTGGAGCGTCGGGTGTTGCCCCAGCACACCGACCACGCCGGCGTGATGTGGCACGGCGCCTACGTGGCTTAGCTGGAGGAGGCCCGGGTGGAGGCCCTTGCCGCGGCTGGCCTCGCCTACAGCGACCTTTCCGCGCGGGGCATGGAGCTGCCGGTGGTGAGTTTGGCCATCGACTACAGGCAGCCCCTGCTTCACGGTGATGCCGTGCAGCTATGGAGCGAGGTGCTGCCACGCTGTGGCTTGAAATTGCCCTGGCGCAGTCGTTTTGTGGCGACAGGTGGAAACTTGGCAGCTGAGGCAAGGGTTGAGCTTGTGCTGGTCGAGAGCGCCATCGGGCTGGAGCGGCGCCGGCTGGTACGCCGCTTGCCGGCAGACCTGGAGGCTGCGGTAGCTGCCTTGGTGCGGGGACCGCACTAAGATCAGTACATCTGTACTGAAAATGGCATGTTGATTCAGGGGCTGCTGCGGAGCGCCGATGGCACCAGTTGGAATCAGGAGCAGCGGCTTTGGTGGCTGCTGTGGTCGGGTTGTCCGGGAATTGGCGCCCAGCGGCTGGTTGCCATTCGGGACAACTTTTGTGGCTGGGCGGCAGCCTGGGGCGCACCGCTCGAGGCCTTTGCTGCCCTTGCCGGTTTTGGTGCGGTGGGCTGCCGCCAGCTACAGCGTTATCGCGATCGCTGGGGTCCCGATCCCTTGCCCCGTCTCTGCCAAGAGCTGCGCGGCGGCAAGGGGGTGTTGGTGCCGGCTGATCCGGCCTTTCCGCCCGAGTTGCTCGCCTTGGCGCGGCCGCCTCTGCGCCTGTATTGGCGGGGTAAGGGCGGGTTGTGGCCCCTGCTTCGGCGCCGCCAGGCCATTGCGGTCGTGGGCACGCGCCGGCCCTCCCTGCATGGGCTGGCCATGGCTGAGGCGATCGGTGCGGCCCTTGCCCAGGCGGGTTGGCCGGTGGTGAGTGGCCTGGCAGAAGGGATCGACGGAGCCGCCCACCGGGGCTGCTTGTCCAAGGGCGGCCGGCCTGTGGGGGTGTTGGGCACTCCCCTTGAGCGGGTTTATCCCAGGCACCATCAGCAGTTGCAGGCTGAGGTGGGTGCCGGGGGGCTGCTGGTGAGCGAGTTGCCGGCGGGCACTGCGGTGCAGGCAGGTCATTTTGCGGCTCGCAACCGGCTGCAGGTCGGCCTGGCTCGGGCGGTGGTGGTGGTCGAGTGCCCTATGCGCAGTGGGGCTCTCCAGTCGGCCACCCTCGCCATGCAGCAGGAGTTGCCGGTCTGGGCCGTGCCGGCTGATGCGGGCAAGGCATCGGCTGCCGGTAGCAATCGTCTGCTCGCCCAAGACGCCACGGTGCTGCTTGAGCCCGCAGATTTAATTCGCCAGCTAGGGCCTGGCCCCCTGGCCTCGCCAGATCCCGCTGCTCCTGCGGCCGCCCACGGGCTACTGCGATCAGCCGATCCCGCGCTGCTAGAAGCCTTGGGGCACGGAGCCTCCCTTGAACAGCTCAGTTTGATGCTGGAGCAGCCGGCAGCCTCCCTTGCCTCCCGTTTGCTGGCCTTAGAGCTTCAGGGGCTGGTGCGGGCTGAGCCTGGGCTTTGCTGGCGTCCGGCCTAGCCTGAAGCCATGGTGAATGGGCAGCTCGATGGGGAGCAGTTGTTGGCCTGGCGGCGACAGCAACTAGCCCTGGGCGGCAGCCCTGGAGATTTTGACTGGCTGCTGGATCTGGCGGGAGGCCTGCCCTGGCGGGTTCAACAGCAGCTGCGGCTTCAGCCTCAGTTGCCGGTTCAACTGGCCTGTGATCTCAGCCAATTGGAGGCGATGTGGCGCTGCCATCTCGATACAGCCGAGCCGCTTCAATATCTTGTGGGGCGCTGCCCCTGGCGTGACCTGGAAATCAGCGTGGCCCCAGGAGTGCTGATCCCTAGGCAGGAAACGGAATTACTGGTGGAGCTGGCCCTGGAGCTGGCCCCTTCCGGCCCGGGCTGTTGGGCCGATCTCGGCACCGGCTCTGGCTGTATGGCCCTGGCCTTGGCCCTGGCCTGGCCGTCCAGTCGCGGCTGGGCCGTCGACTGCAGTCCAGGGGCTCTTCGCCAGGCAGCCCTCAATCTGGCGGCAGGTGGCGTTGCCGATCGGGCGCAATTGCTGGAGGGCAGTTGGTGGCAGCCGTTGAGCCCCTGGTGGGGTCATTTTGAGCTGGTGGTGAGCAATCCCCCCTATATCCCGACTGCGGTATGGGCTGGTTTGGAGCCCGGGGTGAGGGAGCATGAGCCGGCAATTGCCCTCGATGGCGGAGTCGATGGACTCGACGCCCTGCGCCTAATAGTGGCGGGTGGGGCGGCGGCCCTTGCGCCTGGTGGTCTGCTGCTGATGGAGCATCACTTCGACCAGAGCCATGCGGTGATCGATCTACTCATTGCTGCCGGATATGCCGAGGTGCGGGCCCATGGGGATCTCGAGGGTGTAGATCGCTTTGCGTCGGCTCGCTGGCCAGGATCGGGCGGGGATTGCCATGACCATTAAGCCTGGATTGTTGCCGGTTCCATCTCCAGCCTTGGAGCCGCCAGATTTAGCGGCACGGCTCCTTAAGGGTTCAGCTGCCCTGTTCCCCACAGATACCTTGCCGGCTCTAGCGGCTTCTCCGGGCCAGGCCAACCAGCTTTGGCGCCTGAAAAAACGTCCGGCAGACAAGCCTTTGATTTTGATGGCGGCCAGCTCTGAAGCACTGTTTGATGCCCTCGGCGTCCCGCCGCGCTCCGAGTGGCTGGAGCTGGCTGCCTGGGCCTGGCCAGGGGCGGTCACTTTGGTGTTGCCTGCCGTTGGAGTGGTGGCAGAGGCCCTCAATCCCGGTGGGTCAAGCCTGGGCCTGAGGCTGCCGGCCAGTGCGGAAGCCCAGTCCTTGCTTCGGCTCAGTGGCCCCTTGGCTACAACCAGCGCCAATATTTCAGGCTGTCCGGCCGCCTGCACAGCTCAGGAGGCTGCCCAGCAATTTCCCGGGGTGCCGCTTCTGGCACCGATTCCCTGGCCACTCGGTGCAGGTCAGGCCAGCACGGTTGTTGCTTGGCTCGCCGAGGGAGGCTGGCGGGTATTGCGGGCCGGTGCTCTACTGCCTCCAGGCATCTAGAAACCCGTAGGCATGGTGACTCTGACAGTAGTGGTGTGGGTGTCGGTGGCGGTGTTCTATTGGGCCATGGAGACCCTGCTGCAGCTGTTGTCTGTCTTGATGGAACTCACCTTTTTGCCCTGGTTGCTGCTGGCCCTTGGCATTTGGCTTCTGGCAGGCAACCCTGCTCGAAATTGATGATCGAATAAGCCGGCTAACGGATTTGAACCGATGGCCTTCGCTTTACAAAAGCGCTGCTCTACCACTGAGCTAAGCCGGCAATGGCAGTCGCTAGGCGGCAACCATGTTCTGACTTTATCGCTCACCCAGCGCCCAGAGCAGCAGCTGGGTGCGGCTTTGACAGCCGGTTTTGGCCAGCAGGCTCGACATATGGCTTTCGACCGTACGCCTGCTGAGAATTAAGGCGGCGGCAATTGCCTTGTTGCTGTAGCCCCGTTCCAGTTGCTGGAGCACACGCCGCTCTGCGGCGGTGATTTCGGACTGGTCGAATGCGCTCGGTAAATGCATGGGCGCTGGGGCGGCTGTTCCCCAGGGTTCCCACGTCTGGCTCAGGAGCTGAGCCCAGTTCCCAGTGCCGCCTCAGGGGCAGCCGTTGGAACCGTCAGCTTGGCGCGACGAATAGGCAGGTTGGCAACTAATGCCGTGACCCGGTCTTCGGTTTCCAGGGTCACATCCCCTTCATCAAAGTCGATTTCCACATAACGACTCACAACCTCGAGAATCTCACGGCGCATCTGCTGGAGCAGCTCGGGATTGAGGTCGCTGCGGTCGTGTGCCAACACCAGTTGCAGTCGCTGCTTGGCCGTATTGGCACTGGCGGGCTGGCGGCCCAGCAATTTGTCAATTACATCGCGCAGTGTCATCGGCTTTAGAAAATCTTGGTTTGCATTAGGCGGCCAAGCTTGGCGCGGAGGCCTTGGCGCTCCTTGCTGGGATCAATCACCGGTATTTCTTCGCCCTGAAGGCGGCGGGCCACATTGGTGTAGGCGCGGCCAGCAGGTGAACTATTGCCGTTGAGGGTGAGGGGCTCACCGCGGTTGGTGCTCACAATCACTTGCTCGTCTTCCAGTACCAGTCCCAGCAAGGGCAGAGCCAGGATGTCAGTGACATCGCTGACAGCCAGCATCTCCTGATTCGCCATCATTTTTGGCCGCACTCGATTGAGCACCAGCTGGATCGGCTTGACTCCTTCGCTGTTGAGAAGACCTATCACCCGGTCGGCATCTCGCACGGCAGAAACCTCTGGGGTTGTTACCACGATTGCTTCGCGGGCGGCGGCCATGGCGTTTCTAAAGCCGCCCTCAATGCCTGCCGGCGCATCGATCAATACGTAGTCGAAGCGTTCGCCGAGCATGGCCGCAATCTTCCGCATGTCGTCGGGCTGGAGCCACTCGAGCATGCGTGGATTTCCTGCGGGTAGCAAGGCCAGGTTTGGCTCTTGCTTGTGCTTCACCAGGGCTTGCTCAAGGCGGCAGGTTTCTGCCAGCACCTCTTGGGCTGTGAAGACAATCCGGTTTTCCAGACCGAGCAGCAGGTCGAGGTTGCGTAGGCCGAAGTCGGCATCGAGCACGGCGGTGCGAGCCCCTTGCTTGGCAAGGGCAATGCCGAGGTTGGCGGTGAGGGTGGTCTTGCCCACACCTCCTTTTCCAGAGCAGATCAGGATGTAGCGGGTAGACGCGGCGACCACGGCACAGGCTGAAGTCTCTGGAGGTTAAGGCCAAAACCTTCAGTTGCATGTTTTGGTGCTGGCATTGCTAGCCGCGGCAACTGCATTAAAAAGGGTGGTACGGCTCAGAGACGGGATGACCCAAACCCCAAGTGCGCCGAACCATTTGCACCATCACCAACAGCTGCTGGTGATGCCCGATGACGGTGCGATAGCCGTTGTGGCCTTGATCGATACGGCAGAAGCAACACTTCGGCTCAAGCAGTTCAAGTTGCAATCAGAGACCATCGAGCAGGCCTTGATCCGGGCGCAGCAGCGTGGGGTGCGGGTGCAGTTGATGCTCAATCCGCACACCTCCGGCGGAGACCGTTGGAATGATGAGGCCCATGCCCGCCTCGGTGCCTGTGGGATTGAGGTGGCCTGGACCAGCGAAGCCTTTCCAGTCACCCATGAGAAGTCGCTGGTCGTGGATTCCACTTGTGTGCTGGTTGCCACCTTTAACCTCAGCGACAAATACTTCACTGAGACCCGTGACTACGGGGTCGTCAGTTATGCAGTGCCTGTGGTGGAGCAGGTGATCGCTGGCTTTGAGGCCGACTGGAACCGCAGCTTTTTCCATCCCGATCTCACTGTGGGCCTGGTGTGGAGCAGCGTTCACAGCCGCGGCCAGATGGCCAGGATCATCGATATGGCGCTCGAGAGCCTTTGGATTCAGCACCCAAAATTTGTGGATGCGGTGATTTTGGAGAGAATTATTTCGGCCCGGGAGCGCGGCGTGAAGGTGCGCTTGCTCTGTGGTGGCAAGCACGGCATCTCTGACTGGGACATTTACGACACATTTTCTTCGCTGCGGGTAATGGAGCGCTTTGGTGTGAAGGTGCGGCGGCAGAAGCACCTAAAGCTGCACGCCAAGTTGCTTTTGGTTGACGGTGCCTACGCCCAGACCGGTTCGATGAACATCGATCGCAGCGCTTTTGATCTACGTCGCGAACTTGGCATCGAATCCGATGCCCCCGAGGTGGTGGCGAGGCTGCGCAGCACCTTCCAGGCCGACTGGGATGCGGCAAAGAAATATCACGCTCCAGATCCCCTTGATCCCAGCCAACACGAGGACGGTGAATTGCCACCGGATCCTCATTTCGTCCATGACTGAGCCGCGCCCCAGCCTTTCTGAGTTGTTCTGGGGGATGCTCCAGGTGGCGCTCTCGGCCTTTGGTGGTGGCCTGTCGGCCTGGAGCCAGCGGATTGTGGTCGAGCAGCGCCGTTGGATGTCCAGCGAGCAATTCCTCACCGGACTAACGGTTGCCCGCCTTTTCCCCGGGCCAAACCAGATCAACATGGCCGTGTACATCGGCGCCGAGTTCCACGGTTTGCCAGGTGCTTTGGTAGCCCTGGCGGGCATGTTGCTGCTCCCCTTCAGCCTGTTGATGGGGCTGGGTTTGGCCTACTTCCATTTCCACACCATCCCCTCGGTAGATCGGGTGTTGGCCGGGGTGGTGGCTGCGGCAGCAGGGATGGCCCTTTCCATGGGCTTCAAGATTCTTGATCAGTATTGGAATGATCGGGTTGCTTTGTTGCTTGCTGCGGTGGTCTTTCTGGCACTCAGCTTGTTTGACCAGCGCTTGATTCCGGTGGTGTTGATCGCCGGGCCGTTGGCCATGGCTTGGTATTGGCCCCGCCGGCAGAGCAACCCATGAGTGGGCTGCTGGCCGCGGCGGTGGCGTGTGAGCCAGCTCGCCTCTCTGATTTGGGCACCTTGGTGCAGGTGCTGTGGCAGTTTTTATCGCTGTCGCTGTTTTCACTCGGCGGTGGCAACACCCTGCTGGCGGAATATCACCATTTGGCGGTGGCCCAGTTTTGCTGGCTCACTAATACCCAATTTGCCGATCTTTATGCCCTGGCGGAGGCGGCGCCTGGCCCCAGCTCAATGTTGGTGGGCTTGCTAGGGCTTGGGGCGGGCTGGCGGGAGGGGCCTTTCTGGGCCCTGCTCTCCGCCTACGGCGCCGAAGCTGCGATCCTGCTGCCCTCCACCTTGCTGATGGTTATGGCTTGCCTTAGTTGGAAGCGCCTTGAACACTCCCCCTGGCGGGTGGCCTTTGAGCGAGGCCTGGGGCCTATCACCTTGGGAATTTTGTTTGCCGTGGGGCTCAAGATTCTGCGCACGGCTGACACCAATTGGGCTGGGGTGGTGGTGTCAGTGGTCGTTTGCGTGCTGATGTTGCGCACCCGCATCTCGCCGCTCTGGTTTATGGCAGTAGCCGGTGTGCTGGGTGGGCTGGGTGTAGTTAACCGCTAAGAGGCCAAACCGGCTGGGCCGGGTCTATTTGGATGGCGCCCGCCACGATCCGAGCCTCTTCAGCAAACCCGGCTGGGGGCGCGCCCTCGGGCCCCCGGGCCACGGCCCCGGCAATGCGCAGCTGCAGCGGTCTTAGCTGCAGGGCCACGATGCGGGCGGCGTTGTCGCCCTGGCAGCCGGCGTGGGCCATACCCCTCAATCGCCCCCACACCAGCACATGGCCTGCGGCTGAAATCCGCGCGCCTGGGTTTACGTCCCCAAGCAGCAGCACGCTGGCCGATGTTTCCAGATGGTCGCCGGAGCGCAGGGTGCCCTGATGCACTTGCAGGTCGGAATCTGGTTTGGCGGGGCTCGCTGGAGCGGCCGAATTAGGCCACTGGCTCAAGATCCCCAGCCCCGCAGCTGCTACGTGGGTGTGGGGCTGACTGCTGCAGATCATCACCAGCTCAAGCCCCCGGCCGGCCAGGGTGCGCTGCAGCTCGCCAAGCTGGCTTAGGCCGAGACGCCAGGCCCCAGCCTCGAGCAGCACCTGGCCCTCGATTGGCCCATCACCCAGCAGGGCGCCACTATCGATTGCTTGTTGCACCAGAGCGGGCAAAGGGGTTTGGCAAGAGGCGGGCAGCACTAGCCGGTGGCTGCCTCGCCCCGATTCATCCGGAATCAACCTGGCTCCGCAAGCAGGCTCCAGCTCCATTTCCGGCCCTATCCCCATCCCCATCCCCATTTCCGCTCAGCGACCCAGCAGTTGGCGCAACTTAGGTGCCACTTCACCGGGATGGATCAGCCAGGCCAGCTCCACTGGAACCGTGAGGCTTTGCACCAGGGTTGAGCGCTGCTCCAGGGCCTGCAGGTGCTCGCCGTCCCAGAGGCGCAGACCACCCTTATAAGGGTGATAACCGCGGCTCTGACGCTGGTGCAGGCCGCAGCTGATTTCTGCGCCCAGGCCCTCGGCTTCGCTCAGCTGCCGCGCTGCAGCCAGGAGTTCCAGCCGCCGGGCTTGGTTGCAGTGACTTACATCGGTGGCCTTGAGCAGGCGCCGCTCCAGCAGCCTTCGACAGGGATCCTGCAGTTCGGCCGGGCCCTCTTCCATCCAGCGCGTCAGGTGGTAACCAGTGCGGATGTCGTCGTTGGCAAGAAATGTCTCCAGATCGAGAGCGTCGCAGTGCCATAGCCAGCGGCTCATTACTTGGTCGGCCCAGATTCGTTTTGGTCCCAGGCGTCGGGCGGTGGCGATTGCTTGATTAAGCAGCCAGTTACACACCACGTTTAGCCGGTGGTTATAGACGCTGCGATACATCAGGTTGCGTACCACCAGGTAGTGCTCAACTGCCATCAGCCCCTTTGGAGTGATGGCCAGCTGGCCATCGGGGGCCAGGGTGAAGGCGGCCAGGATGCGCTCGAGATCCAGCCGGCCGTAGGTGGTGCCCGTGCTGTAGCTATCGCGGACCAGATAATCCAGCCGGTCGCAGTCCAGTTGGCTGCTCACTAGGGCCTTGATCGCTGGGCAGGGGTGGCGGCCGTGCTCCAGCAGGTCGGCCACGGCGTTGGCCGTGCCGGGGGCGTGGGCTTCGAGGCGGTCGCGCAAGGCCGGATGCTCCCGGATCAGTCGCCCCGACCAGGCCTCGTGGTGTAGCCCATACATCTCCTCGCCGGAGTGGCTCAGGGGAGCGTGGCCCACATCGTGCAGCAGGGCCGCGGCGTAGAGCACGGCTCGATGTTCCGCCAGTTCAAGGTGGTGGCGCTCCAGCTGTTGCAGAGCCAGGCGGGCTAGGTGCAGCACCCCAAGGGAATGGGTGAAGCGGCTGGACTCGGCTCCATGGAAGGTCAGAAAGGCTGGCCCCAATTGACGCACTCGACGCAAGCGCTGGAAGGGGGCGGAATCGATCAGGTCGATGGCCAGGGCTTCGGCCGGATCGCTGCGATCGAGTCGAATCGCCCCGTGCAGTGGATCGTGATAGGTGCGCTCTCCCATATCTAAAGAGTCGCTTCAAGCCGGCTGGCCAGCAAGCGGCCCGCGGCATCAAGCCAGCTGTCAGCCTCACCGCCGGGGTCTAGGGGTTCGGGTTCGGGCAGCACTAGATCCGGCGCGATTCCCTGGTGCTGAATGTCGCGGCCGCTGGGGGTGAGGTAGCGGGCCACGGTTACGGCCAGGCCGCTGGTGTCGCCCAGGGGGATCAGGGTCTGAATCAGCCCTTTGCCGAAGGTTTGAGCTCCCACCAGCTCACTGCGGCCATTGTCTTGAAGGGCCCCCGCCAGGATTTCGCTGGCACTAGCTGTGCCGCCGTTCACCAGGGTGAGCATCGGCCCGTCGAAGAGCATGCCGGGGTTGGCCTGTTGGGGCGAGCTGAGTCCATCACGGTCCTGGGTTTCCACGATGGGCTCGCCATTGAGTAGGTCGTTGGCCACGGCTAAGCCGGCGCTCACCAGCCCGCCGGAGTTGTTGCGCAGATCAAGAATCAGCCCCTCGATCGCCTTGCTGTTGAGATCGGCGAGGGCTTCCTGCACGTCCTGGGGCACCGGTTCAGAAAATTGGGTGATACGCAGGTAGCCGAGGGTGTGCTCTCCCACCCGCAGCCGCTTGCTACGCACCGGGCGCAACTCCACCTCTCGCCGTTCGAGCTCCACTTCGCGAGGGTGACCTTGCACGTTTAGTTCCACGAGCACCCGGCTCCCGGCTGGACCGCGTAGGGCGGCTGCGGTGCGTTCCAGCCCCAGAGCTTCTGTTGGCTGGCCATTCACCTGCAGCACCTCGGCGCCACTTGGGATTAGGGCCTCGGCGGCGGGGGATCCGTCCAACGGAGCGATCACCACAATTATTTGATCGTTGCTGCGCAGGCCCAGCTGCAGGCCCACGCCGGTCACGGTGCCCTGAGTATTGGAGCGCAGGGTGGAGTAGTCGGCGGGCCGTAGTAGGCGGGTGTACGGATCTCCTAAGGGGGTGAGCATTGCCTCGATGGCGTCGTAGGCGTCGCTTGAGCTATTGATGGGTTGCTCCAGGGCTTTCTGGCGCAGTCGTTTCCAATGCACTGCTTCAAAGCGCTGCGGATCCACGTAGCTCTGATTCACTAAGCGCCATGCCTCCACCACCAGCTGCTGGGTGTCGCTCAGGGCTAAGGCCGGGGCGCCTGGGGCTGTTAGCAGGGCCAGGGCCAAAACCGCACCCAGCAAGTGCTGCGACAAAGTAGCCGACAGGTTTTTTACGGCTGTTGCAAACGGTTGAGAAGGCGCGGTCCTAGGGGGCGGGGCACTCACGAGCAGCTCGGTGTCATCGGTAGACTCTCGCAACCAAACCACCCAGCTGCATGGCAAACACTCCTGCTGGAAACTCCGGTCAGGCTACGAACCCGGTTTACAACTGGTTCGACGAACGCCTGGAGATCCAGTCGATTGCCGACGACATCTCGTCGAAGTACGTGCCCCCCCACGTAAACATCTTTTACTGCCTAGGCGGCATCACCCTGGTTTGCTTTCTGATCCAGTTTGCCACTGGATTTGCGATGACCTTCTATTACAAGCCAACGGTGGCTGAGGCCTATACCTCTGTCCAGTACCTGATGACCGATGTCAGCTTTGGCTGGTTGATCAGGTCGGTTCACCGCTGGAGCGCATCGATGATGGTGCTCATGCTGATCCTCCACGTCTTCCGCGTCTATCTGACTGGTGGTTTCAAGCGCCCAAGGGAGCTCACCTGGGTTACTGGCGTCACCATGGCTGTGATCACCGTTTCCTTCGGAGTTACTGGCTACTCCCTTCCCTGGGATCAGCTCGGTTATTGGGCCGTCAAGATCGTTTCTGGCGTCCCTGCAGCAGTTCCAGTTATTGGCGACTTCATGGTGGAACTGCTGCGGGGTGGTGAGAGTGTTGGTCAGTCGACTCTCACTCGCTTCTACAGCCTGCATACTTTCGTGATGCCTTGGCTATTGGCGGTATTTATGCTCATCCACTTTCTGATGATCCGCAAGCAAGGCATTTCAGGCCCCTTGTGACCTCAATTGATTCAGTGGCTCTCGCTACTCGGATCTTCTCCCTTAAACTCCTTTAACTGATCTCAAAGATCCCTGCTCCCGGCAAACGCCATGCACATCCTTAAGAAGCCTGATCTCACCGACCCAAAGCTCCGCGCCAAATTGGCGAAGGGTATGGGCCACAACTACTACGGTGAACCCGCCTGGCCAAACGACTTGCTCTACATGTTCCCGGTGGTAATCCTCGGGACCATTGGCTGCATGGTTGGTCTGGCCGTCATGGATCCTGCCATGTTGGGCGATAAGGCTGATCCTTTTGCTACACCTTTAGAGATTTTGCCAGAATGGTATCTCTATCCCGTGTTTCAGATCCTCAGGGTCGTCCCCAATAAACTGTTGGGGATTGCCTTGCAGACCATGATCCCACTCGGCCTGATGTTGGTCCCCTTCATCGAAAGTTTCAATAAGTTTCAGAATCCTTTCCGTCGTCCAGTGGCTATGGCCGCCTTCTTGTTCGGCACCTTGTTTGCGATTTATCTTGGTATTGGAGCCGCCATGCCGATCGATAAGTCACTCACCCTTGGTCTGTTCTGAGATTTAGGAGTAAATCATCCTGGGCACCACGCTTGGGCATCATCGTCAAGCCGCGACTTCTGTTGCGGCTTTTTTTATGGCATGAAAAAGAGGCTCTTTCAGCTGCTTTGACCCGTCCCCTGCTGAGCTCTGTGAGCCTCCCTGCCCCAATCGCGCTCCCGGTTAGCCACGGCTGTGGACCATATGGCGCTGAAGGGCCTGCAGCGCCCCCAGGGGGAAGGTGGCAAATGGAATGCACCTAAACGCCTGGCCGCAATGGTTTTGGCCTGGTGCGCTGTCGCGCTCGATACGGGTCCTTGCCATAAGGGCAACTGGGGTGATATGTTTTTGGACTGCGCGCAAGGG
>ERZ888423.1193-NODE-1193-length-23540-cov-7.423547_pt1 | contig 23540 bp, 20 predicted proteins | sample MGYA00520523_ERZ888423 | MGnify/ENA primary metagenome ERZ888423 (study PRJEB32303, sample SAMEA104408611) | aquatic metagenome | biome: Brackish water; feature: Pelagic; material: water | place: Baltic Sea | collected 2014-06-08T10:24:00 | depth 30,27 m ...
TCCAGAAATAGCCCTAAATAGTGGTTTGGGTCCTTTACTGGGCATCGTTTTCTTATTAGGGTTGATCGCCGCGGCCTATTCCAGTGCCGATAGTGCACTTACGGCATTGACCACTAGTTTTTGCATCGATTTTTTGAATCTGAATCAAAAGCCTGAAGCGCGGCAAAAGTCTTTGCGCAAGCAAGTGCATGTCGGTATGAGCGTCTTATTGATTATTGTAATCATCGCCTATAAGTATATTTTGTCAAGTAACGTCATTGATAGTTTACTTACCGTTGCCGGATATACTTATGGTCCGCTTCTCGGGCTTTTTGCTTTTGGCATTCTCACGAATTACCAGATCAAAGACAAATACGTTTTTTGGGTCTGCTTGAGCGCCGTAGGACTTATTTCATTTATTGGTCAGCTAGACCCCAAATATCTCGGGGGGTACATCTTGGGGTATGAACTGCTTCCCCTAAATGGTTTATTGACCTTCATTGGTCTATGGTTGATTCGAAAAAAAAGCCAGTAAATAGGGACCTTAACAAGACTAGAGCTCTCCTGAACGCTATCGAAGATTCTTTTAGGAGGGACCAAAAATAAAGCTGAGGTGCTTGGAGCACCTCAGCTTAAACAACCTAACCAATAAAATAATAGATTGAAGAATAGATCTTCTTCATAGCAATTCCCTTATTCTTAGGCTAAAGTATAAAATGTTTAATCATTTACCAAAAAAATTAAACAAAAAATTTTTCTGACAAGCTGTCACTTGGAAAAAATTGGTATTCTATTTGACTGAATTGGGGTAAATAATCAAAAATAAAATGACCATGAACAAAGGAACGATTAATGTATCAGTAGACAATATCTTTCCACTGATCAAAAAATTTCTTTATAGCGATCACGAAATATTTCTTCGCGAGTTGATTTCGAATGCAACAGATGCTACCCTGAAACTGAAGCATTTGACCAGTATTGGTGAAGCAAAAACGGAGTACGGCAATCCCAATATTGAGGTTAAAATCAATAAGAAAAAGAAAACCCTACACATTATAGACCAAGGCCTTGGGATGACTCAAGACGAGGTTCAGAAGTACATCAACGAAATTGCTTTTTCAGGAGCTGAGGAGTTCTTGGAGAAATATAAAGACAAAAAAGCAGACGAGGCAGGAATCATCGGTCATTTTGGCTTAGGATTCTACTCGGCGTTTATGGTGGCGAGCAAAGTTGAAATTATCACCAAAAGCTATAAAGATGAGCCCGCTGCTCATTGGACCTGTGATGGATCGCCAAATTACACTTTGGATGCCCATAAGAAAACAGAGCGCGGTACCGAAATCATACTTCATATTAGCGATGAGGAAAAAGATTTCTTAGAGGAGTCAAAAATCCGCTCGCTCTTGGTTAAGTACAATAAGTTTATGCCTATTCCCATTAAATTTGGCAAGAAAACAGAGTATTTACCAAAACCTGAAGGGGCTAAAGAATCGGATCCAGCCCCCACTAAAGAGGTCGATGATATCATCAATAATCCTACACCAGCTTGGACCAAAACCCCGGCAGATCTTAAGGATGAAGATTATAAGTCATTCTACCGAGAATTGTATCCAATGCAATTTGAAGAGCCCCTCTTCAACATTCATCTTAATGTAGATTATCCGTTTAACCTGACCGGGATTCTGTATTTTCCAAAAATGTCTCCAGACATGAATATGCAAAAGGATCGCATTCAACTATACCAAAATCAGGTATTTGTTACGGATAATGTCGAGGGAATTGTTCCTGAATTTTTGACCATGCTTCGCGGGGTAATTGACAGTCCAGATATTCCACTCAATGTGTCGCGCAGCTATCTTCAAGCCGATGGTGCGGTTAAAAAAATCTCGAGTTACATTACGCGAAAAGTTGCCGATAAACTCAAAAGTTTATTCAACGACAACCGCGAGGATTTTAGCGCTAAGTGGGAAGACATTAAAGTAGTTATCGAATACGGAATGCTCACCGAGGAGAAATTCTTCGAAAAAGCAGAAAGTTTCTATCTCTACCCAACAGTCGATGGCGAATTCTTCACCTACGAAGAACTGAAAGAAAAATGCGCCCCACTGCAAACGGACAAAGACGGAAAAATTATTTATCTATATGCCTCTGACAAAGACGCCCAACACAGCTATATCGAGGGGGCTAAGGCAAAAGGATACCAAGTCCTTTTAATGAACACACCAATTGTGGGTCATTTATTGCAAAAATTAGAGGGCAGTAAAGAGAATATGAGCTTCGTTCGCGTGGACAGTGACTCCATTGACAACTTAATTAAAAAAGAGGATACGACGCCATCCAAACTCAGTGAGGACGAAAAAACTGCGCTTAAAGAACGACTTGAAACGGTTATTCCGACGAGTACCTATACCGTTCAGATGGAATCATTAGACAGCAACTCGAGTCCTTTTGTCATTACGGAGCCTGAGTTCATGCGCCGCATGAAAGAAATGCAACAAACCGGTGGCGGGGGCATGTTTGGCATGGGGCAAATGCCCGAAATGTATAACCTTGTGGTCAACACCAATCATGAATTGATTCAGAAAATCATGGAGACCAAAACGCAGGCCAAACAAGAGCGCCTTATTAAGCAAGGATTTGATTTGGCAAAGCTCAGTAAGAACCTGCTAAAAGGTCAAGACTTAACGCAATTTATTAATCGCAGTTTTGAATTGATTAAATAAGGTCCTTAATCCATAATTAATATTGAAATTAAAAATGCCTCCGTCATGATCGGAGGCATTTTTTTATCTTCACAAAAAAAATATGATGTTTCCTTGGCACCAATACTTACTCGGGTTAATTCTGGTTATTGCCGGTTTTTTTCACATACAAAAACCCAAAATATTCCTTTCAATAATGCCGGACTATCTTCCTGCCCATAAACTTTTGGTATTGGTCAGTGGAATTGCCGAAATGGTGCTGGGATTTATGCTGCTCACGCAGCAAGGACAAAATTCTGCCGCATGGCTGACTGCGGCCATGTTTTTGGTTTATTTGCCCATACATTGGACGATGCTCCAAAAACCGCCCCTTTGGTTTAAGTGGCACAAAGGCTTGCTTTGGTTGCGCCTAATACTCCAATTTGGACTCATTTCCTGGGCCCTCCAATATATTTAGACTGAGAACCACACAAAAAATTCCCGGCACAAAGGATTACCCCAAAACCTCATTTAACAAGGCCGCTAAGCGCAAACCTGCTTGTTGCAATTGACGGCGAATTACATTAGTGTATTGGTAAGCATAGGGATAGCTCAATTTTTGATCAGGCTCGGTGTGCTCATAAATATCCAAACATAGCGTTCTGCTTTGGTTCACCCAATCCATAAGGGAAGCTTCTTGAATGGCCTTAATCTGACCTTTTCCTAAACGGTCTTGATTTTCTGCTAGCTCCGTGTAAGACATATTGTAATGTTCAATAAGCTGGGTATCCCAAAGCCGGTGAAGATTAGTAGATTCATTAAACCACTTGACATAAAATCGATTTCCACCTCGATCATCGGCTTGACCCACATGAAGCGGCTGATGTAAATCTCCAACCAAATGCACGAGCATCTTCAAATAAAACGCGCGCTCTTCACGAGACTTACCCTCATCCTTAAGAACACTTACGCAATATTCTATACCCTGAATAACATCACCGTCTTCATTCACAGGGTGGTCGCCGTAGGCGCTATCAAAGGGAAAATTCACGTAATGCCAAGGCGCAAATTTATCATACTGCGCATCACTTCTTATTTCATCGGCATAGGTTGATACAAACGCCAAAGATTGCCCCCCTAATAATTCATCCACAATTTTTGCCACTTTTGGCTTGAGGTTTGCCTGTGCAATGGCGCCCACAGTGCGATGACCCGTTACGCCCCAATCTGGACTTGGGACTGAAGCATAAAGAGAAATACTAAAAAATGAAACAAGGAGGCAATTCAAAAGTGTTTTCATGATATTAAAATTTATTGGCAAATATAAACGCTTCACTGTGAAATCACTTTGAATTTGACTAATTTCCATGGGTCAAACAAAGTCCATTAAATCTGTTGTCATGATTTTTCAACTCAAAAAAAAATACCGATTGCCCTTGCTTTTACTCATGGTCACCACTGAACTGACCTTTGGACAGGGTGCTTTTGATTTAAAGGATAAAACTCAAGAAACTCACCCCTTGGCAAGCCAAGAACTTAATATTACGCCACTTATTCAAGGGACCCTTCTTCTCCCGGAATCCCATCAGCGTCCCAATCTGGTTTTGATCATTCCAGGTTCTGGCCCGACTGATCGCAATGGCAATCAACCCATGATGAGTAATAACTCATTAAAATATTTAGCCCAAGGGCTTCAGCAGCGCGGCATCGCGAGTTTCCGATACGACAAACGGGTGATTCCACTGATGCGTCAGGGCGATTTTCAGGAACAAGAGGTTCAATTTAATGACTTTATAGAGGATGCCCGACAGGTGCTTCGCTTCTTTAGGAATAAGGACAACTTTAACAAAATATTTATCCTCGGGCACAGCCAAGGCTCACTCGTGGGTATGGTTGCTGCTCATGATGGTTGTGACGGATTTATTTCTGTTGCCGGAGCAGGGCAAAGTATCGATCGCGTGGTTTTAGACCAACTTTCCCTCCAATTACCTGGTGCCGTGCCCGGGGCTGCAGAGGCCTTTAATACGTTAAAACAAACGGGGCGAGTCGATAATTTTCCGCAAGAACTCAGTACAATTTTTAGACCGAGCATTCAAAGCTTTATATACCAATGGATGAGCTATGATCCGGCAGCGATATTGGCTTCTTTACCTATACCCTCGCTTATTCTTAATGGAACGAGTGATTTACAAGTGTCTGAACAAGAGGCCTTACGGCTGAAAAAAAATGCGCCAAACGCAGAATTCAGCCTTATTTTGAACATGAATCATGTGCTCAAGATTATCGAAGAAAAAGGACTGGCTAATGGGAAAAGTTATAATGATCCAAATTTACCAGTCTCTGAAGAATTGCTCGAAAAAATCACTGAATTTGTCAATAAAAATTCATCCAAATCACCTTAGTCGAGACAAATTATTGTTGACAATTTTTGCATCTTTGTGACTCAATTAATTTAAGGTTTATGAGAAAACTGGCGCTCGCTTTATTGGCCATAACTGGTATTTATGGTTGTTCCAACACCCAAGGCAACACGTTAATTAACGGCCAGATAAAAGGACTCAATAAAGGACAACTTCTGTTGCAAAAAATAGACGACACCATGCTGGTCTCAATGGACTCGTTGCGAATTTACGCCAGCCCGGAGTTTTCCTTTTCGATAGATTTGACTGAACCAGAAGTGCTGTATTTGGCTTTAAAGTTTGACGACAGTATTACTCAAACGCGCTATTTGCCCTTTTTTGCGGAGCCTGGAACCCTTGAAATCAAAACAAGTCTCAAAGGTTTTGGGTATGATCAAACCGTTACCGGCTCAAAAAATCAAAATAGCTGGAATGAATTTAAACTGTTGCAAGGGCGCTATAACGATAAGCAGCTTGCGCTTATTCAAGCCGAATTACTGGCCAATCAAAACGACAATACAGAAGAAATAAAGCGCATTCAACAACAAAGAGAAAAGCTGTTGCGCGCTCGCTATTTGGCCACAGTTAACTTTGCCAAAAATCATAAGGACTTGGCCTTGGCCCCCTATTTAATGTTAGCAGAAATTCCAGATGTCAATGTAAAATACCATGACACTATCTACAAACTGCTCACCCCAGAAATAAAAAACTCCAAATACGGTAAGGCATTGGAGTTATTTATGAATCAACAAAAGGATTCAGTTCTATAAGGCATTGATTTTGTCAATTAGTGCGCGACCACGGGTTTCGAGCTCCTGATTGATGCCTTTAAAATGCTGCTTTTTATTCTCTACTGAACGATCGTTAAGTTTGTGAATTAACACATCAAACACCTCAATCGCCTCATCGATAATTTTCCCAGAAGCCTCTACCCCTTTTTCAGGATTAGACATCTCCCAAATATAAACCGCTTCTATGATATCACCTAGAACGTAATTAATGTCTTTTTTTAAGTCTCTTTTACTTGACATGGTTAAAAATTTTGAGCAAAAATAATGTTTTTTGGGTCCTTATGGGACAATAACTTCTAAAATCTCAGCTCCTGAAGTTTTAACGTCAAAATTTCCTAATGCGGCAGGAACTAAGACGGTCTCTCCGCAATTCATGGGCATGGTCTGGCCCTTTGAAGAGATCAACTCCGCGCTACCAGAAATACACATTAAAACCATGAAAGATTCTTCGGGGTTCGTGGTCATGGAAACTTTTTGGGTGCAGTTCCAAAGCGAGGTTTGAAAATATTCACAGGAATACACTAGGTTCGCCTTATTTTTCAAAATCGTTTGTGGACGACAAAAGACCTGTGCCAAATCATGAAATACTAAGGCACGCTCTGCCTGTTCCAAATGCAATTCACGAAATGCACCGTTTACATCGGGGCGATCCCAATCGTAAATTCTATAGGTCACATCTGAGGTCTGTTGAATTTCTGCCAAAACAACCCCCCCGCCGATGGCATGAACGAGGCCTGGGGCAATAAAAAAGGCATCGCCCGGCTGAACAGGCACCTCATTTAACAAATGGGTTATGTTTCCCCTTTCGACGGCTTGTTTATAGTCCAAAAGCGTGACTTCAGGTTTGAAACCAATAACGAGTCGCGCCTCGGGGTCTGCCTGTAAGACATACCACATTTCCGTTTTTCCAAAACTATCGTGATACTGTTTCGCTATGGTATCATCGGGATGGAGTTGAACCGATAAGTCTTCTTTGGCATCGATAAACTTAAACAACAGTGGAAATTCAACTTTATAGGTTTCATACACCCGCTGGCCCAATAAGTCAGGCCCAAAACTCTGAATTAAATCATGCAGACTTTTCTCCTTTATATCTCGTTGGGAGATCGACGAAATTTTTCCCGATACGCCAGAAATTTCCCAGCTTTCTCCGATACGTGTTCCGGCAGGCTTCGCGTAAAATTTATGAAGTTTTTCTCCGCCCCAAACTTTAGAAAATTGTTGCGCCTCAAATTTTAAAAATCCTAGTTCCATAGACTTATGCACTTCGTTAACGGATATTTCAGGGGCCAGTATAGACAACAAAATTACGTGGTGTTTCGTAAAGCTTAACGGTTATGTCATATTGCATGGAAATTCGACCACGTAACTTAGCCCAAATCACCTGAGCTATATTTTCTACTGTGGGAATAAGGTCCTTAAATTCAGGAACTTCCAAATTCAAATTCTTATGATCGAAGGGGTCCTCCACTTCAGTTTTAATGAGGGCTTTTAACTCAGCAACATCCATTACGAATCCCGTCACAGGATCTATCGGCCCGGTAATCCCGACCTCAAGTTCGTAATTATGTCCGTGATAATTCGGGTTACTGCACTTTCCAAATACAGACGCATTTTTCTCATCACTCCACTGAGGTAAAAACAATCGATGTGCCGCGTTGAAATGGGCCTTTCTATATAAAGTGGTACTCATGAGGATATTAATTCACAATATTTGTCAAAAATAATTTTAAACCAAACCGTGTAAAGATCAGGATTTTGATCAATATCCTTCTTTAAAGCATCCATGGAGATCCATCGCCAACTGGCCACTTCTTCAGGATTTATCTGTGGCTGTCCGTCGTAATGGCCCACTAAAATGTGGTCGAGTTCATGCTCGGTAAGCCCATTGTCAAACGGGGCTCTATAAATAAATGATCCTTTGAAAGTCAGTGTTGTTTCAAAGCCCATTTCTTCACGCAATCTGCGCATTCCCGCACCCTCGGAATCCTCACCCATGCGCTGATGACTGCAACATGTATTGGTCCATAGACCTGGCGAGTGGTATTTGTGCAACGCCCTCTGTTGGAGCATCAGCTCATTGTTATGATTGAAAATAAACACGGAGAATGCCCGATGGAGGACGGCCTTTTGATGCGCCTCCATTTTCTCCATAGTACCAAGGGGCTCATCCTTTTCGTTGACCAGTATAACGTGTTCTTGGGTCATTGCAATTTTTGACAAAGGTACAAAATGAACGCAGAAGTACTAAAGTTTTGGCCGTGTTTCACTGCCATACCATTACCTTCAGCACACTTGCAGCTCTATCAATTACTGCTGAACCAAAAATACTGAGCGGCGATTCAACTGATGCTCCTCTTCACTGCAGTTATCTTGATTACAGTCGATAAGCGGTTGTGACGCGCCAAAGCCTTTGGCCGTCAAACGTTCGGCTGCAATTCCATTTTCGATAAGCCAGCTGCGTGTCGCGGCCGCTCTTTTAGAAGAAAGTATTTCGTTATAATCTTCACTTCCGCGTTGGTCTGTATGAGATTCAATATTGATAATAATCTCTTGATGTTCTTGCATTGCTACCAAGATTTTGGCCAATTCTACAGTGGCGTCTTTGCGAATACTATAGCGGTCAAAATCAAAATAAATTGGCTGGAGATTTAGTTTACACCCTAAGTCATTGGGCCTGCATAAATCTGTAAATGTCAATGGAATTGAAACATTCTGCTCGGCTGAGATACTTGGCGTGTGCACAATAACTTCGTTAGGCTCATACCCCGGAGCGGTGGCTACGATGCGCAAGTCTTGATCACACTTATGTTCAAAAGCGAAAATTGCGTCTGATCCAAGAACAAACTCTTGTGCCACAGAATTATCTAAATCAAATACTTGAACATATGCTCCAGGAATTTTTTCGTTCGTCTCTTGATCATAGACATTTCCGCTGAGTAAAATTTTACAGACCGCTTTGAAGCCATAAATCTCATCACCTTGACTGTCTGCACCCCCTCTATTGGAGGTAAAATATCCCTCCTGATTCTCAAGATTATAAATCAAACCAAAATCATCCATTGAACTATTCACTGGTTCCGAGAGGTGCGCTAATTTGGCGCGCTCATCGCTCAAATCGATACTGTAAATGTCGAGTCCCCCCATTCCAGCATAGCTGTCTGATGCAAAATACAATGTATTGTTTGCATCAACAAAAGGAAAAGTTTCCCGTCCTGCCGTATTTATTTTCGAACCCAGATTTACTGGTTCAGCAGATATACTGTCTCCCAAAATGACAGCATACCATAAATCTGAACCCCCAAATCCTCCAGGACGATCAGAGGCAAAATAAAGTTTTGTTTCATCTGAACTCAGGGCGGGATGAGCCGAAGAATAAGTGTTATCATTTAATGGCAAATCCCTGAAATTACCCCACTCTCCATTCTCCATGAGTTGCGCACGAACCAACTTCAAACGCATTGTAGGATCCGTTTTGGCTTGATCCTTACTCAATGACTGGCTCTGAGTAAAATACATGACTTTACCGTCAGCGGTAAAGGTCGCTGTAGATTGGTAGCCCGTGGGTTCAAATGCTCCTCTTAGCTGATTCACAGCAATAACATTACCCTGCTGATCAATATCCGTTTGATACAATTTTGAAAAGGGCTGATTGGTCCAGTTGTGCAATTGAACATCATCACCTGTTGGACGAGTTGAACTAAAAACCACCGATTGACCAAAAAAGGCAGGGCCAAAATCTGAATAGGTAGAATTAAATCCTGAATCTTCTTTTAAGGTTACTTCAAAAGGCAATATAGCAACTTTAGAGCTTCCCAAATAAGACCCAGCACCATCCATATCATTGAATCGCGATAAAAGTTCATTTGCGCGCTGTAAGTTACCCGATGACTTGTTCGACTGTGCAGCACGATATAAAACAGCAGCATTTACTTGGTCTGGAAATTGATCGATAAGTGAATCATACCACTTAGCAGCATTCACATAATCACTGTTCCAGTAGTAAGTATCCCCCAGATTTTCATAAACCTGTGCAGAAGTATAACCTTTCTCCACAACCTTTAAATAAATATCTCTAGCATCTATGTATGCTAAATTATCTGATTGTTTTTCAGCCTTGCGGAGCTTATTTTTTTGAGCCCAAGTTCCAGTTGAAAGGCTAAAAAAAATAAGGACTAATAAGGTTTTTATATATTGACTTTTCGTAGGAATAACGGTTTTCATAAAAACATAAATTACTGATTAAATGCCACTTACAGATTGCAATAGTGTAGGAATTATTAAATATTATTAAATCTGTCTAAATCTCGTCCTATGGTTATCTTTGTATTAAATTCTAAACATGTCCTTACAACGAGAGATAAAGAGGAGAAAAACTTTTGGCATTATTTCCCATCCTGATGCGGGTAAAACCACTTTAACTGAAAAGCTACTCCTTTTCGGGGGTGCGATTCAAGAAGCCGGAGCCGTCAAAAACAACAAGATAAAAAAAAGTGCTACTTCAGATTTCATGGAAATCGAGCGTCAACGCGGAATATCTGTTGCTACCTCAGTTTTGGCTTTTGAATATAAAGGCTTGAAAATAAATATTCTGGATACTCCAGGACACAAGGATTTTGCCGAGGATACTTTTCGTACCCTTACCGCAGTAGATAGTGTCATTGTGGTTATTGATGTTGCCAAGGGGGTTGAGGAACAAACAGAGAAACTTGTTGAAGTCTGCCGGATGCGGCGAATACCAATTATTGTTTTTATCAATAAATTAGACCGTGAAGGAAAAGATGCCTTTGACCTACTCGATGAAATAGAACAAAAACTGCAACTCTCTGTAACGCCTTTGTCCTTTCCCATTGGCATGGGTTATGACTTCAAAGGGATTTATAATATCTGGGAAAAAAACGTCAATCTATTTAGTGGTGACTCTCGTAAAAATATCGAAGAGACGATTAAAATTGAAGATATTGACAATCCTCAGCTCGATAATTTAGTTGGCGCTAACTCAGCCGCTGCACTTCGCGATAATTTAGAATTAGTTCGAGAAGTTTATCCCGATTTCGACCAAAAGGCCTATTTAGAAAGTCACCTCCACCCTGTTTTCTTTGGTTCGGCACTTAATAATTTTGGCGTTAGAGAACTTCTCGATGCCTTCATTACCGTTGCTCCTGAACCAAAACCCAAAGAGAGCAGCACGAGAATAGTTAATCCAGACGAGAGCAAGTTCTCAGGATTTGTCTTTAAAATACACGCCAACATGGATCCTAAACACAGAGATCGCCTTGCCTTTGTGAAAATTGTGTCAGGAACCTTTGAGCGCAACACACCCTATTGGCACGTTCGTTCGGGAAAGAAAATGAAATTCTCAAGCCCTAATGCTTTTTTTGCCGAGAAGAAAGAAATTGTGGACATCAGTTATCCCGGCGACATTGTTGGATTGCATGACACGGGTAGTTTTAAAATTGGAGATACCTTGACTGAAGGAGAAGTAATGGAATATAAGGGCATTCCAAGTTTTTCACCAGAACATTTTAAGTATATCAACAATGCCGATCCTATGAAAAGCAAGCAACTTGAAAAAGGCATTGATCAGCTTATGGACGAAGGGGTAGCGCAGCTCTTTACTTTAGACTTAAATGGACGAAAGGTCATCGGAACCGTTGGTGCCTTGCAATTTGAAGTCATTCAATATCGTCTGGAACATGAATATGGGGCTAAATGTAGCTACGAGCCACTCAATGTTCACAAAGCGTGTTGGGTTGCACCAAGTGATGCCAAAAACACTGAATACGCAGATTTTATGCGAGTCAAGTCAAAATTCTTGGCTCGAGATAAATCGGGCCAACAAGTGTTTTTTGCTGATTCTGCCTTTACACTACAAATGACTCAGCAAAATTACCCGAGTATTAAATTTCACTTTGTCAGTGAATATAATTAAGCCTCGCCAGTAGGACCAAAATTAATGGGCATGGTCGATTGCTGATAATCTTTTATTTCACCGTGCATAGACTCAAAGCGCTGCACATTATCGGCAATGGCTTTTAGCAAGCGCTTGGCATGCTGCGGGGTAAGAACGATTCGAGACTTCACCTTACTCTTTGGCACCCCGGGCATCACCGAAACAAAATCAAGCACAAATTCGGATTGCGAATGATTGATGATTGCCAGGTTACTGTAAATACCCTGAGCTATATTTTCATCTAACTCAATATTAATTTGATTGGGCTTTGGTGTTTTGTTGTCAGACATAATTCTTCTGGATGTTATGATTACAAAAAACTTGCGCTCCTGTAATCGGGAGCGCAAGTCATTAAACCTTAATTATAGTTTACCTCCTCTTGAGGTTCACGGGTCATGGCTTCAAGCTCCTCCTTTGAACCTACGATTATCGTATCGTAGTCTCGCATTCCTGTTCCTGCCGGAATCTTGTGACCGACAATTACATTTTCCTTGAGTCCTTCTAGGCCATCGACTTTACCGCTTACCGCAGCCTCGTTGAGTACTTTAGTGGTTTCCTGGAAAGAAGCCGCTGAGATAAACGATTTAGTCTGAAGAGATGCTCTGGTTATCCCTTGTAAGATCGGTGTTGCCGTCGCTGCCACCGCATCGCGGGCAACAACTATGGCTTTATCTTCACGCTTGAGCAATGAATTCTCATCGCGCAATTCGCGAGAAGAAATTATCTGCCCCTCTTTCAAAGTACTTGAATCACCAGCATTCTCAACAACTTTCATTCCGAAAATCTTATCATTTTCTTCGATAAAGTCATCTTTATGAACCAATTGATCTTCCAAGAATAAAGTGTCCCCTGGATCCACAATTTGGACCTTACGCATCATCTGACGCACAACGACTTCAAAGTGTTTATCATTGATCTTCACTCCTTGTAGACGATAAACTTCTTGTACTTCATTCACCAAATACTGCTGAACAGCAGAAGGTCCTTTGATACTCAAAATGTCGTCTGGTGTAATGGAACCATCAGAAAGCGGCATACCCGCACGAATGTAGTCATTCTCTTGAACCAAAATCTGATTGGATAATTTAACCAAATATCTTTTGACTTCTCCAAGCTTAGATTCTACGATAATCTCACGGTTACCACGCTTAATTTTACCAAAAGAAACCACCCCATCGATTTCACTTACTACTGCAGGATTCGATGGATTACGCGCTTCGAATAATTCGGTAACCCGCGGAAGACCTCCCGTAATATCACCAGCCTTAGCCGATTTACGAGGAATCTTAACAAGAATTTTTCCTACTTTAATTTTCTCTTGGTCGTCTACCATCAAATGCGCGCCAACTGGAAGGTTGTACGAACGGATGATATTGTTCTTACCATCGACAATATGCAGCGTTGGAATCTTCTTTTTATCACGTGATTCAGAAATAACCTTTTCTTGGAATCCAGTTTGTTCATCAATTTCCACTTGGAAAGTAATTCCCTGTTCGATATTCTCAAACTTGATTTTACCTGCAAATTCAGAAATAATAACTCCGTTGTAAGGATCCCACTGGCAAACGACATCACCTTTTTTAACCTTTTGGCCATTTTTAACCAATAAGGTAGAACCATAAGGAATGTTATTGGTGCTTAAAGTAATCCCTGATTTCTCGTCGATTAATTTTGCTTCAGACGTACGAGAGATTACAATATCTACTGAATTTCCTTCACTATCTTCTCCCTTAACCGTTTTCAAATCTTCGATCTCAATACGACCATCAAATTTGATCACTAATTTATTGTCTTCAGAAATGTTACCAGCAATACCTCCTACGTGAAAGGTTCTCAGAGTCAACTGAGTTCCAGGCTCACCAATTGACTGTGCTGCAACAACACCAACAGCCTCTCCGCGTTGAACCATTTTATTCGTAGCAAGATTTCGTCCATAACATTGGGCACAAATCCCCTTTTTGGCTTCACACGTCAAAGCAGAACGCACTTCGACACTTTCTATTGGCGAGGCACCAATCTTAGCAGCTATAGCATCACTAATATGACCTCCGGCCGCAACCAATAGTTCTGAAGTTAATGGGTTGTAGACATCGTTCAATGAGGTACGCCCTTTAATGCGCTCGGCAAGTGACTCAACAATTTCCTCATTCTTCTTTAGAGGAGTAACCTCGATACCACGAAGGGTTCCGCAATCTTCAGTATTGATAATTACATCTTGAGAAACATCCACCAATCGACGGGTTAAATAACCCGCATCCGCTGTCTTAAGTGCCGTATCCGCAAGTCCTTTTCGCGCACCGTGTGTTGAGATAAAGTACTCTAAAATGGAGAGTCCTTCTTTAAAGTTAGATAAAATGGGGTTCTCAATAATTTCACCACCACCTGAGTTCGATTTCTTTGGCTTAGCCATCAATCCGCGCATACCAGTCAACTGGCGAATCTGTTCTTTCGAACCACGCGCTCCAGAATCCAACATCATATATACCGAGTTAAATCCTTGCTGATCTTCGCGAATACGCTTCATTGACAATTCGGTCAATTCGGCGTTAGTCGCAGTCCAAATATCAATAACCTGATTATAACGCTCATTATTGGTAATAAGCCCCATATTATAGTTCATGATAATGTTGTCGACTTGTGCATTAGCCGCATCAATCATACCCTGTTTTTCAGCAGGGATGATAATATCACCCAAACTAAAGGACAATCCACCTTCAAAGGCAAACTTATAACCGAGGTTTTTGATTTGATCCAAAAAGGCAGCGGTCTTTGGCACTGAGGTTACCGATAGAATACCACCAATAATGTCACGCAAAGATTTTTTTGTCAAAACTTCATTGATATAACCGGCCTCTTCAGGAACTGTATCGTTAAAAATAACACGTCCCGTTGTGGTCGTTATAATTTGGTTCACAAGAACACCATCTTGATTAAAGTCTTTAGTCCGTACTTTAATTTCAGCATTCAAATCAACTTTACCTTCATTATAAGCAATAAAGACCTCCTCGGGGGAGTAGAATGTCAAGCCTTCTCCTGTAACTTTATGGTCTTTTGTAGACTTGCGTAACTTGGTCATGTAATAAAGACCAAGGACCATGTCTTGAGAAGGAACCGCTACCGGCGAACCATTGGCAGGGTTAAGAATGTTATGAGAAGCCAACATCAAAAGCTGCGCTTCCAAAATGGCTTCAGGACCCAACGGCAAATGCACTGCCATTTGGTCACCATCGAAATCGGCGTTAAATGCAGTACACACCAGTGGGTGTAATTGAATTGCCTTCCCTTCGATTAACTTAGGCTGGAATGCTTGGATTCCTAATCTGTGCAATGTGGGGGCACGGTTCAATAATACAGGATGTCCTTTAAGCACATTCTCTAGAATATCCCATACTACTGGCTCCTTCTTATCGATAATTTTCTTAGCGGACTTTACCGTTTTTACAATGCCACGCTCGATGAGTTTACGAATCACAAAAGGCTTATAGAGCTCAGCGGCCATATTTTTTGGAAGACCACATTCGAATAATTTCAATTCAGGTCCCACGACAATTACCGAACGCGCTGAATAATCAACACGCTTCCCAAGTAAGTTTTGACGAAAACGCCCTTGCTTACCTTTCAATGAATCCGAAAGGGATTTGAGTGGACGGTTACTGTCTGTTTTTACCGCTGATGCTTTACGCGTGTTGTCAAACAGGGAGTCAACTGATTCCTGTAACATCCGCTTTTCGTTACGCAAAATGACTTCAGGGGCTTTGATCTCCATCAAACGCTTGAGACGATTGTTTCGGATAATGACACGACGATACAAATCGTTCAAGTCGGAAGTTGCGAAACGTCCACCATCTAAGGGCACAAGAGGACGTAATTCTGGTGGGATCACAGGAACAACCTTCATAATCATCCATTCTGGACGATTTTCACGGTTTAACGACGCCTCACGGAAGGACTCAACGACCTGAAGACGCTTTAATGCTTCTGTCTTACGTTGTTTCGAAGTTTCGTGATTGGCCTTATGTCTCAATTCAAAGGACAGTGTATCTAGATCAATGCGATTCAATAATTCTTCCAAACATTCAGCACCCATTTTGGCGATAAATTTGTTCGGGTCACTGTCATCCAAATACAAATTCTCTTGAGGCAACGAGTCCAGAATATTCAAATACTCTTCCTCTGTCAAGAAATCCATTTTTTGAACGGGCTCACCTTCCTCATTCGTCGCGATACCCGGTTGTATGACGACATAGCGTTCATAATAAATGATCATATCCAATTTCTTGGAGGGAAGACCAAGCAGATATCCGATTTTGTTCGGTAAGGATCTGAAATACCAAATGTGCGCTACAGGAACCACAAGGTTAATGTGTCCAACGCGGTCACGGCGTACTTTTTTCTCAGTTACCTCAACACCACATCGATCACATACAATACCCTTGTAGCGAATTCTCTTGTACTTTCCACAGGCGCACTCATAATCCTTTACAGGACCAAAAATACGTTCGCAAAACAGTCCGTCACGCTCTGGTTTGTGTGTGCGGTAGTTGATTGTCTCAGGCTTTAACACTTCTCCACGAGACTCTGCCAAAATAGATTCTGGCGATGCCAAACCAATAGAAATCTTGTTAAATCTCTGTACTGTGTTTTCTTTATTTCTTGACATATTGCTTAAAATAATCTTTAATTTGTTAGTTGTGTGTCCTCGACACCAATTTCGTCACGCTCTCGGGCAAAAGCCCTAAAAACTATTCTTCTAATCTGATGTCCAGACCCAATCCTTTGAGTTCGTGCATCAATACATTAAAGGATTCAGGCAGACCTGGTTCAGGCATGGTTTCTCCTTTAACAATAGCTTCATAAGTTTTAGCGCGACCAATAACGTCATCCGATTTAACTGTCAAAATCTCTCTGAGCGTACTTGAAGCGCCATAAGCCTGAAGTGCCCATACCTCCATCTCTCCAAATCGCTGACCACCAAATTGAGCTTTACCTCCTAGAGGCTGCTGAGTGATCAGTGAGTATGGACCAATAGAGCGCGAGTGCATTTTGTCGTCGACCATGTGACCGAGTTTCAACATGTAAATCACACCAACTGTCGCTGGTTGATCAAAGCGCTTTCCAGTTCCACCATCGTAAAGATAAGTGTGTCCAAAACGCGGGATTCCAGCCTTATCGGTCAATTCATTAATTTGATCGATGGTCGCTCCGTCAAAAATAGGCGTAGCATACTTCTCGCCTAATTTCATTCCGGCCCAACCTAGAACCGTTTCATAAATCTGTCCGATATTCATACGAGAAGGGACCCCAAGTGGATTCAATACAATGTCCACAGGTGTTCCATCCTCTAAGAAAGGCATATCTTCTTCACGTACAATACGGGCAACAATACCCTTGTTTCCGTGACGACCAGCCATTTTATCTCCTACCTTCAACTTTCGTTTTTTGGCAATATAAACTTTGGCCAATTTCAAGATACCTGCAGGAAGTTCATCCCCAACAGAGATCGTAAATTTCTCGCGTCTTAAGTTCCCTTGAAGATCGTTTTCTTTGATTTTATAATTGTGCATCAAATCACGAACCAAAGCATTGGCGTGATCGTCTGTGGTCCAAGTTCCACCGACAAGGTGGGTATAGTCATCTACAGCGCTTAACATTTTAAGGGTAAATTTCTTTCCTTTTGGGAAAACAACTTCACCTAAATCATTAGTCACACCTTGTGCCGTTTTACCGCCTACAATTGCAAATAACTTTTCAACTAAGACCTCTTTTAATTCTTGGAATTTAACCTCATAGACCCCTTCCAATTCTGCGATGTCCTCTTTATCCTGAGCACGCTTACGTTTATCCTTAACGGCTCTCGCGAATAATTTTTTATCGATAACAACACCACTCAACGAAGGAGAAGCCTTTAGAGAGGCGTCTTTAACATCGCCTGCCTTATCACCAAAGATGGCGCGCAAAAGCTTTTCTTCTGGAGTTGGATCGCTTTCCCCTTTTGGGGTAATCTTACCGATTAAAATATCACCCGGTTTTACCTCGGCGCCGATTCGGATCATTCCGTGTTCATCCAAATCTTTAGTCGCCTCTTCAGAAACGTTTGGAATATCGTTGGTCAATTCTTCATTACCCAGCTTAGTATCACGAACATCCAAAGAGTATTCATCGATATGAATCGAGGTGAAAATGTCATCTCGAACCACTTTTTCTGAAATCACAATTGCATCCTCGAAGTTATATCCTTTCCAAGGCATGAAGGCAACCTTCATATTGCGACCAAGGGCCAACTCTCCTTTTTCTGTAGCATAACCTTGACACAATACTTGACCTTTTTTAACGCGATCGCCTTTTTTAACAATCGGTTTTAGGTTGATCGAAGTACTTTGGTTTGTCTTTCTGAATTTAATGAGATTATACGTCTTTTCATCACTATCAAAGCTCACCATACGGTCTTCCTCGCTGCGGTCATATTTAATCGTGACTTTCTGTGCGTCTACATATTCAATAACCCCATCACCTTCTGCATTAATCAATACACGAGAATCAGACGCTACTTGACGTTCTAAACCTGTGCCAACGATTGGCGATTCAGCGCGTAAAAGTGGTACAGCCTGACGCATCATGTTTGATCCCATCAAAGCACGGTTCGCATCATCGTGCTCCAAAAATGGAATTAATGACGCAGAAATTGAGGAAATTTGATTCGGCGCAACATCGGTGTAATGAACCTGACTCGGCTCTACTACAGGGAAGTCACCTTCCATACGAGCAATTACGCGATCTCCCTGAATTGTTCCGTCCTTTTTTGTAGGAATATTCGCTTGAGTGATCAATTTTTCTTCCTCTTCTTCGGCCGATAGATAAATAGGTTCAGAAGTTAAATCAACTTTTCCATTTTCCACCTTACGGTAGGGCGTTTCAATAAACCCAAGGTTATTAACTTTGGCGAATACTGAAAGTGAAGAGATCAAACCGATGTTTGGCCCTTCCGGAGTTTCAATAGGACAAAGACGTCCATAATGCGTATAGTGAACGTCACGAACCTCAAATCCGGCACGCTCACGAGAAAGTCCCCCAGGCCCTAATGCAGAGAGTCTTCGCTTGTGCGTAATCTCCGCTAATGGGTTGGTTTGATCCATAAATTGAGACAGCTGGTTGGTCCCAAAAAACGAATTGATTACGGACGACAAGGTCTTAGCGTTGATCAAGTCAATAGGCGTAAACACCTCGTTATCGCGAACATTCATGCGTTCACGGATGGTCCGTGCCATACGTGCTAAACCAACACCAAATTGAGAAGACAATTGCTCCCCAACGGTTCGGACACGACGGTTGCTCAAGTGATCAATATCGTCAATCTCAGCTTTTGAGTTGATCAATTGAATCAAGAATTTTACAATAGTAATGATATCTTCTTTGGTCAAAACTTGCTTGTCCATTTCGATATCAAGACCCAATTTTTTATTCATTCGGTAACGCCCTACCTCACCTAAGTTATAGCGCTGATCACTAAAGAACAACTTATGGATGATGCCTCGCGCCGTTTCTTCATCTGGCGGTTCTGCGTTACGCAATTGACGGTAGATATGCTCAACAGCTTCTTTCTCAGAATTCGTAGGATCCTTTTGAAGGGTGTTGTGAATAATGGCATAATCTGCCTGCTGGTTATCCTCTTTGTGCAGCAAAATAGTTTTGCTTCCCGAGTCTAGTATTTCGTCAAGGTGTTCCTTTTCCAGAACCGTATCGCGATCAAGAATAATCTCGTTACGTTCTATAGAAACCACCTCACCTGTGTCCTCGTCCACGAAATCTTCATGCCAAGTTTTCAAGACGCGAGCGGCGAGCTTTCGCCCAAGATACTTTTTCAATCCCGTTTTAGAAGCCTTTACCTCCTCGGCAAGATCAAATATTTCTAAAATATCCTTATCACGCTCAAACCCGATAGCACGGAATAGCGTGGTTACAGGTAATTTTTTCTTTCTGTCGATGTAGGCATACATCACAGAATTGATGTCTGTTGCAAATTCAATCCACGAACCTTTAAATGGAATAACACGTGCAGAATACAACTTGGTTCCGTTTGCGTGGAAAGACTGACCAAAGAATACCCCTGGCGAACGGTGTAACTGGGAAACAACAACGCGCTCAGCACCATTGATTACAAAGGTTCCACTTGGCGTCATATAAGGAATGGTCCCCAAATAAACATCCTGAACTATAGTCTCAAAATCTTCGTGCTCCTCATCGGTACAATACAATTTAAGACGCGCCTTGAGGGGTACACTATAAGTTAAACCACGTTCGATACATTCTTGTATGCTATATCGCGGTGGATCAACAAAATAGTCCAAAAACTCTAGGACAAATTGATTGCGGGTATCGGTAATTGGAAAGTTTTCCAAGAAAGTCTTATAAAGACCCTCGTTGCCTCTTTCTTCTGATTTGGTTTCCAATTGGAAAAAATCCTGAAAGGATTTAATTTGGATATCCAAAAAGTCCGGGTAATCCGGTCTGTTCGCTACAGAGGAAAAATTCAATCGTTCAGTTTGCGTTGCTGACATCTATAGATAGAATTTTAATTAAAAAATTAGGTTCGCGTATACACAAAAAATTTCAAAACCTATATATACGCAAAATGGTTTAGGCCTATACTCGCTCGAGTAAAGACCTAAACCTTAAGGTTTAAAGCTGTTGGGCTTACTTAAGCTCAACCTCAGCTCCAGCCTCTTCTAGTTGGGCTTTAAGGGCTTCTGCTTCGTCTTTAGAAACACCTTCTTTAATTGGAGATGGTGCATTATCAACTAAATCTTTAGCTTCTTTTAATCCAGCGCCAGTCAATTCTTTTACCAATTTAACTACGGCTAGCTTAGAAGCACCGGCTGCTTTTAGGATTACGTCAAATTCTGACTTTTCCTCTACAGCATCGTCACCACCTGCGGCTGGACCTGCAACTGCAACTGCTGCTGCGGCGGCTGGCTCAATACCGTATTCATCCTTTAGGATTGTAGCTAACTCATTAACTTCTTTAACAGTCAAGTTAACCAATTGTTCTGCGAAATCTTTTAAATCTGCCATTTTCTATCGTTTTTAATGTAATTTTTAATTTATATAATTTAATTAGTGCAATAATTGGGCGTATTAACGCTCAGAAAGTGTCTTAACCACACCAGCAATCGTATTTCCGCCGCTTTTAAGGGCCGAAATAACATTTTTGGCAGGAGATTGAAGTAAGCCAACAATCTCACCAATAAGCTGGTCTTTAGACTTAATGTCAACCAAGGCATCGAGTTGACCGTCTCCTATGTAAACGGCTTCTTCAACAAAGGCCCCTTTTAAGATGGGACGATCTGATTTCTTACGAAAATCCTTGATTACTTTTGCAGGAGCATTATTTACCTCTGCAATCATTATTGATGTATTACCCTTAAGAACAGATGGTAAATCACCAAAGTCCTTATCAGAAGACTCCATGGCCTTAGCCAAGAGTGTATTCTTCACTACATTCAATTTTACACCGGCCTTAAAACAAGCGCGACGTAAGTTGGACGTTGCCGTAGCGTCAAGTCCCGAAATATCAGCCAAATAAATGGTTGAATTATCGGCGAGCTGGGCAGTCAACTGTTCAATTACTAATGATTTTTCTTCTCTAGTCATTTCTTACGGTTTTACTACTCAGCAAATCTCTTAGCATCGATGGATACACCAGGACTCATGGTACTTGACATGAAAATACTCTTGATGTAAACACCTTTTGCTGCTTGAGGCTTAAGCTTCACAAGGGTTGTAATTAATTCTTTTGCGTTTCCGGCAATTTTATCGGCATCAAAAGATGCTTTTCCAATTGCAGCGTGAACGATTCCGGTTTTGTCAACTTTGAAATCGATTTTACCTGACTTCACATCAGAAACTGCCTTAGCGACATCCATAGTTACCGTACCAGTCTTTGGGTTAGGCATTAAACCACGTGGACCTAAAATACGTCCGAGTGGGCCTAACTTACCCATAACACTTGGCATGGTCACGATGACATCGACATCAGTCCATCCTCCTTTAATTTTATCGAGGTATTCGTCTAATCCGACGAAGTCTGCTCCTGCCTCCTTAGCTTCAGCTTCCTTATCTGGAGTTACTAAAGCCAAAACCTTAACATCTTTACCAGTTCCGTGAGGAAGAGTTACCACGCCGCGCACCATTTGGTTTGCTTTACGTGGATCGACGTTTAGGCGGACAGCAAGGTCTACAGACGCGTCAAAATTAGCGTTTGTAATTTCCTTTACTAAAGCAGAAGCCTCAGAAAGAGAGTAAGCCTTATTGGGCTCAATCTTTGCCGCAGCTTCTTTTTGCTTTTTTGTTAATCTTGCCATTGTATAGATTATTTTTCTTAATTAAAAAGGTGCAGTACCTCTCACTTTAACTCCCATAGAACGCGCAGTACCGGCTACCATTTTCATAGCAGACTCGATGGTAAAAGCGTTCAAATCCGGCATCTTATCTTCGGCAATAACCTTGATTTGATCCCAAGAAATGGTGGCCACTTTTTTAATGTGCGGTTCTCCAGAGCCCTTCTTTACCTTAGCAGCTTCAAGGATTTGCACAGCAGCTGGTGGGGTTTTGATGACAAAGTCAAAAGACTTGTCCTTATAAACCGTAATCGCTACTGGTAATACTTTACCTTGTTTATCCTGCGTTCTGGCATTGAATTGCTTGCAGAACTCCATGATATTAACTCCTGCAGCACCTAAAGCGGGTCCTACTGGTGGAGACGGGTTAGCCGCTCCTCCACGGACTTGCAACTTTACAATTTTACCTACTTCTTTTGCCATTTTTTAAAATTTAAAAACCGGTTTTTCTATTTTGGAAGCTTAGAAAAAACCTATTATAGCGTAACAATTAAACTTTCTCTACTTGCATGTAGCTTAATTCTAGTGGTGTTTTTCTTCCGAAAATTTTCACCATTACTTCAAGCTTACGTTTTTCTTCATTGATCTTTTCAACGTTTCCATTGAAACCATTGAATGGACCATCAATTACTTTCACCGTTTCACCAATGATAAACGGTATATTGATACTCTCATCTTGAACAGCCAATTCATCTACTTTACCCAACATGCGATTGACTTCGCTTTGTCTTAGTGGCACTGGCTCTCCTCCTTTAACCTCACCTAAAAACCCAATAACACCATTAATGGCGCGGATGATGTGGGGAATTTCGCCCGACAAATTTGCTTGGATCATGATGTAACCTGGAAAATATACACGTTCCTTGTTAATCTTTTTTCCATTGCGAATTTGAATGACCTTTTCAGTAGGCACCAAAACTTGTTCGATGTACTCCTCCAAGTTCAAACGACTGATTTCCGTTTCTATATAGGACTTGATTTTATTCTCTTGCCCACTTACAGATCGAACTACATACCACTTCTTATCGCTTTTGGTCTCTGACATAATCCTAATTAGGCTTTAATCCATTGGAAGTACTGACCAACTACACCGCTAAAAACGGTATCTACACCCCATATGGCTAACGCAAGAATTACAGAAAATGCAGCAACTACCACAGTAAGTTTTTGCGCCTCAGACCATGGGGTCCAAGTCACGTGATTCTTGAGTTCGTTATATGATTCTTTGATATAGTTTATCATGGCCTATTATTTTTTTCACTGCTTTGGGCAGGGCTCCAGCACGGGTTGAGAGACTCGAACTCCCGACACCTGGTTTTGGAGACCAGTGCTCTACCAACTGA
>ERZ888423.1198-NODE-1198-length-23461-cov-9.661241_pt1 | contig 23461 bp, 23 predicted proteins | sample MGYA00520523_ERZ888423 | MGnify/ENA primary metagenome ERZ888423 (study PRJEB32303, sample SAMEA104408611) | aquatic metagenome | biome: Brackish water; feature: Pelagic; material: water | place: Baltic Sea | collected 2014-06-08T10:24:00 | depth 30,27 m ...
CATTTAGTAGGCGTTTTAATCTCAGAATTTATTGATGACAAAGGAATTATTTCAAGAATTGTAAGTGGTGAAAAGAAAAAAGTATAGTAATAAAACAACTTCTGAAATATAAACTTAATTTAAAGTTTTTTATCAATCTGAATAGAATCAATTTTCTTTTCATAAATGTATTCTAATTGATATTGTTTGCTTTTAACTACAATATTATTTTTGAAAATCAATTCTAAACATTCTTGGTTATTGTTAAAAGCACCAGGTTTAAAACCTAGATTATAATTCCATATTTCAGGGGAATTTGCTTTAATGCGATCATCCCAGCCATACCATTCACTTGTTCCTAAAACTTTTTGAACTTCGGCTTTTGTTTTTCCTTTAAAAAGCTGTAATTCATGAATTTCGTTACTCATTTCATAACGTAAAGCAGGAGCTTCTTTCCACGCAGCCGCATCAAAATGTTTTTGATGATGATAACTGCTAAAAATATTTAATAGCGGATAAAACACATAATAATAAACGATTGGCGTGAGAACAATACTGACAATTAGCGTAAGCCATTTTCGTTCATCAATAGTTTTAACAAAAAGCCAAACCAACACAAAAACAATAATTAAAAAAACAACAAATAAAGGAGTAAGAATCATATTTAGTGGTTACTTATGAATTTGATAAACATAACTAAAGTGCAAATACTGTATTTTAGCCTGCAAACTTATAAAATTTTTGGCTTTTTTGATACGTAGTAAGCTAGTTTTTTGTTTTACGATTTCAAATGGTAATTTTCTTTCAATTCAAAATATTTGAAAGTTTAAAATTATTCTGTAAATAATTTTTATTCATTCTGAATCATTTTTTTACCTTTCTCTAAAGCAATATTTTTCTCAAATTTGTTATAAATGATAAGTATTATGAGACCAAATGTAATCGCTGAAATAATTAATACAGTGTTTAGCAATCCAGTTACTGAAAACGAAATTCGCAGCAAAATAGTAGAAATGATAAATCCAGAGTTTCTGAAAACTTTGTGAAATTCATCTGTATGAAAAAATGAGAATAAAAGTAAAATTACATCAGTAATTATCAAGATTGAAAAAAACTGTTCAAAAAAGATATTATTGATGTTTGTGAAAGAAATATTTGAATCGGTATTTACGCCTATTGAAGAGTAAGACCAATTAGTAAACGAATAAATGGTTACAAAAAAGACTACAGGCACTAATAAAGTTGCCAATATTTGTTTGAATTTAATAAACCTTGCAATACCCTCTTTCTTTAGTTCATCATTATCATAATTGTATCTTTTTTTACTTTGAATATAGAATTGATAAATCAGAAAAAACAGCAATAATGATGCAATAATATCATAAGTAAACTGCAAATCATACTTGATAGTAAACCATTCAGATGAAAGTGTTAAGTTAGAAAGGTCTTTAAAAATTCGTCTAATAATAATAAGTGAGATAATTTCGTATTGTTTACTTATATAAATAGTGAATGATTTTGGGAGATAGTAAATCAATAAATACACTTCATAGACAAGAATAAATGAGAATGGTGTATAAATTGCAGCGATAGGATTTGTCAATAAATCCGAAGATTCAGCGAGTGCAATATATCCAAAATCGACTAAAAAAATAATCAATAAGTGTATTAAAAAACTCGCGATAGAAATGATTAAGATGATTTTTTCGGTTTTTTTTCGAGTAACATCGGATAAAAACTTTTTGTAAAGCAATTCGTAATATTTATTAAATTCCATATAAAAAAAATTATATTCCAAATGTAAACATAAAAACAATAACTTTTTTATTTATGTCTAAACCAACAATCTAAGCGTTTGTTTTCGTATTCTTTAAAAATAGTATTTACAGGTTTTCCATGAATCAATTGATTGTTAAATTGTGTTCTTGCCAAATAATTAAAAGCACCCATATCGCCAGTAAAAGCGGTTTTATTTTCGGAATTGTAGTTTTTATGAATGTCACACAGTTTCTGAACAAAATCAAAGAAAATAGTGATTTCACCACCAATAATTCCGCAGTTTAAAAGTGAAGCATTCTTAAACTTTTCTTCATAATCAGCATACTCTTTAATTGTTTTTCTAAAGTGAAAACTGTGGCTTTTCATCCAATCATTGTCAAGAATTTTGGGTTCGTCACCACAAAAAATCGCAGTTGGATTTTCAATAAAATAAGATTCTATAAAAGGATTTTTAATAAGAGTAACATCAGAAACATCTGTTACAAAAACATTCTTGATAAGATTTAGATGTTTTTCTAAAAAATCTTTGTAAACAAAATAACGAAATGTGTTTGGATTGAACTTTGGATTGTAGGCTATTTTAATAAAAGAAATATACTCATTTTGATATTTTTTGCAGGTTTTTTCGATGAAGTTATTGTGAAAAATAATCCCTTGAAGTTTAGCATTTGCTACAGATTCTGCCCAATTTCGAACCAACTCATAATTGTCATGCGCAAGTGTTGTACTCCTGTTTACGTCATATACTCCAGTAATATGACAAGCCAAAAGTATATTTGAATTTGGAGCTAAACTAGGTTTTGTAACAGCCATTAATTCACATTTGAAATTTGCTTTTTAAGTGTCGAGCAAATACTATTTGGCATATTTCTATAATAAATATAAGTTCTAAGATTTACTTTTTTAACCAAAAATTGTTTCTTAGCTCGTTCATAAAAATCAGCATCCGCGGCAAAACCATTTTTAAATTTAATGATTTCAAATACTTTTTTTTGTCCAAACAAAGTACCAAAAAGAATTCCGTCATCTAAATGAATCAATTTTGTATGATCATTTTTATCAGGAACAAAATAATCTTCGATTGAACCAACAATTGTTTCTGTTGTAGAACAAATCAAATCGACGTTTTCGATTTCTTGCAAACAGGAACTTAAATGTTGGGGTTTATATTCGTCATCGCTATCAATAATGGTGATAAATTCGCCAACACTATTTAAAACTCCACGATTTATAGATGCCGATTGACCACGATTGCTGTGTCTGATATAAATTATTTTATTTTCATGTTTTTCAACATATTTTAATAAAGATTTACGATTTGAATCATTGCTACCATCATCAATAATAATGAGTTCAAAGTCATTAAAATCTTGTTGTAAAACGGAATCTATAGCTCTTTTGATATGAGAAAAATCGGTATTATACAAAGCCATTAACACCGATATTTTTACTTTTTTTAGCATTTTTCCTTGTAAAAACAATTTTTGCAAAGATAAAGAAAGACTTACGAACAGCTATTGATTTAAGGTATTTATAATTTTAATTTTTAATCAAATAATTGTTTTGTTAAAGTAAATTTGTTTAAAAAGGTAAATAGAAATTTTATGACCTGATTAGTTGTTTTAACTATCAAAACATCACTCTAAACTCTTTTGCCCATTCAACATCAAAAATGCTTTCAAAAACTGACCAATATTACCATCCATGACCGCATCAACATTGCCTGTTTCGTGAGCTGTTCTAACATCTTTTACCAATTTATAAGGATGCATCACATAATTGCGAATCTGACTTCCCCATTCGTTTTTCATTTTGTTAGCTTCAATATCATCTCTGGCAGCTTGTTGTTTTTTAAGCTCAATTTCATACAATTGCGACTTCAACATTTGCATAGCAGTTGCTCTGTTATCATGCTGTGAACGCGAATTGGAACACTGAATTTGAATGCCTGTTGGTTTGTGTGTGAGTTGCACTTTGGTTTCTACTTTGTTTACATTTTGACCTCCAGCACCACTTGAACGTGCAGTTATAATCTCAATATCAGCAGGATTTATGTCAATTTCAATAGAATCATCAGCAACAGGATACACATACACAGACGAAAAACTCGTGTGGCGTTTTGCATTGCTATCAAAAGGAGAAATACGCACCAATCTGTGAACGCCATTCTCGCCTTTGAGCCAACCAAATGCATAATCGCCTTCAATTTCAAAAGTTACCGTTTTGATTCCTGCTGCATCTCCTGCTTGATAATTGAACGTTTTCAGTTTAAAACCTTGCTTTTCCGCCCACATTGTGTACATTCTGAACAACATTTCTGTCCAATCGCAACTTTCTGTGCCACCTGCACCAGCTGTAATTTGAATCACTGCTGACAAAGAATCTCCTTCTTCTGAAAGCATATTTTTGAACTCAATATTCTCCAAAAAAGTTATTGTTTTGTCAAATTGCTCTTCCAATTCTTCCTCATCAACATCCCCTTCTTTATAAAATTCATACAACACTATCAAATCTTCGTGAAGTCTCTTAACATCTTGGTAATCAATTACCCATTTTTTCTTGAAACGTAATTCTTTCAACAATAATTCTGCTTCTTTTGGATGGTTCCAAAAGTCAGGATTGGCTGTTTTTTCTTCTTCATTGGCAATTTCAATGAGTTTTTTATCGATGTCTAAATACGATTTTAATTTCTCAATGCGAGCTGAAATATCTTTAAGTTGGTCTAGTGTAATCATAAGGGTACAAAAATAAATGAATTTTTAAGAAATCAAGTTTTAAAACATGGTAGTTATTTGTTAGTTTTATCAAAAATATATTTAGGATGAAAAAAAGACTCATTTTTATCGCAATTGCTTTTATTAGTTTGCCCTTATTTTCTCAATTTTTTGTTGAAAAATCAGGGGATAAATTCCAAAAAGGCATTACCAAATTCTCGGGTTATTTTAATTTTTATTATGATGAAAATTCGGATAAAATATTCTTAGAAATTGACAAACTAGACTATAATTTTTTATATATTCACGCACTTTCACAGGGAATTGGTTCAAATGACATTGGTTTAGATAGAGGCCAATTGGGAGGTGGAGCTGTGGTATTCTTCAAAAAATCCGGCAACAAAATTTTGTTGATTCAGCCAAATCAAGAGTATAGAGCAATCACCTCAAATTTCGAAGAAAGGCAATCTGTCAAAGAAGCATTTGCAAAATCGGTGTTGCACGGTTTTGTAATTTCAGAAGAAAAAAATGGTAAATATTTGGTGGATGCCTCTGACTTTTTGATGCGAGATGCTCATGGAGTTGCAGAAAGTTTGGCAAATAGCAACGAAGGAAATTATAGTTTGGATAAGACAAAAAGTGCTTTTTATTTAGAGCGAACCAAAGCGTTTCCAAAAAATGTGGAATTTGACGTAATGTTAACTTTTAAAGGGAGTCCAAAAGGATATAATATCAGAAGTGTGACTCCAGATGCGAGTTTAGTGACAGTGCATCAACACCATTCTTTTGTGGAATTGCCAGATTCTAATTATAAACCAAGAATCTATGATCCACGTTCTGGTTCATGGCAAATGACTTATATGGATTATGCAACGCCAGTCAATGAAAATATCACCAAACGGTTTATTTACAGACATCGTTTGGAAAAGAAAAATCCCAAAGCAGCAATTTCTGAAGCTGTTGAACCCATTATTTATTATTTAGACAGAGGCACTCCTGAGCCAGTTCGCACTGCATTATTAGAAGGTGGTCTTTGGTGGAATCAAGCATTTGAAGCTGCAGGTTATAAAGATGCTTTTCAGTTTAAAATGCTTCCTGAAGGTGCAGATATGTTGGATGTTCGCTACAATGTGGTGCAATGGGTACACAGATCAACAAGAGGTTGGAGTTATGGAGCAACTATTTCTGATCCGAGGACCGGCGAAATTATCAAGGGTCATGTGAGTTTGGGAAGTTTGCGAATTCGTCAAGATTTTTTGATTGCTCAGGCTTTGAAAGCACCTTATAAAAATAATTCAAAAGATGATGATTTTGCCTTGCAAATGGCAATTGCGAGAATTAGACAATTATCTGCTCATGAAATTGGACATACGCTGGGATTTGCACACAATTTTGCTGCAAGTACCAATGGAAGAACTTCTGTGATGGATTATCCGCATCCAAAAATTAGTTTAAAAAATGGAAAAATTGACTTTTCAGAAGCGTATGATGATAAAATTGGAGCTTGGGATAAAGTTACTGTTGCATATTCATACCAAGATTTTCCAAAGGAAGTGAATGAAGAAATTGAATTGAGAAAAATTCTTTATGATGCTTTTGCAAGCGGGTTAAGATATTTAACTGATAATGATGCTAGACCTTTAGGAAGCGCAAGCATTTCAGCACATTTGTGGGACAATGGCGTAACAATTTATGATGATTTGTACAACGTTTTAAACATCAGAAAAAAAGCGATTGAAAATTTTTCAGCAGACAATATCAAGTCTCATGAGCCTTATTCTGTCTTAGAAGATGTTTTTGTACCCTTGTATTTTTTTCATCGTTATCAAACAGAGGCAACTGCAAAAATCATTGGTGGATTAGAATATTCGTATGCTGTAAAAGGAGGCAATGAAACCATTGTAAAACGAGTTTCTGGAACTATTGAAAGAACTGCATTGCAAGCTATTTTGAAAACAATTGCGGTGGATGAAATCGCGATTCCAAAAGAAAAATTAGCACTTTTTCCACCAAGAGCTTATGGATATGATAGAACAAGAGAATCATTTAAAAGTAAGTTGGGTGTTGAGTTTGATGCGTTTTCTGCAGTGGAAACTTCATCTGAAATGACTCTAGAATTGTTGTTGCATCCCCAAAGAGTTTCAAGGTTAATTGCTCATAAAAGCTTGGATGATTCTCAGTTGGGTTTTGAAGAATTGTTAGATGAATTGATTGCGATTTCTTTCAAAAAAACTTATAAAGACTCCTATTATCAGGAGTTGCAAAATATCATAAATATGGCAGTTTTAAAGCAATTATTTTATTTGTCAAGTAATAAAAATCAATATCCTCAAGTCAATGCGATTGTAGATTTTAAGTTGAAAGAAATCAAATTATATTTAAAAGACGGAAAATCAAAAGGACTTCAAAAAATGTATGACAAAGCAATGATTGAGATGATGAGTAGTTTTCAAAAAAATCCAACATCATTCAAAAGACAAAATTCACCAAAAATTCCTGATGGTTCGCCAATTGGAACAAATAATTAAAATAATTTTTAAAAATGATTATCGATTTAATTTCTGATACAGTTACTAGACCAACTCCACAGATGTTGGAAGCAATGATGCATGCAAAAGTAGGAGATGATGTGTTTAATATGGATCCAACAGTGAATGCTTTGCAAGAAAAAGCAGCTGCATTATTTGGGATGGAAGGTGCATTATTTTTTCCTTCAGGAACTATGGCAAATCAAACAGCCATTAAATTGCACACACAACCAGGAGACAAATTATTTTGTGATAAATACGCGCATGTTTACAATTATGAAAGTGGAGGAGCTGCTTTTCATTCAGGAGTTACTTGTAAATTAATTGATGGAAATAGAGGTATGTTTTCTGCAAATCAGTTAGAGGAAGCAGTTGCAGGACGTCCAGAAATTTATTTGCCTTATTCTAAATTGGTTTGCATTGAAAACACGACAAACAAAGGAGGAGGGGCTTGTTGGGATTTTTCTGAATTAAAAAAAATCAAAAAAATAACAAAAGAAAATAATTTGAATTTTCATTTGGATGGTGCACGTTTATTTAATGCTTTAATAGCTAAAAATGAAACGCCTCAGCAATATGGAAAATTATTTGATACTATTTCTATTTGTTTTTCTAAAGGTTTAGGCGCGCCAATAGGTTCAATTTTATTAGGATCAAAAAAAAATATGGAAAAAGCCTTGAGGCTAAGAAAATTATTTGGAGGAGGCATGAGACAAGTTGGTTTTTTAGCTGCTGCTTGTGATTATGCTTTAGATAATCATATTGAAAGATTGGCAGATGATCATCAAAAAGCCAAAGAAATTGGGGCGGTTTTAGAAACACTTTCATACATCGCAAAAGTAGAGCCCATTGAAACTAATATTTTGATTTTTTATGTAGATAAAAACATTGGAGAATTAAATTTTGTTGAAAAAATGAAAGCAAAAAATATTTTGCTAACTTCAATGGGAGAAGGAAAAATACGCATTGTTACGCATTTAGATTATACTAATGAAATGCATCAAAAATTATTAGAAGAATTGAAAAATTTTGAAGCTTGATTAGCTGATTTCAGTTTCTAATTGTGCCAATTCTTTGTAATTTCTATTCAGTTTTCTGAGAAGAATTCCATATAATAATTGATAAAACAACCAAAAAAGACCAAGAATAATGATAGTTGCAATCAGCATCAAAAAGACAACTAACAGAATTTGTTTATTATTTAGTTGGTCAATATTAATATTTATTGATGCGATTGTGACTACAATCATTGTCAAACCTAAATAACTAAGATTAAAAAACACATAATTACGAACCGTTTTTCGTGTTTTTAAAATCTTTTTCATTAATTGTCTTGTAGAATCTGTAGTTGAAATTTGATTATAATTAAGGTAGAATTGTGCTAAAAAATAAAACAAAATTGCGTATACAACAATTTGAGAGTAGAAAACGAAATTTTCTAAGCCCATTTTTTTGTATTCTTCATAGGCTTCTTCCATGTCCATAAAAAAATACAAAGAATTTAGCAATACAAATTCAAGAATTCCAATAATAAAAATCCATTTTACGATTGATGAAGATTTGGCATGTGCCATTTTGTAAATCTCTAGAGCGGAAAATTTACAAGGTATTTCAACCTGATTGCCCCAGGCTTTTTTATAATTATCTAATAAATCCATGTCTTTGGGTTTAAAATCGTTTTTAATTTTTCTTTTGCTCTGTTCATTTTTACTCTTGCATTTACATTTGAAATTCCCAGGGTTTCTGCAATTTCACTGAACGGTTTGTCTTCTAAATACAAGAATATAAGTGCTTTGTCAATGTCATTCAATTGATGAATGGCTTGGTACAATGCTGTCAATTGTTTCTCTTCAGTGTCATCATATTCAGTTGATGAAATTTTGTAAGCAACATCGCTAAAATCATCTGTTTTCATTGTTCTTATTGACCTTCTATACAGCGAAATTGCTGTATTTAAAGCTACTCTATACATCCAAGTACTAAATTTAGCCTCACCTCTAAACTTCGAATAATTTTTCCAAAGTTGAATGGCAATTTCCTGAAACAAATCATTATGCGCATCTTTATCAGTAGTGTAAATTCTACAAATCTTATGGGCAATATTTTGATTTTTTTCAAAATCTGATAAAAATTCAGCCTCTAAATCCTTTGGCACTTAAATAATTAGTTTTTTTATTTGTAGTGTAAAATTAATAAATGTTACAGTTTTTTTAAAGCTATTTTACTTTTAGATAAAAAGTGTAACTTTGTTCACTTTAAGACAAAATAAATTGAACAGTATTAAGCAAAATTTTACCATCAAAGACCTAGAAAATATTTCTGGAATCAAAGCACACACTATCAGAATTTGGGAAAAAAGATACAACTTATTACAACCAAAAAGAACAGGCACAAACATAAGATATTATTCTCCTGAGAATTTAACGAAACTTTTGAATATTGTTTTACTCAACAATAACAATTTTAAAATTTCAAAAATAGCATTAATGTCAGATGATGAAATTTTGATGAAATCGAGAGAATTGGCTTTTAGTAATGCAATTGATGATGAAGCGCTAAATTCTCTCAAAATATCAATGTATCAGTTTGATAAGATATTATTTAACAATACGTACAATACATTATTACATAAAAAAACCTTTAGAGAAATCTTTAAAGATGTCTTTATACCTTTTCTAGAACAGATGGGTTTTTTGTGGCATACAGATACTTTATTGCCTGCTCATGAACATTTTATTTCGAACTTAATTTCGCAAAAAATCCTTGCTAATACTGAGAAATTGCAGTATAATATTACGAATATCAATAAAACCTTTGTATTGTTTTTGCCAGAAAACGAAATACACGAATTGGGATTGTTATACTTAAATTATGAATTGGTATTGCGTGGTTTTCACACCATATATTTAGGTCAAAGTTTGCCATTATATAACTTGAATTACTTCCTAGAAAGTGGCCAAGAAATTTGTTTTATTACCTCTTTAACTATTCAGCCTTATGATGACAAAATTGAGGAATATTTCAAAGAAATTGATGATTTAATGCATGGAACTAACAACAAATTTATTGCAACTGGAAGGAAAATCGAAAAAATAAAGCATTTAAATTTAAATACAAACATCCAGCTTTTTGATTCGATTGGTGATTTGTTAAAAGTCTTATAAATTTCCATTTACTGAAACATAACGTTTAGTAAATAATTACTTTTGTTAAACAAATAATATTATGAAAAAAAAAATATATATAATAGGCTCTGGATTTTCTGCATTAGCGGCTTCATGTTACCTTTCTAAAGAAGGTTTTGAAGTGGTTGTTCTAGAAAAAAACGCAACACTAGGAGGAAGAGCAAGGCAGTATAAACAAGATGGTTTCACATTTGATATCGGTCCAACTTGGTATTGGATGCCAGATGTTTTCGAGCGTTTTTTTGCAGATTTTGGCAAGAAACCTTCAGATTTTTATCTGTTAGAAAAATTAGATCCTGCTTATCAAGTTTATTTTGGCGAACAAGATTCTATGACAATTGATGGTAATTTAAACAAAATTTACGAAACTTTTGAAAAAGAAGAAAAAGGAAGTGCACAACATTTAAAATCCTTTTTAAGTTCTGCAAAATCAAATTATGATATTGCAATCAAAGATTTGGTATATAAACCTGGAATTTCACCTTTAGAATTGGTAACACCAAAAACGGTTACAAAACTAAACCAATTTGTTTCTACCATCAGAAAAGAAGTTCGAAAAAATATTAAAAGTAATAAATTAATCCAGATTTTAGAGTTTCCTGTTTTGTTTTTAGGTGCAAAACCAAGCAATACTCCTGCGTTTTATAATTTTATGAATTATGCAGATTTTGGTTTAGGGACCTGGCATCCAATAGGAGGAATGTATAAAGTTGTTGAAGGAATGGTTGCTTTGGCAGAAAGTTTAGGTGTTGAATTCAGAACAAATGCTAATGTTGAAAAAATCATAACAGATGCTTCAAATAATATCACAGGTTTGAAAGTAAATGGTAAAGAAATAGAAGCGGATTTGGTTTTGAGTGGTGCAGATTATCATCATACAGAGACTTTATTAAATCAAAATTTACGTCAATATTCAGAAAACTATTGGTCAAAAAAGACTTTTGCTCCTTCTTCATTGCTTTTCTATGTTGGTTTTGACAAGAAATTAACGAACGTTTGTCATCATACGTTGTTTTTTGATAGTGATTTTGATGTGCATGCAAAAGATATTTATGATACCCCAAAATGGCCTGATAATCCATTGTTTTACGCAAGCTTTTCTAGTATTACTGATAATTCTTTTGCTCCTGAAGATTGCGAAGCTGCAACATTTTTAATACCTTTAGCACCAGGTTTGGAAGATACTGAGGAATTAAGAGAATTGTATTTTCAAAAAATAATTACTCGTTTGGAAAAATTAACAAACCAAGATGTGCAAAAAAATATTATATTTATAAAATCTTTCTGTGTGAATGATTTTGTAGAAGATTACAATTCATATAAAGGAAATGCATATGGTTTGGCGAATACATTATTTCAAACTGCATTTTTAAGACCTAGAATAAAGAGTAAAAAAGTAAATAATTTATATTTCACTGGTCAATTAACAGTTCCAGGACCTGGAGTACCTCCAGCCTTGATTTCTGGAAAAATTGCATCAGATTTAATTGTAAAAAATTAATAGTAAATGGTATGAAAGAATTGTTCGACAATGTTTCAAATGATTTTAGTAAAATGGTCACTAAAAAATATAGTACCTCATTTTCTATGGCAGTCAATATGTTATCTCCAAAAATTAGGGCTGATATTTACAATATTTATGGTTTTGTTCGCTTTGCAGACGAAATTGTAGATACTTTTCACGACTTTGACAAAAAGCAATTGATGTCTCATTTTGAGAAAGATTACTATTTTGCTAAAGAACATAAAATCAGTTTAAATCCGATTTTAAATTCATTTCAACAAACCGTTAATAGGTATAACATTCCTGATGAAATGGTGCAGGCTTTCTTGAAAAGTATGAAAGCTGATTTACACAAAACGGAATACAATACCAAGGAAGAATATGACGAATATATTTTTGGTTCTGCTGATGTTGTTGGTTTGATGTGTCTGAAAGTTTTTGTAAATGGTGATGAAGCACAATATTTAGAACTGAAAGATGCCGCAATGCGTTTGGGTTCTGCATTTCAAAAAGTTAATTTTTTACGTGATTTGAAAGATGATTTTGAATTGCTAAATCGTTCGTATTTTCCAAATATTGATTTAGGAAAATTAGATGCCGCTTCAAAACAATTGATTATTGAAGAAATTGAAGAGGATTTTGAATTCGCTTATAATAATGGAATTCTGAAATTGCCTGTAGAAGCGAAATTTGGCGTTTATATGGCTTACAGATATTATAGAAGATTGTTGAGTAAATTGAAAAACCTTCCTTCAGAAAAAATTATGGATACTAGAATTCGTATCTCTAACTCAATGAAAATTAATCTTTTAGCTAGAAGTTACGTAAAGTATAAATTAAATATAATCTGATGATGTATGCGTTAATTACACTAGGAGTTTTTATTACCATGGAAGGCATTACTTGGTGTACACACAAATATGTAATGCATGGTTTTGGATGGTTTTTGCATAAAGATCATCATCAACCTGGATATCCGAATGTGTTTGAAAAAAACGATTTATTTTTTGTTATTTTTGCAGTACCAAGTATGTTTCTTTTCATTATTGGTTCAAATACGCAATACACTTTCTTAATTTTTATAGGCTTAGGAATCTTATTATATGGGTTGGCATATTTTTTTATTCATGATATTTTGATTCACCAACGTTTTAAATGGTTTAAAAACATGAATAATTGGTATTTTAAAGCATTGAGAAAAGGTCATAAAATACATCATAAAAACATGGGAAAAGAGGAAAGCCAATGTTTTGGAATGTTATTTGTTCCATTAAAATATTTTAGAGAATACTTATAATTATCACAATTTCAACTTTAAAACTTTCTTTGTTTTAATGTAACTAACTCAATATAAATGGTTTGTAATTTTTTATTTTTTAGATGATCAATTACGACTATATTCTTGTTGGAGGAGGAGCTTCTGGGTTAATGATGGCATACAGAATGTCAACAGATTCTTTTTTTGATAATAAAAAAATCTTGATTATTGACAAAGAAAAAAAAACTGCTAACGATCGAACTTGGTGTTTTTGGGAAAAAAATGAAGGTGAATGGGATGATGTTTTAGCCAAAACTTGGCAAAAAATTCAGTTCAAATCTGAGATACATTCGCTTGAAGGTTCTATTCTTCCTTATCAATATAAAATGATTCGAAGTGAAAAATTCTACCATAAAATTTGGAATCAGTTAGCGAACAAAACCAATATTACTTTTGTTGAAGAGGCTGTTTTGAGTATTCATCAAGAAGAAAATTCAGCAAGAGTTGTTACATCATCTGCAACTTTTCATTCGAAAGTGGTGATCAATAGCATTGTTTTTTCTGATGAATCTAAAAAGCAAACAAAATTTCCTGTTTTACAACAACATTTTGTAGGGTTTTTCATAAAAACTTTGGAAGATTCTTTTAATAACGAATCAGCTACTTTTATGGATTTTAAAATTCCTCAAAAAGGAAATACTCGATTCATGTATATTTTGCCCTATAGTGAAAACGAGGCGCTTTTTGAATATACCTTGTTTTCAGAAAATTTGTTGCCAATTTCAGAATATGAAACTGAAATTGAGAATTATTTAAGAGAAAAAAATATTACAAACTTCACAATCACGGAAAAAGAAAAAGGGTCAATTCCGATGACTTGTTATCACTTTTGGAAAAATAACTCTGAAAATATCATCCATATTGGTACTGCTGGAGGTTGGTCTAAAGCAAGTACAGGATTTACTTTTAAAAACACTACTAAAAAAACATCAAAACTAATTACACATTTAAAAGAAAATAAACCATTACAATTGTTTCATAAAATCGATAAATTTTGGTTTTATGACTTGTTAATGTTAGATATTTTGCATGAAAAAAATTATCTAGGTTCAACACTTTTTGGAGAATTGTTTAAAAGAACATCTTTGCATAATATTTTAAAATTTCTGGATGAAGAAACTTCGTTTTTGGAGGATTTAAAAATTTTATTGAAGATGCCTCCTGCAAATTTTATACGCGCAATTTTTAAACGGATTTTTTAATATTTAGGAAACTTTTTTCTAATATCTTCCAAGCCCAAATTGTGAATACTTCCAATGTGAGTATGGTTTTTACCTAAACTTGCTTTGTAGGTTCCTGATTGCACTTCGCCGCCAATTTTCTGATACGCTTCTCTAAAACTCATGCCTTCAGTCACTAAATTATTGATGCTATCAACTGTAAATAGATAGTGGTATTTTTCATCATTCAAATCAATTTCTTTCACAATAATTTGTTGGATGGTAAAGTTAAAAATATCTAAAATATTTTTTACATCTTCAAAAGCGTTAATCATATTTTCTTTCAATAATTGAAAATCTCTGTGATAACCAGAAGGTAAATTATTGGTAATCAAAATCATTTCTGTTTGTAATGCCTGAATTTTATTACACTTTCCACGAATCAATTCAAAAACATCAGGATTTTTTTTATGTGGCATAATGCTACTTCCAGTTGTTAATTCGTCAGGAAAAGAGATAAAACTAAAATTCTGACTCATATACAAACAGATATCCATTGAAAAACGTGCTAACGTATTGCACAAACCACCCAAAGCAGCTGCAATGGAACGCTCACTTTTTCCTCTGCTCATTTGTGCAGCCACTACATTGAATTTTAACGTACTGAAATTCATTTCTTTGGTAGTGAATTCTCTGTCAATAGGAAAAGAACTTCCATAACCAGCAGCTGAACCTAATGGATTTTGATCTACAATTTTTGAAACAGCATTTAATAAATAAACATCGTCAATGAGCAATTCTGCGTATGCCGAAAACCATAATCCAAAAGAGGAAGGCATGGCAACTTGCAAATGCGTATAGCCAGGTAAAAGTTGGTTTTTATGGGTTTCTGCTAAGTGTAAAAGGGTTTCAAAAAAAGAAAAAACTTTTTGATGTACTCCCTTCAAATTTTCTTTGTAATAGAGTTGTAAAGCCACTAAAACTTGGTCATTTCTTGAACGTGCAGTGTGAATTTTCTTACCAACTTCCCCAAGTTTTTGAGTCAATTCCCATTCAATTTTGGAATGCACATCTTCAAACGAATCCTCGATTTTAAAGGTGCCCTTTTTAATTTCAAAGGCAATATTTTGCAAGCCAATTTCCAAATCTTTTAGTTCACTTTCTGAAATCAATCCAGTGGAATTTAGCATTTTAGCATGTGCCAATGAAGCTATTACGTCATATTTTGCAATGTGCATATCAATTTCACGATCATTTCCAACAGTGAAAAGCTCTATTCTTTTATCAATTGAAAATCCTTTATCCCAAAGTTTCATTGTTTTAGCTTTTAGTTTTTCGCTTTTAGAGAAATTCTCTAAATTCTTAATTCTATTCTCTTTATTCTTTTCTCTTTTCTCTTTTCTCTATTTTATAACCTTCTCCAACAACTCCACATAAATTGCAATGCCTTCTTCAATTTCGGCAAGATAAATAAATTCATCTGCAGAATGTGAACGTGTGCTATCTCCAGGACCTAATTTCAATGATTGACAAGTCAGTACTGATTGATCTGACAACGTTGGTGAGCCATAGGTTTTTCTACCAATTTCAATTCCAGCTTTTACCAATTCATGATCCACAGAAATAGCCGAGGAGTTGAGTTTTAAACTGCGTGGAATAATTTTGGTGCATGGTGCATTTTTTTGTAAAATTGTTGCAATTTCTTGATTTGTGTAAGCATCATTTACGCGAACATCAATTACTAAATCAACATGTGCTGGAACTACATTATGTTGTTCTCCAGAATTAATTTGAGTAACTGTCATTTTAACATCACCTAAAGTTGAAGAAGTTTTTTCAAATCTAAAATTCTTAAACCATTGCAAAACTTCGATAGTTTTATAAATGGGATTATTGTTATTTGGGTGAGCAGCATGACTTGCAGTGCCATCAACAACTGCATCAAAAACGACCAAACCTTTTTCAGCAACAGCCAAATTCATCAAAGTTGGTTCGCCAATAATGGCAACATCGATTTTTGGAATGATGGATAACATACTATTCAAACCATCTTCGCCACTACTTTCTTCTTCAGCAGAGGCTACAATTACGAGATTGTATTTTAAGTTTTTCTGATGAAAAAAATATGTAAAAGTTGCCATCAACGAAACCAAACAACCACCTGCATCATTACTTCCCAAACCAAATAATTTTCCATTTTCAACATTTGCTTCAAAAGGATTTTTGGTAAAAGCAGAATTAGGTTTTACAGTATCGTGATGTGAATTTAATAGTAAAGTAGGTTTAGTTTCGTCAAAATACTTATTGTTTGACCAAACATTGTTTTTGGTTCTTTGAAAAGGAATTTTAAACTGTTTGAACCAATTTTCAATCAAAACAGCTGTTTGATCTTCTTCGGATGAAAAAGACGGAGTTTCAATCAACCTTTTTAAAAGCGAAATGGCTTCGTTTGTAAGTTTTTCGAGTTCCATTTTAGAGTGTGATTTTCGTGAAATGATCATTTTCTTTTGTTAATATATTCGTATTTCCCATAAAAACTTCATTGACACCATTTTTCAAAGCATAAAAGCAATTTTCTAGTTTAGGGATCATGCCATCTAAAATAATTCCTTCTGATAACAATGACGAATACCTTCCTGAATCAATGTGTTTTATTACAGAATCTTTGTTATTAAAATCAGATAAAACACCTTTCAATTCAAAGCAATAATATATACTCGTTTGATATTTTTTGCTCATTGCAATGGCAATTTGACTGGTGATCGTATCAGAATTTGTGTTCAACAATTGTCCTTTTCCATCATGTGTAATTGCGCAAAAAACTGGTGTAAAAAGATTGGTTATCAACACTTCAATAGCATCATTATCAACAACTTTCACATCACCAACAAAGCCAAAATCGATTTCTTTAATCGGTCTTTTTTCCGAAAGAATAGAATTCCCATCAGCACCAGACAAACCAATAGCATTTGTTCTCAATGCCTGCAATTTGGCAACGATATTTTTATTGACCAAACCACCATAAACCATCGTAATTACCTCTAAAGTTTCAGCATTTGTAATACGTCTTCCATTGATCATGGTAGATTCTATCTCCAATTTCGAAGCCATTTGAGTGGCTTTTTTACCTCCGCCATGCACCAAAATTTTCTTTCCTTCTATTTTTGAAAATAAGCTAAGAAAATCATTCAAAGCATTTTCATCCTCAATAATATTTCCGCTTATTTTTACGATTGATAGTTTTTCCAAAGTATGTTCTATTAGATCTCACAGGTTTTTAAAACCTGTGAGGTTTTTTCTTTTTAGTTCTCTAATATTTTTTTCAGAACCAATTGCGCAGCAAAAGTTCTATTATTCGCTTGCTGAATCACCAAAGAATTTTTGGAATCCAACACTGCATCTTCTACAACTACATTTCTTCTGACAGGCAAACAATGCATAAATTTAGCATCACCAATTTTCTCTTTAGTAATCATCCAATCCAAATCTGTTTTTAAAATTTGACCATAATCATCATATGAACTCCAATTTTTAGCGTACACAAAATCAGCATGCTTAAAAGCTTCCTTTTGATCATGAATAATTGTGGTATTTTTGGTAATATTTTTATCTAAATTATATACTTCCGGATTTGTGATAACAAAATCAACATCCATTTTTTGCATAGCTTCTATAAAACTATTTGGCACTGCATGAGGCAACGCTTTAACGTGAGGAGCCCAAGACAAAACTACTTTTGGTCTTTTTTTGGTTGAATTTTCGGCAATAGTTATCGCATCAGTAAGGCCTTGTAGAGGATGACCCGTGGCACTTTCCATGTTGATAATTGGCACAGAAGCGTATTTTAAAAATGCGTTTAAAACCTGTTCATATTCGTCTTTTTCTTTGTCTTTCAAAGTTGGAAAAGCACGAACTGCAATCACATCACAATATTGAGATACCACAGCTGCTGCTTCTTTGATATGCTCAGCAGAAGTGCCATTCATGACGCTTTCATTTTCAAATTCAATTCCCCAAGCATCTTCAGAAACGTTCATGACAATGGTATTCATTCCTAAATTTAAGGCTGCTTTTTGAGTACTCAAACGTGTACGTAAACTCGAATTAAAAAATAACAATCCCAGAGTTTTATTTTTACCTAAATTTTTATTTTTTAAAGGGTTTTCCTTAATTTTTTTTGCTTCTTTAATCCAAGAATGTATGTCAGAAATATCTTTAATGGAGGTAAAGTGCTTCATGATAATTCACTTTTAAGTGCATTCATAAACATATCAATATGCTTTTTTTGGATGGTTAAAGGTGGTAAAATTCGGATTACATATTGATTTTTAGCATTTCCAGTAAAAATATGATGCGTATTGATGAGTTTCTTTCTAAGTTTAACAATCGGAAAATCAAATTCTAATCCTAACATTAATCCACGACCTTTGATTCTTTTTACTTGTGGAATTTCTTGCGCTTTTTCAATAAAATATTGCGACATATTTCTCGCATTTTCCATCAAATTTTCTTCTTCAATCACATTTAAAACGGTCAAAGAAGCTGCACAAGCCAAATGATTTCCCCCAAAAGTCGTTCCTAATAATCCAAAAGATGCTTTGATATGATTGTGAATTAAAATACCACCTACAGGAAATCCATTGCCCATTCCTTTTGCAACGGAGATAATATCAGGAGTTACTTTATATTTATGGAATGCAAAAAAATTGCCTGTTCTTCCAAATCCTGATTGCACTTCATCCGCAATAAAACATGCTCCATATTTTTTACAAAGAGTATCAATTCCCTCATAAAACTCAGTAGTACTCTCATCCAAACCTCCAACTCCCTGTATACATTCAATGATTACAGCGCAAACATCATTTTTTAAAAGTGCTTTTTCTAAAGCTTTCAAATCACCCAATGGTAAAATTTCCACTTCTTGTTGTGCGTTCAATGGCGAAATAATTTTGGCATCATCAGTAGCAGCTAAAGCAGCAGAAGTTCGTCCGTGAAAACTATTTTTAAAGGCAATAATTTTTTTCTTGTTGGTATGAAATGATGCTAATTTTAGTGCGTTTTCATTGGCTTCAGCACCAGAATTGCACATAAACAATTCATAATCAATGCAACATGAAAGTTGTCCTAACTTTTCTGACAATGCTTCTTGTAAAGGATTTTGAATAGAATTGCTATAAAATCCCAATTTCGTAATTTGATGACTCAGAGCTTCCACATATTTTGGATGCGAATGTCCAATAGAAATCACTGCGTGACCTCCATATAAATCCAAATATTCAATACCTTTTTCATCATACACAAAGACGTCTTTTGCCTTTACAGGTGTGATGTCAAACAAAGGATAAACGTTAAACAAACTCATATTTGTTCTTTTTTAATAGTGTTAATTTTATTGAATGAAGCCACCATTCCATGAATCAATGACGAACTTAATCCTTTGTGTTCCATTTCGTTCAAACCTTCTATAGTGCACCCTTTTGGCGTAGTAACTTTGTCAATTTCTTCCTCTGGATGATTTCCATTTATGATTAATAAATTGGCAGCACCTTCGCAAGTAAACATTGCCAATTCTTGGGCTTCTTTGGCATCAAAACCCAATTGAATGGCAGCTTGTGTAGTTGCTCTAATCAATCGCATCCAAAAAGCAACTCCACTTGCGCAAATCACTGTTGCAGCTTGCATTTGACTCTCCGGAATAGTCAATGAATGTCCTAATCTATTAAAAATAGCTTCTGCAATTTTAATTCTGTTTTTTCCTTGCTCGTTGCTACACAAACAAGTCATAGATTTTCCGACAGCAATAGCAGTATTTGGCATTGCTCTGATAATAAAAGCGTCTTTTCCAACAGTTTCCTCAATTTTTGAAATTCCAAAACCTGTTACTGTTGAAATAAGTACATGTTTGTTTGTAAAAAAAGGTGCAATTTCTTGTAAAATTCTCTCTAAATGAGTTGGTTGCACAGCTAAAATTAAAATATCTGAGTTTTGAACAACTTCTTTATTGTCAGTTGTTAAAAACACATTTTTACATCCGTCAAATTCAGAAATACTTTCTAAATTACGTTTTGAAAGATATAAAGTGGTGATGGCATTGTCAATAATAAGCCCTTTTGCGATGGATTTTCCTAAGTTTCCAGTTCCTATAATTGCTATTTTCATGTGATTTATTTAAAAATAATTGGCTTTTATGTTCAATCCTAAAGTTTCTTGAAATCCAAACACCAAATTCATGTTTTGAATTGCTTGACCTGATGCACCTTTTAATAAATTATCTATAATGCTTGTAATCAATAATTTATCATTTTGTTTTGAGAGATGTAATAAACATTTATTTGTATTAACTACTTGTTTTAAATGTAATTCATTGTCAGAAATAAATGTAAAGGCCGCATCTTTATAATAATATCGATACATTTCTTTTGCTTCTGAAATGTCTCCAGCAAACTTTGTATAAACAGTTGCAAAAATGCCTCTTGAAAAATTTCCTCTATTTGGTATAAAATTGATTTCCGAAGTAAATTTTGGTTGCAATTGTTGGACAGTTTGGTTAATTTCATCCAAATGTTGGTGAGAAAATGCCTTATAATGAGAAAAATTATTGTCTCTCCAAGCAAAATGCGAAGTTGAAGAAAGCGAAGTTCCTGCGCCAGTAGCACCTGTCACTGCATGAATATGAACATCATCAAACAACAAATGATTTGCTGCCAATGGGAGAATTGCCAATTGCAAAGCTGTTGCAAAACAACCTGGATTTGCGATGTATTTGGCGGATTTTATGTTCTCTTTTCGAAGTTCAGGCAACCCGTATATAAAGTCTTTTCCATTGAAATTTTGATTCGATTTCAATCTGAAATCATTGCTTAAATCAATAATTTTGGTATTCTCTGAAAATGAATTTTCTTCTAAAAATCTCATTGAATTTCCATGTCCTAAACATAAAAATAATACATCAACGGTTGAATTTATTTCACTTGTGAATTCAATTTCAGTGTCGCCCAATAAATCTTGATGCACGTCATAAATTTTATTTCCTGCGTTGGAAGTGCTGAAAACAAAATTAATTTCAGCTTTTGGATGATGCAACAACAATCGAATCAATTCGCTAGCTGTATATCCTGCACCACCTATAATTCCTACTTGAATCATTCTTCGTTTTTATTTACTTGTTGGTATATTTTATTCTGATTGCCCAAAATTTTGATAAATCCTTTGGCATCCTCTGCTGTCCAAACTTTATTTTCTTCACCATAACTTCCGAATCTAGCATTCATCAAATCATGAGGAGAAGATATACCATCTAATGTAAAATGATATGGTTTTAAGGTCACAAACACACTCCCTGAAACACTTTTTTGACTACTTTCTAAAAAAGCTTCTATGTTTCTCATCACAGGATCCAAATATTGTCCTTCATGCAAATGCATTCCATAAAAACTTGCCAAGTATTCTTTATGTTGCAATTGCCATTTTGTTAGTGTATGTTTCTCTAGCAAATGATGCGCTTTTATGGTGATTAAAGCAGCAGCAGCTTCAAAACCAACTCTTCCTTTAATACCAACAATGGTGTCTCCCACGTGAATATCTCTTCCAATAGCATATTTTGTAGCGAAGAAATCCAACAATTCAATACATTTTTCTGGGTCATCAATTTTGCCATTTACTGCAACTAAATTCCCTTTATTGAAAGTCAACACCACTTTTTGATAGCCTTCTTTTTCCAATTGAGATGGATACGCGCTTTCTGGCAAAGGCATCGTAGATGTTAAAGTTTCTTCACCACCCACACTAGTTCCCCACAAACCTTTGTTGACAGAATATTTTGCTTTTTCCCAGGGCATATTGATTCCTTCGGATTTCAAATAATCGATTTCTTGTTGTCTTGTTAATTTTTCATCTCTAATAGGAGTAATGATGGTAATATGTGGCGCCAAAGTTTGGAAAATCATATCAAAACGCACTTGATCATTTCCTGCACCTGTGCTTCCATGCGCAATAAATTCGGCATTGATACTTTTTGCATATTCAATAATTTCAATTGCTTGAATGACACGTTCAGCACTTACTGACAAAGGGTATGTATTGTTTTTAAGCACATTTCCAAAAATTAAATATTTTACTACTTTTTGATAAAAAGACGAAACTGAATCAATACATTTATATGTTGAAACGCCCATTTTATAAGCATTTTTTTCAATATTTTTAATGTCTTCTTCTTTAAAACCTCCTGTATTTATAGTAACAGCATGTACTTTATATTTTTTTGATAATTTCACAGCACAATAAGAAGTGTCTAAACCTCCGCTGTAAGCAATTACTAATTTTTTCATTTTTTATCTTTTTTTAAAAATAAGTTTTGCTTCATATTTTTTAGTCTATAAAAAACCTTTTCCTTGATTTTTTTTGGAGCTTCTTTTGACTGATTATTTGGGTCATATAACATGCCTGTACACAAACACATTTTTCTATTGGTTCTTGTCAAAACATCATAGTTGATACACGTTTGACAACCATCCCAAAAAGTTTCATCATCTGTTAATTCTGAAAAAGTAACAGGTTTATAACCAAGTTCCGTATTTAATTTCATGACAGCCAAACCTGTTGTTATACTGAAAATTTTAGCATCAGGAAATTTAGTTCTTGAATGATCAAAAATTACTTGCTTTATTTTTTTTGACAATCCCAATCCACGATAATCAGGATGAACAATTAACCCTGAGTTTGCTACGAACTTTCCATGTCCCCATTTTTCGATGTAGCAAAATCCGGCAAATTTATCACCATCCAAAGCAATGACTGCATTGCCATTTTCCATCTTAGTTGCAATATATTCTGGGTTACGCTTGGCAATTCCTGTACCTCTAACTTTTGCAGCATCTTCAATAGTGTTGCAAATAATTTCTGCGTATCCAATATGAGTCTTATCAGCAATGACAATTTTCATTGAAATTGAATTTAATTAAGTTTAAAAATATTTTAAGGTCGATTTTTTGAGAGTAGAATTGGACTCACCTAATTCTATAATTGCAAACATACCCCTAAGGGCGTGTGGTAAAGTGACTAGAAATTGTAACATTGTTATTATGTAAAATAACTTGAGAATATTTATGAGCTTTGGTTGATTGTATCATGGAAATAATAAAAATTGATTAAACTTGAATAGCATTGATCTTTTAAAAAGAGATTAATAGCGCCTCCATCGCAAACGCTTACTGGGACCTATTGAAGTGTAATTTTTATTAATTAATATTCTAATCATACCGTAAAAGTATATATTTTTTAAAACTTATTATTAAA
>ERZ888423.1199-NODE-1199-length-23449-cov-8.550355_pt1 | contig 23449 bp, 4 predicted proteins | sample MGYA00520523_ERZ888423 | MGnify/ENA primary metagenome ERZ888423 (study PRJEB32303, sample SAMEA104408611) | aquatic metagenome | biome: Brackish water; feature: Pelagic; material: water | place: Baltic Sea | collected 2014-06-08T10:24:00 | depth 30,27 m ...
AAAGCATCCCGCTCCGGAGCCTGACCCGGGGACAAGATGCTCTGCGATCCCTTGCGCACATAGATCTGGTGCACGACATCAACGATATCCTGCACTTGCAACGCACGGAGCATATTCTGCGCATCAAAGTCAAACGTCTCGGTGAAATCGATATCCTTGGGCTCGGTCAGCGTACCGATCTGGCCTTGGCCAGCGCCAGCGCCTGCAGCGTTCAAGATAACTTCATGCGCGATGATGTTTGCGTTTTCACCGGCGGCGGTTGCCCCACCGGAAATCGTCCCAACCGTCAGAAGCGGATAAAGAGCCTTGGCCACAGCGGCAGGCAGCGTCTGGTTCAGGCTGGCAAGACGTGTCAGCTCCAAGTCGATTGCGGACTCGCGCGCCGCATCCTCAAGGAAGCGGCTTGCAACATAGGTGTCCTTTGCCGCGCGGTCTTTATTGGCATCGTGCATCACGCCATATCTATAGGTCAGATCAGCTTGAATCGCCGTCTTGATCGCTGCACCATCAAAGCTGTCAAACAGCCCGTCATATGTGCCAGCGGCTACATCTGCGGTGATCGCAGCATCGCTGCCCCGCGTCTGGAACTGCGACCAAACATCAAGATAGACACCGCCACCATCTTTGGTGCCTTCGGCCTGCGTATCGACGCGCACAACGTCGATATAGGACACCAGCGTGGTGTTGTTGAACGACCACAGCGCATCATGGGCAGGTTGGAACCGCGCCAGTGCCGCGTCATTTGCGGCCTGGATTTCTTCGGGTGTTTCGCCGCCCACAAGGGTGCCCGCCACATAGGCTTGGAAGCTCGCCATATCGGCCAGAACCGGCTTGTTGCTGGCATCTGTGTGGATGGTTTCAATGTAAGCGCGCACGTCGCTACCAGCGCCGACATCATCATCGGCCAGCGACGCATGAAGCGCGCCATAGGTTTGCGACACGTTGCTTGCAAAATCATTCAACAACCGGCGGTCAACTTCAGCGATAAAGGTGCTCATCTGGTCCAGATCAGCAGATTCAGTCCCGCTCCAGATCAGGTGGTAATACTGCTGGTAAGTCTCGGTGTTACGGAAACCTGTGTTGTGTTCTGCCGTATTAATGGTCTCGAAGCGGGCAAGTTGCTGCGCTTCGGCTTGTGCATGGGTCAGCACAGCGGGGAGGTCTGTTTCGCCTTCATCAACAGCCAAGTCATAGGCGGCTTGCGACGCCGCTACTGTATTCGTGACCAGCGTATCGAACGCGGCGACGTTAGTCAGATCAGCATCAACCGGGCCAGCGCCGGAAGGGGTGCGGATCAGGTTCCAGTAGTCCACGTAGACCTGATAATCGGAAAGCTCTTTATTATCGAGCTGCTGCCCTGCGATGGTGCGATTGCCATCATCCAGGCCAAACCGCGATTGATAGGCCGCGATGCGCGCGTTAGTCAGCGCACCGTCGGTTTCAAAGTTATAATCCAGAATCGACCCCGAGAGGGCTGTAAGACGGACTACCCCCTCAAGCGACCCAACGGAGATCGACCCAAGGTCACCATCCGGCTGCTGGTCATCACGCACAAAGCTGGTCCGGATGTTTTCCGGTTTGACCAGATGCAGATCGCCAGCCATCTCGACCACGTTCAGGCCAAGCCCTGCAGCACCCGAGAAGCCGCCATTGACGGCCAGATGATTGGTATCGATCCGCAAGGCGCGCTCGGCCGTGCCAACCACGGACTTGCTAGATTGCAGCTCGATCCGGTCGGCCCTGATGTGTGGATCAGCAGAATCCGTCAACGCCGATGCAAAGATGCCATCCGGCGCGCTGATATAGACCAGACCACCCGTGGACCAAGCCCGTTTGACGACGACGAAGCCATCAGAGTTGGTGTTGGAGCCAAGATCGATGCGGATTTCCTCAGTGGCTTCGATATCCAGTTCATATGGGACATCCACCGGCGGACTAACCGTCGGCGACATGTAGGCCGTGGGCGGAGGTGTGACCGCCGCGGACAAAAACAAAAGCGTCGGCGCCGCGCCGCCGGGGCCTGTGCTGAACGCTTGAGCAGAGACAGCTTGTTGTGCCACCTCGGGCTCCGCGATGAAGTTCACCAAGACCGAGTCGAAGATGCCGTTCGTGCGGACGGCCTGCAACTTGCCGGTAATCGACACGTTTTGCGTGGCGATTACGCTGCCACCGTTCACGCCGAACGCTCTGCTGGGCGTCGAGAATTCCCCGTTGATATAGACATGGGCATCGGGCGCCGTGCGGATATCGCCCGCAAGGTTCACTTCACCCACGCTTTCGATCCGCACAGTCGGGATCACGCTGCTAGCCAGAAACTCGATGTTGACCGCGTGGCTCGCCTTCAGGCCGATGTCCCAGTATTTCTTCAGGCCCTCGGTGGTGGTGGTCTCACGGTACTTGGTCTTTTTCTTCAGATAGCCGCCGCCTTCGGTCCATTCCCGCTTGGTCTGGTCGAAGTTCTTAAAGGTCGACAGGTACTGACCGGCATCACGATTGTTTGCATCGAAGCTCTGGCCGGTTATCGCTGAAAATCCTGCGTACTTGGTATCGTCAATTGTGCCATCCGCTTCGAACAGCAGGCTCAATTCGACTTCAAGCTTGGTGCCAGCAGGATCCGGCGAATATCTGTGGAAAACTGTCGTCAAAGCGCCGCCGCTTGGCGTGAAGTCATGGCGGACAATGTTGCCATTGGTCAATTCAACGGCGACGTTCGTGATGTTCTTGAACCGCCCGATGATCTCGGCGCTGCTCGCCGCAGTCGGGTCGATGCCCAAAGCGGCGGCAAGGGCCAAGATATCTTGCGTGCCTTCGCTTTCCAGAAGCGCGGAATCGCTCAGTTCTTCAACATTGCGCGACAGTTCGGTGCCGCTGCCAGTGTCGAAATTGAAGAAGAAATTGAAGGTCTTCCAGTACTCGGTATAGATCTCCTGAACAACGCTCGCCTGGCCTTCTGTCCATACATAGTACGTCCCGGTTTTCGGCGAGTAGGTTGTGGTAAGGGCATCGACGCGCGGTTGCACGCCAAGAGACGTGAACCGGACGCCTTCAAATATGCCATCGTCGTCGCGTCTGATGTCACCGCGGAACGCTTCAACCAGAATGCCACCGGCATCCTCGGTAAATACCGTGCGCTTGGCGACATAGGCATCCACGATCGCCTGCGCGGCCGCTCTTTGCGCGGTCGTGCTGCTGGGGTTGTCGAGGGTAGCCTTGGCTGCCGCATTGCCATCATCAAGAATATCCAGCGTATCAGTGATCTGGATCACACCCTGACGGTCGCGGCTGGTATTTATCTGGTTCGTGATCAGCTTCACGTTGGAATAGTTGCGGATGGTCACATCCGCATAGCCAGACGCAACCTTCAGCGCGCCGTTGCCGGTGGAGAAGACGTTGCCCGTGATCTCGATCCGGCCACCGGCGAAATCGATATCGTTCAGAATGATGGCCTGTTCGTTGGCGTCCCACCGGCCCGACAGCGGCACCTGCGTGCCGTTGATATTGCCGTATTCGATCCCGAACAGGCCTTCATCGTTAGTCCCTACAAGCGACCGGCTGGTCGAAGGTGCGGTGAAGGTTTCCGGGATGATCATCGAGGCAGACTGCACACCAGACTGGATAAGCCCGTTGATGTTCACATTGGTCGCCACGATCGACACGACACCATTGGCCACCACGGCGGATTGGCTTGCCGCCGAATTCCGTTCGTTAATGTACGCTTGGCCAAAAGTACTTCCCGCCGTTGCGGTCAGGGTGCTGATCGCGCCCTTGGTGCTGAAATTGGCCGGCGTCAGGGACCCGATGAATTTGCTGTTGTTACTGTATTCGCCCGATCCCAGTCCCGTATTGGTCCGTGGGTTGGCACCGGCGTGGTACCAGTCGGTCGAGACGACGAAATCGCCGCCGGACTTGATGTTGACCGTCTTCGCCAAAATTACACCGGTCAGGCGGATCGCACCAACCGTGGTCTGGACCGAGACATTGCCCAAGTCGTTCACGATCGAGCCAAGCAGGTAAAGATCTGGTGGAAGATCCGGCAAGGTCGCGGAAATAAGCGTCGAATTTGGATCGTTCGGATCGCTCAGATACGAATTGTTCGCCGCATAAGCCACTGCGATGTCGTCGATGTATTCATAGGTCGACCGGTTGACCGCGTTGATCGTCACATTGATCTGCGCGGACCCGCCCGAAACACTTCCCCCGCCGATAAGGGCATCGTTGGCGTAGATATTGCCGGGATGGAATTCTTTATAGTCACCTGTCAGTTCGCTGAACCGGGCGACTTTCGTATTCGCGATCACAACGTCATTGACCCGGTGCATCATGAACACATCCGAACGCACGTCGATCTGCACATCTTTGTGCGCCAGCAAGGTCGGACCCGTGGTGGTGGCGTTGTTGACAAGCGAAGAAGCCGATGCGGCGTTTTCGGCCTGAATGAAGATCGAGCCCGGAGCGGCAACGATATTCGGGATTTCAAGGAAGACCGCAGGCAGGTTTTCTTCGATGATGGCATTGTCACCGCTACCGCTAGGCGGTGTAAGGCCCAAGGCGACCATCTGGTTTTCGATCTGCTCAAGCTGGGCTGCGTAACGCACCAGCGCTTCGGCGTTGCTGTTGTGCTCGCGCATCCATTCGCGGATCTGCTGGTACTGCGTCGCCAGAAGCGTCGAAAGCTGGCCGACGCTGATGGTCGGGTTGTCCATCTTGCCGGGGCGGATGACGGCGATCTGCTGATAGAATGCCGCACGCATATACGCGTTCGCGTTGGACCCGAAGGCCTGATCAACAATGAATACTGACGGCGACGCGCCCATGTTCTGCCACAGAGCGGTGTTGGTATAATCCGCCGCCTGCGTCACGACTGCCATCGGGCCATCGCCTAGGAACCGGTAATAGTTTCCACCCGTCCCCACTGCCCCGTTAGCGTTGATGTTCACCTGCTCAAGCTGAACAATATCACCTGCGTAAAGGTCAGTCGCCAGTGTGTCTGCGTCCCAATACTGAATCACGTAGTCCTGGTTGTTGTCCACACCGAGGATGATTTCCTTCTCGGTGCCGGTGCCGATCTGTTCGGGAGAGTCCTCGGCTCCGCGCGTAATCACAGTATCTAACTGCCGGGCAGAACCATCAGCGTTGATGACGATATCCGGGCCGTTCCAACGGTTCAGCGCGTTTGCACCGACATAGGCAACTTCGTAGATCGTTTGGTAGTTCACGCCCGCCCGCAGACGCGCGGCCGCATCGATGTTCACGTTGGCGGAACCACCGTGGCTGCCTTGATTGGCCACGTTGTAACCGTATGGCGGGACCGCCAGAACCAGCACCAGACCATCATCACTGGTCTGGAACAGACCGCGTTCAGCCGAAACCAGAAGGTTTCCGGCGCTGTTGATCGTTGTTGCGCCATCGATATCGACGCTTGCCACACGGTTGGTGGTGTTCGTCTGCACCGCAACCCCAAGCGAGATGCCTAGCGACACGAGAGAGCCGTTTGCCGCCGTCCGCTGAACCATCGAGTTCACCGTGTTGTTTGCCTTACCCGCACTCAATTCGACGCGCAGACCATCAATGTCGACATTGTCCAGATCGATGGTGGTGGCCGAGTTCGTGATCGCCTTTACGTCGATGCCCAGATTGGCCGACAATGCGCCCGACTGGAAGACCGCGCCATCGGCGGTGTTACGTATGTTTGCACGTGTTTCCACCTTCACGTCGCCGCCAAGGTTATCGATGAATGCACCGTTCATCGATACGTCGGTTTCGGCGTCGATCGTCTGATCGGTCGTCGAAACGGCCAGACCGCCAACAGCCGACAGTGCGAAGACTTCGACCGCATCTGCGACAGAGTGATCGGTCAAGGCGCGAACGACCACACTGCTAGGGTTCGTGAAGGTCCCCTCGCCCTTGATCCAGATATCGCCCAGATCGACGGCCGAGCGAGAACGGTCGCTTGCGTTTCCGACTTCGGCATCGGTCCCAATGATTGTGAGGCCAAGCAGGTTGCCCGAGCCCGAGGACACGTTGGACGTCAACCTTGCCGGCTGGCCGTTAGTGGAAACGACAGCCTCTTTGTAGACCTTGTTGTAGGTGTCGATCTGGATCGATTCACCGGTGATCTTTGTGCGGTTGTTCTCGCCGGTACCCGACGCGAACGTGATACGCGCGTCACCAAGCGCAAAGAGCTTCAACGAGGCCCCCGCGCCGCTGGCGGCGGCAAAGCTGTTGGCATCCGCGTTTCCGTCAAGCTCACGCTCGGCGCGGGCCGACATGTTCACACCATCTGCCGTGATCTTGGTGTTGGAGGCTACTGTGATTTCCGAGGTCGTGTTGTCACGCACATGGCTGACCGCACCGATCGCTACGAAACCACCACCGCCACCGGCCGTGGTGTCAACGAACATGTCGTTATCCAGATCGGCAAGGACGTTCAACTGACGGCTTATGATCTCGACGTTGTTCTTGAAGACCACAAGGCTGTCGGCGTTCGCGTCGTCGCTATCGCCGTCGCCACCAAGTCCGGCTTCGGCAAAGGCCGTCATCGAACCGATGGCCCCCAGACCCGCAGACACACCAAGTGTGGACGACCGAAGATAAAGGTCAGCATGTGATGTCACGTCAACGAATTGCTCGCCCACAAGAACGGCGTTGTCGATGGTGGTGGTGACAGTACCCGCAGCTTCGGCGCGTGCAATGTTCACTTCAACCGCGATGGCGCCAACGCTGACACCCGTCGCGCCGACATCCAAGATATCAACATCCGACAGTGCAATCGCTTTAATTGATCTCGCGGTTACGCGCGCGTCTTTGATCGTGCTGCTGACGGTCGATGAGTGACGTGTTAGCATCACGGCTGCGCCAACGGCCAAGCCGATTGGCGAAATCGCCGCGTTGATATTGGCAACGTTTGAATCAAACTCGGCGGTATCTTTGGCCTGAACTTTCACTTCGCCGGTTGTCGCGCTGACTTCTGCGTCCTTGCCAGACAAGTCGATCATCGCCGTGACGCTGTTGTTGACCTTCAACGTGATTTCCAGGCCACCACCCGTCGCGGAGATTCCGCCAGCCGAGATTGCGACACCAACACCGTTAAGATCAATCAAGCGCGAGATCGAATCCGCATCGACCGTAATGTCTCCGCCTGCCTCAAGCACTGTGCCGACATGGCCCGCATGTTCAACAATCGCGTGGGACGTGTTCTCGACGTCGACCCGAAGGATACTGACGTTGATTGCGATCGCGCCAAGGCCGACCGACATCGCAACACCAACCATCGTAGAGCCGGACCCGTTTGGCACGTTGTCGTTTACAAGCGTTTCAGCAAAGGACAGCACATTGATATCGCCGGCTGCGAAGATCAGGCTGTTTTTGGAAATCGCCTCGACGGTTGAATAGTTCGATACCGAAACCCCGATACCCGCACCCGCAACCGAGCCGCCCAATCCAATCGCGACAGCGACTGAAGCAGTGGCTGCTTCGATGCGGTGCTCTTCTTTGGCATCAGCCTTAATCGTGACATCGCGTCCGGCATTCAGAACGCTACTCGTGACAACGGCCCGTGTGCGATGCGCGCGATCGGCTGCGTTTTCGCCGCCAACAGTGCTGGACAAGATCGAAACACCGATCGAACCGGCACCCGCAACAATCCCGCCGCTTACTGCGGCAGCAACCGTAACGATACGCGCCTTAAGAAGCGTGTCATTGGTCGCGATGGCATCAATGTTACCATTGTAGGCCGTCAGACGGGCGTTTGTGATGAAAGCTTCGCTATTGTTGGACACAGCATTATGAACCGATGCGCCCGCACCAGAAACCGCGACGCCACCCAGCAACCCAAAGGAAGCCGCAACAGATGCCGCAACCGCGGTACCAAACACCGTGGCGTCGTTATCGGCGACGACTGTAATATTGCCACCAGAAGCGGGAACGCCTGCAACCCCGGCCACGACCATCTGGTCGGCGCCCAAAACACCGTCCTTAAGTTCGGCAATGACACTATTGCTGACCGTATTCTTGGCAATCGCAACCCCGATAGAAATCGCAACGCCCACAGCCGTGCCGCCAACACCGACGGCAACAGACGCGCCGACAGCAATCGCTTCGATATCAGCTGTGTCTTTTGCGGCAACGCTCAGGCTGCGCACAGTAAGCATCGTGTTCAACCCGCCAACCGGACCGCTGGTGCGCGAAACCTCGGCGCGTGTGTTCACATAGATGTCATTGTAAACGCCCGCACCAGCGCCTGAAAGCGCACCCGCAACGTCGCTGGAAACCGCGACAGCGGCAGCAATGGCATCACCATTGGCAAAGATGTCGGACGAATTGGTAGCTGTAACTGACATATCACCAAGGACGGTCATACGCGCATCTGCAACTTTGGCGATCACATCGAATGCGTCATCTTTGGTGCCAACCTCGTTGGAGACATAGACCCCACCGATGGCCGCAGCACCCGCGCCGCCACCGCCAGCAGCGCCGACTCCGACAGCGATCACGACAACATTGGCGTCAATATCGATCTTGTTAAGCGCTTTGATCATGACCGATCCGGCGCGACCCGCGCCGATATTACTTAGCTCGGCAAGGGTCATGCCTCTGATATCGTTGATAGAGTTTGCGCCGCCACCAGCAAGCGCAATGCCTGTTGCGCCACCAGCTGCAACCGCAACCGAGGCGGCAACGGACGTCGCGTTAATCTCGAGCATCTCGCCGCCACGCTCGGTTTCAGCAATGACCTCAAGCGCGCCAGTTTTTGCATCAAGCGCAGCCGCAGCACTAAAGCCGCTGATCCGCGCAACTGTTGATGCATAAATGGAGTTGACCGAAATACCAATAGCAATTGAGATGGCAACATTCGTGCCGCCACCAACAGCCACCGCAACTGCAGCAGACCCAATAACAGCCGTGATTTTTGACAGGTTCAGCGCGCTGACATGTATGCCCTGTGCAACTGTCCGGTCGCCGCTATTGCTGCCAACAATTTCCGCTAGAACGCGGGACGCGCCATAGTTACCGGCCCCGGCCCCTGCGCCCGCCGCCGACAGGCCAAAGCCCCCCGACGCCGCGACTGCGACAGATGCCGCTAGAACAACAGCAGTAATTGTATTGTCCGAACGCGCATCGACGGCCAATGCGCCATCCAGCACAACGGAACTGTCTGCAACGCGCGCGGCCACCGCATAACCAGATCCAGCCGGAAGGCCGACGATAACGCGGTCCAGGCCTTCGGTCTCGTTTGAAGCTGCAGAAATACCAAGCGAGAACGATACGCCGCCGCTGGATCCTGCTGTCACCGATACTGCGATACCCACAACGACCGCAGTAATCGTGGCCGTGCCATGCGCATTCACCGACATCGCGTCAGCGTTCAAGATCGTGGCATCGCTCACAACGGCATAGGTTGCACCAGCGATAATGTTACCGCTGCCAGCACCGCCGCCAGCCAAGGCCACAGCCCCCGTGGTCGCGGCAACCGCTGCCGCCAAGGATACGGCCACAATCAGCGCCGAATTTTCCGAATCTACGAAGATATTGTTGGTTTTTGCACCACCGGTTGCCGTGACGTTGCCGGACAGGCGTGCGCCAACTTCGCCCGAGATTTTGTTTACAGCAGCCGAGAACCCAACTGCACCACCAACTGTCGTGCCACCGATTGCAGCAGCTGCACCAATCGCAACCGCGATGATTTCAGAGTCGTTGCGCGCCAACACGCCCAGATCGGCATTGTTTTGCAAGTTTACTGTCGCAACGCCAATTTCGGCGATCACAGAACTGTCGATATTCGAATAAGCCACGCTGCCCGCAACTGCGATTGCAACGGCCTGATCCGGCCCAATTGCCGCAGCAGCACCAACCGAAACGACGACGATCCCGCTTGCGTCATCCGCCTTGACCAACAGACCCTTTGTCTGTCCGGCTTCGCCATCAATGATCGCGGTCGTATCGTTATTGCTCAGGTTAAAGACTGCGCCGCCACTGACCGAGGCCTTAATTTCGCGGTCGACTTCGGTGTAGGCAAGGTTGAAGCCAATCCCGACCATTTTCGATCCGCCAAACGCGGCCGTAATGTTGATCATTTGCGAGCGCAGATCGGACTTGTCCAAGGTGTTGTCGTCTTGCGAGAACGCATCGTCGCCCAGACCGTCAAGGGCGCTATCTAGATAGGCATTGTCTGTGCCTGCCCCAACCGGCATGCGCGATCCCGCTGTGACCTGCACATGGCCCGAGGCGTTGACCGTCACCGGGCCATTCACGCTGGACAAGATCGAGCGATCACTGGTGATCGTGCCGAATGCTGCACCGACGCCGCCGTAGCTAAGCCCGATGGCAACCGCACCCGCAATAGAAACAACCGTCGAGCTTTCCTGCGCCGAGACCGTCAGGTTACGCACGTTCCATGTTTTGGCCGATGTTGGTGCAACCGCAGCAGTTACATTGCCTTCTATCGTGGTCACCGCGACCGACCCACCAAGGGCGAACCCGCCAGAGCCTGCACCGCCGATGGCGATCGTCACGTTGACCTGATTGGCGCGCGCAATGATCGATGCATCGCCCGTCATGGTAACAGTGCCGTTGACCTGCGTGGTCACCGGTGTGTCGACCAGCGTGATGGCAATGCCAGCACCGCCTGCACCACCAGAAGATGGGTCGAACGACACGCCCACACCGCCAGCAATGGTCGTGTGATCGGACACGTTGACCGCTTCGGCGCGCATCGAGCCCGCACCTGCAAGCGTCGAAGCCTCGTCAATGATGACTTTGGTCCCGATATCGTTGCGGTTCACCGCCGCACTGCCCGCAAAGGCAAAGCTCTTGGCAACCGCGACACCGACCGCGACGGAAACCATCGTCAGATCGGTGACGGCAATCGCCGACAACAATCCCGAACCGCTGGTCAACGACGACCCGGTCAGCAGAACCTCGGTTCCACGGGACTGGCTCGCATCATTCGTTGCCTGACCCGCGATGTTCACGGCCACAGCGACACCAACGGCGACCTTGCCGGTCGACACGGCAAGCCCGCCTGCGGTGGCCACGATTGTGCTTTCATCAAACGCCGTCAGGCCGATTGCGCCCGCGCCACCGACGACGACGGTGCTGCCAGTGGATTCAACTACCGTGCTCGCGTCATAGACGTTGATCGCGACCATGCCCACGCCAGCGCCTTTCGCGCTGGCCCCGGTCGAGACGGCTGCGCCAAAGCTCAGGTTGATCAAGTGGATCGAGTTGACAGCCTGCGCCGACAGCGATGCCGCCTGAACGGCCGACCCCATGACAACATGGTCAAGATGGGTCTCGACCAAGCTGGCAATCACGGCCACGCCGACGGAAACGCCGACGCCCGCCGCGCTACCATATGCGCCAGCCCCCGAGATATGCAGCCAAAGCGCGTCGTTGCGCCCAGCGATATCAACAGCGGTTGCAGCACCCAATGTAATCTTCCGCGCGTCTTTGCCGTAAAGGCCGGCCTCAATCTCGGTGCGGGCAACGGTCACGGTGACCGAACCGGCCACGCCTACGCCCTTGGTACCCTTCGACACGGCAACCCCGACCGCCAGGCTGAAATAGCCCGAGTTGTCGCGTGCACGCATCGTCAAAGTGCCGGCACTCAGCAACAGCGCCGTGGCATCCGTGGTCGATATCCGCGACCTGATTTCTTTTTGGCTATCAATAACTACAAATGCGCCCGCGATGCCGACACCGGTTTGGGTGGTGGTCATGGCGCCGGACCCTGCAACCAGAATCCGGTTGGCGGTATCTTCCGCTCGCATGAACAACGATCCTACCGTCAGGCTGGCCAGCCCTTCGATATCGGTATTGACGAAGATATCTTCCTCGAACCCGATCGCCGAGCCCGAAATCGCAAAACCCGACTTGGAGGCCGACGCGCCTTTGCTGACGCCCGACGGTGTCTTACCGCCTACGCCGCCGGAACTGGCCGCACTTGAGCTGGACGAGCCTGATCCGCTGCCGGTCGATGCCGAAGGCGGCGCCGGCTTTGCGACCGAAGCCGCAATTGCGCCAGTGATAATGGCGCCCTTGACCTCGGCATCCATCGTCATCGCACCGTCAACGGAGATGCTGCCGTCGCCTGCGCCGCCCGAGATCAGGACATCGGCACGACGGTCGCTAAGGACCGTGACACCGGAAATACCGACCGCGATCTTGTTGGAGACAGACACCGCGCCTGCGAACTGCACGATCGTCGTCAGTTCGGTCGCATCAAGATCGAGGTTCCCGGTCAGCTTGATGTCCGCGCCGGACCCGATCTTCGTGATCGCCGAACTGTCGATCGTCGTATGGTTCCACGAACCGTTCAGCGACAGTTCGGATCCCTTGCCGCCCGCAGCCGCAAGCCCGAAGTTCAGGTGGGTCGCATTGCTGCTGGCCGTGAGGTCATTCGCGATGATGACAGCATCACCGATGTGGGTCGTGGCATAGGTCCGCTCAAGAAGCACGGATACCGCTGCGCCCAGCGCGTTTTCGGTTTCGCCCTCGCCCGCGGGGTTCTGGACGGCCTTCGAATTCTTGATGCTTTCGCCGTGCTTCTTATAGAAGTCCTTCATGCCGACCTTGAAGCCCTTGTTCCGCTCGGGCTTGGCGCTGTCGCCAGAGGTTGGGCCGAAGGGTGCAAAGTTGCCGTTCAGGGCGATCATGTCGTTCTGCGCCGAGGCGCTGATATTGACGTCATGGCCCGTGCCGACTGCGCCAATGTCTTCGCCGTCAGCGGTAACAACGATTTTCGCGCCGTCTTTCACGGTCGCCTTGGCTTCAAAATCAAGATCCAGAACCGAAAGCGAGATCGCGACACCGCCTACTTTTCCGCGTCCAAAGCTTTGGCCCCAGACGTCGAACAGGTTCGCAGCCAATCCGAAGTTGTCATCCACATACGTGGCGGCCGTGCCGATCACGTTCATCGCGGTGCTGCCTGCGGTGATCTCGGCCCATTCGGTCGTATCCGAGAAGTTTTCCGCCGCCAGATCAACCGACAACCGTCCAAGTTCTGCCTTATAACGCTTGCCGCCAACTTCAACGAGGTCACCGGCCCCGATATCGACGATACCACCGGCGACAACGGCGCCACCGGATTCAACGGTGCCACGGGTAATGGTGAACTTGGTGCTTCCAACGGTGGTGGAAGACGTCACATCGGTCCACTCGCCCTGATCGCTAAAGTCTTCGCCAGCAAGCGCAACCCCGGACCGGGTATTCACAGCCGCATAGCGATTGCCATCAACCGCAACGGTGTCACCAGCCACAAAGTTGACGCTGCCGGTGTCGCTGGCCGTGCCGTCTTCCTTGACAACGTCAGGGTTAACCTTGTGCGCAGGCGCATCGGTTGAATTGCGGACAAGGCCGACAAGGTTCGCACCCCACAGGCCCAGCGGATCAATCTTGTTCTCGGATGTCGCCGTGATCGTAACTGCACCCTGTGCCCGGAGCGTGGTGTTTTCTTCCACGGTGGCATCCGCCGTGACGTTCATGACACCGACGTTGATCGCCATACTGGCGCCCGTGTCAGTTTGACCCTCGTCGCTGCCCTCGTTGGAGGCCAGCGCGGTTGTGGTCATCTTCGGTCGCGCCGCGGCTGACCCGATAAGGTTCGTCGTGCCGCCAACCTTGATCAGGCTGGCCGTCGCGCCCACTGCACCCAGCGACGCATCCACATCGTCATTATCGACCAGAACGCTGATCGCACCCGCAACTTGCATTTCCGGCCGCACGGGCGCGGCCTCCAGTTTATCGTTCAGCCAAGTGACAATCTTTGATGGGTTCGCCTTGGCAGCCCCCTTGCTGATCGCGATCTTTCCCGCAGCGCCGAACGGCAACGCGCCCGAAACCGCATCATCGATATAGTTGCCACCCGACACGGTGCCGGTGGCAGCGGATGCCGCCACGCCTTGTGTCTGATACGGCAGAATAAAGCCGATTTTCTTCTCAAGCGACAGCTTGTTGCTGGTCGCCTGCACGACCAGATTGCCCTCAACCGTCAGGTCCGCACCGCTAACGCGTGCGCTTGTGTTGTTGATCCCGACTTCGACGGCGATCGCCAAAGTAAACTTACCGTTATCGCCGGTGGAAGCGCCAGCTTCGGTCTGGATGCGTTCGATCGTATCGGCCGAAACCTTCATGTTCCCGCCAACCGTGCTGGTGGCCTTCGCTGCAACCGTCACGTGGTTTTCGATCAGATTGACCGTGACGCCGATGCCAAGCCCGAAGCCGCCCAGACCGCCGCTGTCGCCCTTGACCGAGTTGTTCATATCCGCAACCGACCGCAGGTCCATATCGCCGGAAATTCTCAGAAGGCTGTCGATCTGAACGGTATGATATGCCTCGGACAGACCAAACGCGAGACCGGCCAGAATGGCAATCGGCTTGGCATAGTTCACGCCTTCGGTGATCACGCGAATGTCGAAATCGCCGTTACTGCCAGTGCCGGTCGTGGTGAAGGACGAATGCTCGGTCGCCGTCAGGTTGATCGTGGACACAATCCGCGAATTCGCCGAGATAAACGAGACATTTTCCAGCGCATCCAGAATGGACTTGCCGATTCCGGTAAGCGTATCAAGGAATGTCGGTTCAGGCGCATCATCACCGGTGGACACGGCTTCAGCGGGCAATTTGCCCGCGCGCAGGTCGATCCGGATATTCCGACCTTCGACCGCAGCCGTGCCAGAGCCGCTATCAGCCGCACCAAATGTGTAATTAATATCAAGAGCTTGGATCTGGTAGAACCCAGACGTCCAGCGCCGGTCTTCGGTCCGTCCAACAAAGAACACATCGCCGTTCGACGCAATTCTCGTGCCGCGATCCATGCTGAAATTCGCGGTCTCAAAGATCAGCCGGTTCGTATTGATGGACCCGCCCGATTGGATCACGTCGCTCTGAACATGGATCGTTTCCGCCGCGATTGTGAACACGCCCGCGCCGTACGTCTTTGCGGCGCCCGACAGGACCAGTTCAACGGTTTGGCTGTCGTCAGCGCGCGTGACGCGCAATTCGTCCATACGCTCTGGCAGGGCACCAAAGGTTATCGGATCGGAAATGCCAACCGTGAATGGCGCCAGATCGCCTGTAATCGTGCCGCTGGCTCCGATGAACACGCGGTCGTTCGCATTATGGACTGTCGTCGCGCCAGCCGCTGCGTTGATCGTCGGCACCACGATTGCGGTCGTCGCCTGTTCCACGATGATCGTGTCAGCGCCTTTTGATTTCGTGATCGTATCCGCACCACCGCCGGTACGATAGATGAACTGACCTGTCAGGTCTTCGGCATCCACGGACTGCGCCGAACTGTCGCCGCGTGCCTCAATGATCTCAACACCCGAGAATGTCGCCGCAAGTGTGCCACCCACAGTAACGGTCGTTGCGGTGAACACGAAATCACCACTGACGCCATCACGGTTGAGGATCAGATGATCCTTGCCTGCGCCGCCTGTGATCGTGTCTGCACCGTCACCGGCAATAAACAGATCGCTCCCCGCAGAGCCAACGATCGTGTCGGCACCCGCGCCGCCATCGATCATCACCGAGATGCCACTGCCCATCGAGGACGTGACGGAAACGCCGTCAAAGGCCACATCTGAAAGGCCAAGCGCCTCCAGCATGGAGGTATCGATATAGACATTCTGGACGGTCCCGGAATTACCCTTGGAGGTCGCGTCCGTAACCTCGACGCCTTCAAACCGCAGAATACCCTTGTCTGGTCCCGTAAGCTGAAGCGATGAGGTAATGACCAGCTCACCATTGCTAATGCTCGCCGACAGGCCCGTCACCCTGTTGAACGCCGCAACCACATCCGCCATCGTGACGACATCTGAGGTCAGGTCGACATAGTCCACCGACGTTCCATCAGGATGGAAGACCTTCAGGTCAAACGCCTTCTCACCGGTGTCAAAGCCTGTCTCGACAGGGTTATTGCCATCCGCATCGCGCGTCACAACGGACATCGCGTCGTTGTCCAGCGCGCGGATAGGAAGACCCGCGCCGTTGTTCAGCGTCGAAACCAGTGTCCCCAGCGTCAGCGCGCCGGATTGAAGCCCCGATGCATTCAAGGTATCGCCGCCGCCTGTGCCGATCAGAACAAAGTCTTCAAAGCCCGCGTGGTATACTTTTTGTGCATCACCTGTCGTCGCAAACGACAACGTCGTATCGGTCAGGAACTGCGTGGTTTGGCCCGATGCAGTGATCCGGTCATAGCCTGCGCCACCGGTCAGGGTAACTTGCGGGCTCAACGCGCCCGCATCCGTGACGGTGACAAAGTCGTCGCCTTCGCCAAGATCAACGCTGTGGTTTGCGCCGATTATGACCCGGTCGACACGACCGGAACCGATGATTGTTGCCGTTCCGCCCCAGCCGGAAATATTGGCCCAACCCGGCATATCGAGGTCAAAGCTGAATTCGACGGCTTCGATGGTGGTTACAGACTCGCGCGATCCTGCACGCGTCCCGGCAACCGGCGTGACTACCGCCTGCGCGACGCCGCCGACATAGGCGGTCATCGACAGGCCAAGATCACGGCCACCATAGGCGTTGACGAAGTCCATCGTGACGCCGGTGATCTTCGGCTCGGGGGCTGTATCACGTGTAATGGTCAGCTCATAAACCAGCGGATCGAACTGGCGCAGGGCTTGAATGGCGGTCTGCACCTGTGCATCGCTTGCATCAAACGAAATCGCGGCCGTCATCAACTTGACGCCGTCAAGACCTTCGATTTCCAGCCGGAAACTGTCATTCGCGCTGGAGTTCAGCGGACCCGACGACAGCAGATAGCCGGTGTCGGTCGCATTGTCATGATACAAGCCACCGCCGGTGAGATCATAGGATCGGAAACCATCTTCGCGCAGCAGGTCGTCGCCACCGCCGCCGACGAAGGTATCAAATCCGTCACCGCCGCTCAGGGTATCGCCAAGCAGGCCACCAGTCAGAATGTCGTTGCCGCCCCGGCCCACGAACACCACGCTTGCAAGCGTCAGCGCGGCTGCCGTCATGGTATTGGCGTTCTCGTCGCCGCCAATGCGGATCTGGTTGAACACACCGACCAGCGTGTCCGTAAACACACCGTCGTTAGCAACCTGGATCTTGACTGTGTCGAAGTCTGACACGGTCCAGTCTCCGGACGCATTGTCTGCCATATAATAGGCACCTGTCGCACTCGAGTTGGTCAGCGTGTCGTTACCGCCAGAGGCGAGGAATCCGTTACTATTGCCAAGACCGCTGATCAGGGTATCCGCGTCGCCGCCACCTTGCAGCACGGTGCTACCCGCGAAGGCGGCCGCGTTGATCACGACCGGCGTCGTCAATGACTCTTGCGCAAGGATAACCGCTTTGCTGATGCCGGACAGGGTTGCCGTGCCATTCCCGCTGGTCGCGCCGGTCTGCGCAAGCGAACCGGCCAGCAATGTGACCGTACCTTGAGCATTGCGATACCCGATCGTGTCTACGCCAGTCCCGCCCTGCGCGTCGGCGCCCGCAAGCGCAACCAGACCCAAAAGGTCGTTGCCATCATGCGCCTGAATAAGCGTGGTCGATGCGTTGCCGATCAGCGAATCGTTCTTGTTGGTGCCGATCAGCGTGTTAACCGCACCCTTGAATTCCGAGAATCCCGCGGCCTCTTCAATAGTCAGGTCCACGATCACGTCACCGCCATAGGTGCCGATCGTGCCGCCATTGCCCAGATAGCTCAGCGTCAGGGGCCGGGTGCCCGCGTTCTGCCCGCGTGCAATGCTGCTATAGGCCAGCGATACACCGCCCGCGACGACAACGCCTTCGTAGACATTGGTGACATTCCACCCAATGTTACCAATGCTACCCGCGCTCAGGCTCAGGATCAGACGATCTTCATCGCCCGAGGAGCCTTGGCCCTCGATGTTTTCGATATCGGTGAAGCTGACGGTCGCGCCCTGCGCCGTCCCGTTGGCCAGAACAGTCGTGTAAATGCCGTCTGCGCCATTGCCGTCCATCACCTGGACTTCAAAGCGGCTGCCCAGCGGATTCGTGATCTCATATGGACCGTTGATCGGCAAGTCCGTGATCGGATCGCGCGCAATCGGGTTGCCATCCGCATCAAGATCCGGCTCGGCGGTGATTGGGTCCTCATCATCTACATACGTGACCCGGTCGGACCGCGCATCGGTATCGCCGCGCAATGTGTCAGCGCCCGCGCCGGCATCAATCGTCGCAGCCGAGGTAAACCGCGTCAGGGTTATCGTATCTGCCCCGCCGCCGGTGTCGATCAAAGTGGTGTCGGCTGCGGCAATAACCTCGTCATTGCCCGATCCAGTGCGAACCCCGACAAAGCCGGTAATTCCAACAAACCCGCTGGCCGTACCAAGCCCGAAATCTACAGAAACATCATAGCTTTGCGTCGAGTAATCCAGGATCGAATTACCGCCGGTCACTGTCAGGAATTCGATGTCGTCGGCCTTGAATAGCCCAGTACCACCACCGGCTATTTCCAGCTTGGCGTCTTCCTCGGATCCTTTGACGGACACGATAAGCCCACCGCCATAAGACAGCGTCAAACGATCATCACTGTCGCCGCCGCGGATCTCGTCAATTCCGAAAAGCTGCGCTGTTTGGTTCAAATCGACCCAAATGTCGGCCTCTTCAGGGGTCGCCGGATTTTCCGGCGCTTTAAAGAAATCGAGGGTGATCGCTGCTTCTGGAAGCGCGCCCGCAGCCCGCGAGTTGACGTTCCATTCAAGCAGATCATCAGTGCCATAAAAGACATCGTGGCCAGCAAGCAGGTTGAAATCAACACCCTGTGCCCCGCGTGCCGTATCGACGCCATTTGTTCCCGTGAAACCCGAGATGCCAGCAGTATCAAGCATCGTCGGGAAAAAGCGAACCAGATCAAGGCCTTCGTAAAGACGTAGCTCGCCGCTTTCGGCGTTGATATCGGCCCCAATTTCTAATGCAGCACGGGTCTCTCCGGACAGGTTAAGATGCGTGTCGCCCGCACCCTTAAAGCCATCGGCGCCCGAAAAAGCGAATTCAACTGTGCGGCCAGCCGTGCTGGATGCAGCGGGACCGACAGCATTGGAGGAACTGAAACGGACAAGCGTTGTTTCGCTGTCCCACGTCAGGCCCCATTCATTAGACCCAGCAATACGGTCAGCCAGAATATCGCGGCTGCTTTCAGCATGAATTGCGTTCACGCCGGAAAAGCTTAGGAACTCGTCACGCGCGCCGTTTTCATAGGTTACGCGGCTATCAAGCGTGCGATCACCCTGATCGGGGTTGGTCATATCGCCAGTTGGTTCCAGCAATGCCAATTCGCCCGTAAAGCCAGAGCCGTTTTTGGAATCCAGCGACCAGACCATGCCATCGCTTCTTTCCGGGCCGTGGATTGTATCAACGCCGCCCCCAAGCGAGACATCGAATTTAATGACGTCATGCAGCGACAGAATCGACTGGTCGATGGTCAACTGGTTATTGTTGTTGTTACCGGTGATATTGAGCACGTCGAGCAGCGTGCTGGTTTCATCCCAGTCACCCGTCACAACGCGCTTTTGGCCATCAATCTCGATAACGCGTCGCTCTGCGATGACGTTGCTGCCCGCGGCATCGATGCCTTGGATCAGCTGAATGCGCTTCTCTTTTACGTTATCGGGCTCGTCTACTGTGCCGCGATTATATTCCACCTCAACGACCCGCAGTGTTGCGTTGTCTGTGGCAAAACTCATCGCTGCGCTGATTGGATCACCAGACAACAAGAGGCGGGGTTCGAGCGTGTCGATCCCCGCGCGTTTTTTCGGAAGCCGCGAGCCTTTTCCAAGGAAAAGGTCTTGGGCCCAATCATTAAGCCAATCCGGAAGTCTGGATGACTGTGATTGGGGTTGTGGCAAGGACCATTTCGGCCCGGCGTCGCGTTTTGCGCCACCTAACCGGGTGGCGCCGTTACGATCTTGACGTCTAAAGGTCTTGCTCACAGTAATATCCCCGACTTGCGCCCCCTAAGGGCCGCTAAAAAATTCGTCCTAGTGCAGGCCCATGTCTTCGACTGCGGGCTCGTCTTCGGACGTATCAGCAGCAGGCTTTTCTTCCGGCGCCCTAGCAGCAGACGCAGGTGTAGATTTGGCAACAACGGTCTCGATCTGCTGCATCGACAGCAGATGCGCTTGGATCAGGTCCAAATCGCCAGACCGGAACATGGTTGCGATCTGTTCATCACTCAGCGCGCGGAGTTTCTCGTTTGAAATCCGCAAGAAGCCCGTGACACCGCCCTTGGTTCCGTCGGCCATCGTGTAATCAACACGCGCCTCTTCCAGCAGGCCGGCTTCGTCCAGACGGTCGCAAAAGGACTGCGTTCTGTTGAACGTCGCCTGATACTCTTCGACAAATTGCAAAACGGTACGCAAATAAGAGCTCTCGGTGCCCTCACCGTCAAACATCCGCTCGCCAAGGTCTTTCTTGTTCAAACCCTCGTAGGATTCATCAAGGCACAAGGTCATCTGGTCAGTGCCCTCTTGCACTGCGAAAACAAACGGGTAGCGCCGAAAAAATGCTGGCACATAGCGGCCCGTCCAAGCGTTATCGCCGTCAACGAAAGCGTTGCGATCCTGCTGCGCGCCCAAAAGTGCAAGGCTAACGATCCCGGTTTCCGTGCGGCTAAAGACGATCGGCATTTCGACACAAACACGCGGAAATTCAACGTCCACGATCGGAACGGAATTGACCTCCTTGGCAAAACCAAAGGAGGTCGTTTTGCGAACCGACGTCTTCTTGTGCGTCTGACGGTTTACTGGGACAACGTTGTCATAGATAAGTAGTTGTTTTGTCATTATTTTTCCTGCTTGGATTTCGATTGGTCCCTGCGATTCAGGTTCCGCTAAAGTCTCGTGATAGCGTCTGCACATCCAGCGCTCCGAAGAGCGCCAAAAGCTCTGCTTGAATCTGGACAACCCGTAGACGGGCGATCTGGCCCTGAAGACTCAATGTATCGCGACGCAGCCGGGCTTCGAGAGCCGCTTCCGGCCCGATGCGACCAGCTTCTTGCTGCTCAACCGCGGCAGCAAGGCGGCGGCTCGCGGCCCCCTGCTCGGCTGAAATTGCATTGACCGAGGCCAAGCTGCGCTGCAGCGCCGCTGTCATCGCTTCATAGCGACGGTCACTCAGTTCGGTGATCTGTTGAAGGCGCAGATTGGCGATTTCAATGCGTGTCTCTGCCTCGCGCAAACGGCTCCGGCGTACGCCACCTTCATAAATCAACCATTCGGCATTGAGACCAATTTCGCCTGATTGAACGACCGATCCGCCACCAAACAAAGACCCTTCGGTCTCTTCGTAGTTGAACTCAAGCGTCACGTCTGCAGTCGGGAGAAACGACGCCTTAGCAATCTCTGCTTGGCGCTCTGTTACATCCAGTTCAGCCCGTGCTACCTGAATGGCTGGCGACACCTCGCGCAGGCGCTCCAAGCTGAATGTCCCCACGAGGGCGTTGTAATTGGGAATACCGACCGAAGCGCCGGCATAGCTGACCGCGGTCACATCCGAGCCGGTAAAGCGATACAGCTCGAACAAGGCGCTCGTCTGGTCAAACTCGCGCTCGGACTGCAATGCGCGCGCCTCAAATACGTCGCCCTGAGCGCGCAAGAGCGAGTCAACTTCGATCGTGCCGGCCTCGACCATCAGATCCAAACCCGACGCCAACTGGCTACGGGCCCGGACCATTGTGCGGGCCTGCTCAACGCCGATCTGGGCGCGGGCAACATCCAAATAGGCTCGGATCAGCATGGACGTCAGTTCATTGCGGGCCACAACGGCCTGCGCCGCAACAAGCTCCCCCTCCGCCTCGGCCAACGGCAGCGCCTTCCAGCGCACCCGATCATAGAGCGGCTGGCGCACCGAAAAGGTCATGTTCGTTGTCGGATACTCGGACGAGCCTTCCTGAAAAGTGCCGTTGTCCTGGCTAAGAATTTCTTGCTGGGTTTGGATGTATTGGATGTTCAATCCGACACGGGGATACCTTTCGCCGCGCGCCTGCCGCACCAACTCTGCGGCGATGTTCTGTTCAAGATCCAAAATTTCATACTGCACATCGCGATCCAGCATCCGATCAAAAGCTTCGGTCAAGGACACCGTCTGGGCAGACGCCGGCCCAACACCAAACGTCAGCAGCATCACGGAAAATAGGGCTGCAAAAAAGCCATGCCCGCGCGCGAACCTTTTGGGCTTGGTGGACCAGAAACGTGATGGCATGAGCATAATATCCTGTGTTTTCAAATAGACCTCACGGGATCGACCCGAAAGATTCGCCGCTTGGGTTGACCAAAAACTGTTATGAACAAGTGAAAAACACGTCTTAGAAAACAAAGGCCTTACCTAGTTTTATTAATAGGCAATTTCTCGCCAGACGGCAAGAAAAACAATGCATTTTATCGCCGTCCATTGATCTAGATCAACTTCCAAGAACTTGCGACACTTTGCCTCAAGTCGGCAACTTGGAACATTCTAAGCCACGAAAGGCTGTGAATTTCGACAGGAATGCAAGATGTAAGAAAGCTGATGTGGGCAACTGCCCGCAACCCCGCGCAGGTCAAAACAGACCGCGATCAGTGGCACAATTATTGCACAACGCGCCTTGCGATTGCCGATCCGCAAGCTGCCCGATCACTTCGACCGCAGCCGCATCACCACAGTCCTCGACGAGATCGAAATGGCCCTCATGGACGACGGCGGCGTCTATGTCCGCGCCCATGCCGACAGCATGACGATCACCATTGACGTGCCAACAGATCAACTCACCGATGCGGCCGCCTGTCTCAAAGACCTCGGCCTGATCTGACTTTGGGCTGACGCCCAAACGCCTGCCGCGCGCTCTGCGCGGCTTGGGGTCGTAGAAGGCCGCGACGGTCGCGGTCCAAACACGGAGACACGCCAATGGCAAACCTCACCGACACCCAAATACTCATTCTCAGCGCCGCATCCCAACGCTCCGATCACATCGCCCTGCCCCTGCCCTCGCATCTACGCGGCGGTGCCGCCACCAAGGTGGTTCAGACGCTGATCACCAAGGGCTTCCTCGAAGAGGTCGACGCCGACCTGCGTAAGGGCGAACCCGTCTGGCGCGAGACTGGCGACGGCCATGGCGTCACGCTGATCGCCACCGACGCTGGGTTGGCAGCGATTGAGATAAAGCCTGAGGCGGCGACAGCCGAACCAGTCAATAAGCCAGCCCCCAAGGCGCGCACGCCGCGTACAGGCACAAAGCAAGCGCAACTGATCGCAATGCTGCGCGCGCCGGACGGCGCGACCATCAACGAGATCAGTGCCGCCCTGCAGTGGGCACCGCACACCATCAGGGGTGCCATGGCCGGGGCGCTCAAAAAGAAGCTCGGGCTTGAGGTCACCTCGAAGAAGGTCGAACGCCGAGGACGCGTCTATCGAGTTATAAACACCAAGGTGTGACTTCTCGGTGACTCAGCTTCCGTCAAGCATCTCTGTTTCT
>ERZ888423.1200-NODE-1200-length-23426-cov-9.064995_pt1 | contig 23426 bp, 22 predicted proteins | sample MGYA00520523_ERZ888423 | MGnify/ENA primary metagenome ERZ888423 (study PRJEB32303, sample SAMEA104408611) | aquatic metagenome | biome: Brackish water; feature: Pelagic; material: water | place: Baltic Sea | collected 2014-06-08T10:24:00 | depth 30,27 m ...
CGTCTGTAACAGCACCACCTGTCCGCAACTCACTCAACACCACCTCGTAATCGATTGGGTTCACCAAGACGGTCACCTGTGAGTGGTTCTTTGCCGCCCCACGCACCATTGCAGGACCGCCAATATCAATGAGTTCAATCGATGGGTCGGAGCTAAACGGGTACAGGTTGACGGCCACGAGGTCGATGGCAGTCACGGAGTACGTCTCCATATCTGCCACGTGTGACGGATCCGTCCGATCGGCCAGAATTCCACCGTGAATTGCTGGGTGCAGCGTGACGACACGGTGCCCCAGCATCTCTGGAAAACCGGTGACGTCCTCGGTGGGAATAACGGTCAAGCCGGCCTCTGCCAAGACCCTCGCAGTTCCACCCGAGGAGACCAGTTCCCAGCCCAAGTCGATTAGGGCTCGACCAAATTCGACCATTCCCGTCTTGTCATACGCAGACAACAACGCTCTCGGTTTGGGGGATTCAGTCATGACACTCGCTCTCGTTGAAGAATGGTTTGAATCGTCTCGACATAGAGTCGGCGCTCTACTGCCTTGATGCGCTCATGCAGAGTTGTTTGGTCGTCGCCCGGCAGCACATCTACCGCCTCTTGGGCAAGGATCGGGCCTGCATCGACCTGCTCGGTTGCCAGGTGAACAGTGCATCCGGTCACCTTTGCCCCATAGGCCAAGGTCGCCTCAACTGCATTCCATCCAGGGAAGGCCGGCAGCAGTGAGGGGTGCGTGTTGAGGATGCGATCGGGGTAAGCCTTGAAAGCAGAGGAGGTGAGGATCGTTCCCCACCCTGCCATGGCAACGAGATCGATTCGCTCAATGCTCAGCTGATCTAGCACCTTGTCCGTGTAGCGCTCGCGATCAAAGTTCGGGGAAAAATCTGTTCGCTCGATAAGAACACACCGCAGAGAATGCTCAGCGGCGATCTGCTCAACGGCGCAGTGACGATCCACCATCACTAGGTCAATCGGCAAGCCCGCCCGGGCCATCGCATCAAGAAGGGTCCCGCTTCCAGAGGCGAGTACGGCTAGTCGCATATGCGCTGAAACTATCAGCCCTATGACTTCATGGGATCTGCTAGCAGGCACTCGGTGCCTGCTAGCAGATCCGCCAGTCAGTGACTGAAGTTCATCTTGTTACTTTACAGGCCCTTGACCACGTCAACCATGAGCAGGCCAGCTTCGGTTGGATTTGCACCGACGCTCACACCGGCGGCCTTCATGGCATCCATCTTGGCTGCAGCAGTGCCCTTACCGCCCGACACGATGGCACCCGCATGGCCCATCTTCTTTCCAGGAGGAGCAGTCTGACCAGCAATGTAACCAACCACAGGCTTGGTCATATTTGAAGAGATAAATTCCGCGGCCTCTTCTTCGGCCGAGCCACCGATCTCACCGATCATCATGACTGCAGTGGTCTCATCATCTGCTTGGAAGCGCTCAAGGCAATCAATGAAGCTGGTTCCGGGAACCGGGTCGCCACCAATGCCAACGCAGGTAGTCACACCAATGTTCTGCGACTGCAGCTCGTACAGGGCCTGATAGGTCAGCGTGCCCGAACGGCTCACGATGCCGACGTTCTTGGCACCGGGCTCAGGGTTCTTGGCAATGTGTCCGGCAGTGATTCCGATATTGCATTTTCCGGGGCTGATGATGCCCGGGCAGTTCGGCCCAAGCAGCTGTACGCCTGGGAAATCACGCTTGATTTTGTTGAAGAACCAAGCCTCATCTTGTGCGGGCACACCTTCGGTGATGCACACGATGAACTCAATGCCTCCCTCGGCTGCTTCCATAATGGCGGCGCGTACGCCGGCAGCGGGAATAAAGATGCAGCTAGCAGTCGCACCTGTTTCGGCTACTGCGTCTGCAACCGAGGCAAAGATCGGAATGCCATCAACATCCTCACCAGCCTTCTTTGGGTTCGTTCCAGCCACGACCTGAGTTCCGTATTCGCGGTTCAGTAGGCCGTAGTAGCGGCCCTGGCTTCCAGTAAGTCCCTGATACAGGACCTTGGTGTTTTCATCTACAAAGATGCTCATCTGATTCTGACCTTTTTCTTGTGGGCTGTTGTCAGCGGCTAGCGGCGAGCTCAACAGCCTTGCTGGCTGCCTCAAGCATCGTCGGCTGCATCTGCAGTTGATCGGACAGGTGCGGGGCAAGAATTGCTCTGCCCTCTTCGGCGTTGGTGCCATCAAGGCGAATCACGATGGGTGACTCAATGGTGACTCTTCCGAGCGCTTCGATAATGCCGTTCGCAACTTCTTCACCGCGGGTGATTCCGCCAAAGATGTTGATGAAGATTGCCTTGACTGCAGGGTCATTGTTGATGACCTCAAGTGCTCCGGCCATCACGTCGGCATTTGCGCCGCCACCGATATCTAGGAAGTTTGCTGGCTTCCCGCCAGCCTGATTGACCACGTCAAGGGTGCTCATTGCTAGACCAGCACCGTTTGCGATGATGCCTACCGACCCGTCAAGGCCCACGTACTGAAGGCCTTTTTCGTGTGCGGCCTGCTCACGCGAGTCGCGCTCTTGAGTGGCTTCATACTCTGTCCACTCATGGCGGTACATTGCATTGTCGTCCAAGGTCACCTTGGCATCGAGTGCATGAACCTCGCCAGTTGGCTTCAGGATAAGAGGGTTGATCTCTGCCAGATCGGCATCGCCCTCGGTATAGGCCCGATACAGCTTCAGCAGGATGTCTACTGCGCCATCCTCGGCTGCTGGGTTCAGATTGGCTGCTTTGACCCAAGCTCGTGCGGTTGGTTCATCAAGACCATCCACCGGATCAATCCAGATCTTGGCGATTGCATCCGGGTTCTCTTCGGCTACTGCCTCAATCTCGACTCCACCCTCGGCAGAGAGCATCCCGAGATGCTTCTTGGCCGAACGGTCCAGAGTGAAACTGGCGTAGTACTCCTCAGCGATATCAGAAGCCACTTCGATCCAGACCACATTGACGGTATGGCCCTTGATGTCCATGCCCAAAATATTTGAGGCGTACTCACGTACTTCCTCGGCGGTGTTGGCCAGCTTGATACCACCCGCTTTGCCACGGCCACCTACTTGCACCTGTGCCTTGATTACCACGGGGTACTGGCCAATACGGCCGGCTGCAGCTACTGCATCCTCCACTGTGGTTACTGCCTCGCCCTTTGACACTGGAATGTCGAAAGAAGCAAAGAATTGTTTTCCTTGGTACTCGAAGAGGTCCACCCTCGTGTGCCTTTCTGCTCGGCCATCGGCCCGTCGAATAACGCCGGTGCGCTAATCGAGGGTGCACAATCTGTACTCATACACCCGGCGGGGGATCCTAAACGCCTCGGGGCCTGCATCTCATATCGAGAGCAAAATCAGATTTTGGCTCGAACTGCATTTTGGGCTCGAACAGTGCAGAATGAACGGTACTCATGCCAGTAGAACGCCGTTCAGGCAAACAACAACTCATCGCAATCAGCCTTGGGGTTGGAGCTGTAGTGATTGCTATTGGTCTTGCTTGGGGCATGCTTGCCCTTGCCGGCGGGAACGAAACTGCAACACAACTTCGTCTTGGAGATGACGTCTTCGATGCCGGCAATGCAGTGCGACTCTCGACCCAAATCAACACGCAGGGGCCACTTCTGTTTAGCGATGTTTCTGGTCGGGGGCAGCAGCGGCCCATTGCGGTCAACCATTTTGGTAAGGATCCGGCAATACGGTGGGTTGCCTTCGATGCTGCAGCGCCTGGAGCACCCGAAAACTGCTTTCTGGTTTGGTCGCCTGATCGCAAGCTGTTCGAGGAGCGATCCGCTGCGAGTGGCGCTGAGCGTGAGCAGGGGCAGATCTGTAGAGACATCACCTTTCCCGCAAACGGGCAAGGCTTGGATCAGTACTCCTGGAGAATCGACAAGGCAGGGAATCTGACAATTGACCTGCGGCCAGATGACAAGATCACGACCAACGGCGGCGGCTAGCGGCACTCCTTGCTAGCTGCGCTCCCTGCTAGAACCGCTCCCTGCTAGCGCCGAGCAGGAAAGTCACTCAGTGAAAAGTGGCAGCAAGCGATCCCGCTGAATTTTACGGGTGCCGGTTCGGGGAAGTTCCTCGACGATCAGAATGCGGCGAGGCGCTTTGTACTGAGCCATGCGAACTCCTGCCCAGACCACCAACTCTTGGGGGGTCACCTTGGCCTTGGGACGCAGTCGAACTGCGGCAACGGGAACCTCGCCGAGCTTGGCATCTGGGATTCCTACCACTGCCGCTTCGAGCACATCTGGGTGTTCCTCAATATCGGCCTCTACCTCTACGGGATACACCGAATAGCCGCCCGACTTGATCACGGCCTTGGCTCGGCCATGAAACATCACTGTCCCGAAAGGGCCCGATCGGACAAGGTCACCTGTACGCAGCCAGCCGTCCTCGGTAAGGGCCTCGCTGCTGGCATGAGCATCGCCCCAATACCCCTTGAGCACTCCGGGCCCCTTCAGCTGTAATTCGCCCACTTGTCCGGGCAGTACTCCCCTACCTGAGCGATCCGCCACTTTGAACTTCCAGCCCGGCATCGACAGGCCAAGCGAATCGCCAAGACCGATCGGCAACATTGGCGGCGAGAGTTTGGTGGCCACGTTTCCGCCTACCTCAACCATGCCGTAGCCCTCTACGAATGCGGCTTCGCCAATAGGGCCCAGGCCCGGCAACGTTACCGAAGCCCCAAAGGACTTGAACTTGAGAGCAAGGTCAGCTGGCATGACATCTGCGCCGCTTATCCAGACCCGAATCGAACTCAGGTCGGCATCGGCAGCACCTGCTTCTAATAACGTCCGATACATCGCTGGCACCCCGATAAATGCTGAGCATCGGCGGTGCTCGATAATCTGCAGGGTCCGTCTCGGCGAGAACCGCTGCATGAAATAGATGGGGATCCCTGCCACTGCGGGGCCCATGAGCGCAACGAACCCCATGATGTGCGCAACGGGCAGGGCCAAGACGAGTTCGTCGTGGCGCAGGGTGAACGGCCACATTGCGGCCATCGAGACCTGCCCTACTAGCGCCTGATGAGTGAGTTCTGCACCCTTTGGTTTACCCGTGGTTCCAGAGGTGTAAAAGAGCGCTGCAACATCTTCAGGGCCTGGAGTTGCGAGCACTGTTGATCCCTCGACCACAGGCAGTTCATCGGGAGTACGAATCACTAAACTGGCGCCTGAGTCAGCAATAACGTGATCAACCTCGGCCTGAGACATCTGGGGGTTCACTGGCGCCGGCAGCCCACCGGCAGCAGAGACAGCTAGGCACAACATGAACTGATCAATCCCATTGGCCGTTGCAATCACCACAGGGCGGCCGGGTTCGCTGAGGGTTCGAATAGCTCTGGTCCAAGCAGCTACCTGTTCGGAAGCTTGTTCGTAGGTGATCCGTCGAGAGAGACCTGTCTCGTCCTCTTCGGTCACGAACAACTTCTCACCGTGCATCTCGGCAAGACGCATCATGAGGTCGGCAAGGGTGGCCGAACGCCGAAGCGCCAAATCGGCACGGCCGAGGAAGGAACGGGGAATGGTCATGCTTTCTCCAATGGTGCCCAAGACAAGAGCAGCCGCTTTTCTCCAACAGAGCCAAAGTGAACTACTGCCTCGGCTTTATCCCCTGCACCCTCAACCATCAAGATGACGCCTTCGCCCCACACGTTGTGGCGCACGTCATCACCCACCTTGAAGTTCAGTTCATGGGCCTTTGTAGGCGAGGGTGGTTTCGGTTTAGCTAAGCCAGATCCGCGCCCCACCCCTGAGCCGGTATCAGACCAAGAGGTGGACTCCCAGGTACTCGATCGGCCACCGCTGCTTCGCTCCTGGCGGGTTCGACTCGAGGAGGATTCTTCGATGAGTCCGCTCGGAATCTCGGTGATAAACCTGCTTGGCGGGTTGTATTGCGTGCTGCCATAGAGCGTGCGGCACCAGGCGTGAGATAAGAAGAGTTGTTGCCGAGCACGCGTAATTCCTACGTAGCAAAGGCGCCGTTCCTCTTCGAGCTCGCCCGGGTCAGTCAATGCCCGCATATGCGGAAACACGCCCTCCTCAACCCCCACCATGAACACCACCGGAAACTCCAACCCCTTTGCAGCATGAAGCGTCATCATGACGACTCCAGTCTCAGATGGGTCATCAGGGTCCGGCAGTTGATCGGTGTCTGCCACCAAGGAGACCTGCTCCAAGAAGGCATCCACACTTGGATACTCACGTGCCATTCCCACAAGCTCAGCCAAGTTCTCGATCCGCGAATCATTCTCGACGGAGCGATCAGCCTCAAGCTCGGCCAAATAGCCAGATCGGCTGAGTATGGAATCCAGCAACGCTGCAGGCCCGGCTGCTAGCTCTGTGCTGAGGTCATCGAGCAGTGTCAGAAAGGATTCAATGCCCCGAGCCGATCTGGGCGAGACCCCGGCGGCGTCCCAGTTACGCAAGGCCTCTACAAAGCTCAAGCCATGTGACCTCGCATAAGCATCTAGGCGGCCAACTGTTTGATCACCAATGCCCCGCTTGGGAACATTGAGCACCCGCTTCAGGTTGACTTCATCAGTGGTGTTGACCACTGCGCGCAAGTACGCCATTGCATCTTTGACTTCACGTCGGTCGTAGAACCGCGTGCCGCCCACAACCCGATACGGGATGCTGCCGCGCAGGAACTGCTCCTCGAGAACGCGACTCTGAGCATTGGTGCGATAGAACACGGCCATGTCTGACCAACGCTGGTCGCCGCCGCCATGCAGGCGTGTCAGTTCACGACAGATCCACTGGGCTTCGTCCACCTCGTCCTCGCCCTGGAACTTTGTGATCTTGTCTCCTGCACCAGTTTGGGTCCAGAGGTCCTTAGGTTTACGAGCCGAATTATGCGAGATCACTGCATTTGCAGCATCCAGAATGTTTTGAGTTGAGCGGTAATTCTGCTCCAGGACCACAACCGTGGAGTCGGGAAAAGCAGTCTCGAAATCCAGTAGATTTCGCATATCAGCCCCACGGAATCCATATACGGACTGATCGGTATCGCCCACCACGCACACGTTTCGATGCTGTTGGCCAAGCAGCATCACGAGCTCGTTTTGCACGCTGTTGGTGTCTTGATACTCATCGACGAGCACATGTCGAAAGCGTTGTTGGTACGAGGCCAGCACCTCTGGTTGTGTTCGCAGTAGTTCAACAGCTACGCACAGCAGGTCATCAAAATCCATTGCACCAGCTCGCCTCAGCCGAAGCTGGTACTCGGCGAACACTTCAGCAATTTTGCGGTCGTAGATAACTGAGGCCTGCTCGGTATACGACTCCACGTTGTGGCCGTCGTTCTTGGCAGCTGAAATGGCCGCATGAACAGCCCTCGGAGGAAACCGCTTGGAGTCAATGTTGAGGTCTCGTAAGACATAGCTCGTCAGGCGAACTGCGTCTGCGTGGTCATAGACCGTAAATGCCGAGGGGTACCCCAACAGTTGTGCATCACGGCGAAGCATGCGCACGCAAGCTGAATGGAAGGTTGAGATCCACATTTTTTGCGCCACGGGGCCAATGAGTCGCCCAATGCGGTCGCGCATCTCTTGGGCTGCCTTGTTCGTAAAGGTGATAGCCAGAATCTGATGGGGCGAGACCTGATGCTCCTCAATCAGATGAGCAATTCGGTGAGTGAGCACTCTGGTCTTGCCAGATCCGGCTCCGGCTACCACCAAGAGTGGACCATCGCCGTGGGTGACGGCCTCGAACTGTGCTGGGTTGAGCCCAGCGAGCAGGCGGTCAGGCGACATCTGTCCAATGTTAGTTGCGCAGGCTGACACCGCTTGCCCGCCCGCTGAGGGCAGTACCTGCACCAGATCGGTGTTGTTGGTAGCCGGTACCGAGCCGCTACCCCGCTAGGCGCTGATCCAGAAAGTCCAGAACTTGGTTGAGCGCTTCTTGGGTAGGTTGGCCGGCCTGATCCACGAGGTCTTCGGTCAACACAGAGTGCGCAGCCCTTTTGTGCCCCCACTGGTTCCCTGCAGAGGAATCAATCTCTACCCCAATAAAGCTGTCGCCAAGATGCTTCCGGAGCGAGGCGAAGCGCTCAGGCGGTGCAGCGGGATCGCCAGTAAAGCGAAGGCCAAGTACGCATAGGTCATCTGTCTGGGTGCGTTCAATCACAATGTCTAGGTCAGCCGCTGAGCAGCCAACATCTGCACGGTGCTTCTTGCCGAGCGGTAGCGGAACCGAGGGCTGCGAGAGCACAGGAGCGAGCATCGCCGGCTCAGTCGACATCGCCAGAGCAAACCCCCCTGTAAAGCACATCCCCACTGCCCCCACACCTGCTCCACCACACTGCTCGTGGGCATGACGGGCGAGCGCACGAAGCCAATCAATTGCTGGGGGTGTGGACTGCAAGGCAAATGCTTTGAATTCTTTTGAGACACAAGCTGGGGCTATTGACTTGATGATTCCTGCTGGGGTTCGTTCGGCACCCGGGTTGCCAAACAACACGGGCATAAACACAGTGTGTCCACGCTCAATCACCCTTCGGGCAAAATCCGCCACAAGCGGAGTGATTCCTGGAATCTCCGCCATCACAATGACTGCGGTTCCACTGCCCGCGCGGTAGACAGTCCGAGTTCTGCCACCAAAGGAGAACACCTCTTTGGAAAAATCGTTGAGCGGGTCTGTAGCCATTGACAGAACCTAGCGAATCTCTGCTTAACCGATCCGGCCAAAGCTCATAGTGCCGCCAATACGGTCGATGGGTGAGATCTTGACCACATCACCCGAATGAGGTGAGTGAATCATCTGACCGCCACCGATATACATACCCACATGACCCACGGGGATTCGATGAAAAACCAAATCGCCGGGCTGCAGTTGCTCGCGAGTGATTCGTTGAGTTCCTGCACGCTGGGCACCCGAGGTGCGTGGCAGCGAAACCCCGACCTGCGCCCAAGACCACAACATCAGGCCAGAGCAATCGAAACCGCTCGGCGAGGTACCACCCCAGCGATACGGGGTACCAAGTTTAGATTGTGCTGCCGCAATTGCTCCAGCCGCGCCAGAAAGTGGCGCCGAGGCAGGAAGCGGATCAGGAGTCGGGGCACTAGCAGGCGGTGGTGATGAGGGCACGGCTCCAGCTGGCACTGCCGCAGCGGCTCGGGCCGGCGAATTTGCTGGTCCGGGTTTGGGAGCGACTCGATCAGTGGGCTGGCCTTGAGTGGCTTGGCGTTGTGCCTGCGCAGCGGCTTGGGCTTTGGCTGCGGCCGCCGCGGCTGCGCGCTCTTGTTCGGCTTCGACTGCTGCTCGGAGTTCGCCCTTGGTGCTATCAAGCAACTCCTGTTGGCGATTCACGCTCGACTCGAGTTGAGAGACCACCTTTGCCTGCTGACTCTTGCGAGCTTCGAGCTGAGTCCCTGACGCTTTGAGCTGTTGCGTCTTTACATCAAGGTCCTGCTGATCAGCAGTGATGGCATCGGCCAGCTGTACCCGATCACCCTGAAGCAGTTCAAGCAGCACTTGCTGATTCACTGCCTCGTTTGGGTTGGCGTTGCCAAAGGCAACCTGATTTTGTGCCCCGGCGCCCACATAGGCCTCGACGAGATACCCCGTTGCCTGCGCATGGCTGCGGTCAAGGCGCTCTTGGGCATCGGCAACAGCTTGCTCATTGGCCTGCTGTTCTTGTTGCAAACCAGAAATATCTTCCTCAGTCTGCAAGTACTCCTCATTGAGCTGATCTGACTTCTCTTGCAGTGCATCAAGTTCGGCCGCAACCTTGGCTGCTTTCTCACGCAGGCCTTCAACACTTTGAGCTCCGACGTTGCTGCTCGAGGTGACGAGCCCAACCGTGACAACGGCAGCGACAACTACCGTTGCAGTCCGGATCGGCCGAAGCAGCCCAGAGAGGGTCCAAGAGGTGAAATGCATTGTGATTAGTCAATCACGCAGAGCGAAATGTTACAAACGCGTTTCAGTTTGCCTACAAATTCCCTCAGAATGACTTATTCCGGCCCGCTGCTCCCAGAACCCGCCGCTCCGAGAACCCGCGGCTCTGTTATGCGCCTGACCCCCTATAGAGGGTCAGGGGCATGACAAAGCGCTGGGAGAACGGCGCTATTCCCATTCGGCGCTATTCCCATTCGGCGCTATTCCCACTCAATGGTTCCGGGGGGTTTTGAGGTGATGTCATAGGCCACCCGATTCACCCCGGGTACCTCGTTGATGATGCGAGAGGCCATCTTTTCGAGCACGTCATAGGGAATCCGCGCCCAATCTGCAGTCATGGCATCTTCGCTCGTGACAGCACGAATGATGACGGGATAACCGTAGGTTCGCTCATCGCCCATGACCCCAACAGTGCGAATGTCAGGAAGTACTGCAAAGGACTGCCAGATTTCTCGCTCCAACCCAGCCAGGCGAAGCTCTTCCCGCACGATTGCATCGGCCTCTTGCAGGACGGCCACCTTGTCGGGGGTGACTTCTCCAATGATGCGCACACCGAGTCCCGGCCCGGGGAAGGGTTGGCGCCAAACAATCTCGTCAGGTAGCCCGAGTTCAGACCCGACGGCGCGGACCTCGTCTTTGAACAGTGAGCGCAGTGGCTCAACGAGGTCAAAGTCCAAGTCATCGGGAAGTCCACCAACATTGTGATGGCTCTTGATGGTGGCCGCGTGGGCAGTACCGGACTCAATCACATCCGGATACAAAGTTCCCTGCACCAAGAACTGGGCATCGGTGATTCCCCCGCGGGCATCTTCAAATACGCGAATAAAAAGCTCGCCGATTGCTTTGCGTTTCTCTTCAGGATCAGTCAGCCCAGCGAGCTTTTCAAAGAACCGATCAGCTGACTGCACATGAATCAGTTCTAGGCCCTGATGGCGATGAAACGTCTCGACGACTTGCTCGCCTTCGTTCTTGCGCATCAGACCAGTGTCTACAAACACACAAGTCAGCTGCGAGCCGATTGCTTTGTGAACGAGCGCTGCCGCTACGGCAGAATCCACGCCTCCGGAAAGCCCGCAGATTGCTCGACCCGTGCCGACTTGCGCTCGAATGGCTGCAACAGAGGTCTCGACAAAATTCTCCATGGTCCACTCAGAGGAGAGTCCTACAATTTGGTGCAAGAACTCCTCAATGAGTTGTTGCCCAAATGGAGAATGAACAACCTCGGGGTGATACTGCACGCCAAAGATTTTGCGTTCCGGGTTCTCGAGCACGGCGACTTGAGCACCGGGAGTTGATGCAGTGGCTCGAAAGCCCTCGGGTACTTCAACTACCGCATCAAAGTGACTCATCCAGACGTCTTGAGTCTGGGGAATGTCCTCGGTCAGCAGAACCGACTCTGCATCTGCGCTGCGGGTCATCGTGGTTCGGCCGTATTCGCCAGAACCTCCTCGGCCGACGGTGCCACCAAGTTGTTGCGCAATAAGTTGCGCACCGTAACAGATGCCCAGAATGGGAATCCCAAGCTCATACACAGCCGGGTCTATAACGGGAGCACCCTCAACGTGGACTGACTTGGGGCCACCGGACAAAATGATTGCACTCGGTCGGCGGGCAGCAAACTCCGCAGCAGTAAGCGTGCTTGGCACAATCTCTGAATAGACCTTGGCCTCACGAACTCGTCGAGCAATGAGTTGCGAATACTGCGCTCCAAAGTCGACAACTAAAACTCGTTCCTCTGGGGTGGTTCGAGAGAGCTCTGGGATCAGACGATGTTCAGTCCCAGTGGGGTCGATCATCATGAGATCATCTGACTTCTCTGCCGGCTCAATATTCTCAGCTAGTGATTCTGCTGCTGACCCTGCTCCTGGCTCTGAGCCAGCCATCACTGCGCGCCCGGGCGGATACTCGGCGGACTGATGACCATCAGGTCGGCCTTTTGGAAGTCTTTGAGCGAGCCATACCCAGTTACTGCCATGGACTTGCGAAGTGCGCCCATCAGATTGGTGCGGCCATCTGCCCGGTCCGATGGGCCATTTAGGATTTGTTCCAGACTGCCCACTTGATCCATCCGACGCATTCCGCCCCGAGGCAGGCTGTGATGGAAGCTGGAACGGGACCACAGGGCTCCACCTGCGGGTGCCTCGTCAGCACGAGCCAGTGGGGAGCCAAGCATGACTCCGTCAGCACCACACACCACGGCTTTGGCAATGTCTCCACCAGTACGCATGCCGCCGTCGGCAATGACGTGGACATACACGCCCGTTTCATCAAGGTGACGCATGCGCGCTGCGCGTGCATCAGCAATTGCAGTGGCTTGCGGGTTACCAACTCCAAGGACTCGTCCAGTGGTTGAGGCAACCCCAGGACCGACACCCACCAACACGCCTGCCGCTCCCGTGCGCATGAGGTGCAGTGCAGCTTGGTAGCTCGCACAACCTCCTACAAGCACGGGTACTTCCAAGCGGCGCACGAGATGCTTCAGGTCCAGCGGCTCGTGCGCACCATCAGTGAGGTGTTCAGCAGAAGTCACCGTGCCGTGAATAACTAACAGGTCTGGCTCAGAACGAACGATATGAGCGAGCAGTGACTCGGTTGAGGCTGGAGTAACCGCGATACAAACCGTTGCGCCAGCTTCGCGAATCTCGGACACTCTCTGCGCAATCAAATCTGGTTGAACAGCACTGGAGTAGATCTCTCGCATGCGGGTAATCCGCTCAGTCTCACTCCCCTGCCCCGATCCACGCTGAGCAGTCAGTTCGGCAATCTCGAAAAGGACATCGCTAGGGTCCTCATATCGGCACCAGAGGCCCTCGGCATGCACTGCTGCTGCACCACCGAGGCGGCCCATCTCTATTGCCGTGGCGGGGCTACTCACGCCGTCAAGTGGCGCTGCAATCACCGGAATCTCAAACTGATACGCGTCAATCTGCCAAGAGGTCTCGACCTCATCTGCGTCACGGGTGCGACGGCTCGGCACGATGGCTACCTCGTCAAGGGAATACCCCCGGCGGCCAGACTTGCCGAGGCCGATTTCTATTTCTGCCACGGTCACCTTCAAGGAATTGGGAAAGGTGGGAGTCTAGGCCCTCTCCAGCAACTCCGAGACCTCAGACCTGCTTCCGGTGGCAGATCGAGAGGTACTCGAGCAGAGCTAACTCTTGATAGAGCGCAGAATCTGCCGGGCAACGGTTGCATTCATCTGATACACAACCTTGCCGGCGGCCTTTGTTGCTTGGTGTACCACGCCACCCCCGGTTGACTCTTCGATGGTGTCGAGGCCAGCCACCACAGCATCTTTTGCAGCATCGGTGACTTTGTAGCCCATGTTGGTGAGGCCTTTGACAACATCTGATTGCGCAATCGGCTCTGGAGCTGAGGTGGCGATGATACGCAGGGCCTCTTTGGTGAGTTCAGCCCCTTGGCTGACGGCTTGCACAGCGCTGATATTTCCCTGCTCCGTACCCTCTACCGAGGCCAGCCACCGGCGAACTTTGATCAGAATTTCGCCGTTGGTTTCACCTTCGAAACTTAAGGTTGGCATGTCAGTCTCCCTGGGCAGTTGGCGACACATCGCCGCCGCTACCAAGTTAGCTGCGCACAGGCCCTCTAGGAGCCTTCCGGTTGGAGTGACTAGACTCAGCGCATGACGCCCCCAAATGAAGTTCCGGCAGGCTCATCGCTCCCCACGGGGACCACAGCAGATCCACTTTCTCGGTTCGGGCCCATGGGCCTCACCTTTGATGATGTCTGTCTGTTACCCGCAGCTTCGGATGTGATTCCTTCAGAGGTTTCCACTGCGACGCAATTGACTCCCAAAATCCGCTTGGCGATACCGCTCATGTCTGCTGCTATGGACACCGTGACCGAGGCGCGGCTTGCAATTGCCATTGCCCGTGAAGGCGGCCTCGGGGTCATCCACCGAAACCTATCTATCGAAGATCAAGTGATCGAAGTGGACAAGGTCAAACGATCTGAGTCGGGAATGATCGTTGATCCGGTCACCCTGCACCCCCATGACCTAGTTGGGTCTGCGCTCGACCTCATGGCGAAGTTCCGCATTTCCGGTGTGCCCATTGTTGATGAATCCCATCGACTCGTCGGCATCCTGACCAACCGAGATCTGCGCTTTGAAGAGGATCCGAGTCGGCCGGTTTCAGAGGTCATGACCTCTGAGGGACTCATCACCGCCGCCCAGGGAACCACCCTTGAAGAGGCCCAAGAGATTCTGGGGCGGCACCGTATTGAAAAGCTTCCCGTAGTTGACGCCGATGGCCGGATCACGGGACTCATCACGGTGAAAGACATCTCCAAGAAGCTCAAGTACCCGCATGCCACCAAAGACGAACAAGGCCGCCTTCGCTGCGCAGCCGCTGTTGGTGTTGGCGATGACTCTCTTGAGCGTGCTCAGGCCCTAGTCGATGCTGGAGTGGACCTGATTGTGGTGGACACTGCGCATGGGCATTCCGCAGGCGTGATCGAGGTTGTCCGGAAAATCAAAGCCAACCTGTCAGTGGAAGTTGCCGCAGGCAATATCGCAACTGGTGCTGCTGCCGCTGCGCTGATCGAGGCGGGCGCCGATGCTGTCAAGGTGGGTGTTGGCCCAGGTTCAATCTGCACTACCCGAATTGTTGCTGGAGTTGGCGTACCGCAACTCACTGCCGTGTTTGAGTGTGCATCCGTTGCAGCCGCTCACGGGGTCGGGGTGATTGCAGATGGCGGAGTCAGATTCTCTGGAGATATTGCCAAAGCAATCGGCGCTGGCGCAGACGTCATCATGGTGGGAAGTTTGCTCGCAGGCGCAGACGAGACTCCAGGAGAGATAGTGCTGTCGAAAGGCGAGCGCTACAAGACATACCGGGGCATGGGTTCACTCGGAGCCATGAGCGCACGCTCCTTCTCAAAGGACCGCTACTTTCAAGACGGAGTGGAGTCCACCGAGAAGGTGGTGCCCGAAGGAGTCGAAGGACGAGTTCCTTACAAGGGTGAAGCGCAGAAGATTTTGTACCAACTAGTGGGCGGGCTGCGATCGGCAATGGGTTACTGCGGGGCGCACACCATCCCCGAGCTGCAACAGGGTGCACAATTTGTTCGCATGAGCCCTGCGGGGCTGCGTGAAGCTCACCCGCATGACGTCACCATTACTGCCGAGGCACCGAATTACTGGATGTGACGCCCTTGGGCACTGATTAGACCACGCCTCCGAGGCCATCTTCTGCAAGCTTAAAATGGATCATCTCGGTGCCCCTAGCTGGGTCAAGATCGAACTCATCTCCAGGGTCGCTGCCACTTAACAGCGCAAGCAACTGTCGCAGCAACGCAGCAGTTGCTCCCCAGACCGTGTCGCCATGAAGCTCAAAGAAAAACATTGGCCAAGTGGCTTCGCCCACGACCCACCGCTCCTCTCGGTATACCTCTGGTTGCATCAGTTCCGAGAGCGATACATGAATGACTTTGTCAACCTCTGCCGAATTAATGCGCTGCTGCGGTCGCTCCGTGAGGAGGCCCAGCACCGGCACGATGTAGTTCCGCTGCGTCACCGTGGTGAGGTGATCAAGCTCGCCAAGCGGCTCGACCAACTTCGGCAGCAAGCCGATCTCTTCGTGCGCCTCTCTGGCTGCAGTGGTGAAGGGATCCTCCCCCGGTTCGGCTCGACCACCAGGAAAGCTGACCTCGCCCGCATGAGTGCGAAGCGTATGCGCACGACGAGTCAGGATGACATGCATCTCGCCCTGCTCAGGGTACAGCGGGATCAGCACTGCAGAAGCCTGCCCACCACGTTGCTTGACTGGCGACTCGCTGCCGAGTCGACCGAGTGGAAGCACAGCTCGTGCAGTGTCTGCCACCTCAGTGCTATACCCCAAGGTGAGCGACTCCCAAGGGGCTGCCCTGCCCGGAGTCCAAAGTTTTGGCCGCGGAATAACCTGCGGACCGCCACGCCCGTTCAAGCGCTAGGGGCAAGATCCGCAACGAGCTGTTCGAGCAGCTCCTTCATGCCAGCGGTCTTCAGGTTGCTCATCACTCGACCAGGTGTGGTCTCTCCCGTTTCCCACTCCTGCCAGAACTTGAGCAGCTTGTTTGGGTCAACGGCGGGGTGGGGTTCCATCACTTCAGGCTACTTGCATCTGAGGGGACGCTGTTCTCGGACGCGAAAAGGGGCCAGACCCAATTGGATCTGGCCCCTTATCAACAACTGGGATTACATCATTCCGCCCATGCCGCCCATGCCGCCCATGTCGGGCATGCCGCCGCCGGCGCCACCCTCTTCAGGCTTGTCAGCAATGAGGCACTCGGTGGTGAGGAGCAAGCTAGCGATTGAGGCTGCGTTCTGCAGCGCCGCACGGGTCACCTTGGCAGGATCGATCACGCCTGCCTTGAGCAGATCCTCGAACACGCCAGTAGCAGCGTTGAAGCCGATGTTGCCGGTCTCTTGCTCAAGCTGCTGCACGATGACAGCACCTTCAAGGCCAGCGTTATCGGCAATCATGCGAGCTGGCGCATCGAGTGCACGCAACACGATGGTGGCGCCAGTCTTCTCGTCGCCCTCAAGGCCTTCGATGGTGACAGCAACTGCGCTCTTGGCACGAACCAAAGCGGTTCCGCCTCCGGCAACGATGCCCTCTTCGATGGCTGCACGAGTCGCAGAGAGTGCATCTTCGATGCGGTGCTTCTTCTCTTTGAGCTCAACCTCTGTGGCTGCGCCAACCTTGACCACTGCAACGCCGCCAGACAACTTGGCGAGGCGCTCTTGCAGCTTCTCGCGATCCCAGTCTGAATCGGTGTTGTCGATCTCGGCTTTGATCTGTGCAACACGGCCACTGACGTCGTCTGAAGTTCCGGCACCCTCAATGATGGTGGTGAGGTCCTTGGTGACAACAACCTTGCGGGCGTTGCCCAACAGGTCGAGTGTGGCGTTATCTAGCTTGAGGCCAACCTCTTCGGCAATGACCTGACCGCCGGTCAAGACTGCAAGGTCCTGCAGCATTGCCTTGCGACGTTCACCAAATCCAGGAGCCTTGACGGCAACTGAGTTGAAGGTTCCACGGATCTTGTTGACTACCAACGTTGCAAGGGCTTCGCCCTCGACATCTTCAGAGATGATCAACAATGGCTTGCCTGACTGCATGACCTTCTCGAGGACAGGAAGAAGATCCTGTACCGAGGTGATCTTGGAGTTGAACAACAAGATGTATGGGTCTTCGAGTACTGCTTCTTGACGCTCTGCGTCAGTGACGAAGTACGGGGACAGGTAACCCTTGTCGAACTGCATACCCTCGGTGAATTCCAAGTCGATGCCAAAGGTGTTGGACTCTTCAACGGTAACGACACCGTCCTTGCCCACCTTGTCGATGGCGTCTGCAATGACATCACCAATGGACTGATCAGCTGCCGAGATTGCTGCGACTTGCGCAATCTCTGACTTCTCATCAATCTCTTTGGCGAGATCCGCAATGGAGCTAACCGCAGAAGCAACTGCTGCTTCCATTCCGCGCTTGACGCCCATTGGGTTGGCTCCAGCAGCAACGTTGCGCAGACCTTCACGCACGAGTGCCTGGGCCAACACGGTTGCCGTGGTAGTTCCGTCGCCAGCGATGTCGTTGGTCTTGGTTGCTACCTCTTTAACGAGCTGTGCTCCCATGTTCTCGAAGGGGTCTTCGAGTTCAATCTCACGAGCGATGGATACACCATCGTTGGTGATGGTTGGGGCACCAAATTTTTTGTCGAGTACCACGTTGCGGCCCTTGGGACCGATCGTGACCTTGACTGCGTCGGCCAGCTTGTTCACGCCAGCTTCGAGTGCACGACGAGCTTCGTCGTCAAACTTTAGGATCTTGGACATATGTTCTCTTCTCGTTCTTGGTTCGGCTCGGGGCTACTTGATGGTTGCGAGGATGTCGCGACCAGCAAGGATGAGGACGTCTTCACCTTCGACAGTGATTTCGGTGCCGCCATACTTGGAGTACACGACGGTGTCGCCGACTGCGATGTCGAGGGGAATCAGGTCGCCAGTCTCTGAGCGACGACCGGGACCCACTGCAAGGACTTCGCCCTGCTGTGGCTTCTCTTTTGCTGAATCTGGAATGACCAGACCGCTCGCTGTAGTTTCCTCGGCCTCAGCCGGGCGCACGACGATGCGATCTTCAAGGGGTTGAATACTCATTCTGGCTTGCCTCCGTTGGCGTTAGCACTCGGTGTTATCGAGTGCCAACGTTAGCAGTCACAGTCAGCGAGTGCTAATAGCTTGGCTGGGGGCTATCCAGCGGCCGTGATAATCAACCTGCGCAACTAGATAATCCGTGCCCGTTGGCCATGTGCGCAGCCAAACCGCTGCACGCTGGCGATCCCACTCATCAGGCTCAAAGCGAACCCAAGCCAAGGGTGACTCTGGAGTTGCGCGACGGCCCGCAGCCTCGATCACAGCAGTTATCCGCCATCGCACCTCGGGCGGGATGTACTGCCACACTATTGACTGCTGAATCACGGTCGGTTGATTATCGGCCAGCAGGGATTCCAACAGTTCTGCCGTGTCGGGGAGGGCAACTACTGGCCTTGTCGCGGTTTGTTCTAATCCGCCGGGGCCTAAGGAATCAGCCGATTGCATGAGCGCGGATTGCATGAGCGCCGATTGCATGAGCGCCGATTGCATAAGAAGAGCCGGCACACGGCTAGCAATCTCGATTGCGGCCTTGCAGCGTTCAATCCTCTCAAGCTGATCAGGCCAAACAAAGCCCAAGAGCCGCAATTCACCCTGCTCGGTTGTGGCATCTAACGGATGAGGATCGATCCCAATTCGCTCTGTAATTCGCGGCAGCTGAGCCAGCGGGTGCGGCGCTGCAGTTCGGAGTTCTGGTGAGAGTCGGACGGTGCTCGCCGGATCTCCGAGCAGCCTGCTACTGCCGCTCACCCCCTCGGAATCCGCCGTGGATGCAAGGTCAATGCAGAACTGATCCAGACGCAGATTGAGCCCTGCTGAACACCCCAACTCGACAAGCCGAGCGGAGCTGAACCCAGTGCTGGCCAAACCCAGCGCCAGTCCAGCAGAGCGAGCAACTTCATTTGTCTGCACCTCGCAGTCAAGGCCTGCCGATAACTCGTGGCTGTGGGTTCGAACAAGCTCGGCCCACACAGAGAGCAACTCGCCATCCGTGATCGGAACCTGACCGCCGCAGCTTGGCAACACACGCGCCCAACTTGGCGCAGCACCGCTTAGTGCCAAGCGGTGCGCAGCGCCGAGCAGACGCAAGGGACCAGCTTGGCCAAATCGGAGCTCAGAGCGAGGGGCGATGACCGCCCACGTTGGGCCGGTTTCTGCAACCTCGATTGCCAGAAGACTCAGCAACCGCTCATACAGCGGTGACCCCAACCCCGCACAAGATTCTGCTTGCTGAGCGAAGCGTTCAGCCCAATCGAGCGGACTGCCAGCAGCACTCATCCAATTGTGGACAGTCGCAGATTGGGGTTGGCTCCCGTTGCAAGCGAAGATGCCCCATGTAGTCGGTATTCGTACCAACCTGCAGAAGCGATCATTGCGGCGTTATCGGTACACATTGACCTGCTTGGCAAGAACCCGTGCAGACCATCCGTTGCGCATGCACCAAGGAACTGCTCCCGAAGGAGCGAATTGGCTGCCACTCCCCCACCAATTGCAAGCGCAGTTGCGCCAACCTCGGCGGCAGCCCGACGGGCCTTTGTCACCAACACATCAACCACAGCTGCTTGAAAGCTGGCTGCCACATCGGCAGTTGAAACTTCGGGGTGCTTTCGCACGTAGTTCACCACCGAGGTCTTGAGCCCACTGAACGAGAAATCCAGCCCCTGATCCATCATGGATCGAGGAAAGGCAATGGCCTCTGGGTCACCCGAAAGGGCCTCATGATCAATAGCTGGACCACCCGGGTAACCGAGCCCCAAGAAGCGGGCGACCTTATCGAAGGCTTCACCGGCAGCATCGTCGAGTGTTGAACCCAACAGCCGATAGCTCCCGTGGCCTTCCATACAGACCAACATTGTGTGACCACCTGAGACCAGCAGAACCACCAGTGGAAAGGTCAGTTCGGGATCTTCAAGAAACGCTGCGTACAAGTGGGCCTCGAGATGGTTCACCGAGATGAACGGCACATCCCAAGTCAGCGCAAGTGCTTTGGCAGCAGAAACGCCCACCAGCAGAGCACCGATCAGCCCGGGCCCAGTGGTGGCAGCAACCGCATCGATCCGGCTTCCGTCTAGGCCGGCCTCTACGAGCGCTCGCGCAGTCACCGGAATGATGAGTTCGTTATGCGCGCGACTCGCAATCTCAGGGACAACCCCACCAAAGCGAGCATGAAGGTCTACTTGCGAACTCACCACAGAGGACAACACATCAGTACCTCCGCGAACGCAGGCGGCCGCTGTTTCATCACAAGAGGTTTCAATGCCCAAGATGATCAACTCTGCATCGCTCATTCCGCGTCTCCTAGTCGGGCCTGGTCTCCTAGTCGAGCCTGCTGCTGCGAGGCTTGCTCAATGCCGCTCAGCCTCTGGTCATAGCCAGTGCTGTTTACATCGTGTGCCCACATGATCAGCGCATCCTCTCGAGGGTCCGAGTAGTACTTATGGCGAATACCACCGGGCGCAAAACCAAACCCCTGATACAACTTTTGAGCTGCTTCGTTACTGGCGCGCACCTCGAGGGTGACCGCTGCAAGCCCCTGCAGGACTGCTTGCCTCATGGTTCCAAGGAGCATCCGCTTGGCAATTCCTAAGCGCCGGTAGTCGGGGTGCACTGCAATGTTGGTGATGTGGCCTTCGTCCCCGGTGTACATCAGGCCGCTGAACCCAACCACAACATGGCGGTCAAGCGCTACTACGTAGGAGCGGCTCGTCGGCATTCGGAGTTCACCCAAGAACAACCCCAGCGACCAGGGGTGAGAGCTCGCCTGTTGCTCGATGGCCACCACTCCACGCAGGTGACGGCGCCTCATCGGCGAGATCGTGATGAGCGAACTAGAGAGTGCGGAGTCTGGCGAACCTGTCAGGCTGACAGTCATGGCGCAGAGTCTCTTGTCGCCCAGTTAATTTCTGCGTCAGGCCGGCGTAGATACATCGGCTGAATGGAATCAATCTGCTGAAAGTCCTCACGCAGCGCCTGTGCATGCGCTAGCTGCACCAGAGAAGCGGCCGAGGGAAAGCTATTGCCTTGATCCACGATCTCTACTTTGGTGAGGCCGTCAAAGGCCTCGCGGTAGCGATGGGCTCCGTCGCCAACGAGCAACACCTCTTCGCTCAGCGCGAGCAACTCAGAGGCCAGATCATCGGCACTTCCAACAGTTGGTTCAGAGATTCTCTGCACTCCGCCGGGCACCTGTCGATAGAGCGCGTAATACAACTCATTTCGGCGAGCGTCGATCGCCGCAACAATCAGGCGTGGCGTAAAGCGAACAGGGAAAGCCAACAAGTCCAAACTCGACACACCAATCATGGGAACTCGCAGTGCAAAGGCAACTGCCTTGGCTGTTGCAACTCCGACTCGCAACCCCGTAAACAGCCCTGGCCCAATGTCCACCGCCACGAGGCCAATCTCTGAGAGTTCAATTTGAGCTTGCTCGCAGATGAACGCAATGGCAGGGGTCAGGTTCTCTGCATGGCGCTTCCCTTTGGCTGAATGCGCCGAGGCAAGTACTCCTTCATGGCCACCAATTGCGCAGCCCGCTTGAACAGTGGCCGTCTCGATTCCCAGAATCAACATGGGGGTTCTCCTGTTGCTGACTCACCTGATAGAGACCAAGCACCTAAAGCCACGGTGAGTGCCCTCATCCGGGCTTGCCAACGCGAGCCAACTGGTCGCAACTCAAACAAGCGGTCCTCTTCGCCTTCTCCAAAGGTGATGCTCACCTCAAGGTAATCGCGTGGCAATGCTTGAGTGATTTTGTCGCCCCATTCAATAACTGTCACCGACTCGTCGTCGAGCATTTCAGACAAGCCCAGATCTAGGGCCTCATTCATGTGTTCCAGTCGGTAAACATCTAGGTGGTACAAGTCCAAGCGTCCGGTGTAGCTCTGCACGAGAGCAAAGGTTGGACTCGTGATCTGATCGTCTACCCCGAGGCCTCTTCCGAAGCCTTGGGTAAACGCAGTCTTCCCGGCACCAAGGTCACCAACAAGGAGCACTAAGTCACAGGGGCGAGCAAGCTCTGCAATTGCAGCGGCAAGCTCTCGGGTCTGTTCCGGCGATGAGCTACCTGCCTGTACACGGCCTGAATTCATTGGCGAGTTCATCTCAGCGTTGGTAGCGGGTTGAGAAACAGTTCACTCCGTCACACTATCTGTCTGCCCACTCCGGTACAGAATGACCCGCATCAGGAATGCGGGCCCGAGGACACGTATCGCCGTGGAATCCGAGTACTCAGTCGACAGACAACCTCATAGGTAATCGTGCCAAGAAGATCGGCCCATTCCTGTGCAGGGATCTGCTCTTCTCCTTGGCCTCCGAGCAACACAACCTCATCGCCAACTCGCACTTCAGGCCCGTCGGTGACTTCAACTATGAGTTGATCCATGGTGACCACTCCCCGCATTGGGCGGCGAACCCCACTGATAAGAACCTGTCCACCTACTAGGCCCAGTCTGCGATCAACCCCGTCCGCATAGCCAAGCGGAACAATCGCGACCCGCGCTTCTTTACTAAAGACGTGCTGCAGGCCATAGCTGACACCCCGGTTTGCCTCGACTGATTTCACCATCGAGACCTCGGAACTCAGGCGCAGGGCGGGTTGCAACTGTGCAACGGAATCCAAGCTGATTGAGGGAGCTAACCCGTAGATCGCGATTCCTGATCGCACCAAGTCGAGATGAGCTTGAAGGTGACCGAGCACTCCCGCTGAATTGGCGGCATGAACGAGTCCGGGGTCGATCTGCTCGGCGTTGAGTTGCTCAAGGAAGAGCTCAAAGAGTGCAAGTTGTTCTGCAGTCTCTGAACGCTCAAGGTCATCGGCGACCGCAAAGTGGGTAAAGGTTCCACCAATCTGCAATTCGCTCGAAGCATGGATGGATCGAGCGATCTCAATCGCATCCGAAGGATGCGCTCCAACCCGATGCATTCCAGTATCAACCTTGAGGTGAACCGACCAGACACTCGGCCGGGCTGTTGCGTCCTGGACGGCTTGCCGAGCGGCTGCCACACCCTCTGATGTGTACACGGTTGGAGTCAACCCCAACGCCAGCGCCTCTGCCATGCAATCAGCAGGTGGTTCCGAGAGCAGCAGAATCGGCGCGTCGATCCCTGCTCCGCGGAGTAAGGCCCCCTCTTCGACCAGCGCAACAGCAAGCCAAGTCGCTCCGCCATCCAACGCCGCTAATGCAACCTGTACTGCGCCGTGGCCATATCCGTCGGCCTTGACTACTGCACAGAGTTGGGCGCCCGAAGAAGCAGCGAGGATTGCTCGAGCGTTTGCAGTAATTGCGCTGAGGTCAACCTCTATGGCGGCATGGCGTGGCACTTGTCCAGAGTACGCGCTCGAGATGCCTCAGGTCAGACTCCTCCGC
>ERZ888423.1201-NODE-1201-length-23395-cov-17.271637_pt1 | contig 23395 bp, 16 predicted proteins | sample MGYA00520523_ERZ888423 | MGnify/ENA primary metagenome ERZ888423 (study PRJEB32303, sample SAMEA104408611) | aquatic metagenome | biome: Brackish water; feature: Pelagic; material: water | place: Baltic Sea | collected 2014-06-08T10:24:00 | depth 30,27 m ...
AGGTGGGGGAGGTGGTACTGAAGCAAATAATGAAGATAATTCTTGAACGTTACCAGCAAGATCCCAAGCGGTCATGCCTTGTTTCCAAACATGGGTATTTTGCGTGAGCTGACCATTTTGAACCATTTGCTGAAGTTGCTGCATATTGAATGGCCCGGCTGTTTGGCCGTTAACAGATACGCTGTACTCTATTTGAGGAGGGGGTGGGGGCGTATTTTGTTGCTGGTTCATGTTTTGACCCATTTGGTTCATCATGCCAGCCATTTGACCACCCATGGCGCCACCCATGGCCATGCCAGCCATCATGCCCGCAGGATTCATTCCACCACCACCACCACCGATGTTACCCATTTCCCCAAGGCTATTTGCTGCGGTTTTGAGTACATCAGTTTGTTGATTGAGTGCATGGGCACCAATGAAATTAGTTTCAGTTTGAAGTTTTTGTGCTCTTTGTGCTTCTTCTCTCTGAATTTTTAAAGTATCCTCAAGGTTATCAGCATTGATCTGCTGCATGTCATTTAGGTTCTTGATATTCACGTCTGTTTGCGCAGTAATGGTTTTCTCTTGTTGTTCTCTTGTTACCTTGAGTAACCTCTTGAATCCTTCACTTTCTTGGTCAAGCTCTAAAGTATCAATATCGAATCTCTTGAGATTCACACCAAAATCTTCAGAAAAAGTATCTTTCAATTTTGTTTTGAGCGACTCGTTAATGAAATCTAGGTTCTCCTCAATCTGAACTAAATTCAAAGGATTCGTTCTGTTGATATTCATAACACCAGATTTAATGCTACTTGTAACAGCAGACTTAATCAAATTCTTGAAATCATCTAATTCAAAATTGATTAATCGGGTGTTTTTAATAAATAATTTATAGTCAGTTATATTGAAAATAATTTGACCTCTTACTGACATTGGTACTGGAAAGTCAGGAAGTCGGGTATCAGTAATATTGAAATAGGGGACGCCAAATTTAATTGGGACATTACCAGCAAGGTTGATAAAATAAATTTCAGCTTGAAATGGAGATGCACCCCCAAATGCGGCGCCAACAATACTCGATAAAATTGGAAAATTTGCGGTTTTTATCGTTTGGTCGTACGGACCAACAATAAAATCTTGCATGGCTCCGTCTTTTTGTTGATAAACAAAAACCGCAAGCTCACCGTCTTTAACACGTAAACTACTCCCATAGCGTATTGCATTTTCTTTTTTGGTAGTGTTTGCCTCTCCAGAAGGTCGCCATTTCCATACTAAATACTCTTGTTCATCACAACGGATTACATCCATGAACCCGCCTTCTGATTTATTTCCAAATAATCCCATATACTTACTATTTTATGTCCTTTAATTTTATTTCTTCATTATTCAATTCCGAGTTGTTGTCCATAATATTCAACTTGCGCTAATGTTTTTTTATCATCATTCATAGATAATCTAGCCTTCATTAAAATTTGTTCACATTTTTGCATCCAAACTTCCGCAACTTTATAATCATAGTTTTTCTCTCCAAAATTTGCTGAGAATTTCTTTAAGCCGGAAAATTTTGATTTTTTTGCAGGTGTAGCTAATGGAACTGCCATAGTAAGAAATTCTAGTAAATCTTCTTTAGAATTAGGAATTGGAAAGTGCATTATAAATTCTTTCTTTTTGGTAAATACAGCCAGTTTCCTCCTGTCTTCAATATCATCATCTGTATTACCAAATATATCTCCAACCAAACTTCCCATACCTTTGTTTTCTTTTATTTGTACACTATCTTCAATTTTTTGATAATCTCTAAAAAATTCTTTTATTGAATTTGCATTATCTATATTTCTGAAGTCATGACCACAATCTGAACATTTTGTACTAAATGATTGAATCATTGCTCCACATGCAGGACATTTCTTTACATCTCCAAATTTGTCTGATTTGGGTGCTGCGGAAACAGGTGTTTCTAGTTTCATGTTGTTTTGTTGCTTTTCATGCAATTTTGCATCAAGCACCATTTCAAATTCGTCAAGGTCAATACCTGCCTCTTCAGCTTTTTTGAAAAGAATTTGTTTCTCTTTTTCTGTTAATTCTCCATCTGCTAGAGCGAAGTTTACTAAATTTTCAATTTTCTCGTTATACATATTTATATATTTATTTGATTTAGGCCCAAATCTTGATTATAGCAGATATCCTTAGCCATATCCGTAATATAGGATAAGTTTAACACTTATTTATTTCACATTTTGCTTAGTTCTTCCGTCAATAAGTCGATATTTTTCTTCAAACTATTCAATTTTTTGGTTTGTTCTTTGTTGAGTTCTTTATTCTTCAAAGCAATGAATTTATTAAGTAATTCTATGTATTGATTGACCTCTACGCCATATTGAATTGTTTTTTCTAAAATGGAGCTTCCTGCTGCAGAAATATTTTTATTAGCCAAATAGGTCCCATTGATAGATTCGAGCTTTATGGTTTGAATTTCTTTAGCATACTTAGCAATGGTTTTGTCTTTAAATTCGACGGCTCCAAATGTAGTATTTATAGTGTTAAATTCATCTGTAGTCTTGATGACTGATTTTATTTTTTCTATTGCTTCGGTTTGATTTTTCTCAAATTGATTTAATGCGTCAAATACTTTATTTAGTTGGAGATAACCTTGATTGATACTATTTTGAAGCAGCACATAAAATTCATCTTGCTTGGATTTACAGTCAATCTGATAGGAATTAGAAAGTGCTTTCTCTAGCGTGTTTCTGGAGTTGCCAACTTCAACTTCAAATTGGCTGATATTTTTAGAATAACCGTCAATACGTGATTTGAGCTCAATACTATTTTGGAGAAAAATAGTGAGCTGCGTTAATTCTTGAAGGTAATCTTCTGCTTTGAGTTTAGTGGTCATGGCCGTTCCAATCATGGCATACAACACATCAGCTAAGGACTTTTCAAAAGTATTTTTTTTACTTGCTTCATCCAAAGCCACAGCTTTTGCAATCAGCGCATCTTCAGTCTCTTCTAAAAGTTTAAAATCTTTTTCTATATGTTCAAATTCAGACTCAAGATTGGTCAGGTCTTTGATTTGAGCGGCAGTTAAAATATTATATTGTTTACCATTGGTTGGATGTCTGAACCATGTTGGGTTTAATTGGTTCAGTTTGTTTAACATATTTTGAACGGCATCTGTATGCATACACTTGGCAGGTGTAAAAAATCCTTTACCATTCTCCTGACAAAATATTTTCTTTGCTCCACTTTCTGTTTTTACATAGAAAATAGCTTTTCCTCGAGCTACATCAGTTCTTTTTGCAATGACCTCTTTAGCAAAGGTTGTTTTGTAGTAGTTGTCAAAGTTTTTCTTAAGTTCTTCCAGCCTCTCAAGCCAACTTGCATTTAAAAGGAGTATGGAATCGAGTTGAGCTAGCGATTCGAGATAATATAAGTTGGATTGTTTAAGACTTGATGGTTTGTATTTATTGAAATCACTAGAAGCATTGTTATATGTAGAAATGAATTCAAACACGTCAACATTTTTTTTAGCTGTTTCTAGGGTTTTGTAAAGATCAGTTTGGGTAAAATCTAATTTGTCATTGAAGTTTTCAATGAGGTAATAACAACCTGCTGATTTATATCCGTCATCGCCACCAATTTCGTCATGTAACCAATCACTATTATTATAAAAGTAAGCAATGTATTTCTCCAGTAGTGAAGTAGGATAGTTTGAGCAGCGTTCTTCAAGAGAGAAGTTGTTTATTTCTCGTTCTTCTGTTGAACTATTCAAATAGGGTTGAAAAAGCTGAACATTTTCTTTTAGTTTATCTTGTTCATTTTTATTCCAATTCTGATTTTTAGTCATGATCCCTTGGGTAAATACTAATTCTCTACCATTGTCTGATAAAAGCCCCTCGAAAAAACCATTCTGTACTGTACCGCTCATATTCTGAGGTTCATCTTTGTCCTTATCAAGGATAGAAAATTTTCCTTTAACGGTGCCATCCTCAAAAAAGAATTGAGAGGTTACATCTGCTTTCACATAGCCATATTGACCAAGGTCAGGAATGTAATCGTTTTGAATTGCTCGATAATAAAATTCGCCGTTCAAAATCCCGTTTTTATAGTTAACCCTTATATTTTGACTGACATTCAAGTTGTACTTTACATAGGTACCAAATACATTCTTGGTATATGAGCCCTTTCCAACGGACTCAAATGTCCATTTACTATTTCTTTTTCCATCACTAAAAAAACCAGATATTTTTATTGAAACTGTAGCCCGTTCTACTGTTAAGGACTGACTATAAGTAAATTTGCCATGTTTGACCTTATTTCCATACTCATCTAAGTAATAAGTATAGGTTGCTTTTCCATCATCAAAGCTACCACTAAAAGTTTTTAAGGTTTGTGCAATGGAATTTTGAGTAATCAAAATTGCGATTGCACAAAATGAATTACGAAGGATTTTAAAAAATGATTTATTTGACATTTACAACATTTTAGTGAAAGGTAAATATATCATTCTTCTGTAATATTATCGATACACAATCGATACATTTATAGTATGATAGATGAATTAAAAAATGAACTTGAAAAGACGTTCAGCCGCAAAATTGAGGATAGGGGTGATTGCGAGGCACTTGTACAAGATATTTATGAAAAGACCGGTGCTGTACTGTCTTATAACACCTTGCGTCGTATGTACGGCTTGGCAGAATACCGCAAGCCTCGGGAAAGTACGCTTGATCAGTTGTCGGTTTATTGCGGTTTTCGTTCGTACAAAGATTTTACGCAGCGATATGCCGAAATAGATACCTGGCCAACCTGGGAAAGTATTTATGTGGTACTTTCTTTAAATAAACCAAATGCACTCCTGGAAACACTACATTACAGAAAATTAAGGCAAGAGCAGTTTACGATCTCATTTACATTAGTTGTACGCGAATTAATCAATAGGCGAGATTACCTTACGTTAAAAGCAATTTTTGAATTTCCAGCCTTTCAATTTGCGGCGCTGCCCTATGACGAGGTTGCTCAAATTGGTGTATTGATTGGCTTGCATTTTCGAAATTTTGACGACCCTATTTTAGAGAAAAAGTTGCTTTTATTGCCAAATTTTAGAGACCTCGTATTTAAAATTTTTGTTGACTACGGTCATTTAAACCAAAAGTATGGGTCTTGGATATCCTTTTTAGTGCAGCAAGCTGACTTAGATGCTGAGACGCAAGATTTCATTGCATGTTTAGCGCTTTGGAGAATGATATTGTGCAACGAAAAAATCACGCCAAGCGCTATAAGGCAGCTCCCGCAATTGGATTTAAAACTACACCCCATATTATTTGGTCGAATTTTTGGCATGAGAATGCATGTGGCTCGTTCTGAAAAAGACCGAGACGAACTTATTCAACAAATGCAATTTCGTTTGGCTACCCAACCCCATTTAGCCACAGAACTTCTTTACGAGCCCTCAGTGCAGAGCTTGGTACTCCAAAACAGCGCGCTCTCTAATTTTGTTCTTTCAAAGGCCTCTTTGATCAATGACATCAAATTTTGGTATCATTTTTCTCAGGTGGCTATTCATCGGGTTTTTCAGGTTTCAGTCTTGATCAGTAATGGGCAATATGCCAAAGCTTTGGGTGTTCTCGAGAATATTCCTTTTGGACACATCAGACACGGATACCGCGAATTTATCGAGCTCTATGTTGCATTTTTTCATTGGGTTGTTGCCAAAGAAACAAAGTGTAAAACAATGGAAAGGTGTCTTGCTGATTTTGAATCTAGACTTGGTAAAATGCCATATCCAATTTTTACTAGGGCTTATTTTTCTGCCTATTTTAAGAACGATTGACCAAATATAATACGGTTACTAACAAATAGATCAGCACAATAAATAGATATATTTTACCTGCTGAGCTTTTTGGTTTATTGTCTTCTATTGGTTGTTCATCTAGATGTTTCATCAGGATTGAAGTAGGCTTATTTTTGCAAAGAAAGTCAAACATGTTCACAAATTTGGTCCATATGTGGTACATTTGAATCATGTTAAAAGCCTTAAAAATTCAAGTAGAAAAAACGTTTGGTCAAAAAATCGATGGCCGAGGAAAGGCTGAGTTATTGGCTGAGGATATTTATCTGAAAACCAATTTACTAGTGTCTTACAATACCTTGCGTAGGTTTTATGGGCTCGTTGAAAATACCAAAGCAAGCAGATCTACACTCGACACCTTAGCTGTCTATTGTGGCTTTTCAAGTTTTCAAGATTTTTGCAAGCGCTTTCCTAGTATTGACCACTGGCCTATTTGGGAAGGATTGTTCCTTTCTTTGGCGAGTTTATCCTACGACCAGCTGCTCTTGCAATTGAAGCGTCGCAAAATTGAACACCAAGATTTTGGGGTTGCCTTTGCCATTGCCGTGAAAGAACTCATTGGAATGCAGCGACATAGCGAGGTACTTCGTTTGTTTCAAGAGCCTGATTTCCATTTCTCCAATTTGCATTATGACCAAGTGAGTCAAGTAGGGGTGATTCTAAATATGTATTTTAGAAACCACCATCATCCAAAGTTGGAAAAGCTACTCTTGGGAAAAGAAAATTTTCTTCATTTGGTGGTCAAGTCAAATATTGATTATACACAATTCAACGCCAAATACGGCAAATGGATAAATTATCTTGAGCTGCAAACAGATTTAGACGCCGAAACGCTTCTCTTTATTCGTTGCATCAAACCTTTTATGTATATCGCTAATAACCAATCAGTTACAAAAGCAATTATTGATCGCGTCCCCGATTTATCTTCAGAGCAGCATCCTATTTTGTTTGGTCGTATATTTTGTCTTAAGATAATTTTTTCAGAACAGCAACTAGAAAGGGAATATTATATCGATCTATTAGAACAACGCCTACAGGCAGAACCGAGTGCTAGAGCAGAATTACTTTATATACCGGCTATCCATAGTTTATTGACCCAAGAAAAATACCTTACGGAATTTACAGAAAAAGCACTTGAGACCACACCACCAATTTTTTATTGGTATCAGATTTCTTTGCTTGGTATTGAAGAGATTTTTTTGGCTTCAAGGTGTATTGCGCGCAAAGATTTCCAGACGGCACGACAGCTTCTTGCTAATAATCCGATAGAAAAAATACGTTTTGGGTACAAAACCATCATGGATATCATTTGTACTTTTTTTCAAATACAGATTGGTCAACATTTCAATGAAGATACAGCGCTATTGATAGCTCAATTTACTGAAAAATGCAGTCAAATTCATATGCCACTCTTTAATCAAACTTACTTTGATTCGTATTTTGCTGCTGCAGATTGCACAGATCAGAACTGACTATACACTTTTTTATAGCGGCGCTTTTTGAGTGTATGGGGGAGATTGCGAATGGCACGCCTACAAACCTGACGCTGCATGTTTTCTTTGATAGAACCCATTTGCCCGCGGTTGACTTCCTCTGAAGACCAAATTTGGCGTCCACTTTTGGCGTCATAGAGCATCAGGTTGAGCTGTACAATATTCGTAATGGCATTGAAACTGGGATTTGCTGAATTGAGCATCATAGCAGTAGCTTCATTCATGGGTTCGAGCACTTGAATGTTTCCATAAAGGAGTGCGTCTACCTGCAAGAGGCTACATAAAGCGTTGTTGTTGAGGGCACTGTTTGGATAGCCTGCTCCGTGCAGCATGGCATTGACCTCGTCTGGGCTCATGATTTCTGCGTGCACACTGCCACTGCGGCTGTAAAACTCAAGTTGACGGTAAAGCCTTTGTTGTGTTTGTTCGCTTTTGTTGCGGTTGAGCTCTGTATATTTTTCTTGATTCATCCAAATCTTGCGCTCTATTGTTGCTTGGATAGGTAGAATTGCAATGCGGTTGTGCGCCTGCGAAAGCTCCACAACATTGGGTGCTTCTTGGATCGAAATACAACTTGTGGCTACAAAAAAAATAAATGTATAAAGTAAAAATTTGGACATGTGCTTAATTTAGAATTGCTAAAGACAAAATTAGTGCCAAAATTTGGACAAAAAAAAGAGGGGGTTGCCCCCCTCGTCTGACTAACAGCAATCAGAAAACTTATAAATTCCAGGTTAACTTCAAAGAGGTGAGTATGCCCGGTTTAATTTGAGTAAAGAATTGGTCTTCGGCACCATAAGAGCGGTATACTTGTTCGGTGGCGTCGTTGAGTAAGTTATTGACACGCAAACTGCAGTCGAACTGATTTTCTTTACCGAATTTCTTATTGATGCTAAGGTTCAAAGAATGAAAAGGAACGGTATAGACATCTGGGCGATCAACAATACCAACAAAGTAAAGCGTTGGGCCCTGTACGTTGTAGAAAACAGCCATCTCAAATTTGTCTAAAACACCTTCTTTTTTCTTAGGATTGTAAATCAAACCAGCATTGATTACGTAAGGGGCTTGGCCAGCCATTCTGCGATAGCGGTCAACAACCTGGCCTTCTCTTGCGTTTTCTACGCGGCTCTCGTATTCGATAGCGTTGAGTTCAATTTTTGAATCGACAATTGTCAGGTTGGTAATGATGTCAAAATACTTGAGTTTTTTCGAAATAAATTTGAGGTCAGAGCGGTACTCTAGTTCTCCACCAATTACTTGTCCATCGCCGACGTTGCGCGGCTGAAAAGAACCGTCTTGCACCGCATATTGGATGATCTCAATTGGGTTAATGAACTTTTTGTAGAAGCCAGAAATGGAGAAGGTCTTGCCTTTTTTCGGCATGATTTCGTAGCGCAAGTCAAAATTATGGATATCAGTACTCACGAGGTTTCCATTCCAGTATACTTGGGTAGGGGAGAGTGAATCCTTAAATAAACCACCAATGAACGTACGACCTGTGAGTGGGTCATAGATTTCAGCATAAGACAATTCCTTAAATGAAGGCCTTGCAATCGTTTTGCTATAAGACAAGCGGATGTTTTGTTCATCGGTTTGGCTATAAACAAAATTGACAGAAGGAAAGAATCCGAGGTTTTCCAATACCTTTTCATTGAATAGTTGGTTTTGCCCAAGCTGATCTTGGCCTGTGTAGCGGTGAACGTAGTATTCCGTACGCAAGCCCATGACCGATTTGAGGCGGTTGGTGATTTCGAATTCTAGCGCGGTGTAACCAGCTGTGTTGTTAATATTGGAATTAAACTGATTCGGATTGACCGGAATAAACGGCGCTTCGTAGGTAACACCCGTGTTGATATCCCCATTGTAAGGCCATAAATTGGCTTCGGTGAAAATTTCGTCTGGGTTGCCTGTTAGTGGAATATCACCGCGCACATTGATCATGAAATTGCGGATGACGTAGTCACGTGTTTTGTAGGTGTTGGCAGCACCAAACTTCCATTTGGCGTCTTCACCTAATACTTTTATTTTTCTTTTGAAATCAACTTTAGAAGAGAGGTTGTCTTCTTGAAGATCACGCCAAATGCGCTCAGGAAAACCCGTTTCGGTAGAAATGGCATAGCCATTGCCGCGGTATTCATAACGGGTAATGCGGTTGTCTGGATCTACAATCGTGGAGCGCGTAGGAGAAATTTTCCATTCGATTTTCCATTTGTCGTTTTCAGAACGGTGTAAGCCGGAGAGCTGAATATTTGTAAGCCCTTTTTGGCTATAAGAAAGGTTGTGCTGAAAGGCATTGAAGTCTGCACCTTGGTCACGTGAGGTATATTCAAAAATACCAGCACTGGACTCTCCATTTTGCAAATGAAGTGCGTTGAGTTGGATTTTGTAGGTTTTACCTTTAATGGCAACGCCTCCTAATACTGCTGCAAGCACGTTATTGACCCCAAGGCTACCATTTTGAATCACGCGTTCTTCCATCTCATTGATGGTGTTGTTACCGCTAAGACCGTAGCGCCCGTAAGTGACGTCGTCGTAATATTCCGTATTGTTTGAATAATTGAATGCAAATTGATAACCGATGGTGTAGTTTTCCTTTTTCTTTTGATTGGCTAAAGTAAAACCTAGACCCATATTCATGAGGCTCATTTGTTTGAGCGCTGCTAAGTTTGGATTAAATGAACGCAGGATGTCCTGATAGCGCTGGCCATTTGCAGAATTTGGATTTCCGACAACCTGTGCAAAAAGTGGAATGTTATTGATGGCAGGAATAGCTCTTGTGCCGTCGTCAAAACCTAAGAAATCAAGTTTACCACCTGCGTAGTTGAGGTAATCTTGGTTAAAGTGAAAATTAGGGTTGAAACCTCCAGAAACAAAAACACTGGTTACTTTTTTGTCTGCAAAACTCTTGAGCCCGATATCGATAATACCTCCTGAAAAGTCGGCAGGCAACTCGGCAATAAAGGTTTTATTGACGATGAGGTTGTCGATGACGTTGGTCGGGAAGATATCCATCTGTAAGGTATTTCGGTCGGGGTCAAGACCCGGGATATCCATCCCGTTCAAAACCGTTTTGTTGTAGCGGTCTCCGATACCGCGGATAAATACGTATTTACCATCGGCTACTGATACGCCCGTTACGCGGCGCATGGCAGAGGCTGCATCGTTATCGCCGGTATTGCGAAAAGCTGCGCTGGAGATACCGTCGATCATATTTGGTGATTTGAGTTTCATGCTGAGCATGGCTCCTTCGGTATTTTTCTTTTGCTCGCGCTTGACTACAAAATCTTTGGTTGTTTGTACTTTGGAATCAAGACCAAATGCTTCTAATACCGTTACTTGGTCAGTACTTACAGTTACTTCAGCGAGGCTATCGGTTTGGTATGCTGCCATTTTAAATTGAAGGGTATAAATACCTGGGGCGCACTTGAGCTCAAACTTACCTTCTAAATCGGTGATGGTCAAAAAGGTCGTTCCTTTGGCCTGAACTTTAACGCCTTGTATGAACTCTGAGTTGCTTAAGTCAAAAACACTTCCTCTAATAATGCCAGTTTGTGCAATAGTGTATGTACTGATTGAGAGGAGTAAGAGTAGAAAAATTGATTTCATGATTGCTGTTTAATGCTGTTAAATAAGAAAACCCGCAGTGAAAACTGCGGGTTATTGAATCAATAGATATGCTTAAAATGCAAGGTTACCGCTTACGCCAGCCCAAGTCCAGCTTGCGAATGCACTTACGTTTGCACCTACTGTGTTTGCACCAGCAGCAACATCTGTAGCGTGTACATCTGTACCAGCTTTGAATACTGCAGTTAACGCAACACCTGTAGGAAGTGTAGTTTGTAAGTTACTGAAGGTTAGGTCGCCAGCAGCGAAAGTAGCATCAGAACCAGATGATAAAGAGAAGTCGCCACGGCCATCAGTAGCTGGGTCAGGGAAACCAAAGAAATAGATGTTGTTGAAGTCACCACGTGCAGAAGAACGGAAGTCACCTAATTCAGAAGCATCATTACCTTTTACTGTACCGTTTGTTAATGTATGACCAGCAAGTAATGAACCTTCAGGACCATCAATTTCTAAAGCGTGGTCAGTTTGGTTACCACATACAACGATGAAGTTATTGAGTGTACCAGCCCAAGCTTGGTCTGTATCGATTGCGTCGTCACCTGCGTTCCAAACTAAAGCATTCGTTACGTTTACAGTTCCACCAAAAAATTCGATACCGTCATCTTGGTTAGCAACTACTTCTACGTTCTCGATAACAGTACCGTTACCAACACCACCTAAAGTAAGGCCGTTGATTTCGTTACCTTCACCGATGTTAGCACCACCGTGACGGATAGAGATAAATTTAACAACACCAGAGTTGTCAGCAGCGTCAGAACCACCGTAAAGACCATTCGGGTCAGATGCAGGGATACCTTCGATCTGAACAGATGCAGCATCTGCAGAGATAGGCGCATTACCCATGATCATTAAACCACCCCAAAGACCACTTAATGTTGGATCTAAGTTCGGGCTAGCGATTTGTCCTGGTTGAATTTCGTCAGCAATTGAAGTAAAGATAATTGGAGCAGCTGCTGTACCTACTGCGTTGATTTTAGCGCCGCGTGCAATGATAAGTGCAGTTGCATTTGCACCTGTACCAGCTTGTCCTTTGATGATTGTTCCTGGCTCGATTGTTAAAGTAACGCCGCTTGTAACAGCAATACGTGAACCTAAGATCCAAATTTTGTCAGCTGTCCAAGTAGTGTTGGCAGTGACGTTTTCAGTAACAACTACTTCGTTTTCTGCCGGAGCATACACACAAGATCCGTCGTCTTTTTTTGCTGACTCACTGTAGTTGAGTGCAGTTGGGTCAGTACAACCTTTCTTCTGACAGCTCGAGAAAGAGAGTGTTAGCGCTGAAGCGGCTGCTACAAGTGTTAATGTTTTTTTCATCTTTTTTAGTTTTTAGAATTTGTTGAGACAAAATTCCGCAAACTATTCTCTAAGATGATTAAATGAAAGTTATCCAATCTTTAAAAATTGAAAGTCTTTTGTTAAGCCATTGTTAACCTACCGAAGACTTAGGTCGGGCGTAGGCAAATCTTTCCAAAAGTAGAGGTTGTGCATAGCCATCTAAGCCATTGATAGTGACAACTTTGCCTTTGTCTAGTTGCAACCAGTTGTCAGCAGTTAACAGCTCTTCCTCGTAAAATACAGCTTCTATAGACGCAATGACATGTATACAACCATTTTCTGCAATAAGGTATTCATTGACATATTTACACAGCAACTTAACGGGGCTTCCTTTTACAAATGGTACGGGGCAACCACCATGATACACTGCTTCTAGGTCGGTCATGTCAAACTCACTGACGTCTTCTGGATAATTTGCCGAGGTATGGTGCGCAGCGGCAATCTGATCAGCCGTGATATGATTTACTGAAAAATATCCATATTCTTTGATGTTCTTGTAGGTATGACGAGGCACAGTGGTAGGGCGCAAGATAAAACCGATGAGTGCGGGGTCGCTACCGAGGTGTGTTACGCTCGAAAAGATGGCCACATTGGTTTGGCCCGCGTTGTCTATGGTAGCAATAAGGTTTGCAGATTTATAACCTGTGCAACTATTTATAAGGTTGAGGCGCTCAATGCGGCCCATTTTTTGGATTTCGGGGCGGTCTATTCGGATCAAGGACATAATGGTTTGTTTTTATTTACAACAAGCCGATCCTAGAATGGTTTGAAGCTCGGTATCAAAAAGAACAAACCGAGTTGAACACTATAGAGCTCTTCTAATTGAAAATCAATGAGTGCTTGTTTTTGGTATTTGGCACTGAGTTGTAAGCCGAAATCTCTATTGAAAAAATAGGTAGGGCTCAGACCAACTTGCAAATGCAGCATGTCGTCGCCACGCAATAAAAAGTTATCTTGGAGCTGGGCGTTGCGCAGGTGGGTGAGCCCAAGACCCAAAGAACCATACAAATAAAACGAGCTACGCCTATTTCTAGTGATACGCAACAGGTCTTGGCTAACGGTCAGGTTACCATATAAAATTCTAGAATCAGATAAATTTGTCCCTCCGAAGTCGATACCGTAGCCGTGGTTTTGTTCTGACTTATACAGCCCCAGGGTGTAGGACGTGCCCATTTCTTGCATGCCTTGCGCTGCTCCAAATTGCAGTTGACCAAACCAGGCATCCCAGCTACGGGCAAAGGTTTGCGCTTTTAAATGCAAAGGCAAAAATAAAAGACAAAATATCCCGTATATAAATTTCATATGCCTAAATTTAATCAAAAATAGCAAATGAAGTGCGCAACCATACCCTATATCAAGGTTTATCTGATGTTAATTTTTATTTCCATCAGCTCTTCCATTTTTGGTCAATTAGAGATTGTTTGGGAGGCAGCTCAGTCTGTTGCAGAATCACAATTTGGCAATATCAAACCGCGCATTGTATTGAATGGCGCTGGTGAGCCTGTTGTTGTGTTTGGAAAAAATAATGGGGAATTGTATTTGGCTCGTAAAAATGGAGCTCAATTTACAACACCGCAGCAACTTGCTGCAAGCGGAGGGGCCTATGTTACCAATTGGACTTCAGCCGATATAGGTTCAAAAGGGGACACAATATATATTGTTTACAAAGCGTATCCGCTCGAGACAGGTCCTATTTATTTGGTGCGTTCTTTTGATGGCGGTGCTACACTGAGTAACTCCATGCTCATAGATCACCAACAAATGGGGGTAGCGTGGTTACCATCGCTCGATGTAGATAACAATGGTCAGCCACATGTTGTTTACATGGGGCACGAGCAAAATTGGACCGATCCGCAGTATTATATCAAACATTCAACCGACCAAGGAACCTCTTTTTCAGGTGCGCTAAGCCTTACTAATTCTATTCCGGTTGAGGCTTGTGATTGCTGTCCATCGGAATTAGTTATCGACAACGAGAAGCAAGTTTTATTGTACCGTAATAACAATCAAAATGAGCGCGATATTTTTGGGGTATACTCTAACAATAGCGGTAGTAGTTTTGCTAGCTTTAGTAATTTAGAAAACCTATCTTGGATGGTGATGAGTTGCCCTTCTACAGCGCCCGATGGAGTCATTATCAATGATACCTTATTCAGTGTTTCGTCAAGCAAAGTAACGGGTTCTTACCGTATTTATCTTTCAAAAGCGCTTGTCAGTAATCAGATAACTCCTGATTTTATAGATTCCTTAATAGCTCCATCACAAGTTACTGCCAATCAAAATCATCCAAGAATCAAGGCCTCTGATTCTCATATGGCAGTTTGTTGGCATGAAAATCTCGGATCTAACTATGATGTGTATGTTTCCGTTGCAAGTATAGCGAACAGCAGCGCGCTTTACACATCTAAACACATCGCAAATGAATCCCAAACCGGTAATCAGTCCTTTAGTGATCTTACACTCAATGGCAATGAAATCCATGTAGTGTATCAGGATGGTCCGACAGGAACGGTTATGTACCGTAAAGGTTTAATTGGGCCAACTATTCAAGTTTTCGAAAACACTCCTCCAGTGCTCACCTGTATTCCAAATCCGGTCAAAGATGTGTGCCTGATTACTGCGCCAAAACAAATTAAAGGTATCCGTATTTTAAATGATGCAGGACAGTGTATCCGTTCTTATGATTATGGTGCTACACAGTTTTCTGAAAAACTTCAACTCAGTATGTTAGCTCAAGGAAAATATACAATAGAAGTTGAATTTAATAATGGATCAGCAAAAACTGTAATCATTAAACTCTAAACGGAGCACTATCTAATCCGAATCTATGCCTCTACGGTAGTCGCTTTTTTAGACTGGCGATATAAGAAACTTTCGTAAATAAAGCGCTTGGCAAAGCGCACCTGCTTGTCGGCATTGATAAGTTTTTTATAGACATTCGCATTCACCCCAAAATACTCATAACAAGAGCCATCTGTGAAGGTAATCTCGAGTAGAAGGCCTTTGTGGCGGTAATCTGCAATGCCGCATTCGTTGATGCTACGATGATAATCTGCTAGCTGAGCAGCTTTGGTCTCGGGGGCAATACTCACTAAAAAATGATAGCCGTCTACTACTTGGCGACCCATTTCTTCGGCTTGCTCTTTGAGGGGGTCACCATCCTGAAATTTATCGGGGTGCCATTGCTTTACAAGGGCTCGGTAGGTCTGCTTCAGCGCTGCCAATTCAATTTGATTGTCAATCTGGAATAATTTTTTGTAGGCGTTGATGCGTTTCATGGATGTGTTTGAGGGCGCAAAGGTAGGGATATTAATGCTTCAGCCAAATCAGCTGTACTTCTTCGGGCTCTTGTAGGCGTTCTGCGAGGCGGTAATGCCGTTCTGCGAGTGTCGAAAGGTAATCTTGTGCACGTTTGCCTTGGTCGTTGAGTTCTTGGAGCTTATCAATATTCCAAAACTTGACCAAATGGTCAATGATTTGCGCATAATCAAGACTGGTATACACACCAATCTTTTGTGTAATACTTGCGTAGTTTTTGTAATAGTTATTTTGTGTACCGAAGTCCATGAGGCTTGCTGGCATTACAATTTTTTTCTTCATCATGGCCATAAAGGCCGAAAGGCCACCATTTGGATCGATTTCCATGATTTTGCTCATGAAAAATTTATAAGCGCGCTCGTGCAAGGCTTCTTCGCCAGCAATGGTATTGCAAATTTTAGTCAAGATGGTATCGCCAGCTTTGGCAGCTAGTTTACCTGTATTGACATGCGATATCTTGGTTGCACGCTCTTGAAAAGAAGTGTAAATGAGTCCGTAATAAGGGTTGGCATCTGTCCTTAAATCTACGCCGTTGTGAATGAGTTGTTGAATACTTTGCTCCACCGCGCGCATGTCAACTCTACCACTTAAATACAAATACTTATTGAGGAGGTCGCCATGACGGTTTTCTTCTGCCGTCCAGAGCCTAGACCAACGTACCCAAGGGCTTGTACTTGACACGTTGCGCTCCTCATTGATGCCTTCCAACAAATTAAAAAAAGTCTGGTAGCTCGGTAGAGCTTCTTCGGTAATGATATTGCCAATCAAAGAGACCAGAACGGTATCGGGCAAATTAGCCATCCTTAGCTGCAGTGCTTTAATGGTTTCGGGGAAGTCTTCCTGAGATAAGTCTGGCAAAAAATCTGAGGGTTGCCAACACTCGGCAGGCACGTTCATTTTATCGTCAATAAAAGCCCCTACCTCGGGTTCAATGGCTTTCAGTACTTCGAGTTGTTGTGGTAAAACCATTGGGGATCCGTCTAGTAAAAAAGAACAAAAGTACGTTATTTCGAAGGAATATTTGGCAATAAGTTTAGTCTACGTCGTATCGCGTTACTTTTTCTGTTCTTTACCAAGCTCATCAAACTTCTGCTTCATGGTAGGGTTGCCGTGTGTGAGTTTTTTAATTGTGATTTCTTCGGCCTTTCCATTGGCGATACGCAGGTTGTTTTCGGACCCAATAAGGTTTTCTTTCACCTTCATAAGTGCAGCAATAGACTTGTCTATTTCTTTGATCGCCACATTGAATTTATCCGAAGCAAGCTGGTAGTTTTTGGCAAAGCCATCTTTGAATTTGTTGAGGCGGTCTTCGAAATCGGTAACATCTATACTTTGGGCCTTGACCATTGCCAACTCGGTACGGTATTGCAAAGAATTGAGCGCGGCATTGCGCAATAAGGTAATAATCGGAATAAAAGCTTGGGGGCGCACCACGTACATTTTTGGATAGCGGTAAGATACATCGACAATACCGGCGTTATAGAATTCATTATCCGGCTCGAGCATAGAGACTAATACAGCATATTCGCAGCCTTTTTTGAGGCGGTCATCATGGAGTTTTTTAAAGAAATCTTCGTTCTTTTTTTTGGCGCCGCCGTCTTCTTGTTCATTTTTCATTTCAAACATGATGGAAATGAACTCGGTGCCGTCGTCGTCAGATTCCCGGTAGATATAATCTCCTTTGGTGCCGCTAGAAGCATCGTTGTCTTTTTCGAAATAGACTTTTTTAAAGGCAGTTGGTCGGATTTTATTGAATTCAATTTCACAATGCTGCTCTAGGCTTTCGCCTAGCATTTTGGTAGACAACCTGGCTTTGAAGTCTCGTAGGCTCTGAATGGCCTGGTCTTTGAGGCGCAGCTCGTCGTCTTTGCGTTCAACTTCTGAGCGCAGTTTTTCTTCCAACGTAGCCTTCATACTTTGAAGCTCCATGTCTTTGAGCTTTTTTTCGGTGCTGAGCTCGGCAGCGAGCTTGCTTTTTTCTTGTTCTAGGGCCGTAACGGCATCTTTAATGGCCAAGCTTTTTTGGAGTTCAAAATTGCTAATTTGCGCCCGAAGGCCAGCAAGCGCTGTCTCTGCTTTACTGCGCAGCTCAGCGGCCTGTAATTCTTTTTCACGCAATGCTTCTTGGAGTTTTTCATTGGCCTGTGAGGCAGCAAGTTTGAGCGCTTCTTCTCGCTGGCGCAAGAAATCCTTCTCGCGTTTTTCGAGCTCGATTTCAAACTCGTGGTTTTTAACCTGTTTTAGAATTTCGGCATAACCGGCGTCGTCGAGGTTAAATGTTTTGGTGCAATGCGGGCACTTGATTTCGTTCATGGGGAGTTTATATTTTGTAAAGTTCCAAACTACTGAATAGGCGCCTCTTGCGCTTCTTCAGCTACCCGGCTTAATGAGTCCGACAATGCAATTGCCTTTTCAACCAAATCGAGATGCACCTTATTGCGTTTTTCGAGTTCTTGGACAGGCGTAAAGGGTTGGGTTGTAATTGGAAAGTCTTGCATCATTTCACCACTATAGTAAAACTCAAAGCACAGCCCACCGAAAGTGTATTCTTTGTCACCGACTTTGAAAGAAGAACCTCCAACTTTTGGATTCTTTTTGGGCTTGCTCTTGTTGAACCCAAGATTGAATAGGGTGCCAACAATTTCTGGCCTGTACGATAAATCAAATCCTTCGCGCTGCCAATGCGCTTGGTACTGACGGATCAAAAAAGCGGTATATAAGTAAGAATAGAAATGATCACCGCCTTTGATGAGGCGCTGAATGGTTTTGTGCTGATGCGCTTTGATGCTGTCGACTACCAAACCAGGTGCAGCATCAGTAGTGTTTAAACACTTATAGAAGTAATCGCCGGGATAAAATTTACTGTTCTTATCGACGAGTTGACGCTCTATACGTAGGGCGGTGTGTTCCAAAATACTTGTAACGCCATAGCCGCGGTTGTTGGGTAAAATAACTGAATTAAATGGATAAACGTATTGCTTGAAGCGTTCTCTACTTGCATTAAACATGCGCACTTGTTCGCCTACTAAGCACATCACAATCATTCTGGATTCGACACCTGCAATTCGAGCGGCTGAATCTATGGCTGCTTTGTCTTTGCGTACAGCATTGCAGAAGGTATTCCAGACGGCATAATTGGAGAATTCAAACAAAGATTTACGGTCTTTTTTGGCTTTTAGCACTTTTAATTCGGATTGAAAGGATTTGTTGTCTTTAAGCAAGAGCGAGGTGGCATTGAACATGCGCTGTGCGATAAAAAGGTCTTTGGATTGGTGGTAGGCTGCACTAATTTTAAGCGCATCGACGGGTTTGTATTTAGCCAACAATCCAATTTTTTGAAGTAGTAAGTTTTCTTCGTTGTCGAAATTTTGTTGTTTAGCCTTGAGGTCTTTACCATACTGGCCAGCTAGTTTGGAGAAATAGCGGTTGTTAATATCTACATTACCACTGGTGTTGGTCCATTTAAATTTTACGGCCAGCGCCGTAACGATCAAAAATACGGCAAACGCAGACAGTAGGTGGAGGGCAATGTAGTAGCTAATTTTAAGAAGGCTACGTTTTTTTTTGGGGGGTGCTTGGGGCTCCATTCAGCGGATTATTTTACGGTACTGAAAATTACGATAATTTCAGAAAATTTTGGCTGTTTTCCTGTTTATATTAAGGTAAGATATGGTTTCCTTGAAATGTTATGGTGAATTATTTTTTTTGTTGTAAATTTTGCAACATATTCATTTTCCAACCCATTCGTCAAATTTTAAAATGTAAAAAGTACTATGAAACAAGTCTTTTCATCAAGATATTTTGTCGTCTTGGCCAGCTTTTTAGTGTTGATTATAGTCGGATGCAGCAATGCTCCTGTAAAAAAAAACAAGAAATCTTTACCCGTTGATTTTGTCGAGAAAACCATTCACGTTTTGGGTAAGGATAGTTTAGACCTGCAACTCGTGCTAACGATCCCCAAAATCGAAAATAAAAAATACAGTGTTGAACTCCACAACTCCAGTCGAAGTGCGCAACAGCAATGGAAAGATTCTAGTTGGTCTGGCACAACGCTTGACACTTGTTTATTGCCTTGTCTTGGATTTATTTATCAGCAACCCCATCAAAAGGCTCAAAATGCAACCTATAAATACGCTAACAACTATTGGAGGTTAATTGAAGAAAAATCCGGATCAGAAATTGATACCCAAGCATTGTATTTAGCCGTCAAAAGAAGCCTCCGTTCCTCGGATACCATCATTGATCTAACCAAAGAAGATTTATATGTAAAACCGCGCTTTTCAAAAGATGATGAAGCGCTTAAGAAGGCAAAAAGAGCGCTCAATCTGGCACTCAATTCCTCAGTTGAATTTAGCTACGGGAGTTCAAGATTTTCCTTAACCAAGGCAAAATTTGCTACTTGGCTCAGTTTAGACGACGACCTCAAACTAAAAGTTGATCACATCGCCGCTCAAAATTTTATTCAGGACATTGCCCGCGTTATTGAAAAACCCCTCAGTGAAATTCTAGCATTGCACGAGACCGAGTTTCAAACAGACACCCTAATGAATCAAACCTATCCTCGCATGCCAATTTTTCAAGAGGTAGACTTTATCATTAGCGCGCTGCCTAAAGGAAAAGCTGTGCAGCGTTCCATCGTATTTGTTCCACAGGGGCTACCCAAGGGTTTAAAAGAAGGGCTTAAAGATTTTGTAGAAGTCAGTATTCTCGATCAGAAACTCTGGCTTTTTAAAGATGGCCAACTCGTTTTAGAAACCAGCGTGGTTACGGGCAATGAAAAATACAACCGTGCAACTCCGAAAGGGCGTTACCATATTTTGCATAAAACAACGGACCGGGTACTGCGCGGACCCGGTTATGCCTCATTTGTCAAGTACTGGATGCCTTTTTACCAAGGTTACGGACTGCACGACGCCACCTGGAGACGTAGTTTTGGAGCAAATATCTATCAAAACGCAGGCTCTCATGGCTGTGTCAATATTCCACCAAAAATGGCCCCTGTGGTCTATAACAATGTTTACGTCGGGATGGATGTAATTGTGAGGTAGCGCTGAAATCTGACCCCAACATTTACAATGCTAGTATGGTCCTAATTTCTTGAGCTGTGGTAGCATCTTTCAACGCTTTTTTGACGGGTTTGTAGTGCTCTGAAGGATTTTCTAACATTCTTGCAAATACAGTCTGTATCTTGATAAGATCATCAAAAACAAACGTTATTGAATTTAAATTGATTTGAAGAAAATTTGCCTTGATTTCGTTGTTTAAAATTTGTAAAATTCTAGTTAGCTCTTCCGATTCTTTTGAGCTAATAAGTAATTTTTGAAGCTCTAAATTTTTGTTTTGCCAAGGCAGAATTTGATTATCAAAATACGTTTGTAGTCCTGCATAGAAGGCTGTTAAAGTATCCGTTACTACCCAGTTTTCCTTACTTTCAAGTTGTTGTAAACGTACTAACTGTTCTTGCCAATTGATCAAGGCATAAGGAGCGTTCATCTCCTTTTTAACCAGGTCGTAATGGGCGGATATTGAATTGTTGGCGTTTTTAATTGTAGTCAATTGAATCATTGGTGGAAAGGCACTAGTTCCAATTGTTTCCTTGGCTAGGTTTTCGATTTCACCAATTAACTGAACTATATTGTCATATGCTAAATTGAGCTTTTGAATGGCCTCTTGACTACCCTGGAGTTTTAGTTCAAGATCTTTAATTTTTAGGGAGATATCTTTAGTCTGAACCGTTTTCATGAGGTTGAGAACGGTGTCAAGGTAAAGTACTTCTTGTTGAATAATGTATTTGTATTTGTCTGTTTCTGGGGTGTTGAATGAATTTATTTTCCCTACATGTGTTAAATTTTTATCGTGTGTCTGGGGTTTTCTGGGGTCAATCATTTGCCACATGTCAACTCCTGCATAGCCGGCATCTTTTAGGGAATTTAATTTCTGATATTGTACATACCTCATTTTAGCGTAATTATATGTATTCAAAGATCCTTTTCCATCGAGATGTCCAAAATGTCCTTCAGACCAAATTTGCCCTAAAAATTCATTTCCATCTGTAAATTCAATGGTGTCAGTAGATACATGTGATGGGTCTAGGTCTTCAAGTGCTGCTTTTAAATCAACGCGTTTAACTTCTTCGCCATTGACCAGCCCTACAAACAAGGATGCAATATCCTTTTCGTCAAAATAGAGTTCAATCGTTTCATTTTTTTCGATTTGTATCAAACGGTTTTTTAGCAAACCAGTTCCAGAAAAGTCAGCCTTAATATTTATTTCTTCATCACTATCGAAGTGTTCAAAGCTTCCCGTAAAACGTCCGTTGATGTAGGTTACTTTAGTGCTAGCCGTCTCTGAGGCAAATGAAAATTCTCTGCTAAACAAACCATTTGGAACTCCTTTATTGAAATTACCGATAATTTTTTGTTGTAGGTCATAGCCCTGCAACTTTCCAGCTAAATTGATTTCCCAATAACCGTCGACTTCACCATTGACAAATTGACCGCTGATATTCAATTTTAGATAACCTTTGCTCGTTTGATTGGCATAGTTAAACTTGAAGCCTCCACTAAAAATTCTTTTGCCTTGTTGGTTAATATAAGTGTATTCTGCATTACCATCGTTATCCCCCCATTTATATGGCCCGCTATATTTTTCAAGAGATTGGGCAATAAGCAATTGAGGTACCGTAACAATGGACAGGGCAATCAATATTTTTCTAAATGTTTTGGACAACTTCATCTGATGGTTTTTTGTTTGGGTAAACTTAGGGCTATTCAATAACTTTTTTGATACACATTTGATACAAAATAAATATATCTAATATTAATGATTTTAGCCCTCCAAGCAATTCTTTAGGCAATAACTCCTTAAACATTCCAAATTATTCCTTGTTTGAAGAGCATGATCCAAATTGCTTTTGATCCCATTTATGCGCATTCATTACCCGAAAACCATCGGTTTCCGATGCTCAAATACGAGCTTATACCGCGGCAATTACTACACGAAGGCACGTGCGCGCCAGCCCATTTTTTTAAGCCCTCTGTTTGCAAGCGATCGGTGGTGCTAGAAACCCACGATGAGGCCTATCTCGATAAACTGCTTTTGCAGCAATTAAGCGCGTCAGAGCAAAGAAAAATTGGATTTCCGCAATCGCCTGAATTGATACAACGAGAGTTGATCATCACGCAAGGTACTATTGACATTTCTTTGCATGCGCTTAAACATGGCGCTGCTTTAAATATTGCTGGGGGTACGCACCATGCCTTTGCCGAAAGAGGTGAGGGCTTTTGTTTACTCAATGATATGGCTATTGCCGCCAATTATTTACTCAAAAAGAAGCTGTGTCGTAAAATTCTGATCATCGATTTGGATGTGCATCAAGGTAATGGCACCGCAAAGTTGATGGAAAACAGCGCTGAGGTTTTCACTTTTAGCATGCATGGCGGTAGCAATTACCCTTTTCATAAAGAAAAATCAGACCTTGATATCGAGCTCGACAATGGCACTACTGGCGAAACCTATTTGGCTTTATTACAAGAACATTTGCCTCGGATCCTCGAATTATTCGAGCCTGATTTTGCTTTTTACCTTGCCGGCGTTGATATTTTAGATACCGATAAATTTGGCAAGTTAAAGGTCAGCTTGGCAGATTGCAAAAAGCGAGACGAATTTGTCTTTACCGCGCTCAAAAAGCGCGCTATACCAGTTGCAGTTGCTCTAGGAGGTGGTTACTCGCCGGATATTAAAACCATTGTGGAAGCACACTGCAATACCTTTCGTTTGGCAGTGGATTTGTTTGATT
>ERZ888423.1204-NODE-1204-length-23319-cov-24.959121_pt1 | contig 23319 bp, 22 predicted proteins | sample MGYA00520523_ERZ888423 | MGnify/ENA primary metagenome ERZ888423 (study PRJEB32303, sample SAMEA104408611) | aquatic metagenome | biome: Brackish water; feature: Pelagic; material: water | place: Baltic Sea | collected 2014-06-08T10:24:00 | depth 30,27 m ...
TGACTATTCAATGTACGATCGTTCCAGTCACACCCTACCAACAGAATTGTTCCATTATCAAATGTGAGGCTACGGGCAAGGCTGCCATTGTGGATCCCGGCGGTGATGTGGAACGCATTCTGGCGGCGGTTGAGCAGATGCAGGCTAGCGTGGAAAAAATCATCCTGACTCACGCCCACCTGGATCACTGTGCAGCCTCAGATGTGCTTCGAAAGCAGTTGCGGGTGCCGATCGAGGGTCCACACTGTGAGGATGAGTTCTGGTTGCAGGGTCTTCCCAAGGCTTGCCAAATGTCAGGCTTTCCACCGGCAGACGCGTTTATTCCTGATCGCTGGCTGGTGCAGGGTGATCGAGTCACGGTGGGTGAGCAGACGTTGCAGGTTATTCACTGCCCCGGTCATACACCGGGTCATGTCGTATTTCTCCACGAGGCACAAAAAGTGGCCTGGGTAGGCGACGTGTTGTTTCAGGGCTCTATCGGGCGTACCGATTTCCCCAAGGGGAATCATGAGCAGCTGATCGCGAGCATCCGTGAGAAACTGTTTCCGCTCGGTGATGACATCACCTTCATTCCCGGCCACGGCCCGACGTCGACCTTTGGGCATGAGCGCGAAACGAATCCCTTCGTCGCGGATTCTCGTTATGGATAAAGATGTCACCGAGCGAGAACAACGGCTGCGTCAGGACTACCATCAACAGACTGCGCGTATTCACTGGCATGAGCTGCAAACGTATTATGCGGGCGGTAGCGTAATCAGGGTGGTGTCCGGATTGAATCTGGTGGAGGTTGCGGTGCAACTGGGTCTCGACAATACGACTCGCTTTCAGGGTTGGATAGAGAGCGGTGATGTGGCTGCCGTCAGTGACGAGCAGGCGTTGATCTGGTACGAGAGCAACACAGCGCTGTGGGCGGTGGTGGCTGCCCCTTGGGTGCTGGTCCAGCAGCCCGACGATGCTCCCCTTATTGAATAACCTTGACCCAATCTCCAATGCGCGGCTCGCCTCGCGGGTACAGTCCGTTTAGCAGCCGCAGTTGAGCATCCGCATTGGGTATGCGCATGCTTGCCGCAAGACTGGATATGGTGGCCCCCCGTGGTACCTGAATATAGTGCACATGATAGCCAGATGAGCCCTGTCGTTCTGCGGGAAGAGTAGGTCGAAAACTCTCAATCATAGAGAGCAGAACGCCATCTTCCAGCGCAAAGTCCTGTGCCTTGCCGTCAAAAAGATAACTGAGATTATTGTGATCGACGACACCAACTCGACGCGACTTCTCACCGCTACTGGCAACCGCGGTGTAGCCTTTCAATCCGAATTGATCCAACGCAACACCGGCACTGAGTGTCCCGGTAGCATTTTTTTCCAGTACTGATCGAGGCGTTAGTTTCTGGTCGCGACGCCTTATGCTGATAGACAGTTCTGCACTACCATTCGGTGCGCGCGCAACGATAGTTTTTGAGCTGGCCCTGACCGTCCAGCCCAACGGTTGTTCAAACGTAAAACCGAGTTTGTTGTGGTAATAGCGACTTTCTAGACGTTCGCCCTGCACGCTTTCGCCCCACACTAGTCCTTCTATGTGCCGCTGAAATTCGCCAGGCACAGACGGATCATCAATTTGGGTTTCGCCCCCGAGTTGCCCTGCCGCTTTGACCACTGTCTTGAGACGCTGATCGTTGCGTGGATGGCTGGCGTACAGGCCGTGATAGGAGGCGACCGGCTTGCCGCCGTTTTTAGATTGCATGCGTTGGAACTGTTCCTGGTCCTTGAGTACCCCAATGACCTCCAGCAGTGAATCGGTATCATAGCCGGACTGATGCATGTACTGGGCGCCTAGCCCATCGGCTTCCAACTCCATGTCCCGTCCGTAGCCGCTGATCAATTCGCTGCCATACATACTGGAGGCGCTCGCAAGGTCGCCGCTGCCGGTGAGGACATAGGTGGTGGCCGCCACTACTGAATTTGTCACCGACGCAGCTTGCCGCCGGTTGTGGTGACTGGCGGTAACATGGCCTATTTCATGTGCTAGTACTGCGGCCAACTCCGCTTCATTGTCCAAATAGGCTAGCAGGCCGCGGTTAACATAGATATACCCCCCTGGAGCGGCAAAGGCGTTAATGTCCGGGCTGTCGATAACAGTAAAGGTAAAGGTACTGTTGGGGTCGTCACTGCTGGCGACCAGACGTTGACCGACGCGATTGACATAGGCTTGTAATGTCGGATCATTATAGATGGCACGCTGACCAAGTAGTTCCGCATGCTGATTTTCACCAATCGAGGCGTTGCCCGCACAGCCGGTCAGAAATACCAAAGCCACGGTCGCAGTAGTAACAAAAAAACTATGAGTAGGTTGCTGTCTGTTCACGTATACCTCTTAGTATTCGCTTGAGAGGAATTCCAACAACTGATCGCCAATGCCATCACAGGCAGCACCCTGCACCGGCGCAATAATGGGTATCGGTATGATCACCGCTGGCATATAGGACTGGCCTGAGGCGCTGGTGTTAACCTGGCCCACCTCAGCCTGGTCGGTAAAGTCCCAGATAGTCGCCTCATAGTTGGCATCGTGGCCCCAGGTCCCAAAGCCAAAGCAGCCACTGAATGAGCACGCCATTGAACCCGCGCCTTCGGTGCGCACTGTTGAGCCGTCCAGCCAGATGAGGTACTCGAGTTTCAGCGCCAGCATTTTTTGCGCTACCGGTTTTTGCTGCAGTAACTGCTCAATATTTTTGGGGTACAGCGGCGCCGTGCGCGGCTCGAACCACGGATACAGGGCGTTGAGAAATTCCAGTTCGTCAATGACCCTGATTGACGTGTCGTGCGAGGTAATATGGTCCCCGACGCAGGCGACAAAGTCAGGCTCGGTTTCGTAGTCACTGCTATGGCGCCGCCCTAAAATCACCACGCTAGAATCGCCAATCCCCTCGGTAGGTTCATTGAATGTCATTTCATCTACGGTGGATGTTACACAAGCGGAGGTTAGCGATAGAGCCGCGCACACAGCGAGCGTTCGAATAAAAGAAGCGTTCATGGTGTTATCGCCTCCGACGGCACACCTTGTTCTTGTAACCAACCCTGCACCGCGGGAATCCGCGTAAACTGGCTGACAAAATGAGCCCCAGCATCGCGCAGTGCCATTACGGCTGCAAGGTTCACTGCCTCCTGATCGCTCTGCAAAAACGCGGTGGGTGTTTTGCCATAACTGCTCATGGTCCACTCGGCAATCGGCTGCCCATCTACGGTGACTAACTCAAAACGATAGCGCATCCAGATCTCATACACTTTAATTTGAGTGTGTGCCGGTAGGGCGTACTGCAGTTCCTCGACATGCGGAATCAATACCGCGGCTACGGCCGAGCTTGATCGTCCCACTCCAGGTGGACTGTTGAGCACAATGACCTGCTCAAATAGACCGGCCAGTAGGCGGTCCCACATTTGTACTTGGGCTTCGCCGGTAGTGACCACCCAGCCGGATTCGTTGCGGCTTTTGGTTCCATCAAAGAACTCATGTTGGGTGAAGTCGTCACCAAACCACACACCCAGAGTGAGCGGCAGCGGTTCGATCAACGGGGGTGGAAAGTTGCCGTCTACAATAACCCTGTTGGGTCCGCAGCCAGCCAATGCGACCAGGATTAGCAATGCGAACAGCCAGCGCCGGCGATTAACGGAAGTCATTGAGCCCGACAAACGTGCCGCCGTTGCGATGAGTGAGTTCACGCATCAGCGTAGCAAAGCGAATCCCCGTCGTCTGATTACTTGCGCGGGGATCAAATAGCACAGGGAAGCCAACAGCGTGAATGCGCACCAGTCGATCGCCATTAGCATCGACTCGATTGATGCGGTCCACGGTGTCAACGACCTGCGAGATAGACTTGCCAGTAAATTCATCACCGAACACATAGATACTAATTTTTTTGTCCGGTGCCGCAAACGCGCGAATGGCGGTCTCAATGCCTTCCACCGGGCTGGAGTTGCTAAAAACATTCCAGCCGCGCAGATTTTTTATGATCACCTCGCGTCTCCCCGGGGTGTCGGGTATCCACCTCCCGCGGTAGCTAGGAAACATGTACCTCCCCATGTCGTTCATCACTTGTATGCCTTTGACCTTGGGGTAGATACTTAGTGTCGCTTGAACCTCTTCCAGTACACGCTCCCAAGCATTGCTATACATAGATCCTGATGTATCAATGACGAAAATGATGTACTCGCTGTCCACGGGGATGCCACCAATTAACTGGTTCTTCGAACGATACTGTGTACCCAAAAGACGTTCCATCTCTTCAGTTAGCGTCTGTTTTGCTATGGCCAACTGTCCCGAAATTGCTGAATTACTGCTGGTCTCAACCTGCAGACTGTCGTAGCGCGACTTCACGCTGGCCATCTGACCGCGCAGAATTGCAATACGCTGTTCATAGTCAGACAGCTGTTCTTGCTTGGCGTTCAGATCTCGATTGAGAATTTTTGTTTCGCCGCGAATTTGAAATACCTGTTGCTGCAGTTCAGCCACCGTTCCCTCTAGGTTGATGGTGGATGCTTCGATGATCTGTGGCTCTGCCGTTTTGGTGATCATTAGCAGTAGAATGATAGCCCCAAAGCCGCAACAGATGACGTCGAGGAACGACAGCGAAAACTCTTCCGGGGCTCTCCCCCTTCCCCTGCGCCGCGCCATCAGGGCCAGTCTCGTGAAGGACTAAGCAATGAGCCCCGAGTAGCTTGCGCGAGCTGCCACAGCTCTGACACTGCCATGGGATCGCCCTCCATCGGTGCCAGTATGATATTGACGGGTACCTTGGTCGGTAGCTGCCGGATCGCTTGAGCATACAGCCTTTGACGTTCCCGGCCACTCACTTTGCTACCGCGTGGGGGGGTGGTCCCCTGCGTAGGAAGTCCGTCAGTAATCAGAAAGATATTATCGGGCAGTGGTGATAGCTTTTGTAGCGCGATAAAGGCATTTTCAAGGCTGGTTCCGCCACTGGGCGTCATTTTCCCCAGCACGCTTGATAATTTTGCCAGCTGTGGCTGGTCAGCGACTTTCAGCCATTTGCCGTCCGTGTTGGGCAATGCCGAGGTTGCTGTGGTGTTGAAGGTGATGACCTGATAGTGACTGGCAACCGGTAGTTGCGCTGTCAGCCAATCCACCGTAGCAAGACTCTGGGTCCACTTGTCAGCCTTGCGTTGAATCGACGCACTCATATTGCGCAGACGAATGATTTGCACCACCTTCTCCGCCAGCATGCTGGCGGATACGTCGAGCAGTATGGCAATGTGTTTTCCTCCAAGATTTAACCCTGTTAGGTACTGGCGGTCGCCTTCTCCGATGAAGGGGCGGGCGTTGTTGCCACCACTATCTTGGCTTGCTTGACGCAACGCCTTGACCTCTGCTTCGAGTGACAGCAGTTCAGCCTTCAGGCTTTCAATATCGCTACTGTCGGTATAGCCATCGCGTTTGCGCGCTTCTATTTGAGCCTCATAGTTTTCCGTATCCTGTGCTATGCGGGTGGCCAGGCCCTGTGCCTCCGCCGTTTTTAGATCTACGTCTGACAACGTATTACGCAGTCGTACTAAGCCCTCGGTGCCTTCAGTGACATCCTCGTTCAGTAGATTGACCTCCGACAGCAGGTCTTCATTCAACTCCGTTTTCTGCTCTACAATCCCGTGATTCATAATCAGAAAGACGAGAATGACTGCGCCAAAGCCGCAGGACATAATGTCCAGAAAGCTGAGGTTAAAGGTGGTAAATTCGCGCTTTTTTCTTGCCATGCTGGCTAGACCATCACCTCAATTAACAGCTCGACATCCGTAATATCGGGCCCGGTATGGATGGTATCGCCGCAAGCCAAAATCTGACCGGGGTGATACGTTGCGCCATTAACGATCGCCGGTGTACTGCTGTCACGTAATTGCCAGCCCTTGTTACCGCGATAGATATCGCATCCGCCTTCCAGTGTGGTTCCCGTCTCCATTAAAGGTTGTGCGCGATGCCGGTAAAGAACATGTGTTGGCTGTGTTGTCGAGGCTTGAGCCGGGAGTTTCACCGGGGCTGGTGTTACCGGTGGCCCTTTATTCGCTGCGTCAGATGAGACCACCTCTGCATCGAGGCACGGCAGGGCTGTTACAAAGCTCAGAGCTTGTTCGCGTTGAACTAATTGCGCCTGATGCGCTTGCAGTGCGCGCCGGACGTCGTCTGGCTGTAACACAGCGATGCGTTCAAATGTGGCGGTCAGCCCCGGCAGTAATGCTGCCAGTGGGTCTGCAATGACCTGGTCGTCAGGACGCAGCACACCAACAGTTTCGCGCACACTGTCGAACACCTGCTTCCCCGCCGCCTGCATTTCGTGAGCGCTGATGCGCGCCTGATAACCATTCACCTCCAGATTGGTTTCGGAAGCATTTTGCAGTGTCTGCAAAGCGGCGGGCAGAGCATCGTATAACTGTTGTTCGCTATCCGCTTTGCGGCGCGGGTCGAAACGGGTTTGGCGCACAAACGCCGCGGCAATGAGTTCGACCAGCCGCTCCTGCAGCTGCAGCAGGCCGCAACCGGGCAGAGGTGTGGTGCGCTGCAGTTCAATCTGATTGTTGTCTCTAGTCAGCTCTGAAATCACAGCCTGGTGGAGTTGAATTTCCAGATGGAAAATACGTTCACCACCATAGAGGCTGGCCAGTGCCACGCTGCGATTGATCAGGCCGACAGCGTCGAACGGACATTGCTGCACAATTCCTAGCAGCAGGGCGAGTTGTTCGCGCTGCATACTGCCTGACACGGCCAACAACACCTCACTGGGACTTTTTGCTTCTTGATGCAATTGTCTAAGATGCGCATGAGCGAGGTCCCCGGTGTGTCGCGCAGGGCCAAGCGCGGGCTGCAATGTTTCGGTGCTCAGTTGCCACCAATATCGCGTGTTAATGTCCCGCGGTTGCAATCTGGCGGCGGCGCGTGCGGGCGAGCCAAACTGGTACTCTTTTTCCTGGAACAACGCATAGCCGGGACTTTGCACGGTGATGCCCTCGTGCCACAGCTGTAGATTGCTATCGTTGATATCCAGCACGCCGATGCTCATTGGCGGGCTACCAAGAAGCGCAACAGGCGCTTGTCGGCATAACGTTGGCTGTCTAGTACTAGACGCTCCTGCGACAGTTGTAACTGATGTAGACAGAACATGATGATAATGCTCAGCACCAATGCAACGAAAGTGCTATTAAATGCAACACCCAGACTCGCAGTAACGCCTGAAATATCGCCGGCCACTGCTTGGTAAGCCTGCCCTAACGCGTCACCAATTCCGCGCACAGTCCCAATAAATCCTATCGAAGGGATAGCCCAAGCGATGTAGCGCACCATCGACATTTCAGAATCGAGCCTATCGGATTCGATTTCGCAATTTTCTTTTATCGTGTCAGACACGGCTTGGATGCTGCCGGTGGTGGCAAAGCGTTGCAATGCCGACAGCAGAGTGCGCGGCAGCAGATAGTCTTGCTCTACCGGAGGCAGTGCCTCTATGGCACGACTGTACTCGCGCGCATCTTCTGGCAGTACTGTGGTGGCCTCTGGAATATCCAGCAGCTGACGGTCGAGCATACTGCGTTCTAGCATTCCTCGACGGCCCTTGTAGCCCATGATCGCCAGCGCCCAAATCAACAGGATAAAACAGGATTCCTGTTCATAATTGCCTATCACCACGGCCAGACTGCGAGTGGTGACGACCTCCTCTCCGGCCGCCTGCTGTGCCGCTTCAAGTTCCAGATGTGCTTTTGCACTGGGTCGTATCACGCCGACGTATAGCGCATGCACGACGATAATAGCGATCAGCAATGCGAATAACTGATAGATAAATTCGGATGACATTTTTTGCTTCATTGGGGTGTCCTATATATCGACCGGAAAGGAGACGGGTACGTCTTCGGAAATTTTTTCTGAGGAGCGATAATCAAACGGTGACTCACTGCGCTTGGCTGACGGCGCTTTTTTTTCTGCGGATCCCTCGGGCGTCGCTGCTGAGGATTCAGTATCATTTTTATCAGCAGGACTAGCCGCGGTTTCTTGCGCGCTTTGTGTTTGCTCAGCCGGCGCAGATTGAGCGGCCAGCGGTATGGCCTGCAGAGACAGAACAAGGAGCAGTGGCAGTACGAATAGTCGTTTGATCATAGGTCACTCCGCATAACGTGCTAGACGGAATCCTACGTCATCGCGCCCGGCTTGCCCATAATCTCGGTACGATAGGCGTAATTCCTTTAACTTGGACTGCCCCCAGTTGGCACCGCGAATGACGTAGTTGTCGCCGGTCTGGCTGCCTAGTGGGTCCGTCTGTGTTTTGCCATTAGCGGAGGGGATGCGGTAGACATCGTTTACCCACTCCGAGGTATTGCTGCCCATATCGTAGAGACCGTGCTGGTTTGGCCCGAAAGAGGCCACTGGCGCACTGACAACGTGGCCATCCGCATAGTTGTTCAGTGTCGAACCGGTAACATACGCTGAGCTAGTGTCGGCATAGTTTCCGACAACCTGCGTCGGAGGAAAAGTGTCACCCCACGGAAAACGCAGCAGGGTTTGGCCGCTGGCGCGAGCGGCCCAGGCCCATTCAGCTTCCGAGGGTAATCGGTAACCGGTGGAACTGGCGTCATAGCCTGTCACAATGCCATTTTTTTGCGCATAAAATGCGGATAACCCTTCCTTCGCGCTAAGCCAGTTGCAAAAGGCTGCTGCCTGCTGCCAGCTCACCTGCACGGCCGGTTGGTGTTTTTGATTGAGGCTGTTGCCTTCAACCCGCCCTGAATTATGACTAGGCTGGAACTGGCGAAATTGGGCGTTTGTGACCTCGGTCGTTTGCAGATAGAACATGCGCCTTAACGCGACCGGATGCAGTACTTCGTTGGCCCGCCGACCCGGCTCACGTCGGGAGGCTCCCATAGTGAAGTTCGCCATTGCCGATTCGCCGGGCTTGAATAACAGCAAAGTCTGTCCTAAAGCCGAGGTGACCTCCGGTTTGATGCTGGCCAGCTTTACCGCCTGCTGCGTCTGTAATCTCACCTCCACCCGTTGAGCCAGTCCGGGACGTGGGGTGACGCTGCGTCGCACAGTAGCGTAACCGTCAAGACTCACCTCCAAGGTGTGCGCCACCGCTGGCAATGATACGGTCTGGTTACTGTTGCGAGCCCGTTTGCCATCGATGCGCAAGACGGCATTCGCCGGGCTGATACTGAAGCGCACCTCACCCAGTTCGGCTTGCAGCGTCACCGTCTGTTGGTCACTGCCCGCTGCGGGCAGTTCTACTGAGCTGCTGTAGCGCTTATAGCCTGGCTTGAACACCTCTAGGCGGTGAGCGTGGTCCGGACTCAGTGCCAGTGTCAGGGGGGTCTGGCCTTGAAATTCGCCATCAAGAGTCACATTGGCGCTACTGGGTACGCTGCTCAAGGTCAGCTCTCCTGCGGCGGGTTGCAGCGTCACCACGCCCAGGTCAAGATTTTCACTGGCATTGACCTGCAGCGTTTGCTGCCAGTCGGCATAGGCCTGCAACTGCAACATCAGCTGGTGCTCACCCTGCAGTATTTCTACCGTGGCCGGTGTTTGTCCTACAGCCTCTCCGTCGACCAGAATATCTGCCCCCGAGGGTACGCTGTCTAACGTGACCTCGGCCCAGGCGGGCGCCATTTTCAGCTGTAATTGTTGTCGCACGCTGCGGCCGGTGATCAGCAGTGTTTGCTCCATTGGCAGATGTCGGGCCTCTTCGAGCCGCAGCTGGTGCTCGCCTTCTGTTAGAGGAAGGTCTTGAAGCGGGGTATTACCAACGGTGTCACCGTCGATGATGACGCTGGCGCCGGCCGGCTCACTGTTGACAGAGAGTAAACCCGGCAGAGCCTGAAGTTGTACCTCGATAGACTGACTGTCGCGCTGATCCACCGTCACAGTGGTGGCAAGCGAGTGATAGCCCTCAACGGTTACCCGGATGTCGTAATCTCCCGGCCGCAGCAGATAGCGTTTACCAAACGGCAAAGCCAGCCCAGAGACAGAGACTTTCGCGGGCGCCTGCGCCGCTACCTCTATCATCAGTGAGCGGGCGCTGAGCAGGAATAGCATGAGCAGGACGAACAGGGCCAGACAAAAAAACAGCACCATTCTACCGGCCTTGCGCGGCACTGGTGCTTTCGGGGCAGCTTGCTCTAGCGGGGTAAAACTGCTCGGTGCGATAGTGACTGGCTTGGTTGACATGTCTTGTGCCATTTAAATAGGGTCTGTACAGATGATGGCCACAGCAGCAGGAGTGCTATCGTGCGTAACGGTAAAACTCTGGCGCACATCGCGATAACCATTTCGGGTTCCCGTAGCCGTGTAGGTGCCCGGTCGTAGCGTCAGTTCGCGCTGTGTGAAGCGACCCAGCCTAGCGACTTTGTTGACGATCACGTCGGTTTCCTCATCTGAGCGCAAGGTTATAGCAACCGTTGCATTGGCTCGCTGCAGTAGGGTTTCCAGTCGGTCAATTTGCCGCGTCAGCACCGGTCCGCGTGGCCTGATTTGTTTGGCCTGTTGTAATCGCTTTGCAACTGCGGTGGCGACCGCAGCATCGGACAGTCGCTGCGGCGCTTCAATGGTGGTGCGAAGTTCTTGGTCAAGCGCTGCTCGTGCTCGGCTGCGTTGCAGTCCTTCGCTGGCAAATACTATGCTGCGGTCCAGTTGCTGCGCCTGCTCATAGTCATCAACCGCCTTTTGCCACTCCTCTTGCTGCTCATTTTTTTGCCCTCGCTGATTCAAGGTGCCAAGGCGCTGTGCAGTTTGGGCTGTCGCTACTTGCTCTAATGCACTGGCCGCCTCTGTGGAGCCCTGCTGTAATGCAGCGGCGGTGAGGAATGCTTTCTTAGCGGTGTCAAATCGGCCTTCATTCATAGCGCTATAGCCTTCGCTCATGGCCTTATTGAAATCCTGGCTTCTGGCTTTCTCCGTAATGCGCTGCAGTTCACTGCGCGCGCGCCGGTGCAGCGGATCAAGCGCTGTTGCTTGCTGCAGTAACTGCTGCGCCTGTGACAGGTCGCCGTCAGTCTCGGCTGCTGCTGCCTGCTCCAGTAAAGGAAGCACCTGCGGCAACAATTCGGCGCGCTGTTGCAGTGATACGATATCGCTGCTGTTGGGCTCAATAAGGGTCGCTACTGCCAGTTCGGCAAGGGCGGCCTCTTTATCACCATCTTCTATAGCCTGTCCGGCAGTCTCCAGTCGTTTGTTTAGTTCCTCTGGCATGGCGTCTTGCAGTGCTTGCAGTGCCGTGAGTGCCTGCTGATAGTTTGCAGTGGCCTGCGCATATTCCCGCGTTTTGTAGAGCGTATCGCCGTTTACGGCGAGGGTAGCCACGCCGGCAAATGCGTCAGGTGCCCATTGTTCAACGCCGCGCGTCTGCAGTGTGTCCTGGAGTTCCAGTAACTGCGCCAGCATGTCTTGAGCCTCTTTGCGCAATCGGGCCGCTTGCGCATCGGACCAAGGCGAGGCGTCGGCACTGGCAGCAGAAGGTTTTCCTGCAGCAGAGACGGATTGCTCTGCCGAATCTGTGCCCGATGTCTCGGTGGCAGTCGGTTTCGGCACATTTTTTACTGACTCCAGACTTTTGGGAAGCCAAAAAATGACCAATACTGCCAGCAGCAGCAAGCCACCCAAAGCTGGTAGTACCCAGACTGGAGTACCTCGAGGAACAGCAACATCCGCGTTACGGTGAGCGGAATTCGGCACGGGGGCCGATTTCACCGCGTCAAACGGTGTGGGTTCTAATGGATCATTGTGAGACGACATACGGTGGTTGGAACCTTAAGTACCAGTGAAACGGATCAGAGTGTATCAGCAGTGTCGGCCGATTCCTCAGGTAATTCGAGGCTGCCAATCTCGGCGCGGTAAATATCGCCTAGCAATGCACGCCACTGAGCATATTGCTCTTCAACATTGCCTGTCAGTATGATGGTGTCGTCTTCCAGTTCGATGATCTGCGGGGTGATCTCCGCCTCTAGTGACATGCCCAGCTCTTCCAGCGCCTGCACATGAATCTGAGCTTCGTTACGCTTATCCAGTCCACTTTTGACGAGATAACCCCCCCCGAGGATAGCGACCTGGCCGGCGGTTCTGGCGGCACTGCTATCGCCAGAGCTGGCAGCCGCAATACCGGCTAAAACCGCAATGCCGCCTAAGATCAAGTTGCGTGTGCTTTCGGCTCGCAACTCCTGCAGTGCAGCAGATTCTTCAAAACTTGCCCTGCGCCATTCCTGATAGGGCTCCAACATTTGTAAATCAAAACTGGCATAGTAAACCTGCAGTGTATCGACATACAGACGGTTTCTTTCGCGAATGTCGCGCACGCGCCCCAGCATGGGGTCATTTTCGGCCGGCAGTCGCTTGATCTCGTACTCACCTTTGCGTGTCTTTTCCAGATAAGGGTCAAAGGCTTCAGGGGAAAAATCGCGTGCAAAACGCAGCTCGGTGACCAGTCGTACATCGCCGCGCTCCTTTTCGGTTAGCTCTTCCAACTGCTCCAGCAGATCATTAGCGATGGTGTTGTAAACGGCTTGGAAAGGATCGTAGGGGTTGCGTGTCGCGGGCTGATAGGCATAACGGCTGGCCTTGCCGGTATAGGTTTCTTTCAGCCACACTTCCCCGCGCGCATCGATAGCGGTGATAGCCAACTGCAGTTCTTCGCCGTCAGAGTGCAGGATCTCGCCTCGCACAATCAGGTCAGTGACCTGTGTGCCATCAGGCACTACCCGCACGGCGCCCCAAGCGCCACTATTCTGTATTGACTCAGACAAGACCAGTGGCATGAATCGGGCTTCAGCTTGGCGCACCTCTGGGTAAACCTGCTCATCTTCATCGAAGTTATCGAGGCCGGGATCAAACACCACCACAGACACATCGAACAGTAATGCCTCTGGCACAGCTGAAGAGGGCGTGTCGATGTTGGGCACAGAAGTGCTTTTGATCGTCTGGCTAACGCAGGCGCTCAACACGAAACACGCGGTTATTACCGCCAGCAGTCGCAAAGTGTTCATTTTTCGAGGCCTGTATATTTACGATACTCATCCCACAGTCTTTCCCGAACAGCCGGGTCAGGTTCGCGCATCGCGGCCTCACGCAGCTGTCGAGCAACCACATCATCATTGTTACCGTTGGGGATGTCGGCTGGAGGTGGATATTTCGCCGTATTCTGCGGCACACGGCCCCCAACTGCAGCGCCGCCCATGCCACCACCGGCGGTGTAACCTCCATCATCCGCTGTGCCGTTTTCATAGGAGCCGTTGCCCTGCGCAGCACTCCCGCTATTTGCACTGTCTATCGGCGTAGGCGGCCGTTTGGCAGCCTGTGCGCGCGCAGCTGCGCGCTGTTCCTCTTGGCTTTTCATAATGATGGTGTCGAACTCGCCAGCGCCTTTTTCCAATTGAGCGTCGAGTATTGCCACCTGTTCTGCAGGTGTCAGTGGTCCGCTGCCGCCTGCGGGCATCCCCGTTGGTGAGTCGTAACCGCCGCTGTCTCCCGGCACGCCCGCGGGTAAACTATAACGGCTGCTGCCGTCATAATTTTTAGGGCTCCCGTTGTTCGCTGCCTCGCCGTTAGGCTGACCGGCTTTTTCAAAGCCATCCATATCGGCTGCTGTGCTATCCGATTCGCTAGTAGTGCCCTGTGCTGTCGGTTGGATGGGTTCATCGCGCAGGTCGGGCAGGTTGTCACCGCTGGTGATGCCGTCACCAAAGCCGGGTTCCATGCTGTCACCGCCATTGTCATCGACTTCTGCAGCACTGTGCGCGGTTTGGTCGCTACTGTCACCGGACGTTTGAGCATCGTCCTCCGGTGGCCCCATGGCATCGCTGCTGGCGGCAGTGCTCTGATTATCACTGGATTGACTGCTGCCCTCACTCTCAGACGCGGACGAAGGTTGGGATGGTTGGCTAGGGCTGCTGGTACTTCCGGCAGAACTGCTCGAACTGCTGGTCTGAGGCGGTGGGCTGGGCGGTGATGTTTGCGGTGGTGTTTGCGGCTGTGTTGGATTGCTCGCAGTAGGGCAGCCGGATAGGAAAAGGCAGAGACAGGCGGCAGCGCCGATGCGGTAAAGTTGCAGGGATGGAGGATTATTGAACATTGAATGCCTTAACCATTTTTTCTGTCTCTTGTGGTTGTCCGTTAGTGAAACGTGGCCGAAAAATGGTTTTACGAACCTGCTTCATCAGCTGTTTGGCTTGTTTAGCAGACTCTTCATTATCATCTAACCGTTCCAAATCCTGAACCCTGCCTTTTTTATCGACGGTGAATTCCAACACGATATCGGCCTCTTTTGTATCTACCGCGGGCGGCAGCTGCGCAAGCCTGGGAATGTCGGGCAGCGCTATTGGTTGACTAAACACCTTCTGCAGCTGGACTTGGGCATCGTCTTCTCCTGCAAGTTCCGTCTCGGCCCTTCGATAGGCCTGCCATGCGTCCTTTGAGCGGCCATTCCAAAGGCTCCAGTCCCCGAGCATCACTTGGGTTTGGGCGATATTCGGCTCGATGCGGGCAATGGCTTCAATGATATTATTGCCTTGGCGATAACTCTGGACGCGGTAGGCATTAAATTGTAGCAGGGCTTCAGGCGGGCGCTCGTCATCGCTGAATGCTCGGTCTAAGCCTTGCTCTGAGTAACCCGCAATAAGGTATTGTGTCTTTAGCATGCCCAGCAGAGGCGGTAACAGTTTAACGGATGTTTTTTCCCCGTTTTGTTCTGCCGCGACATGGCCCCATGCCTGCCGGTATAGCTCATGCATATTCAGAAGCCGGAGATACTTGGGGGCGCCCAATCCCAATTGATAAGCATCGTACTGCCACTGTGCCTGCTGCATTAACGCATCAGTTAGGCCATCGCCAGCCGCACTACTGCGCGTTTGTACTCGGTAGAGATAATCCTGGCGCTCGTCCACCATGGCATAGTCTTGTACTGCGAGGTGGCTAGCAATTTCGCCCTGCAACAGCGGAACCTGCTGCACACAGTAAAGTCCTTCGTTGACACGCGTCAGATGTATGCCACGCCTGAATAACGCGATCGCTTGGGTATGTCGTTCTTGGGACTGCAGGGTCAGAGCCAGACTGAGCAACGGTTCCGAGAGCTTTCCGGCATAGGCGCCGCCACTGGATTCGATAGCTTCTATAGCGCGCGTGTATGCCTGCTCTTCCTGTGAGATGGTGTATACAGCTGGTTCGTTCGCTAGCGTCTCGTCCGCAGAGTTAGGAAGACTATGTAGCGCAAGCCCAGTCATCAGGATGGACGAGAGAAGGTTAACGATAGATATTCTGTTCAACTCCCACCTCATGCAAGACGCGTTTAATGTGCTTAAGTGTAAAGATCAAGGCCCAACAGGACTATACATCACCGCAGTAGACGGACAAAATACCCGCCCATTATGACGTCGGCGGCGCGCCACTATTGCAGGGAGTTTTATGAGTCAGTTTGAACGGGAAACGGCAGTTGAACAGGTGGACGATAACCGCTTTCTAGGAGAGCTACATGAGGGCTGGCGTATTGGCGCTGTGCCTAACGGTGGCTATGTGCTGGCGCTGGCGGGGCGAGCGTTGCGCGCCGTTTTACCGCATAAGGACCCGCTGACCGTCAATGCTTTTTATTTGACGCCCACTGGTCTAGGTCCAATTGAGTGCCGGGTCGAGCGTCTTGGCGGCGGGCGCAGTACCAGTTTTGCCGAGGTCAAGATGTACCAAGAAGGGCAGCTTAAAGTAAAGGTGACGGCCGCCTATACCGATTTGGACAAGCTTCACGGAGAGACCTGGTCAGCCAATGACAGACCGCATTACCCTGCCTGGGACGAGTGTGCGCCTGCAGGTGACAAGGGCATCGAATTCAGGCAGCGGGCGGAAATACGGATGGTGTCCGGCCAGGAGGTGTTTAGTGAGCGCAAGACGAATGGCAGTGGTGAATTTTGTGGCTGGGTGAGTCATCGCGATGGCAGTGATCCCGATGTCATCGCTTTACTGATGTTTGCCGATGCTTTTCCGCCGCCGATATTTACCGTGTTTGGTCTGGTGGGTTGGGTGCCTACCGTGGAGCTGACAGTGCAGGTTCGCGCCCACCCTGCGCCTGGCCCGTTGCAGGTTCGCTTGAGCTCACGTCATATGACCCAGGGCGTGATCGAGGAGGACGGAGAGTACTGGGACAGTGCGGGCCAGTTGGTGGCACTCAGTCGCCAAACGGCCAAGCTTCGTATTAAAAAGCGCTAAGTTACCGGGCGGTATTGGTCAGTAACCCGCTACCCACCCGCCCGGGCGCCGCGTGTCTGAAGACCCGTATAACCAGCCCTCGTCGAGCATGATGGAATTAGTGCGACCCGAGGTGCGGCTCGCCATATCCACGTTTTGTCCCATGGCTTGCAGCAGTCTGACTGTGTCTAGCGAAAAGCCTTCTTCCATTTTGAGTACGTCCGGCATCCACTGGTGATGCATTCTCGGCTCAGCCGCAGCGGTGGCGATGTTCATATCAAACACCATGGCATTGAGCGTGGTTTGTAACACGGTGCTGATGATGACACTGCCGCCGGGGCTGCCGGTTGCCAGCCAAGGTTCGCCGGCGCGAAAGACAATGGTTGGGCTCATGGAAGAAAGCGGCCGTTTACCGGGCTCGATTTTATTGGCCTCACCCTGAACTAGACCAAACGCGTTAGCGCTGCCGGGGCTGCTGGCAAAATCCGCCATTTCATTATTGAGCAGCATGCCCGTGCCGGGTACGACGATGTTGGAGCCGAAGCTGAAGTTTAGTGTGTAGGTGTTGCTGACAACGTTGCCAAAGCGGTCGGCGACGCTGTAATGCGTGGTCTCGGTACTTTCGCTGCCCAATAATTGCCCAGGTGCTATGTCCACCGAAGGGGTTGCTACGTTGCTGTCGATACGTTGCCGCTGCTGCTCGGCATAGGCTTTGTCAACGAGTTGAGTGACCGGCACGTCAACGAAGTCGGGATCCGCCAGATACAGACTGCGGTCGGCATAGGCGAGTTTCATGCTTTCTGTTAGGTGGTGTATATAGGCCGCAGAGTTGTGGCCCATGGCCTGCAGATCATAGCCTTCGAGTATGTTGAGCATCTGCACAATGTGCACTCCGCCAGAGGAGGGTGGCGGTGTGGAAACAATTTCGAAGTCTTTGTAGGTGCCACGCACGGGTTGCCGCTCCACCACGCGGTAGTCGGCGAGGTCCTGGGCCGTTATCAGGCCGCCTCCAGATTCCATTTCGGTGGTGATGCGCTGTGCCACCCCGCCACCGTAAAAGCCATTGATACCCTCTTCGCTGATCTCACTGAGTGTCCAGGCCAGATCAGGCTGTCGCCAGATATCGCCAACCGCGTAAGCGGACCCGTCCGGCTGAAAGAACTGGCGCTCTGCAGCGGGGTTTTTGCGTAAATTCTGCGCGCTGGCGCTGATCTCAAAAAAGAGACTGTAAGAAACAGGAATGCCGTCCCTCGCCAGCGCAATAGCGGGCGCGAGCGCCTGCTCCCGGGTGAGGGTTCCGTATTTTTCCAACGCGTAAAGCATGCCTGCCACGGTACCCGGCACTCCCGCCGACTGCAGACTGAAATACTCCCGCTGCTTGTCGAGATTGCCTTCGTCGTCTAAGAACATATCGCGGCTAGCCGCAGCGGGTGCGGTCTCTCGATAGTCGATCAGGGTTTCTCTATCGTCATCGGCAAGGTGGATCAGCATAAATCCACCCCCGGCGAGATTGCCGGCGCGGGGGTAGGTGACTGCCAGCGCGAAACCAGTCGCGACCGCGGCGTCGATCGCATTGCCGCCCTGACGCAATATTTGCGCCCCCACCTCTGCGGCCAGCTGCTCGGGGCCTACCACCATGCCATTGCGTGCGATAACGGGCAGAAAGCGCTCTTTGTAGTCGATGATGGGTATGAGTGTGCTTGTGTCGGCATTGCTTGCCATCGGCACTGAGTCAGCGTCGGAGACGAATGCGTTGTTTGGTTCTTGGGTGGCACAGGATGCAATGGCGAGGCTGAACAGGCTCAGGATCAGTCGTGATTGAGGCAGACGATTCACAGGTAGGGCTCCTAGTTTTTACGATGCACAGACTTTAACTGTTTTGCATTGCCACGCATACTCATGGCCTCAAGGGTTCTGTGTCGACCCAAAAGGTGTTGCTCAGTAGGAGAGTCAAGCGGTGGATGTATTGCAAACCGAAATCGAACAACGCTGGTGCACCATGTTTACGGCATTAGCGGCCGGGGACGATGTGCCTCCGTCTCAGCGCTTGCGCGCCGAGGGAATGATGGAAGCCGCTGTAATGCTGGGCATTGCCACGCCTGATGTGCTGATTGAGGCTATGGACAGGTGTTATCGCGCTGTTTTTGGCTGCGGACTCGATGAGGCGTGTGGAGAGGACTGGCAGGCGTTTTTCCCCTTCCCACAGATTCCTGCAATGTCGAAGCGGGCCCCCGTGTATCCCAGCACCCGCGACTAGCGCCATGCCAGCAGAACCCACCAGACGCCATTGCGCGCAGCTTTGCGCATAGCGGAAGCGCTTTTCTCTGCGCGAGCTTTGCCTCTGGTGCGCGCTACCGCTACTATGAGTGGTCTGGGATAGAGCAGGATTTGAGTGTGAAATACGACACCTTTCGACGCGAATATACTGCCGGCGGGTTGACGCGAGAGGGGCTTGACGCCTGTCCCATTCGGCAGGTTGAAATCTGGCTGGAGCAGGCAGTGCGCGCTGACCTGATAGACCCCACGGGCATGGTGCTGGCGACGGTGGATGAGGGGGGTGAACCTCGGCAACGCATCGTATTGTTGAAGGGGTTGTCCGACGCAGGTTTTGTGTTCTACACCAATCACGACAGCGACAAGGCTCATGCCATCGAGTGCGAGCCAAGGGTGTCGCTGTTGTTCCCCTGGAATGTGCTGGAGCGGCAGATCATTGTGGGCGGCACGGCGGAGAAAATGAGTGACGCTGAGTCTGCCGATTATTTTATGACACGCCCCCGCGAGAGCCAGATAGCGGCGTGGGCTTCACGTCAGAGCAGGCCCATTGCCGACCGTGCGATGCTGGAGCAGCAAGCGGAAGATATTCGTCTTCAATTCGGTGATGGAGACATTCCGACGCCGGCGTTCTGGGGTGGCTATCGGGTTGTGCCTCAGCGCATAGAATTCTGGCAGGGCGGAGCGCACCGCTTGCACGACCGTTTTGTGTATCGCAAATGCGCCCAGGGCACTTGGAACATCGAGCAATTACAGCCCTAGGTCGTTAGTGGCAACTAGCGGGCCTGGCGCTGTGCGAAATAGCGCGGCTCTTCGTCTATTCCCAGTAAGAAGCGGCGCATCATGTCGAGGCCTGCGGCGGCCAGCATCGTCTGGAATAATGTGCGGTCTACTGGCCATACCAGACAGCGGGTGCGAATGTTTTGCCGGTCGCCCCATGCCAGCCATACCGTACCTACCGGTTTATCGTCTGTGCCGCCACCGGGTCCCGCGATCCCAGACACGGCGATGGCGTAATCGGCGCCAGAGCGCTGCAGGGCACCCAAGGCCATCTCCCGCACGACTTCCTCACTGACAGCACCCTTGTCGGCCAGTGTTTGGGCGTTCACGCCTAGTACCGATTGCTTGATCGCGTTGGAATAGGTCACGAAGCCAGCATGAAAGCCCTGCGACGACCCCGGTATGCGGGTGAGCATGGAGGCGATAAGTCCACCGGTGCAAGACTCAGCGGTGGTGAGGCTGGCGCCGCGCTCTTGGAGGAGTTCTAACACTCTGTGCGCCAGCAAGGTATCGCCTACGCCGATGATATGGTCGCCGAACAATGCCTCCAGTGTTTCTCGACAGCGCCGCTGTGCATCGCTGTCTGCTGCGCTGGCGATGCTGAGTTTGATTTCCATTTGCGGTGCGCCGGCGCGAAAGCCCAGCTCGACTTCGGATGGCCAGTCGAACGCAGCGTCGCTGATGATTTGCTGCGCGGTAGACTCTCCGAGACCAAACGTTTGCAGGCGCAGGATATCGCGCCCGGGGGCTTGCTGCACCTGCGTGGCAAGATCTGCCACCATGGGGCCCAACATGGCTGCCAGTTCGCTGGGTACGCCGGGCGTGCAAATAATGCGGCAGTTGCCCAATGTCATCTCGAAGCCCACAGCGCTGCCGATCGGGTTATCAACAATCGTGGCACCTTGCGGCAGCATAGACTGCTTCAGGTTAGCGGCATTCAGCTGCAGATTACGTTTAGCACACCACTGCTCTAGGTGAGCGACTGCCTGAGGGTGTTCTTGCAACGGCACGCCCGCCACCGCTGCCAAAATTTCAGCAGTAAGGTCGTCAATCGTAGGGCCCAATCCGCCGTTGACGATAATGAGGTCGGCCTTGGTCGCCATATCGGCGAGCTCTGTGCGGAGTAGGGTGACATCGTCTCCCACTGTGACCTTGCGATAGATGCCCAGCCCCGCTTCGCCAAAGCGCTGCGCGATGAGTGCAGAATTGGAGTCGACCGTATCGCCACTCATGATTTCGTTGCCGGTGAGCAGGAGCTGTATATTCAACAGGGCGTCTTTCATAGGGATCTTATCCACGAGGTAGTGTGCAAGCATAGCGCCAATGCTTTCGCGAAGCCAAAGTGCTATCGTTTCTGTAGGAGGAGTGTGACATTGTCTGATATGAATTTCTGTCCCGAATGCGGCGGCCCTTTGCTACGACATGTAGTAGGGACAGAGCTGCGTAATCATTGGTATTGCTCTCGATGCCTGACGCCTCAATACGTTTCCCCGCGCATTATTGTGACCACTTTCGTCGGCTGTGGCCATCGCCTGTTGTGGGCACAGCGGGGCCTGGAGCCACAGCGTGGCAAATGGGGCATACCGGGCGGTTTTCTCGAGTTAGGCGAGACACTGGCTGAAGGTGCCGCAAGAGAGCTCTATGAGGAGACGGGTATTGCTGTACTACCTGATCAATTGCAGTTGTATATGACGGGGAGTATCACCTTTATCAATCAGGTCTACATGGGCTTTCGGGCAACCGTTGATGTGGATGTTTGTGCGCCAGGTGTTGAATCGATGGACTGTGGATTTTTCACGCGCGATGAGTGTCCGTGGGATGAGGTCGCTTATCCGCAGGTCAATGACTCCATCAGACAGGCCTATGATGATCTCGATAGTGGTCGCTTTGATGTGTGGCAGGCTGAGATGACCGAAAACGACTATGTGTTGCGCTCCGTGTCCCATTCTGAGGTTGATCAATCAGACAACAGACGTTAAAGGCGGCCAAATGTTAGACCACCAGCGCCACTATCGTGTTGTTCAATATGGTAAAGTGCAGCCCTCTTTTTAAAACAGCGGAAAACCCTCATGGCATTACTTCTAGAAGTGACATTAGACAGCGATGAACAAAAAGCCAGCTACGGTTTTGGCTTACAATTTGGCGAACAACTGCGCCGTAGTGGCTTTGATGGCCTAGAGCTGGAGGCCGTTTTGGCAGGGGTGCAGCACTGGTATCATCATCAGGAAGCTGTGCTGTCCGATGCCGAGATTAATCCCAGCTACCAGATAATCCATGAGCGTCAGGAAGCCAAGGCTGCCGAAGTATCCAAGAAGCGCGAGGCGTTGGCTGAAAAATTCCTGGTGGCCAATGCCGCGCGGGCGGAAGTGTCCACCACCGCAAGTGGGCTGCAGTATGAGGTGCTTGAGTCTGGCGGCGCAGCCGATCAAAGTCCCACTGCGCAATCTATGGTTGTCGTGCACTATCATGGAACACTCGTGGACGGGACTGTCTTTGATAGTTCAGTCGACCGAGGCGAGCCCGCAGAGTTTGGTGTGCACCAAGTCATTCCTGCCTGGACCGAGGCACTGCAGATGATGTCGGTAGGCGACAAGTGGCGTATCGCGTGTCCACCCAAGTTGGCTTATGGTGAGCAAGGTGCGGGCGACGCTATTGCGCCCAATACACCACTGGTCTTTGAAGTTCACCTGATCGCCATTAAAGACTGACCTTCGATGATCGCGAATATTAATCTGCCGCGTATTCTTCGAGTCGGCGCTGGCGTGAGTGGGCAACTGGTCACCAGTTTAAATGAGTTAGGCCTTGCGCGGCCTTTGCTGGTGACCGATCCTTTTATGCTGGAGTGCGGTTACTGTGAGCGACTTGAGGCTCCGCTGCGGGCAGCGGGTATGCAGTATGGTTTATTCAGTGAATGCGTGCCTGACCCCACGACAGATAGCGTTTACGCTGCACTGGCCCAGTTGCGCGAGGGGGATTACGACTGTGTGGTTGCCCTTGGGGGTGGTAGTTCGCTGGACACCGCCAAGGCCGTTGCGGTATTGGCCGAGCATGGTGGCATCATGCGTGATTACAAAGTGCCTCGTCAGGTCGATTCAGGTCTGCCTATTATAGCGATCCCTACCACGGCAGGGACCGGCTCTGAGGCCACCCGAGTAGCGGTGATTACAGACACCGAAACGCAGGAAAAAATGCTGTGTATGGGTCTTGGCCTGATGCCGCTGGCCGCGCTGGTTGATTTTGAGCTGACGCTGACCATGCCCTACCGCCTCACAGCGGACACCGGTATCGACAGCCTGTGTCATGCACTGGAGGCTTATGTCAGTCGCAAGGCTAATGCCTTTACTGACAGTATCGCCCTTACCGCCATGAGTACGATTTACCGGAATATTCGCACAGCGTGTGCTGAGCCGGACAATCGTTTGGCCAAGGAGGCGATGATGCTGGCCGCGACCCAGGGCGGTATCGCGTTTGCCAATGCCTCGGTCACACTGATTCATGGGATGAGTCGTCCCATTGGCGCTTTGTTTCATGTGCCACATGGACTAAGCAACGCTATGTTATTGGCGGAGGTTACCGCCTGGTCCGTCGATTGCGCGCCCGAGCGGTATGCACATTGTGCGCGTTATATGGGCATAGCGAGTGCTTTACAGAGTGATGAGATCGCATGCGCTAGTCTGGTCGATGCGTTGCGTGTTTTGGCGACAGACTTGCAGGTCCCGGGACCGAAAGCCTTTGGTATCAGTCGTGATGACTGGTTCAATTCCCTCGAGTTAATGGCTACTCAGGCCCTAGACTCCGGTTCGCCTGCCAACAATCCGCGGGTGCCGCAGGCGCAGGACATCGTGCAACTCTACCAGCGTATTTGGTAGACGCGGGTCAAGGGAATAACCATAGCGGGGGGGTGAAAAACGCACCTGTGGAAGGCTGTCACGGTTACATTGCCTGCTTATATTGTTTAAAGTTGGTCCTCGTTTTACCACTCACAATGGGTTGTTAGCGTATGAAACGTGTCATATTTAATCAGAAAGGTGGGGTTGGTAAGACTAGCATCGCCTGTAATCTGGCGGCTATCAGCG
>ERZ888423.1205-NODE-1205-length-23318-cov-32.506512_pt1 | contig 23318 bp, 18 predicted proteins | sample MGYA00520523_ERZ888423 | MGnify/ENA primary metagenome ERZ888423 (study PRJEB32303, sample SAMEA104408611) | aquatic metagenome | biome: Brackish water; feature: Pelagic; material: water | place: Baltic Sea | collected 2014-06-08T10:24:00 | depth 30,27 m ...
CCACCGCATCCGTGGCAGAACCCCAGGGAGAGGCCAACAGCAGCAACACCACCACTGCCAAATCCACCACTGCCATACCCACCACTGCTATACCCACCACCCCCAAACCCAACGCCATTGGCCCCAATGAAGTGTCGCTGCGCAGCAATGAGGACAACTGGGTGGAGGTGCGCAACGGCGCCGGTACCTACCTGTTCGTGGGCCTGCTGAAAGGGGAAAAGCGGTTTGCGCTCACCAAGGGGCTTCAGGTGTTCGCCGGCCGTCCCGACCTGCTCACGCTTCGGCGCGCCGATGCCCCACCCCGGCTGCTGGGGCGTGTCAGCGACGTCGCCTGGGTCACCATCGAGCCGGGAGCGGCGGCCCGTGGCTCCGGGCCTGCAGCCGCAGCCACCCCCCAGACCCCGAACTAACGCCGCCGCGAGGCCGCCCAAAGGCGGGTGGGCAAGCCCCACATGTAGATGAACCCCTCGGCCGCCCGGTGATCGAAGCGATCGTCGGCGCCATAGGTGGCCATATCGGGCATGTAAAGGCTCTCGCTGGAGGAGCGGCCGATCACGGTGGCATTGCCCTTGTGAAGGCGGATCCGCACGCTGCCGCTCACGGTGAGCTGGGTGCGGTCGAGGAAGCCGTCGAGCGCCTCCTTGAGCGGGCCGAACCAGAGGCCCTGGTACACCAGATCGGCCCAGCTGGTTTCGATCTGGCGCTTGTAGCGCAGCACATCGGCGGCCAGGGTGAGGCTTTCAAGCTCCTGGTGGGCCTTGATCAGCAGCAGCAGGCCGGGGGTTTCATAGATCTCCCTTGACTTGATCCCCACCACCCGGTTCTCGATCATGTCGAGGCGCCCGAAGCCATGGCCGCCGGCGAGGGCATTGGCGCGGCGCACCAGCGCCACCGGATCGAGCCGTTCGCCGTTGATCGCCACCGGATTGCCCTGCTCGAAGGCGATCTCCACCACCTCGGGCTGCTCGGGGGCTGCGCTCACGGAGCAGGTCATGGCGAAGACCTCCTCGGGCGGCTCCACCCAGGGATCTTCCAGCGGGCCGGCCTCGATGCTGCGGCCCAGCAGGTTGAGGTCGATCGAATAGGGCGACGCCTTGCTCACCGGCACCGGGATGCCGCAACGCTCGCCATACGCGATCGTTTCCTCCCGGCTCATACCCCACTCCCGCGCCGGGGCCAGCACCTTGAGCTCAGGCGCCAGGGCGCCGATCGCCACATCGAAGCGCACCTGGTCGTTGCCCTTGCCGGTACAGCCATGGGCCACCGCATCGGCACCAACTTCGCGGGCCACCTCCACCAGGCGGCGGGCGATCAGCGGACGGGCCAGGGCTGTGGAGAGGGGATAACGGCCTTCGTAGAGGGCGTTGGCGCGGATGGCCGGAAAGGCGAAGTCGGTGATGAACGGCTCGATCAGATCGCCCACGATCGACTGGCTGGCGCCGGAATCGAGCGCTTTGCGGCGGATCGGTTCGAGCTCATCGCCCTGGCCGAGATCGGCCGCGAAGGTGATCACCTCCTCCACGCCGAATTCGTTCAGTAGATAGGGAATGCAGACGCTTGTGTCCACGCCGCCGGAATAGGCAAGCACCACCCGTTTCGCCCGGGATGTCCGCTCCTCCACCTGTGTCATTCGCTCCGTGCCTCGCTTGGATCCGCTTGCTGGATTCTCCCCCAGCGGCGGGCGATCCAGAACCCCATCAGCAGCGGGGGCACCAGCAGCAGCGCCCAGATGGCCGCCGGGGTGGGCGTGAGCGGCGCGGGCCAGCGGTGGCCGGCCGCCACCATCAGGCCGCTGAGCAGCAGCGCCACGGCCCAGACACGCAGGATCTCAACCGCCTTGATGGCCGTCAAACGTTTAGGGCGGAGGGCTGATCTATGGTGGTGGATCGGCGAACGGGGCGCAGCGCTGGCTTTCCCAGCCTGAACAACCCCGCTGATCTGCATTCATGAGCACTCTCGATAGCGTCAATCCCTCCCTCACCCGCTACCGGCGGGAAGATCCGGCCCCGGTGCTCCCCCTGCGGGACGAACCGGATCTGCTGAGCTGGCTGGAAACCAGCGGCCGGCTGGTGGTGGATGAGGAAACCGCTGCTCCCGATGTGAGCACGGTGGAAGAAGAGGAGCTCTCTGCGCTGATGGGCGAGAAAGAGGATTACACCCCCGCCGACGAAGCGAGCGACGAGAGCTGGGAAGACTGACCTTCCCGTCTGTCCGGTTACGAGGAACGGGCCTGAACGGCCGCCATCGCCCCTGATCCTTGGCCTCCACCTCCCCGCTTTCCGCTCCTGGCCGCCTGCGTTCTCCCGCCAGCGCCCTCACCCTGCTGCTCGTGGTGGCGGTGGTGGGCCGCGATCTCTCGTCCCAGGTCTTTCAGCTCACACTGCCGCTGCTGCTCTCGGCGCTGGTGAGCTGGGCGCTGTGCCTGTGGGGCGTGCCAAGGCTGCGGGCGTTGAAGGTGGGCCAGGTGATTCGGGAAGACGGCCCCCAGGGCCACCTCAGCAAGGCTGGCACCCCCACGATGGGCGGTCTGCTGGTGGTACCGGTGGGGGTGATCGTGGGCGGCTTGATCGCTCCCGCCGATGAGCGCCTGCTTGCGGTGGCCGCCATCACTCTCGCCTTCCTGGCGATCGGCGGCTTCGACGATTGGCGCAGCCTCACCCGCCGCACCAACACCGGGCTGACCCCGAAGGGAAAGCTGCTGCTGCAAGGGCTGGCGGCGGTGCTGTTCCTGGCCTGGGGCAGCTGGCGCGGCTGGTTCAGCGGCGATGTGGGCCTGCCGTTCGGCTGGGTGCTGCCGCTGGGCCTGTTGCTGCTGCCCCTGGGCCTGTTTGTGTTCCTGGCCGAAAGCAATGCCACCAACCTCACCGACGGCCTCGATGGGCTGGCGGCGGGCTGCGGTGCTGTGGTGTTCACCGGCTTCGCTCTGCAGCTGATGCTGCGCGGCCACAACGGCGACCCCGCCATGGCCGGCTTCTGCGCGGCGATGGCGGGCGCCTGGCTGGGCTTCCTGGGCCACAACCGCCACCCCGCCCGTGTCTTCATGGGCGACACCGGCTCGCTGGCGATGGGGGCGGCGCTCACGGCGGTGGCCCTGCTCACCGACAGCCTCTGGCCCCTGCTGCTGATGGGCGGGGTGTTCGTGGCCGAGTCGTTGTCGGTGATCCTGCAGGTGTGGGTGTTCAAAGCCACCAAGGGCCCCGATGGACAGGGCAAGCGATTGTTCCGCATGGCGCCGCTGCACCACCATTTCGAACTGGCGGGCAACCCAGAACAGCGGGTCGTGGTGGGGTTCTGGCTTGTGAGCGTGGCTCTGGTGCTGATCGGCCTGCTGCTGCTGCTGCCCTGAGCGCTGCGCCGCGCGCCAGAGATCACCAGAATCGAGAGAGTGGGCCCCACCCCCCGCGTTCATTTCCCGCATTGCGAGCGTTGCCTTGGCTTACTTCACCTGGAAGGAAACGGGCCTGACGGCCGATTGCGCCAGCCTCGAGGCGATGGCGGCCCGCTTCGAGGAAGCCGCCGGGCTGATGCGGCGCATGGCAGAGGAAGGCTTCCGGCTGGAGCGCCACAGCGACGGCCAGCACATCACCCACGCCGATGAGCAGGTGTTCGAGGCCTACGGTTTCGTGAGCGAGGAGCCGCCGGTGCGCCAGCTCGACCTGATCGCCGATTCCTGATCGAGGCGTTCAGGAGCGGCGCAGGAAACCCACCAACCACACGATCACGAACGCCAAGGAAGAGAGGCCGAGGTAGATCAGCACGCTGTTCTGCAGTCCGTCGATCGTCCATCCGAACGGCAGGCCGGCAACGCCATCCCCGGTGGAAGCGAAGGCCAGAACGACAGGCGAGACGATCAAGGCAGGCAGGGCGCCAACACAGTGCTCTTCTAGCAGGGCCCAGCAAGGGAGCAGGATTGATGCCATCTGCCCCCTCGTGATGACGGCGCCCACGTTCCCTCGCACCTTGATGCTGCTGGGCAGCGGTGAGCTGGGTAAGGAGGTGGCCATCGCCGCCCAGCGCCTCGGTTGCCGCGTGATCGCCGTCGACCGCTACGCGGGTGCGCCCGCCATGCAAGTGGCCGATGCGGCGGAGGTGATCCCCATGACCGATCCCGCGGCACTGCTGGCCGTGGTGCGGCGCCACCGGCCGGATCTGGTGATTCCGGAGATTGAAGCCCTGGCGGTGGATGCCCTCGCCGAGCTGGAGGCGGAAGGCGTCACCGTGATTCCCACCGCGCGGGCCACAGCGGTGACCATGAACCGTGACCGCATCCGGGATCTGGCCGCCGGCACCCTCGGCCTGCGCACCGCCCACTTCGCCTACGCCGGCAGCGCCGAGGAACTGGCCGCCGCCGCCGCGCCGCTCGGTTGGCCCGTGGTGGTGAAACCGGTGATGAGTTCCTCGGGCAAGGGGCAGAGCGTGGTGCACGGCCCCGATGGCATCGCGGCGGCCTGGGAGGCCGCACTGGCGGGCGCGCGTGGCGCCGGCGCGCGGGTGATCGTGGAGGAGTTCCTGCGGTTCGAGCAGGAGATCACCCTGCTCACAGTGCGGCAGTGGAACGGCCCCACCCTGTTCTGCCCACCGATCGGCCATGTGCAGGAACGGGGCGACTACCAGTGCAGCTGGCAGCCCGCCAACCTCGCCCCGGCCCAGCTGGAGGCTGCCCAGGCCATGGCCTTGAAGGTCACCGATCACCTGGGTGGTGCCGGCCTGTTCGGCGTGGAGTTCTTCCTCACCGGTGCCGCCGGTGCCACCGAGCCCGGCGAAGTGGTGTTCTCGGAACTCTCGCCCCGGCCACATGACACCGGCCTGGTGACGCTGGCCGGCCAGAACCTCAGCGAGTTTGAGCTGCACCTGCGTGCCGTGCTGGGGCTGCCGATTCCCACCATCGAGTCCACCGGCCCCGCCGCCAGCCGGGTGATCCTGGCCGGCGAGCACCTCAGCAGCGTGGCCTACACGGGCGTGGCGGCGGCCCTGGCCGAACCCGACACCACGGTGCTGCTGTTCGGCAAGCCAGAGGCCCGGCCTCACCGGCGCATGGGGGTGGCGTTGGCCCGCGGCACCGATCTGGGCGAGGCACGGGAGCGGGCCGACCGGGCCGCCGCCCGGGTGGGCGTGGTGGCGGGGCCCTGACCTGGCCAGGCACGGGAATGGGTTTTATGGTGCGGGCATCGCAACCCTTTATGACCAAGGCCCCGTCCCCTCGCCGCTCTTTGTCCGTCACAGCCCGGGTGCAAGGCCGTGGGGCGGCGACGGATTCAAGCGTGGCGTCCCGGGATCGCTCGGTGCCTGAAGTGTCATCAGGGGAAGGCTCCAGCAGGAAAACGGCTGGTGGCAAGGGGCCACGCCGCCGCTCCCTGCATCCCCCTTCTGTGCTGCTCGGCCTGGCCTGCGGAGTGGGCCTGAGCCTGCTGGTCACCGGACCCCTGCCCCAGCTGCTGGGCTCCTTGATGGCCGGGCTGATGAAGGCGGCGCCATCGGTCAGCGGCCTGGTGGCACCTCTCGGCCTCAACCAGCACCGCATTTTGGTGTTGGGCACCGATCACGTGGCCGCCAACACCGATGTGATGTTCACCGTGGAGGTGGTGGACGGCAGCACCCGGCTGACCCAGGTCCCGCGCGACACCTTCATCGAGACTGACCGATATGGCGTGCTCAAGGCCAATGCCCTCTATGCGGTGGGCGGGGTGGAGGAAGCGAAGTCGCAGGTATCGCGCTTGCTTGGTATCCCTGTCGATCGCTATGTGCTGATCAACCTCGATGCCGTGCAGAAGCTGGCCGATGCTCTGGGCGGCGTGGAAGTGGATGTGCCCAAGCGGATGTATTACACCGACAGCCGCCAGGACCTCTACATCGATCTTTACCCAGGCGTGCAGGTGCTGAAGGGGGAAGCCCTGGAGGGCTTCCTGCGCTATCGCAACGATGAAATGGGCGATCTCGGCCGAATGGAACGTCAGCAACTGGTGCTGCGCGAGGTGTTCCGCAAGTTGGCTCAGCCCGGCACGGTGGCCCAGTATCCGGCGTTGATCCAGCTGGCCAGTGAGAACGTGAGAACCGATCTCACCGCTGTGGAGTTGGGCGCCCTGCTTTCCAGCATGGGCTCCAGCAAGCTCAGCACCAGCCGGCTGGCGGGGCGTCTGTTCTGGCAGGACGACCTGAGCTACTGGATGCCGGACGTGAATACCAACTATCCCGATCCCGCCAGAGAGCCGGAGTTGCCCGCCTTCTGAGGGCTGCAGCGAACGGGTCGCCGGCGGTGCCTCAACGCAGCGCCCCACTCACGTCCACCAGGGGGATCGCGCTGTCGCCCCAACCCTCTGGTGGCAGCAGCCCCGGTGCACCGGAGCGCGGCGCGACCTCAGGTCCGGCCGCATAGGCGGCATTCGTCCAGGCCAGGATCAGCCCGCGCAGCGCCCCACCACCGGCGTCGTAGGTGGAGCCGAGGTTGAAGTGATCACCGCCTTTGGCCAGCACCAGGCTGTGGCCACCGCCTGCATTACGCGCCTCCAGGCTCATTGGCGTGATCGCCTCGGGGCCGGGGGGCACCACCCAGTCGCGGCTGCCGCTCACCAGCAGCACACGGCTGGAGACGCCCTGGGCCGCACCGGCGGCAAACAGCAAAGACATCGGCGGACTGACCGCCACCACCGCCTTAATGCGGGGATCCGCCAGCGCTGCGGTGTTTGCGGAGGTGAGGAAGCTGCACTGCAGGACCCAGCTGAGGTTTCGAGCAGGGTCGAAGGGATCGTTGCAGAACTCGCTCAGGAGGGTGTCGCTGGGCTTGGCGCCAGCCAGCTGCAGCACGGTGGTCCCACCCCACGACTGGCCCATGGCCACCACCGAATCGCTGCGGATGCCGGGCGGCAGGCCCAGACCGCCGGCAGCGGCAGCATCGATCACGGCACTCACATCAAGGGGCCGCAGGCGTAGTTCCTCTGGGCCTGGAGGCGGTGCCTTGCCGGACAGCATCGCGCTCTGCTGCTGCCGGTCGCTGCCGGGATGGCGGGGCAGGAGCACGGTGTAGCCATGGCTGGCCAGATGGCGGCCCCAACCCTCAAAGCTCTCCGGGCCGTCCCAGAGCCCGTGGGAGATCACCACCAGGCGGTTATTGGCGCCCGTGGTGGGCCGGATCACCACCACCGACAACGGCTCGGGGCGGTAGGAAATAGGGGTGGTCAGCTCAGCGCGCTGCATGGCCAGTGGGCCTTGTCCGCGCAGGGCAGGATCCTCCCCAGCAGCTGGCCGCGACGCCAGCAGCGCGTCCGCAGGCCGCTGCTGGCGTGCCAGCCGCTGCACGGCGAACACCGCCCGGCCCAGGTCGATCGTGGCCGTACGGCCGGGCAGGGCCCGCAGCACGGTGAGCATGGTGAGCGGACCCTGGGCCGCTGCCTGGTCCAGGACCCGGGAAAGATCCTCTCCGGTGAACGGCTCCGGCAGTCCGTCGATGCCGCCGAGCGCCGACACCAGCAACAGGGCCTGGTTGAGCAGGGGCGAGCTCGCGGAGGTATCGACCACGGCCGTCACCTGCAGCGGCAGCGGAGCATTGAACAGCTCCACGAACTTCCGGCCCACCGCTCCATCGGTGGCCCGATCCAGCTCAGCCAGGTCGCTGTTGCCGGCCAACAGGTTGGCGGGGTTGCTGAGCTCGTTGAGCTCCACCGTGAAATCGGTTTCCAGCAGGGGCAGCCGCATCTGCACCCGCTCCAGCGCCTGGGTGCGGGAGGGGGCCAGGGTGAGGCCTCCCACCAACCCGGCCACGGTTAGAAGGGCGATTCCCGCCGGCTTGAATCGACGCTGAGCCACGACGTTGGAGCGGTGATGCCTCCATGATCCCCTCCCACCGGCCACCCCTCGGTTGGTGGTGATGGCTTCAGGCCGAAATGGCTTCCGGTGGATGCTGAGCCAGCACCTGCTGGAGGTAGCGGCCCGTGTGGCTGGTGGGATGCTCCGCCACCTGCTCAGGCGTGCCGGCCACCACGATCTCCCCTCCTTTGTTGCCGCCCTCGGGGCCCAGATCAACCAGCCAGTCCGCACAGCGGATCACATCAAGGTTGTGTTCGATCACCACGATCGAATTGCCCTTGTCCACAAGGCGCTGCATCACATCCATCAGCTTGTGCACGTCGTAGAAGCTCAGACCGGTGGTGGGTTCATCGATCAGATAGAGGGTTTTGCCGGTGGCCCGCTTTGAGAGTTCGGTGGCCAACTTCACCCGCTGGGCTTCACCGCCGGAGAGGGTGGGAGCCGGCTGGCCCAGCTTGATGTAACCCAGTCCCACATCCACCAAGGTGCGCAGCCGATCCGCCGCCTGGGGAATGGCACTGAAGACATCGGCGGCCTGCTCCACCGTCATCTGCAGCACATCGGCAATCGTGTGGCCCTTGTACGTCACCTGAAGCGTTTCGCGGTTGTAGCGCGCCCCCTTGCAGACATCACACTGCACATACACATCAGGCAGGAAATTCATCTCGATCACATTCACGCCCTGCCCACTGCAGGCCTCACAGCGCCCGCCTTTGACGTTGAAGCTGAACTGGCCCACCTGATAGCCGCGCGCTTTGGCCTCCACCGTGGCGGCGAACACCTGGCGGATCGGGTCAAAGGCGCCGGTGTAGGTGGCGGGGTTGGAGCGGGGTGTGCGGCCGATCGGGCTCTGATCGATCACAATCACCTTGTCGACCGACTGGATGCCCCGCAGTTCATCGAGGCCGGCCGGGAACGGCACCTTCATGCCCAGCTTGTGCTCGAGCGCCGGGTGGAGCAACTCGTTGATCAAGGTGCTCTTGCCGCTGCCACTCACCCCGGTGATCGCCACCAGGCGGCCGAGGGGAATGTCGACGTCGAGCCCCTGGAGGTTGTTGCGGGAGCAATTCAGCAGCGAGAGCTTGCGGCTGCTGCTGGTGCGCCGTTCAGGCGGGGTCGGAATCGAGAGCCGCCCACTCAGGTAGGCCCCCGTGAGCGATTCTTCTGCTTCGAGCAGGTTCTCGAGTGTTCCCTCGGCCACGATGCGGCCGCCGTGCACGCCAGCGCCCGGGCCGATGTCCACCAAGTGGTCGGCAGCTCGGATCGTGTCCTCGTCATGTTCGACCACGATCAAGGTGTTGCCCAGGTCGCGGAGCCGGAACAGTGTGTTGAGCAGGCGGTCGTTGTCGCGCTGGTGCAGCCCGATGCTGGGTTCATCCAGCACGTAAAGCACCCCGGTGAGCCCAGCCCCGATCTGGGTGGCGAGACGAATGCGCTGGGCCTCCCCGCCGGAGAGGGTCATGGCTGGGCGGTCGAGGCTGAGGTAATCGAGGCCCACATCCAGCAGGAAACGCAGGCGCATGCGGATCTCACGCAGCACCAGATCGCCGATCTGGATCTGGCGGGGATTGAGCAGGGGTTCCGCCCCTTCCGCCTCCCCGACCCCCATCAACGACTCGATCCGTTGCAGGGTGTCGGCGACGCTCACATTGGTGAGATCGGTGATCGCATAGGGCCCCACCTTCACCGCCAGCGCCTCAGGACGCAGCCGCAAGCCTTGGCAGGTGCCGCAGGGCACCAGATCCAGGAATTTCTCCAGCTTCTGGCGGATCGCCTCGCCACTGGCGTCGCGCAGCTGCCGCTCCAGGATCGGCAGGATGCCTTCGAACGGGCGCAGGTAGCCCTGGCTTTTGCTGTAGCGGCTGTCAGTCTTGATGGCGATCGGCTCGGGGCTGCCGTGCAGCAGCAGTTGCTGCTGGTCTTTGGTGAGCTGGTTCCAGGGCTGCTTGATCTCGAAGCCAAAGGCTTCTCCCACGCTGAACAGCAGCGAGAAGTAGTAGCTGTTGTCTTTTTCGCTCCAGGGGGCCACCGCCGCATACACCGGCAGGGCGGGATCGGGCACCACCCGGTCCTCGGTGAACTTGCGCAGATGGCCGAGGCCATGGCAATCGGGGCAAGCGCCGTAGGGGCTGTTGAACGAGAACAGCCGGGGGGAGAGCTCCTCGATCACAGCGCCATGCACAGGGCAGGCGAAGTTCTCGGAATAGAGCCGCTCCCGCTCCACCCCCTCCGGGAGTTCTTGGCCGGTCTTGGGCACCGCCTCCACCAGCGCCAGCCCGTCGCCGCGCTTCAGGCAGGTACGCAGGGAGTCGGTGAGCCGTTCAGTGATGCCCTCACGCGCCACCAGCCGGTCGACGACCACTTCGATGTTGTGGGCGTGGTTCTTGTCGAGCTCGATGTTGTCGGAGAGTTCGCGCACCTCGCCGTTGATGCGCACGCGGGCGAAGCCTTCCGCCACCAGACCACTGAGCAGCTTGGTGTGGGTGCCCTTCTTGCCACGTACCACCGGCGCCAGCAACTGGTAGCGGGTGCCCTCCGGCAACGAGGAGATGCGATCGACCATCTCATCGATGCTCTCGGGCCGGATCGAGCGGTCGCACTGGGGACAGTGGGGTTCACCGGCGCGGCCGAAGAGCAGGCGCAGGTAGTCCTGAATCTCCGTCACCGTGCCGACGGTGGAGCGCGGGTTGTGGCTGGTGGACTTCTGGTCGATCGAGATCGCCGGGGAAAGCCCCTCGATCGCGTCCACATCCGGCTTGTCCACCTGGCCGAGGAACTGGCGGGCGTAGGCGGAAAGGCTCTCGACGTAGCGGCGCTGCCCTTCAGCGAAAATCGTGTCGAAGGCCAGCGAGCTCTTGCCGCTGCCGCTCACACCGGTGAACACCACCAGCCGGTTGCGTGGAATCGTCAGATCCACGTTCTTGAGGTTGTGCTGGCGGGCGCCACGCACACGGATCACGTCCTCAAGGGCGCCACCGTTGAGCGAGCGCAGCTTCGACGCCTCTTCCTTGTCAAGGGTCGGGGCCGTGGTGCTGGGGGTGGTCGAAGTGCCCTTGGGCCCAGAAACGATGCTCGCGCGGGGCATCCGGCCTCGTCTAGAGCGTCTGAGTCTACGGGTGTCTCCTGATCGGCAGGGACCAGCCCGCGTTCTGCGGCGGAAACGGCACTCAGATCAGCCCCGCTCCAGCAACCCGGCGGCGTAGCGGTGGGCTTCGCTGAAGTCGCCCCCGGCCAGTTCGGCCAGCTCCTGCTGCCGCGCCTCGGTGTCCCGCAGCGGGTGAACCCGGGTCAGGGTGCGGCCCGCCTCCACTGCCTTGCTCACCTGGAAATGGTGATCGGCGGCGGCGGCCACCAGCGGCTGGTGGGTCACGCAGAACACCTGCCGCTGCGCGGCCAGCTGCCGCAGCAGCTCGGCGATCGCGCCACTCACCCGGCCGCTCACGCCGCTGTCGATTTCATCGAACAGCAGGGTGACGCCGGGATCCGCCGCTGCCAGACAGGTTTTCAGCGCCAACAGGAAGCGGCTCATCTCGCCACCGGAGGCCACCTCGCGCAGGGGCGCCAGCGGCTGGCCGGGGTTGGCAGAGAACAGAAACGCCACCGCATCGGCCCCCTCCTCAGCCGGCGGTGCCGGCACGACCGCCACCGAAAAGCGCACATCGGCCAGGCCCATGGGCCGCAGTGAGGCGGTCAACTGCTCTTCCAGCTGCCGCGCCGCCTGCTGCCGCTGGGCGCTGAGCAGGCTGCAGGCCTGATCCCGCTGAAGGCGGGTCTGCTGCTCCTCGGCCTCCAGCGCTTCGAGGGCGGCGGCAGCCCCAGCACTGAGCTGCTCGCGCAGTTGGTCGCGCTGCTCGATCAGCCCGGCCAGGTCGCGGCCGTGACGGCGCTCCAGCCCCTTGAGCAGGGCCAGCCGCTCCTGCACCGCTTCGAGGCTGACGGGATCGCTGTCGAGGTCACCGCCATAGCGCTCCAGGTCGCGGGCCAGCTCCTGCACATCCTGCAGCGCCCCGCCGCAGCGTTCCAGCAGGGGGCCGAGGCTGGCATCAAAGCCGGCCAGTTGCTGCAGCTCCTGCTCGCAGGCGGCCAGATGGTCGAGCGCCGCCGGGGCGTTGTCGGCACCTTCCACGAGCCGGCCCAGCAGCAGCATCACCCCCTCCTGCAACCGCACCGCATGGGCGAGGCGGTCCTGGTCTTGCTGCAGCCGCAGGCGTTCGTTCGGGTCTTCGAGGGCGGCGGCCTCCAGCGCCTCTAGCTGTTGGCGGCCCTCCTGCCGTTCCCGCTCCAGCCGGTCGCGGTCGGCCCGCGCCTGCTCCAGCCGGGTGGCCGCCTGGCGCCAGCTGCGCACCGCCTGCCGCACCGGCCCCAGGCAGGCCGCCAGCGCGTCGCCACCGCAACGGTCGAGCCACTGACGCTGTTGACCGGGGCGGGCCAGATCCTGGCTCTGGCCCTGCACGGTGAGATCCAGCAGCAGGGGCCGCAGCTCCAGCAATTGCTGGCGGTTCACCACCACACCGTTGATGCGGCTGCGGCTCTGGATGCGTTCACCGTTGCTGCGCCACTCGCGGCTGAGCACCAGCTCCGGCGGGGAGCCTTGGGCGGCGGCGGCGTCTCTGTCGGTGCCTGTGCCTGTGTCTGCGGCATCGCCGGCGGCGAGCTGCTGATCCAGCTGCTGCCGCTGCAGCCAGGCCAGCACCGGCGCCGTAGGGGTGAACAGGGCTTCGATCAGGCCCCGCTGCGTGCCCTGGCGCAGCAGGCGCGCGCCGGAGCCGCCACCCAGCAGGGCATCGAGGGCATCGAGCAACAACGACTTGCCGGCACCGGTTTCACCGGTGAGCACCGTGAAGCCGCTGGAGAACTCCAACTCCAGGCTCTCCACCAGAGCGATGTTCTCGAGGCGCAGTCCCGTGAGCACCCGGTGCCTCTGCCGACTGCCCGACCGTAGCGACGCTGATATTCGTTTAGAAGGGGGGTATCGATCTGCCCCGTGATGGTTCGCTCCGACCACGTGAGCACCCCTGCGGAGCTCAGCGACTTCATTGAAGCCGCCGGCCTGCTCAGCTATGACCCGGCGGCGATCACGCGCATCTACGCCGGTCACCCCAATCGGCTGTTGCTACGGCTCTGGCAGACCCTGATGCCGATCAGCCTGTTTCTGGTGGGCGTGGCTGTCGATCGCTTCACCGGCCTGCTCAACAACCCCGGCCGCGCCAGGGAACGGGCGCGCGAATGCGCCCAACTGCTGGTGGCGCTCGGCCCCGCCTTCATCAAGGCCGGCCAGGCCCTGTCCACCCGGCCGGACATCGTGCCGCCGGTGCTGCTGGAGGAGCTGGCCCAGCTGCAGGACCAACTGCCCGGTTTCGACGGTGCACTGGCGATGGCCTGCATTGAAGAAGACCTGGGTGCGCCCATTTCAGAGATTTACACCCAGCTCGATCGCGAGCCGATCTCCGCCGCTTCGCTGGGCCAGGTGCACAGGGGCACCCTCAAGGGCGGCCAGGCCGTGGCAGTGAAGGTGCAGCGCCCTGGCCTGCGCGAGCAGATCACGCTCGATCTTTATATCGTGCGCAACATCGCCGCCTGGATCAACCAGAACGTGGGACTGGTGCGCAGCGATCTGGTGGCCCTGATCGATGAACTGGGCAAGCGGGTGTTTGAGGAGATGGATTATCTCAACGAAGCCAGCAACGCTGAAACCTTTGCCAAGCTCCACCAGCACAATCCCAACATCGCCGTACCGGTGATTTATCACGAGGCCACCAGCCGCCGTGTGCTCACGATGGAATGGATCGATGGGGTGAAGCTCACCAATCTCGAGGCGGTGCGCTCGCTCGGCATCGACCCCGACCACATGGTGCAGATCGGGGTGAATTGCAGCCTCCAGCAACTGCTGGAGCACGGCTTCTTCCACGCCGACCCTCACCCCGGTAACTTGCTGGCTCTGCCGGATGGCCGCCTGGCCTACCTCGATTTCGGCATGATGAGCGAGGTGAGCCGCGAGTCGCGCACCGGCCTGATCCAGGCGGTGGTGCATCTGGTGAACCGAAACTTCTCTGCCCTCTCCACCGATTTCGTTCAGCTCGGTTTTCTGGGCGAAGAAGTGAACCTGGAGCCGATCGTGCCGGCCTTTGAATCGGTGTTCGGCCAAGCGCTGGAGATGGGGGTGAGCCGGATGGATTTCAAAGCGGTCACCGATGATCTTTCCGGGGTGATGTACCGCTTCCCCTTTCAGGTCCCCCCCTACTACGCCCTGATCATCCGCTCCTTGGTCACGCTCGAAGGCATTGCCTTGAGTGTGGATCCTGAGTTCAAGATTCTCGGTGCGGCCTATCCCTACTTCGCCCGCCGGCTGATGGAGGATCCCGATCCGGATCTGCGCCGCAGCCTGCGCGACATGCTCTTCGACGGCGATGAGTTCCGCTGGCAGCGGCTGGAAAACCTGATCAGCAGTGCGTCGTTGCAGGAACAACTGGATGTGGAGGGTCTGCTGGATCAGGTGCTCGATTTCCTCTTCTCACCAAAGGGCGGCATGCTGCGTCAGCAATTGGTCGATGCGATGGTCGACCGGCTCGATGCGCTCGGCTGGCGGGCTGTGCAGGCGATGGGGCGGCGGCTGCCGAAACGGCTCCAGCCGCCGGGACTGCGGGGTGTGGAGCCGATCAGCATGATCGACGCCCAGTTGCTGGATCTCGAGCCGGTGCAGCAGCTGCTCGTGGTGCTGCGCGATGTGCCGGGTTTCGAACCCAGGCTGCTGCTGCGCCGGCTGCCGCGGCTGCTGGCGGAACCTGACCTGCGCCGCATGGGACTGCAGCTGGCCCAGGGGTTGGCGGAGCGGGGGGTGGTGCGCCTGCTGCGCGATGTGCTGGTGGCGCCGGAAGCCCGCCGGGCCGCTGGAATGGCACCGGTCGGCAGCTTCTAGGATCGGCGTCCAGCCAGGGAGTTTCAGTTGCGCATCCGCCCCAACGTCCTGGGGGTCCTGCTGGGGCTCTCGTTGAGCACGGCCGCTCCGAGTCTCCAGGCGGCCGAGCAACTGGTTTTCGTCAGCGGTGCCTTTCGGCGCTCGATCCCTGTGGCCGATCTCGACCATCTGGCCGAAACAGGCCAGGCCCGTGGTCTGCTGGCCGACGTGCTCAAAATCGGCCGCCAGAACCCTGAAGATGTGGCCCGGCTGTTGAACCAGAAGGTCACCCTGCCGCTGGTGCTCACCAGCCGCTTGCTGTCCACCCGCATCGGCAATGCGATCCTCCAGCGCCTGGCGGGCATCTTTGCGCCGCTCAATGCACCATCCGCGGGCGTTCCCGCCCTCCGCTCGGCCCTGATCATCGGGATTCATAACGGCAACGGCACCCTCACCCCCACGGGCTTTCTGAGGGCCTATCCCACCAACGAGCTGGCGATCAACATCCCGGCCCTGCTCAGCCTGCTGGGCAAAACCAATTCCATCGCCGAACTGGTGCGGTTCTTCTCCGAATCCCCGCTCGATGGCCTGCGCGAAGGCAATGAACAGCCTGCCACCAGCGCTCCCGGCAGCTCTCCCGCCAACACCCCCAGCCAGCCACCAGACAGCACTCCTGGCGCCAAGGGTTCCTGACGCACTTGCTGCCTCTAGGCGGTGGAGCGCTCTCGGCGCTCCTTAACCGGCGCGTAGATTCGCCAGAGCCTGCTCCGTCGCCCCCTGTGCCGCTGCTCTCTGCCCTCAGGCGCCTGAGCGCGAAGCCCACGCTGCAGGACTGGCCGGGGCTGATCGAGGCCTACCGCCCCTGGTTGCCAGTCAGCGATCGCACGCCGGTGATCACCCTGCGGGAAGGCGCCACCCCCTTGATCCCCGCACCGGCGATCGCGGCACGCGTGGGCCGCGGCGTGAAGGTGTTCCTCAAGTACGACGGCCTCAACCCCACCGGCAGCTTCAAGGACCGGGGGATGACGATGGCGGTGAGCAAGGCGCGCGAAGCCGGCGCCGAAGCGGTGATCTGCGCGAGCACCGGCAACACCTCCGCCGCGGCTGCGGCCTATGCCAAGCGCGGCGGCATGCGCGCCTTCGTGCTCATCCCCGATGGCTACGTGGCCCAGGGAAAGCTCGCCCAGGCACTGATGTACGGCGCCGAGGTGCTGGCGGTGAAAGGCAACTTCGACCGGGCGCTGGCGATCGTGCGCGAGGTGGCAGACAACTACCCCGTCACCCTGGTGAACTCCCTCAACCCCTACCGGCTGCAGGGCCAGAAGACGGCCGCCTTCGAAGTGGTGGATGCACTCGGCGAGGCTCCCGACTGGCTGTGCATTCCGATGGGCAATGCCGGCAACATCAGCGCCTACTGGATGGGCTTCCAGGAGTACCGAAAGGCCGGCCACAGCCAGCGGCTGCCCCGGATGATGGGCTTCCAGGCCAGCGGCTCCGCTCCCCTGGTGCTGGGCCACACGGTGGAGCAACCCGACACCATCGCCACGGCGATCCGGATCGGCAACCCGGCCAACCGTGACAAGGCCCTGGCGGTGCGCGAGCAGAGCAACGGCGCCTTCCATGCGGTCACTGATCAGGAAATTCTGGAGGCCTACAAGCTGCTGGGCCGGGAAGAAGGGGTGTTCTGCGAACCCGCCAGCGCCGCTTCGGTGGCCGGTCTGCTGCAGCAGGCAGCAGAGGTGCCAGCAGGAGCCACGGTGGTCTGCGTGCTCACCGGCAACGGCCTGAAGGATCCCGGCACCGCGATCGATCACAGCGACGGCTCCTTCCATGCCGGCCTGGCGCCGGAAGTGGACGTGGTCGCCAAGGTGATGGGCTTCTGAGGCCCAGGCTCTTGGCCTGCTGAGCCCAAATAGCCCCCGCCCACGAAAGGCCGTGGGCGGGGGCTCTTGGCGTTCGAGCGCCAGCAGATGCGCTGAAGGGGCCTGAGGGGGACGGAATCGTGGCGTCTTGATGACGGCCGGTGAACAGACCGTCCCAGGGGAAAAGTGGGGATCGGCGGGGGAAAAACACGGCCGAAGCAGGGCCTCGAACAGGGCCCTGGTTTTCCCCAGCCCGGGAAACAGTGGAAAAAGGGAAAACAGCTGCCGTTCGTTTGCGCTTCTCCCCATCTCTGCTGGGCCAGATCGGCTGCTGTGGCTGGCATTAAGAACTTTTCCCCGGTTTCCACACCCCCTACGACTACGGCTGTTTTTCTCTTTTTTCTGAAAGAAGGAACTTCCGTAGAAGGATCGCGGAAAACGGGCATGGGAAAAACCGCTGACGGTCGTCTGCCGTTGCGGATCGCCCCGGCTTGTGGAAGCGTGGTGGGGCCCGGAATGGGCATCCCCACCCGGAGTGTCAAAACGATGAAGCTGGTCTGCTCCCAGGCGGAACTGAGCGCCAGCCTTCAGCTGGTCAGCCGCGCGGTGGCGGCCCGGCCGACGCACCCGGTGCTGGCCAACGTGTTGCTTACCGCCGATGCCGGCACCGGCCGGCTGAGCCTTACCGGCTTCGATCTCAATCTCGGCATCCAGACCAGCCTGCCGGCGGCGGTTGAAACCAGCGGCGCGATCACGCTGCCCTCGCGCCTGTTCGGCGAAATCGTTTCCCGGCTCTCTGCCGACAGCCCGATCACCCTGGAATGCCCCGAGGGCCAGGAGCAGGTGGAGCTCACCAGCTTCTCCGGCAGCTACCAGATGCGCGGGCTGTCGGCGGAGGATTTTCCCGACCTGCCCCTGGTGCAGACCGGAGCGCCGATCCGGCTGGAGGCGGAAGCCCTGATCAAGGGCCTGCGTGCCACTCTGTTCGCCAGCAGCCCGGATGAGGCCAAGCAGTTGCTCACCGGCGTGCATCTCGGCCTTGAGCACGACGGCCTCGAGTGCGCCGCCACCGATGGTCACCGCCTCTCGGTGCTGCGCCTCAACAACGCGGCGGCCGGTGCTGGCCCGGGCAGCGGCGCTGTGGAGGTGGAAGAGGCGCCGAGCTTTGCTGTCACGGTGCCGGCCCGATCCCTGCGAGAACTCGAGCGCCTGCTGTCTTCCCGCCAGTCACAGGAGCCGGTGAGCCTGTTCAGCGAACGGGGGCAGGTGGTGTTCGTCTGGGCGGATCAGGTGCTCACCAGCCGTAGCCTTGATGGCACCTACCCCAACTACGGCCAGCTGATTCCTGCCTCCTTCAGCCGCACCCTGGAGCTCGACCGCCGCGCCTTCGTCAACGCCCTGGAGCGGGTGGCTGTGGTGGCTGACCAGCACAACAACGTGGTGAAGCTGAGCAGCGATCCGGCCAACGACCGCCTGCGCATCAGCGCCGATGCCCAGGATGTGGGCAGCGGCTCGGAATCCTTGCCGGCGCTGGTGAAAGGGGACGCGATCGAGATCGCCTTCAATGTGCGCTACGTGCTCGATGGCCTCAAAGCGATGACCGCCGAACGGGTGGAGCTGCGCTGCAACGCCCCCACCACGCCTGCCGTGCTGGCGCCGCTGGAGGATCCCAGCTTCACCTACCTGGTGATGCCTGTGCAGATCCGCAGCTGATGCCGTGAGCCTTCCCGCTCAGCTGCTGCTCTCTGATCTGCTGCGGCTTCGGGTGCGCTGCGATCAGGGCCTTGATCATGGCCCCGGGCTGATGGGTTGGATGCACCCGCCGGTGCACCGTCTGCTCGGTTGGGCCAGCAAACCTTCTGCCTTCGGCACGCGCCGGCTGGTGTGGCGCCTCGACCAACTGCGCGGCCTTGGCGAGCTGGAGGCCCTGGTGCTGGGCGAACCGGCTGTCACCGATCCGGCCACGCTCGAACGCCTGCCCACGCTGTTTGATGCCGCCCTCACCGGCGCCGGTGGCGCCGTGCTGGGCACGGTGGCGGATGCGGCCGTGGAGCTGCGCAGCGGCCGCATCCTGCATTACCTGGTGTCGCGCACCGATCCGCGCCTGCCGGGCACCAGCCGCTGGCGCCTCACGCCCGATCGGATCGTCGACCAGCAACCCGGCCAGGTGTTCACTGGCCTCAGTGGCCTCGACGACCTGCCACTGGCCAAGGCCAGTGTGAGGCAGGAGTTTCTGCGCCGCTCGCGCCGCTGGCGCGATCAGGTGGGTCAGGAGACCTCCCGGATCAAGGATCAGTTTCAGGAAGTGGGCGGGCGCTTCGAAGAACGGCTGGAGGGCTGGCTGGAGGAACCGCCCTGGCAGGAGCCGCAGCGGGAAGGTCCGCCCTGGCCAGACCCAGACGCCGATCCCGGCCGGCGCCATCCCGACGCTGACCCGTTGGAGGCCTGGGACGACGACGACGATCGCGGCAACGACCCCACGGCCTGGGACCCGCCAGACGCCGATCCTCAGCCCGTCCGCGAAGGGCCGTCCCGCCGGGGCCGCCGCTACGACAGCGACGCCGATCCCTGGGTCTGAAGCCGCCGATCCCGCGCCGGCAGTGGGCGGTCGCTCGGCCAGACTGAGCTTTCCTGCCTGCGGCTGCCTGGTGTCCTCCCCCTCCTATCCGCTTGCCGAAGCTCTGCGCAAGGAGGGCCTCAGCCGGGCCGACTACGACGAGATCGTGCGGCGCCTGGGCCGGGCACCGAACCGCGCCGAGCTGGGCATGTTCGGGGTGATGTGGTCGGAGCACTGCTGTTACCGCAACTCCCGCCCCCTGCTGGGCCAGTTCCCCACCACCGGGCCGCGCATCCTGGTGGGGCCCGGCGAGAACGCCGGCGTGGTCGATCTGGGCGAGGGCCAGCATCTGGCTTTCAAGATTGAGAGCCACAACCACCCCTCGGCCGTGGAGCCCTTCCAGGGCGCAGCCACCGGCGTGGGCGGCATCCTGCGCGACATCTTCACGATGGGTGCGCGCCCGATCGCGCTGCTCAATGCCCTGCGCTTCGGGCCGCTGGAAGATCCCCGCAATGTGGGGTTGATGGAGGGCGTGGTGGCCGGCATCGCCCACTACGGCAACTGCGTCGGCGTGCCGACGGTTGGAGGGGAGGTGGCCTTCGATCCCAGCTACAGCGGCAACCCGCTCGTCAATGCCATGGCCCTGGGGTTGATGGAAACCGAGGAAATCGTGCGCTCCGGTGCGGCGGGTGTGGGCAATCCGGTGGTCTATGTGGGCAGCACCACCGGCCGTGATGGCATGGGCGGTGCCAGCTTCGCCAGCGCCGAGCTCACGGAAGCCTCCCTCGACGACCGCCCGGCCGTGCAGGTGGGCGATCCCTTCCTGGAGAAGGGGCTGATCGAGGCTTGCCTGGAAGCCTTCAAGAGCGGCGATGTGGTGGCCGCCCAGGACATGGGCGCCGCCGGCCTAACCTGCAGCTGCTCGGAGATGGCCGCCAAGGGTGGCGTGGGTGTGGAACTCAACCTCGACCTTGTGCCGGCCCGCGAACACGGCATGACCGCCTACGAGTTCCTGCTGTCGGAATCGCAGGAGCGCATGTTGTTCGTGGTGCGCCAGGGCCGCGAGCAGCCCCTGATGGAGCGCTTCCGCCGCTGGGGCCTGCAGGCTGCGGTGGTGGGCCGCGTGGTGGCCGAGAACGTGGTGCGGGTGCTGCAGCACGGCGAGGTAGCCGCTGAGGTGCCGGCCAATGCCCTCGCCGACGACACCCCGATCAACCACCACGAGCTGCTCGCTGCCCCGCCGGCCGAGATCCAGGCCCACTGGCAGTGGAGCGAAGACCAGCTGCCGCCCGCCGGCACCGGCGGCATCACCCCGGTGGGCCAGGCGCCGCTCAGCTGGAACCAGGTGCTGCTGGCCCTGCTCGATACCCCCACGATCGCCAGCAAGCGCTGGGTGTATCGCCAGTACGACCACCAGGTGCAGGGCAACACTGTGATGCCCCCTGGCGGTGCCGATGCGGCCGTGGTGCGGCTGCGGCCCCAGCAGGGGCAAGGCTCGTTGCTGCCGGCCCAGCGCGGCGTGGCGGCGGTGGTGGATTGCCCCAACCGCTGGGTGGCTCTCGATCCAGAACGGGGCGCGATGGCAGCGGTGGCCGAAGCGGCCCGCAACCTCAGCTGCGTAGGAGCCGAGCCACTGGCGGTCACCGACAACCTCAACTTCCCTTCCCCCGACAACCCCACCGGCTACTGGCAGCTGGCGATGGCCTGCCGCGGCCTCTCGGAGGCCTGCGCCGCGCTCGGCACACCGGTCACCGGCGGCAACGTCTCCCTCTACAACGAGACCCGCCTGCCCGATGGCCGCCTGCAGCCGATCCATCCCACCCCTGTGGTGGGGATGGTGGGCCTGGTGGCCGATCTTGCCCACGTCACCGGGCAGGCCTGGCGCGCGGCCGGCGATGCCATCTGGCTGCTGGGCGTGCCGCTGGCGGGCGACGCCGACGCCGACGAGCGGCTGGGGCTGGCGGCCAGCGGCTATCTGGAGTGGGTCCACGGCCTCAGCACCGGCCGACCGCCGCGCACGGACCTGGCGCTGGAGGCGGCGGTGCAGGCTCTGCTGCGGCAGGCGATCGCCCAGGGGGTGGTGACTGCCGCCCACGATCTCAGCGATGGAGGCCTGGCGGTGGCGGCGGCCGAATGTTGCCTCGCCTCGGGTCTGGGCGCCCAGCTGGAGCTGCCGGCAGGCACGGCCCGCGCCGACCGGCTGCTGTTCGCTGAAGGTGGCGCCCGGGTGCTGGTGGGCGTGCCGACGGCCCAGGGCCAGGCCTGGCAGGCGTTGCTGGAGCAGGCGCCGCTCAGCGGTGCCGCTGGCTCCCCGCCGGCCTGCCAGCGGTTGGGCCAGGTGCAGGCCGAGGCGATGCTGAGCATTGAGCGCGGTGGCACAACGTTGCTGGCGCAGCCGCTTGATGTGTTGGGGCTGGCTTACGAGCAGGCGATTCCCCGCCGGCTGGCCGGCGGGGCCTGAGGCAGACTGTCAACGAAGTCGGTCAGTGGTTAGGCCTGTGGTTCGCGCGCACCCCAGGCAGCACCCCTCCCTGCCACCTTCCGCCCCCCCCGGCGTCAGCTCGCCTGTTGGCGCCAGCGCGGCTGCTGCGGTGGTCATGGCTGACGTGGCGTTGGCTGACGCGGCGTTGGCGGAGGAGCGCCCCGATCGCATGGAGGAGGCCTGCGGCGTGTTCGCCGTCTATGCCACCGGCCAGCCGGTGGCGAACCTCACTTACTTCGGCCTCTACGCGCTGCAGCACCGGGGCCAGGAATCGGCCGGGATCGCTGTGTTCAACGGCGCCAAGATCCGGCTCCACAAAGACATGGGCCTGGTCAGTCAGGTGTTCGATCAGGACGTGCTGGAGCGCATGCCCGGCGACCTGGCGATTGGCCATAACCGCTATTCCACCACCGGCAGCAGCCGGGTCTGCAACGCCCAGCCGGTGGTGCTGATGACCCGCCTGGGTCCCTTCGGCCTGGCGCACAACGGCAATCTGGTCAATGCCAACGAGTTGCGTGAGGCGCTCGACCATCTCGCCGGTGAATTCACCTCCACCACCGATTCGGAGCTGATCGCCTTCGCGCTCCAGGAGGCGGTGGATGGGGGTCTGGGCTGGAGCGCCGCCATCCGCCAGGCCGCCGGCCGCTGCCGCGGCGCCTTCAGCCTGGCGATCGGCACCCCGGAAGGCTTGTTCGCCCTGCGCGATGGCTACGGGGTACGCCCGCTGGTGTTCGGCCACATGGGCGATAAGCACCAGGGGCAATGGGTGCTCAGCAGCGAAACCTGTGGCCTTGACATCATCGGCGCCTCCTACGACGGCGATGTGGGCCCCGGCGAACTGATTCACTTCCGGGCCGGCGAGCCGGTGCCCGAGCGGGTGCGCTGGATTGTGGAGCCCGCGAAGCTGTGCGTCTTCGAGATGATCTACTTCGCCCGGCCTGACAGCCGCTTCTTCGGCGAATCGCTTTATAGCTACCGCCATCGCATCGGTGAGATGCTGGCGCGCGAATCCGCCGTGGAGGCGGACATCGTGATCGGTGTGCCCGATTCTGGCATCCCCGCCGCCATTGGCTTTTCCAAGGGTAGTGGCATCCCCTTCGCCGATGGGCTGATCAAGAACCGCTATGTGGGCCGCACCTTCATCCAGCCCACCCAGGCGATGCGGGAGGCGGGCATCCGCGTCAAGCTCAATCCCCTGCCGGATGTGCTCTCCGGCAAGCGGGTGATTGTGATCGACGACTCGATCGTGCGGGGCACCACCAGCCGCAAGCTGGTGATGGCGCTGCGGGATGCGGGTGCCACTGAAGTGCACATGCGGATCAGTTCACCGCCGGTCACCCATCCCTGCTTCTACGGCATCGACACCGACAATCAGGAGCAACTGATTGCGGCCCGGCTCACCCTCGACGAGATCATCGTTCACCTCGGTGTCGACTCGCTCGCTTATCTCAGCCAGGAAGGGATGCTGGAGGCTGCCCACGATCATTCCTCCCATTTCTGCACGGCCTGCTTCGATGGCAACTACCCGATCCCCATGGACGACGCCATCCGCTCCAGCAAGTTGATGCTGGAGCCCTCGGGTCTGGCGGCCACCAAGCCCTGAATCTGATCAGCCCAAGATCAGCAGCCAATGATCAGCAGGTGGTGATCAGCAGGTGGTGATCAGTAAACGTTGATCAGCAAACGTTGATCAGCTGATCAGGGGCACCAGGGCCTGCACCC
>ERZ888423.1206-NODE-1206-length-23318-cov-6.869578_pt1 | contig 23318 bp, 25 predicted proteins | sample MGYA00520523_ERZ888423 | MGnify/ENA primary metagenome ERZ888423 (study PRJEB32303, sample SAMEA104408611) | aquatic metagenome | biome: Brackish water; feature: Pelagic; material: water | place: Baltic Sea | collected 2014-06-08T10:24:00 | depth 30,27 m ...
GCTGTAGCCTCCACAAGATCTTGACCCGCACAAAAAGCCTTTCCAGAACCAATGATGCGCACGGCACGGATTTCGGCATTGTCTCTGGCCTCATCTAAGGCATCTTGAAGGGCCAAAGCCATTTCACGAACGAAGCTGTTGAACTTATCGGGTCTATTAAAACGAAGGCTAAGCACTCCACCAGAGCGCTCGGTAATTAGTAGTGAACTCATAGAACTAAATTAAGTGCTTAGATGCACTTAAAGTAATCAAAAGGCTCTAAACAACTAGAACATTGATACAGCGCCTTGCATGGGGTAGACCCGAACTGACTAATCCTCTGAGTGTGAATTGATTTACATCTAGGGCAGCGAACCTCCACTGCTTTTCCAAAGAGAATTCTTTTATCTGCCGTACCATCCATGGGTGCGGCAATGCCGTATTCTTCTAGTTTTCTTCTTCCGTCTATCGACATCCAATCGGTAGTCCAGGGTGGATCCAATACGGTTTTTACCTTCACCTCATCCCAGCCCGCTTCCTTTAAGGCAGTACGGATATCAGCCTCAATGGTATCCATGGCCGGACAGCCTGAGTAGGTTGGAGTAATGGTAACCTCAACCCATCTTCCTTCGGTTTTCACATCTCGAATGATGCCTAAGTCGGCAATGGTGAGAACGGGAATCTCAGGATCGCTAACTTGCTCTAAAGTGCGATTGGCGCTTTCAAGATTTAGTACTTGCATTCATTGAATCTTCTGATTACCACTTTGCCGTTGGATAGGTTCTGGGTAGATGTTGCATTTCGGCAAGTATATAACCCATATGCTCCGTATGCTTTCCTTCTCTTCCGCCTTTTTGCATCCAGCCTTCTTCTGGTTTTACGAGAGTAGCTATTTCTAAAACCTGAGATACCTTCTCTTGCCATTGTTCCTTTAAAAGCGCATAGTCAGGAGCCACAGCTGCTTTTGTCATGGCCTCACTCGAAGAATCTGCAACAAACATTTCTCCGGTATACATCCAGAGTTCGTCTATGGCATTCTGCACCCTTTGATGACTTTCTTCCGTTCCATCTCCCATGCGAATAATCCACTCTGCGGAGAATTGTGCATGATAGGCAATTTCCTTAATGGCCTTTCTGGCAATGGCTTGGATGGTTTCATCCTTGCTATTCATCAAGAACTCGTATTGGAAGAAGTTAAAAGTATCGAACAGAAAATGCTTAGCCAAGGTGTAGGCCCAATCGTTATTGGGCAATTCGGTAATCAGAAGATTTCTGAACTCGCCTTCGTTTCTAAAAAAAGCCAGACTGTCTTCGGTTGCTCCATTGCCTACCTGCTTAGCGGCATATTGTAGCAGCATTCTCGATTGGCCTAAGTGGTCTAAAGAAATATTGGTGAGCGCAATATCCTGTTCTAAAACAGGACCGTGTCCACACCACTCACCCAAGCGTTGCCCTAAAATAAGGGCATTGTCGGCTAAAAAGAGCGTGTAGTTTTTTAAATCTAAATTCATAAGGGGGGATTAAGACCTACATATGGCCTATTTCGGAAGGAATCTCGTAGAAGGTTGGATGGCGGTATACCTTATCATCTGCTGGTGTAAACAAAGGTTCTTTTTCATCGGGACTGCTGGCGGTAACGGCCTCTGAAGGCACTACCCAAATGCTAATGCCTTCGCTTCGTCTAGTGTATACATCGCGGGCATTTTTTATTGCCATGTCTGCATCGGGAGCATGCAAGCTTCCAACGTGTTTATGGCTCAATCCGTTTTTACTGCGGATAAATACTTCCCATATTTTCCAGTTATCATTTGGCTTATCCATAGGTTCGGGGGTTTGGTGGGTGCAATTAACGAAAATCGCTCCTTACGCAGCTTGACCTTTATCAGCTTTTCTTTTGGCTTCTTTGGCAGCATAGGCATTGGCGGCCTCACGAACCCAAGCACCGGCTTCATGTGCTTTTACCCTATCGGCAAGTCTCTGCTTATTGCACGGTCCATTTCCCTTAACCACGTTGTAGAATTCTTCCCAATCTATCTCGCCATAATCGTAGCCCTGCTTTTCCTCGTTCCACTTTAAGTCCTTGTCTGGAACCGTTAAGCCAAGGAATTCTGCCTGTGGAACCGTTTTGTCAATAAACTCTTGACGCAGCTCATCATTTGATTTGCGCTTGATTTTCCACTTCATGCTCTGTGCAGAGTTGGGGGAAAGATCGTCTGTAGGGCCAAACATCATAAGCGAAGGCCACCACCATCTATTCAAAGCATCTTGTGCCATTTGCTTTTGTTCTGCCGTGCCATTTGCCAAGCTCAACATAATCTCATAGCCCTGGCGTTGGTGGAAGCTTTCTTCCTTGCAAATACGCACCATAGCTCTCGCATACGGACCATATGAAGTTCTGCAAAGCATAACCTGATTGGCAATGGCGGCTCCATCTACCAACCATCCAATGGCGCCCATGTCGGCCCAAGAAACAGTTGGATAATTAAAGATGGATGAATACTTCGCCTTGCCTGAAAGCAAATCGTCTACTAATTCAGAACGGTCAATGCCCAATGTCTCAGCAGCAGAATACAAATACAGTCCATGCCCTGCTTCGTCTTGCACTTTGGCCAGCAATGCCACCTTTCTTCGCAAAGAAGGCGCGCGGCTAATCCAGTTTGCTTCAGGCAACATACCCACCACTTCGCTGTGTGCATGCTGGCTAATTTGTCGGATTAAGGTTTTCCTATATGCATCCGGCATCCAATCTTTCGGTTCAATTTTATTCTCACCGTCTAGATAATCTTGAAATCTCTTTTCGAGTTGTACTTCTCCCATGGCTATAAATCTTGGATATTTCACAAATTTAATCTGCAATCATAAACGTTTTGAAATAGATTGTGTTCTTGAATTAATTTGCAAATCAGAATTATTTACCCCCATGCTCAACTTTTTCAAGCGTAAAGAACGCAAAGACTCCCTTGCCAAGACCGACACAAACCGGAGAAGAGCAAGCTTTAATGCTCTGACAGTGATAGACATACGTCATGAAACAGCAGACTGTGTATCGGTTGCTTTTGATGTTCCAAAGTCACTAAAAGAGGATTACCGCTTTGTTCAAGGACAGTATGTAACGCTTCGAAATAGAATAAACGGAGAAGAAATTCGTCGTTCTTATTCCATTTGCAGCAGTCCTTTGGACGGAGAATTGCGTGTGGCGATCAAAAAAGTGCCGCATGGAGTGTTCTCAACCTATGCCAATGAGGAGCTTAAAAAGGGCGAACAATTGGAAGTAATGACCCCTGAAGGCAATTTTTACCGAGCCTTATCAGAAGATCATTCTCATTTGTATGTAGCCTTCGCCTCTGGCTCCGGAATTACGCCAATATTGAGCATCATCCGTACTACCCTTGAGGTAGAAAGTACCAGCAGATTTACGCTGTTTTATGGCAATAAGAACAACAGTTCTGTGATCTTTAAAGAGCAATTAGAAGACTTGAAAAATGAATTCATGGGACGTTTGGAGGTACATTACATCCTTAGCCGTGAAGATCAGGGAACCGATTGGTTAAAGGGAAGAATTGACGGGGAGAAATGCCGTCATTTTGCCAAATCTTTCTTCGAGCCACTAAAAGTGAATACCTTCTATTTGTGCGGACCCGTAGGCATGATAGAAGAGGTGAGCGAAACCTTAACAGACTTAGGGGTAGATAAAAAGAACATTTTGTTTGAACTCTTTACAACGGTTGGAGGCAAGCAAAAAGACATTACCAAAGGCGCTCCTATGAAGGCAGCAGGTATGCTTTCAAAAGTAACCGTTGTTCTCGATACAGAGGAAACCCATTTTGAAATAGACGCCAATGGAAAATCTATTCTAGATGCCGCATTGGATGCTGGAGCCGATGTTCCTTTTGCGTGCAAAGGAGCGGTTTGTTGCACCTGCAGAGCCAAGGTTTTAGAGGGCGAAGTAGAAATGGATATGAACTACGCCTTGGAAGAAGAAGAGGTAGAAGAAGGCTATGTTTTAACTTGTCAGAGTCATCCGAGAAGTGAAAAAGTAGTCATTAGCTACGACGAATAAGCACTCAGAAAGATCATAGCAGCTTAGCCACTGACGTAGACGTTTTCAGCAAATTTCTGCGAAACGTTTACCTCTTTGCCTTCGTATCGAATTTGGATAGACTGATCGAACTCTCTTCTTTCTTTGAGCTCTATTTCGCTGCTCAACATTAAGCCTAATGAATTCAAATAGCGCAAAAAGGCTACCGAACTATCCTTCACGGCCACTATGCGCACCTTCGATCCCAAAGGCATAGAAGCCAAGGTTTTCTTTATGGCGGGTTTATACTTTCCATCTGCCTTGGGAATGGCATCTCCATGTGGATCGTATTCAGGAAACCCCAAAAAAGACTCCAACTGAGAGATCAGCTTAGCCGAATGAATGTGCTCTAGCTGTTCTGCTACTTCATGAATCTCATCCCATCCAAAATTGAGGTGCGTATACAGAAAGCTCTCCCAAAGGCGGTGCCTTCGAATCATATCAATGGCTATTTTGGAACCACTTGCACTGAGCTCGAGTTTTCCATAACGCTCATACTTCACTAACTCTTTCTCGCGCAATCGTTTAAGCATGGCATTTGCAGAGGCGGGTGAAACACCTAGATACTCAGCCAATTGATTGGTTCCCGCCTTACTGTTCTTTTGCTCAATGGTGAGGTGAAACAAGGCCTTCAGATAATTCTCTTCTGCAATACTTAATTCCATACTATAGTGTTAGCATCGTCTAACTTTATATATTTGTCTCTACAAAAATGATCATTAATTGCATTGCTCCAAATAATTCTTCAGACGATTGAATAATTCGGTCTCTTCATATAAAACTTGGAAGAAAATAAAATCTACAGAGAGGCAGGCAGCCTACCTTTGAAGCATGGAAGTAAAGTCTAATATATCTGCAACTGAAAATGCTATTGAGGTAGACAACCTAATGGTAAGCTACCACCATAAACCCGTGTTGTGGGACATTAAACTCTCATTGCCAGCCGGACAAATTATAGGAATCATTGGTCCGAATGGATCTGGAAAAACCACCTTGTTAAAGTCCATTATGGGTCTACTCCCACTCGATAGCGGGAGCGTGCGTTTTTTTGGCAAGCCCATTAAAGAAATTCGTGGAAGGTTGAGTTATGTACCTCAGCGCGAATCGGTTGATTGGGATTTCCCCGCCAATGTGCGCGATGTTGTTCTAATGGGCCGATATCGCAAAGACAATCTATTTAAACGCCTTAGCAAAGAAGACCACCGAATAGCCAATGAAGCCATTGAAAAAGTAGGCTTAACCGACTTAGCTAAAAGACAAATTGCCCAGCTCTCTGGGGGGCAGCAGCAAAGGGTATTTATAGCTAGAGCTTTGGCACAACAGGCCGACATCTACCTTATGGACGAACCTTTTGTGGGTGTAGACGCTGCCACTGAAGACGCCATCTTGAAATTATTGGCAGAAATGAGAGATGAAGGCAAAACGGTAATTATCGTTCATCACGATTTACAAACTGCCTACTCAACCTTCGATTGGGTAGTACTCTTGCGCACTAGGCTCATTGCGAGTGGCCCGAAGGCGGAGGTTTTTACCGCAAAGAATTTACAAAACGCCTACGGAGGGAAGTTGAGTATCTTATCTAGACTGGGAGATATTCTGAGTGAAGAAGAAATAGAATTAGGTGAAAAAGAACCCTCTTAAATGAATGCGGAAAAGGTTTTAGGAGAATGGTTTATAAATCAATCTGGAGTTAGCCAAGCGCTTATGGCAACAACCTTTACTTGGTTGGTCACTGCTTTAGGCGCTTCTCTTGTTTTCTTTTTTAAGGGAATGAGTAGAAAGTGGTTGGATGGAATGCTTGGTTTTACGGGCGGTGTAATGATTGCCGCCTCCTATTGGTCTTTACTCGCGCCTTCCATTGAAATGAGTGAATCGCAAGGAATGATTCCTTGGCTTCCACCTGCCATTGGATTTGCATGTGGTGCGCTGTTCTTATTTGCACTGGATCGATTTGTACCTCACCTTCATATAAATTTTTCCAAATCTGAAACCGAAGGCCCCGAAACAAATTGGCATAAAACAACCTTGCTCGTATTGGCCATTACTCTTCACAATATTCCAGAAGGACTAGCTGTAGGTGTGGCCTTTGGCGCCTACGCCAGCGGCGTTGAAGGAGCTGAGCTTGGGGCCGCTCTAGCCTTGGCAATTGGAATTGGACTGCAAAACTTTCCCGAAGGATTGGCCGTTAGCATGCCCCTGAGAAGAAATGGGGTAAAACCCTTTCGGGCCTTCTGGTTCGGTCAGCTCTCTGCTATTGTTGAACCTGTTGCAGGAGTTATAGGAGCTCTTGCGGTAATGTATATGCAACCGCTTTTGCCCTACGCCCTAGCCTTTGCCGCTGGCGCCATGATCTATGTTGTGATTGAAGAAGTTGTGCCTGAAAGTCAACGCGATAAATACACAGATATCTCTACCCTTGGCTTTATTGGTGGATTTCTAGTAATGATGATCTTAGATGTCGCTTTGGGTTAGCGCCTTAGTAGGAGGTGCTTTAGCGCTTCGCGCTTACTAAGTGGTGCCAAATGCGTTCGCTCTACATAATCAAACACCCATTTAGCATCTGTTCTGGCATACTGCCTCAGAGACCAGCCAATGGCCTTCTGTAAAAAGAATTCTTTGCTCCTTACATGACGCTCAATGGCTGCACTCAACAAGTCTAAATCTGTATTTAATTTGAAAGTGAGTTGAAAAATAATAGAGCAACGCTGAAGCCATAGATTTTCTTCTTCTCCCCATAAAAAAACCTCACCTCTTAATCCTGGGTTTTTAAAAATGAGAAATCCAACCAAATTGCACGATACTTTATCTACGGTATCCCACCAACTTTTAGAGACAATAAGTGATTTTAAATGGGGAAGGTGTTCTGGTTTAAGTAATCGTTTATAGCGCTCTAGAAGATCCATCGCTACGTACTGAAATTCGCGCTCCTCCAACTCCCAAAGCAGAAATACCGCTTCGAATAAATCATCAATACTGCCCTCAAAAGAGCGAATTTGAGTGGCTGTTTTTTCTGCCCGAAGGGGCTTTTTTATTCCTAAATAACTAAAGTGACCTTTCATATAGGCAGCCATTCCTTCTGCCAATTCTGCATTGCTTACCAATCGTAAAGATTGATCAATATCTTCTATCCAAGCCTTTACATTCAATTAAAAATAAGCTTGAGAATGTCGTTTCCATTCACCAAAAGCACCAAGCCTAGAAGTAGTATAAATCCAAGCATTTGTGCATATTCCAAGACCTTTTGAGGAGCGGGTTTGCCAGAAATCATTTCCCAAATGGTAAAGACCACATGGCCTCCATCCAATGCCGGAATGGGAAGAATATTCAAGAATGCAAGCATAATGCTCAGAAAAGCCGTGAAACCCCAAAACCTCTGCCAGTTCCAAACCGTATCAAACTGATTGGCAATCATGATAAATCCACCTACCTCTTTGTAGGCTTCTGTTTTCGGATTTAAGATTATTTTAAATTGGCGGATGTAGTCGGTTAATACTTTCGCTGATTTTGCTACACCGGCTGGAATAGATTCAAAGAAAGTGTATTCACGCGTAGATACTTTAAGGTAATCTCCTGCACCAGATGGCATTACGCCAACCTTTCCGTGCATAGGCACTTCCACCTGTAAAGCTATAAGTTTACCCTCTCTCATTACTCCAAACTCTACAGTACTACCTGCATATTTTGGTATAGAATCGTAGAACTCATCGAAATAGAACATCGGCTTGCCATTTAGGCTTACCAGACTGTCTTTGATTTGCATGCCTCCTATGGCAGCCGTAGAAGAGTCAGTAAAGCTTCCGACTACATAAGGAAAACGCGGATTAATAAATTGGCCTTTGCTCTGAATTACCGACTTCACATCTTCTTCACCAAACTGCAAGTCCACCGATTTTCCTTGTCTTTCAACAACAACGGTTCCTTCTTGATTTAAGACTACTTCCAGTGGGATTTCGCCAAAATTCTCTATTTCCTTACCATTAACGCTCAGTACTTTATCTCCATTTCTAAAACCCATTCCCCATGCCGCATCCGAAACGGAAACCCCATATTTTACATCCTTGTTTGCGATATAGGCTTCCCCATAATAGGCCAACATTCCTGCATAAATAACAAAGGCCAAAATCACGTTTACCGTAACACCTCCCAACATGATAATCAAACGCTGCCATGCTGGCTTGGCTCTAAACTCCCAAGGCTGAGGCTCGCCCTTTAATTGCTCGGTATCCATAGATTCGTCTACCATTCCCGCAATTTTCACATATCCGCCTAAAGGAAGCCAACCAATGCCGTACTCTGTATCGCCAATTTTTTTCTTAACTAAGGAAAAATATGGATCGAAAAAGAGGTAAAATTTCTCAACTCGGGTTTTAAAAATCCTTGCCGGAATGAAGTGTCCTAGCTCGTGAAGAACAATTAATAATGAAAGGCTCAGAATAAATTGAGATACTTGAATAAGTAGATCCATACTATTGGTTTAGATGCCGTGCAAAAATAGACGGCTTTCTCTTGAATAAAGTTCAAAGAACTGGTAAATGTTTAGCCAAAGAAGACTTTCTGAAATAGTGGCCTTTTTGCCAATGTATATTTGCCCCCATGCAGTCCATTTTTGCCTTTCTTTTTTTTCTTATTGCGCACTGCCTGAGCGCTCAGCCTAAGGAGGTACATGTGTACATTGATTTTGAAAAGAGCAAAGATGCCTTGGTTGGAAGAATTGAATTTCTTGGGCTAGAATCTGGAAATCATTATGTTAATACTCAGGCTTGCTCGATAACGAAGGCTTTTATTTACCGCAAAAATCTCAAATCTGTCGTTCCCCCTCAAGAAGGTCCGTCGGCCTTTTACGCTCTGCCAAGCTCGTACGATCGCCTGGTGCTTTTTTTTGAATACAAAACCTCCGAAAAAATTTCATCTCTTCTCAAAGATGGAATCGAATTCGGAGTGGCCCAAGCGCTTCTTCCGGTTCCTATTTATTCAAAGGCAAACTGCCCTATTAAGCTTATACTCAGTCTCGATAAAAAGGCCTTCTTTCAATACAATGAAAAAGTAGACTTTCAAGTAGAATCAGAATCTGGTACCAATACCTACTTTTTTGAAAACAGCTTAGCAACTTCTGTTTCTTCTTTGAAGTTATGGGTTGGACAAGGCAGAAAGGCTGAAAAACAAAAAGAAGAACGTCAATTAATTGAAGTTCAAAACATTGATAATTCTAAAAAGCGATTGGAATTGTTGGCTGTTCAGAGTGAGTTCAGCACTGAATTGGCTGATTGTCTACCGCCTTTGGTAGATTCAAGCTCCTTTCTAGGAATGCTTCGAGATGCGGAAATAGACTCCATTGAAAGTGGGTTTCTCAGAAATACATTCGATGCTGAAACGCTAAAGTTAAAATACCTTCATTGGAGAGCTAAACCTCTGGGCATTTGGAAGGATGCTTTTCTTCGTTGGTATACTCAGCCCAAGAACAAATCCTATGATCTCGAAAAATTACAGGCTTCCAATTTCTATTTCTCACTGAATCCAGCTCAGAATAAAACCGACTCATTAAATATGGGCTTGGAGGCCCGCTGGCTCTTTTTACAGTATTTAAAGCCTGTTGATCGCACAACTTTCTTCTGTCTTTCATTGCAATCTGAGGCTGAAAAACACTGGTTTGAAAAGCTCGATAGTCTTGAAATACATATCTGGCAGCAGCTCTTTTCAGGAGGAAGTGCACCAAAAGTGGCCGTAAGCTACAGGCATGAGAAAGAAGCCGGACGATTTTACATCCTTACTCAGCAGCTCCGCACTCCTTATGCAAAATGCATTAGTCAGATCGAGATTTACACCAAAAAGAAGCAAGAGCTCATTGATTTTCCACTGCAAGGTGAAAACGGTCAGTTTATGTTTCTATTAAACGAGGATGTGGAGCTTATTCGAGTAGATCCTTCGCGAAAGTTGCCCATCCAATGGATTGAAAGCAAGAGTGATGTTCAACTCTTAACTCAACTAAATTTGGCCAAAGACCAGGTTGGAAGGTATGAGGCCATGGTAGGATTGCTGCAAACCAAGAATCTGCGTTTACTCTCTACCATCGTTTCCATTGGCTTAGACGACGATTGGTCTGAAATTCGAATTTTATCTCTGCGTTCTTGCGAAAGCTTGGATGCCGCAGGCTGGACAAAAGTGAAGGATGCCGTTGAAAAAATGGTGGACGATGATTCTTTTGAAAGCATCCGAACTTTAGCCCAGCTTACGCTAGACAAAAGAAACAAATAGGTTTTCTGCCATGAATCCATTTGTTCACTTATTTCACCGAATAGAGCAATCGCAGCAATCTAATTTCCAGATAAATGCCATTAAAGAATACCTCGCTGTTGCCCATCCAAACGATGCCATTTGGGCCATTTTTCTTTTAAACGGACATAAGCCCAAGCGTTGTGTCAACACGCAAAAGCTGGTAATCTGGGCTTTAGAATTTTCTGCCCTGCCTGATTGGCTGTATAGAGAATGTCATTTGGTAATTGGAGATACGGCTGAAACCTTGGCTCGCATCCTTCCTCCATCTAAATCAACATCCAACCAAAGCTTGAGCGATTGGATGCATTTTGTGCTGCGTTTAAAGTCGGCAGAAGAAGAAGAAATAAAAGAATCCGTTCTATTGGCTTGGATGGAATTAGACTTTTCTGAGCGCTATCTACTCAATAAATGGATGACGGCTTCCAATTCAATAAAAGTAGATCGGCGATTGTTCATTCAAGCACTATCTGATGTTTACGGGCAATCCGAGGCAGAAATAGCCTATAGATTGAGCATGCGTTGGAGTCCTCTGGAGATCAGCCTAGACCGTCTTTTTAAGCAGGCCTTTCCAGAGGCTGTGCTTTCTAACTATCCTCCTTTTAAAGAGTACCCCATACTTCAACCATCTATTCGGAATTCTCTTTCTGTTCAAGATCTAGAATTTAGAGCTGTTGGCCAAGGCATTCGCGTACAAATGATAGTGTGTGAAGGAAAATCCTTCCTCTGGTCTGAGAATGGCGATTTTCTGTCGCCTATTTTTCCTGAATTTGATTCGTTTTCAAGTCGGTTGCCTTTTTCATTTTCCATTGAAGGAGAGTTGATAGTTCAGGGAGAGGAGATTTTGGAAAAAAGTGCATTGGAAAGGCGAATCCTTTTGAAAAAATCGAACAAAGCAGCTCAACGGGATTGTCCTGTAGTATTGCAGATCTATGACTTAGTAGAATGGGAAGGCGAAGCGGTGAGCGATTGGCCCGAAATAAAAAAGAGAGAACAGCTAAGAAAATATTTGGCCACTGCAGAGCTTCCATCTACAGAATGGATTGAACCCAAGCGCTTTGAAACATGGAGTCAGGCAACAGAATACCAAGCGTATGCTCAAAGTTTACATTCCACAGGACTGCGCATACAGTCTATATCTGCTTCAGGTAAAAGAGAAGAATTGGGCGTTTGGCTCAATCCGAATTACAGTATTTCAGCCATTCTCAGCTATGCCGTTAAAAACCGATTTGGACAGTTTACAGAGTTCAGCTTTTCGGTCTGGGACGAAGGTGTTTTGGTTCCCATAGGCAAAGGGCAACTCAATTTAGCTAAGGAAGAAATGAAGGCCATTGATCTCTTTGTAAAAGACAATATTCAAGAGCGCTTTGGACCGGTACGGAGCATTGTACCGAAACTTGTTTTCGAATTGAAGTTTTCAAAAATACTTTCCTCCACAAGGCATAAATCAGGGCTTGTACTGCACGAAATACGCATAGATCGCTGGTTAATAGAAAAAGAGCCAAGCCAAGCCAGTTCATTGAAAGAACTTCAAGATCTCATAGAATTCATAGCTTCCTAATCTTAGCTGTAGTATCTTGGCGGCTTATCCTAAAAGCATGCCTAAGATTATTCCGTTTGGAAGTGTTTCCAAAATTCAAAATATTGAAAATCATGTAGTTGTATCTGCCAATACTGCTACACTTTCCATTGCAGAGCACAGCAGTGGCGCCATTCATTTCAACCTACAATTCAATAGTATTGATGCTGGCGCAAGCACTTCTGCCGTAGAGAACAAATTCTTTACGTTGCCAAAATACAAGGAGAGCAATACAGAGCTAGTCTTCACTTTTGGCGCCAATACTCTGAGCATCTCAAAGAAGGATGGATGCATTCAATTGATAAATCAAGCAGGGCAAGTGAGCTTACTTTCTGACAGTCTAGGATTTAGCTGCGAAGGTACCGTCAGCACGGCACGCTTTGCACTGCGTGAAAACGAGCGCTTCTTTGGTTTAGGAGAGAAAACGGGTCCGTTGAACAAGCGGGGTATTCAATATCAAAATTGGAATACAGATAAGTTTGCCTACCACGAAGAAGACGATCCTTTGTACACCAGTGTGCCCTTTTATTTAGGTGAAAATGAAGGTGCTTGGTATGGCGTCTTTCTAGACAATCCTGCCCGAACCCATTTCAATTTCGGGGCTTCCAATCATCGCTATTCCTTTGCCAAAAGCGATTCGGGAAATTTAGATCTCTATTTCTTTGGAGGAACCCATCCAGCTGAAATTGTGAGCGCCTATACCCTGCTTACGGGAAGAAGTCCGCTTCCTCCTCTATGGTCTTTGGGCTACCAACAATGCCGCTACAGCTACTATCCAGCCGAAGAATTTGAAATACTGGCAGATACCTTTCGAAAGAAGAAAATTCCGTGTGATGTATTGTACTTCGACATACACTATATGGATGAATACAAGGTGTTTACATGGGATAAGGAGAAGTTTCCAGAGCCACATACACTCTTGAGAAAACTACACGACAAAGGCTTTAAAACGGTTGCCATCTTAGACCCTGGATTAAAGGTGGAAGAAGGATTTGAAATAGACGAAGAAGCGCAGAAATTAGGGCATTTACTCAAATATCCCGATGGAGAATTGTACACTGGGGAAGCCTGGCCAGGCGTGTGCCATTTCCCAGATTTCAGTCGGCCCGAAACCCGTTCTTGGTGGGCTGAAAAAGTGGAAGACTTTGCCAAAGGCGGAATCGACGGACTCTGGAATGATATGAACGAGCCAGCAGTTTGGGGCAAGCACTTTCCAGACGATGTTCGATTTGATACCAATGGCAAAAGCTTTGGACATGCAGATTTGCACAACGCCTATGGAGGTTGGATGGCAGAAGCCACTTTCAATGGCCTTTCTGAAAAGAAATTCAAGCGTCCGTTTGTACTAACCCGCGCAGGATTTGCTGGCATTCAAAGACATGCAGCCATTTGGACTGGAGACAATAGCTCAGGACCCGGACAACTTCTTCTAAGTTGTAGAATGATGTCGGCCATGGGAATTAGTGGGATGCCTTTTGTGGGAACCGATATTGGTGGATTTATTGGAGAATCTTGGAATTGGCTCTTCAGTAGATGGATTCAAGTGGGTGCCTTTCAGCCGCTTTTCAGAGGCCATACTATGGTAAATTCTGCCGATTCTGAACCCTGGAGTTTTGGAGAAGAAACCGAAGAAATCTGCAGGAACTACATAAACCTAAGATATCGCATACTTCCTTTGATCTATACGCTATTTGAAGAGCATCAACACCATGGTCTACCTCCAATGAGGCCTCTTTTCTTAGAATACCCCAACGACGATTTGGCAATGGGACGAGCATATGAGAATCAGTTCTTGCTTGGCTCTAGCCTACTTATTTGTCCCGTTGCTCAGCACTCTGGGCTTGTGAAAATATATTTACCTGAAGGACAATGGGTTGATCTATTTACAGATGAATTACTAGAGGGCGGAAAAGAGTATATCCGTGAGCTTTCAGCCAATCGCTTGCCCGTTTTTCAGAGATTAGGTGGATTTATTCCCGCCCAGAGTCTCATTCAACACACCACAGAAGTGCCAGATAGAGAAGAATGGCACATCTATTTGGGAGCGGAGGGAAAAGCGATTCGGTACAAAGATGAAGGAGATGGATATGCACATGCCTTAGAAGGAGCCTTTTCTAAGCGCCAAATCCATTGGAATTCTGAAGAGATCTCCATTTCTAAAAAAGAAGGAATAATGAAAGAGGGAAAGTTGCGCTTATACCTTCATAATTTCACTGGAAACACTTCGGCATTTGAAAGTGAAACCTACCGTTGGGTAGAGCCTATTTCTAATTTCGATCCCTTTTACCGAGGCATAGACGATAGTTTGCGCATAGATGCGCTTCACTTTATAGATTTAGATCTAGACCAACTTACAGCCAAGCACATTATATCACTGAATGACAACAATTAATTAACACAAAAGTGAGTAATTTTGCCGCCGTAAAATTGAAACAATGGCCATTAAAAAGCAGTTCTTAAAGTCGAAGCCCGTTTGTAAAGTAACTTTTGAAGTTCTTAACCCAGAGGCAGATCAAATTTTTCTTTTAGGAGAATTCAACGAATGGAATCAAACATCCCATCCAATGAATAAAATGAAAAATGGAAAACACAAGATTGCACTCGACTTAGAAACGGAGAAAAAGTACGCCTTTAAATATTTAGTAGACGGAAAAACCTGGATGCTCGAAGAGGAAGCAGAGCAGGTGTCTAGCGGAATTGGGGCAGAACAAAATAGCCTTATCGCACTCTAAACGCTCTAAAAAAGCGCACTTCCTTCTTGGCATTTACCAGATAAACGCCAAGAAGGATAAATGCTATTCCCACGAGATGGCGAAGCCCTATTTGCTCTCCATCTAAGAATCCCCAGGCAGCCGCAACTATTGGCACACAATAGGTAATGCTAGAAGCAAAAAGTGCAGAGGTTGATTTGATCAACATATTGAATAGCACTACTGCAATGGAAGACCCAACTGCTCCCAAAACGGCAATATAGCCTAGGCTAGACATGGCCGTTTCTACGTTAGTAAGCACATAGACAAAGTCTGTGAATCCAAATAGCAATACAACTGCCGGAAGGAGAAGACTCAAAAAGCTCTTCAGAGTAATGGCATTTGAACTCAGATGCGTAAGCTTATGACTAATAATGTTAATGCTTATAGCATACTGTATGGTTGCTATGATGGGAAACAAGCCATACATTAAATTTTCAGGGGCAATATCTGACTGCCATGGAGCAAGAAGCCAAACGGCACCTAGAAGTCCGATGAAAATACCTAGGAATTGAAGCTTTTTGGGCGACATTTTAAAAAAAACAGCCCCAATAATAATGGTAAAGAGAGGCACAAGGGAGTTTAGAATGCCCACCAATGAACTGTCTAACTTGGTAACCGCAATAGGGAATAAGAAATAAGGGATTCCATTTCCAAGCACGCCAACGGTAATCAGATATTTTAGATCTTTCTTCCTAAACTCTTTTAAACTCTTCCAAGCAAATGAAAGGGCAACCAAAGCTGCAAAAGTGATTCTCAGTAGACCAACTTGAAAAAAGTCGAAACTGATTAATCCTCTTTTCATCAAGATGAATGAACTACCCCATGTAAGGGCTAGCAGTGAGAATACCAGCCATTTGGTAAGGGGTGTTTTCATAGGGCGTCAAAGGTAGTATAGCGCCTTGTTGATTCTAACTTGGTTGTACATTTGTAATTAAATTTATTTGCCATGCGTACCATTCTATCTTCCATTTGTTTTGTCGCGCTTTTCTCTTGTTCTAACGAGCCTGCTGTAACGGAAGTTATAGAGACTGAAATAACCGAAACCATAGAAAAGTCTGCGGTCATTGCCAATGCCTCTGTTCAGCTTGCCATTGAAGGCATGGTTTGCTCAAAGGGTTGCGCTGGAACCATTGAAAAAGAACTCGCTTCTCAGTCAGGAATTGAAGCCTGTATTGTGAACTTCGATGAAGCTACTGCAGAGGTCCGCTTCGATTCTACTCAGGTATCAAAGGAAACCATTCGCTCTCTTGTAGCTGAAATTGGCGAAGGCACTTATTCTGCTTCCATTCTCTAAACAATGCACTTGAGGCGATTAATCTTTCTTGAAATTGTTTTAATCTATCTAGTTATTCTGGCTGGAAGCGTGGTGCGGATGACTGGTTCTGGAATGGGTTGTCCAGACTGGCCAAAGTGTTTTGGGCATTTGATTCCACCCATTGAAGAGAGTCAAATACGCTGGAAGGCAAATGAAGTCTACAGCCGCTCTCAGATGATTATTTACAACGAAAAACTTCTTCAAGCAAAGGGGGCTTTTACGTCTGGTAATTCCTTCGAACCCAATCGTTGGGAAGAGTATACCAAACATGACTACGCCCATTTTAATGCTCTGCATACGTGGATAGAATATATAAATCGACTTTTAGGCGCCCTTTCCGGCATACCCATGTTGATTCTCTTTTTTATCGGTTTGATTAGAATCCGCCGAAACTTCCGCTTTTTTCTGCTCAGCAGTCTAGGTCTTTTTCTTCTTGGCTTTGAGGCTTGGCTAGGAAAACTGGTGGTTGATGGCAACCTAGTGCCCGGCCAAATTAGCATTCACATGTTCGGCGCTTTGGCGATTGTGAGTGTTTTGGTTGGAATGCTTCACTTACATTCGAAAGGATCTAAAGTCCGTAAGGTCAATGCCCTGTATATTCTACCGCTGATTTTGTTGTTTTTGTTAATCCAGATTTTTCTAGGAACTCAAGTGAGAGAAGAAGTAGATATTCTAGACAAATCTTTAAATGGAATAGAAAGAGAAACTTGGATAAACCAATTGAGTTCACTCTTTTTAATTCACCGCAGTTTTTCATGGGTGATTTTTATTCTAAGTGGCTTCTTTGTGTTTCAGAACAGACATAATTTGAATAGATTTATTCTTATGCCCCTAATTTTCTGCTTGGCCAATATTGCAGTCGGAATAGGTATTGCTTATTTCGGGTTTCCACAAGGGCTACAACCCATCCACCTAATGCTTGCTTGTCTCTTTTATGGTACAGCCTTTTATACTTGGCTGCAACTTTCAAACAAAAAGAGAACCTCCTTCGCTTGGTAAATATTTCTCAAGTAAATCGAAGGCTTCTCTTGCCAATTCTACTGGAACGAGAAGACGAATGCCCGCTGCAGAAAGGCCATAAACAGGCAAAATGGAGTTTGAATTTTCATTTTCTATTCGAGCTTCAATGGCATGGCTAGACAAATAAGTGGCTGCTAAATGTGCCTCTTGAATTGTATAAAATGTTGCCATAATTACCCACTGCTGCATAGAATAAAGCGCTTAAATCAATCTTTCCAAGTTAAGGTTTCCATAAGCTGAATTACCTCCCTTGCCATAAAATCATCCACTGGCTTTAAAGAATCCGGATTTGGAGCCGCATAGATGTACACCACTCCTCTGAGAAAATGATGTGTGCTATCGGTAATGTAAAATTGAGTTCCACTGGCCGCATCTCCAGACATTCGGTAAAGAATACCGTAAATGCGTTTCTCTTCATTCAAGTATAGCTTTTCTTGAATGCCGCTGGCCTTTGAAGCATGCGTAAAAGCCAGGTCTTGTGATTCAGCTAATAGCTTTTCAATATTGCCATTTAAATTCTTATAGGTCAACTGCATGCGCGCCTTTATACTCGGATAATAGATGTCTCCCCAACAATTCTCTTTAGCCTCCCACTGGGCTGCTGTATTTATATAGAAAGAATACGGACAGTCAACGGAGTCTAAGGCATATACTGTGGTGGGCAATTCTATTCGAATTTGTCCGTATGGAAGCGGATTCTCCTCCTCTTGGCACTGAATGAAAAGAAAAGGCAAGCAAAATAAAACAAGCTTATGCTTCTGTTTCATCCTCTAAGGTATTTTGAAGACTCACCTTAATGCGTTGAATTCTGCGATTATCCATCGCCTCCACTACGAATAAGAACTCATTGAATTCAATAGAATCATTGATGGCCATGATTCTTCCACCTATTTCCAAAATAAATCCGGCCAAGGTATCCGACTCCCCTTTCTTCGTTTCAAACAGTTCACCATCAATTCCAAGCACCTTATAGAAGTCGTTTAGGGGCGTTTTTCCTTCAAAGACATAGGTGTAATCATCTAACTTGCTATATATCAAGTCTTCATCATCAAATTCATCTGAAATATCCCCAACAATTTCTTCTATGATATCTTCAAGAGTAATGATGCCCGATGTTCCGCCAAACTCATCTACCACCACGGCCATATGAATTCTTTTTTCACGAAACTCTTGCAATAAATCATCGATCTTTTTCGCCTCGGGAACGAATATGGGTTTCCGCAGCATTTTCTGCCAATCCAACTCCACATTGCTTTCAATATAAGGAAGCAAATCTTTGATATAAAGAATGCCCGTAATTTGGTCGAAGGTTTCGAGAAAAACAGGAATTCTTGAATATCCAGAATGTAGAATGCACTCCAATACTTCCTTATAAGACGTACTTTGCTCAATGGCAACTACATCCATTCTGGGTTTCATGGTTTGCTTCACGCTGGTGTTTCCGAACTTGACTATTCCCTCTAAAATGCGTTGTTCTTCAATTCCCCCTACAGGTTCTTGAGTGAGCTCTAAGGCCTGAGATAAATCATCTACCGATAGCGTAGAATTGGACTCTCTTTTTGCTCTATTTAGGAAGTTTCCTGAACGAACAAGTAGGAAGCTCAGTGGTGAGAAAAACCAATTTAAAGCTCTTAAAGGAATAGCCATTAATCGACTAAATGCCAGACTGTTTCTAGAGGCATATACCTTTGGAAGTACCTCCCCAAAAAGAAGAAGAACAAAGGTAATTCCGATCACTTGAACCAAGAATTTTAGGAGCTGATTGTCTTGAAAATCCACAAGCTTTTCTATCACGAAGCTTGAGAGAATAACAATTCCAATGTTTACCAGATTGTTGGATATCAATATGGTAGCGAGTAATTTCTTTGGATTATCTCTTAATTCTATGAGCTGTTTATCGCTGCGTGCGCTTCCCTCCTCTAGGCTTTGAATGTCTGCCGGTTTTAAAGAAAAAAAAGCTACCTCTGATCCAGAAATCAGAGCAGAACTAATAAGCAAGGCCAACAGAGCCAAAATAGAAGGAAGAATAGCCAACCAATCGGAGGCAAAAACTAGAAATAAGGATGGGGGGTCAGGATCCAATTAATTGATTTTAGATAAACTAGAAGGGCAAATCGTCGTTCTCAAACTGCCTATTTTCCTTTTTGGGGAAGAAATCGGCAGAAGAAGACAGAGCTTGTGAACGATCTGTACTTGCACTTAACATGGTCATTTCAAGGCAGTTAATTTCAGTCATTTGACGTTGTTGACCAGAAGAATCCTGCCAACTTCGTGTCCTGATTTTCCCTTCAATATACACTTTCATTCCCTTTCTCAAGTATTGTTCACAAACATCTGAAAGTCCTTTTTTACTCACTACTATGTTGTGCCACTCGGTCTGCTCCACTCTTTGTCCTTCTCTATTCGTATAGGACTCTGAAGTTGCAATGGAAAAACGTACAATTTTTGAGAACTCAAAATTGCGCACCTCAGGATCACCACCTAAGTTGCCAATTAACATGACTTTATTCAAAGTACCAGACATGGGTGCAAATATAAAGTATGCCACTCATTTACTTACAGCAGTTTCCAGTGCTGTAGTGCCAATAAAAAAGGAACAGGAAAAGGGGTTTCTTCAATATTCTCTGGCGTTATCAACTGAGAGTCAGGATAATCCTCCACCGATTCAAACTCCCGTAGCTCAAAATACAAGTCCATTTCTTTGTGACTAAGCAAATGTTTTAGGTGAAGAAAATGTGCAGACTCGAATCGGAATTGGCTCTTTTCAACTTCTGGGAAAACATACAATCCAGACCAAATGCCTTTCGCAGGTCGCTTTTGCAAAATCCAATCACCCGAATTTGAAATAGGTAAAACATAATACATTTCTACTTTTTCTTTGGGTTTTGCCTTCTTCTTAACCGGTCTTAGGTGGATGGTTTTATTCTGGAGAGCTAGACAATTTTCAGCAATGGGGCATTGCTGACAAAGCGGTTTAGGGGTGCAAATCACAGCCCCTAATTCCATTAAAGCCTGATTAAAAGTAGAGGGAGAATATCCAAGCATTAGATTCTGCGCCAGCTCTCGGAAACTATGGTATACTTTCTTAGATCCAATTTCTTCATCGATATCGTACAGCCGGGAAAGAACACGGTAGGCATTGCCATCGATTACGGCCTCCGGCAGATTGAACGCAAAAGAAGCAATGGCCGATGCCGTATACGGACCCAAGCCAGGCAATTTTACTAGATCTTCATAGGTATCAGGGAATATGCCATTTCTTTCAAAGGCAATAATTTTTGCCGTTTTCATTAAATTCCTAGCGCGGGAATAATAACCCAAGCCTTGCCAAATTCTCAAAACACTGTCTTCATCTGCCCTAGCAAGATCCAAAATACTGGGAAATCGCTCAAGAAAACGATAATAATACGGCAAACCCTGATTCACCCTAGTTTGTTGTAGAATGATTTCTGAGAGCCAAATAGCGTATGGATCAAGGGTTTTCCGCCAAGGAAGCTCGCGCGCATTTGCTAAATACCATGCAATCCATGCGCTCATTAAATTTTTCTTCACACTAAATCGATTGACTTTGAGTTAACTGTGTGATAATACAATTATCTGTCCTATATTTGCAGCCCTCAAAACTAATGGTTTAACATCCCTAATATCAGACAACAACAATGACTAAAGCGGAAATTGTTTCTCGAATTGCAGAGAAATCCGGAATGGAAAAGGCCGACGTACAAGCAACAGTAGAGTCGTTCATGAAAGAAGTTAAGACGTCACTTGAAGCTGGAGAAGCAGTATTTCTTCGCGGATTTGGCAGTTTTATAGTTAAGAAAAGAGCAGAAAAGACAGGTAGAAATATTTCTAAAAATACTACCATCATTATTCCTGAACACTTTATACCTGCCTTCAAGCCAGCTAAGGTTTTCTCTGAAAGCGTGAAGAAAAAGGTTAAGAACGCCTAATTCAGGGCTCGAAAAAATTGAAAAAAGAAGGTTACATAGCCATTGTTGTTGCTGTTATTATAGCAGTGGCTATGTATTTTATTCCTAGAAGTCCGTCGCCTGCTGTAGCCGACGATGGCCATGCACATTCTACAGAGCAACCCGATAGCCTAGAGGTTATGGTGGCTCAAGCTGTTGAAATGCTCAACACAGGAAGTGCTCCACCTATGCAAGCCATAGGACTTTTAAGAAAGGTTCTCGATGTAGAACCAAAACACATTAATGCTAATTTTTATTTAGGCTACTTCTCTATTATGAGCGGTCAATTTGAAAAAGCAGAAGAAAGACTTGCTATAGTAATTGAGCGATTGCCCGATAATGCTGACGCCTATTTTCTAATGGCGCAAGCCAAGAAAGGGCTCGGTGATATACCAAGTGCAAAAGAGTACCTTTCTAAGTGTTTAGAAAACAACCCGATTGAAGAAACAGAACAACAGGCTACCGACTTGTTGAATGAAATAAACAGTATATAAACCCAAAAGAATTTTAGCTATGCCAAGCGGAAAAAAACGTAAAAGACATAAAATGTCTACCCACAAGCGGAAAAAACACCTTCGCAAGAATCGTCATAAGACTAAGAAGAAGTAATTCTTTATAAATAATTCGTACACGTAGAAAGCACCTGATTATGGTGCTTTGCGTGTTAATATAATTTTATAGATTTTTAGAGCTTAACCGCCTAAAAATCAAGCTGCAAGCCATGAACACAGAACTGTATATCAGTTCACGAATGCGCGAGCAAACAGACATTGCGATTCTTCGCGAGGGAAAACTCGCTGAACTTCATAATGAATCGGAACAACAAAACTTTAATGTAGGAGATGTTTATCTAGCTACCGTTAAAAAACTAGTTCCAGGCCTGAATGCTGCATTTGTGGATGTAGGGTACGAAAAGGATGCATTCCTTCATTACCACGACTTAGGACCTCAAGTAAGGTCTTTAAATAAGTACTTGTCAAAAACGCAAAAAGGGAAACAACCTTGGACTCTTCAAAACTTTGAAAGAGATCCAGATATCCCTAAAGACGGACAAATTGATTCCGTTTTGAAATCGGGACAAAGGGTACTTGTTCAAATTGCCAAAGAACCCATTTCTTCCAAAGGACCACGTATTACCAGCGAAATTTCTATTGCAGGTAGGTTTATGGTTCTGGTTCCATTTTCAGATAGAATTAGTGTCTCTCAAAAAATAGAATCAAGAGAAGAAAAAGATCGCCTAAAAGGTATTGTAAAGCCCATTAAACCCGAGGGTTTTGGCGTTATTATCCGCACGGTTGCTCAAGGAAGACAACTCCAAGAAATAGAGTCCGATTTACAAGCTCTCCTAAAAAAATGGAAGAACTTGCATAGGAATATCAACAGTGCAAAGCCGCCTCTTTGTCTGCACAACGACTTGAATAAAAGCACTGGTCTTCTGCGCGATTTATTGAATGATAGCTTTACCTCCATTCAGGTAGATTCAGAAGATATGCATCAGACGGTTTGGGAATATTTGAATAGCGTAGATCCAACCAAAACGGAGATGCTTAAGCTTTATTCAGGTAAAATTCCACTTTTTGAGCACTTTGGAGTTGAAAGACAGATTAAAACTGCCTTCGGACGATCGGTTACTTTTGGAAGAGGTGCCTATTTAATTATAGAGCATACCGAAGCCATGCATGTAATAGATGTCAACAGCGGCAATAGGAAGTCGAGCGGTGAAAACCAAGAAGCCAACGCGCTTGAGGTGAATCTTCAAGCTGCAGAAGAAATAGCCCGTCAATTGAGGCTGCGTGATATGGGGGGAATCATTGTGGTAGATTTCATCGACCTTCATAGAGCAGAAAACAGAAAAGAACTGTTTGAAAAGCTGAAAGACTGTATGAAGGACGATCGTGCAAAGCACAAAATACTTCCTCCAAGTAAATTCGGTCTTATTGAAATAACCCGCCAAAGGGTGCGCCCGGAGATGAATATCAAGACGCGTGAAGAAGATCCTAACGGAAGTTCTGCTGAAATAGAAGCGCCAATTAATATTCTGCATCATTTAGAAAATCACCTGTCGCTGATCTCGAGCCAAGAGAACATAAAAATATTGTTCTTGCATCTACATCCGTTTTTAGCGGCATACATAGAGAAAGGATGGTTTTTCTCTAGCCTTAGGCATAAATGGTCTAAGAAATACAAGCTGAAATTGAAGATTATTCCGAGGGATGGGTTCCGATTCTTAGAATACCATTTCTATAATTCTGAGGATGTGAAATACGAGTTGAGTTAAACGAGAAAGCCCCGCAAATGCGGGGCTTTCTCGTTTATAGGTATTCTCTTTTATCTAGTCTTCTGACTTGCGACTATC
>ERZ888423.1208-NODE-1208-length-23281-cov-8.946784_pt1 | contig 23281 bp, 27 predicted proteins | sample MGYA00520523_ERZ888423 | MGnify/ENA primary metagenome ERZ888423 (study PRJEB32303, sample SAMEA104408611) | aquatic metagenome | biome: Brackish water; feature: Pelagic; material: water | place: Baltic Sea | collected 2014-06-08T10:24:00 | depth 30,27 m ...
TGAATCAGTGATAGCTCTTCAAATCAATAAGAGTTTTTCAACAAAATAAGCCCTTACTTCCGATACATTCATGTTGCAGCATTTGTAACTATGGGTTCGATGGAAACAAGCTCATTAGTCACTCAAATACTTGCTTGTATTTGACGCCATTGGCAATGATTGGATCAAGTCTGGTTCACTGTGACTCGGGAAAGTCGGTTTGTCCCGCACTGCCGACGCTGATCCAAACTGCACCGAAGGTCCGGTCGGGGTTCAAGATGCCTGACGTGTGGGCAAATATTGCATGACGCGATCCATTGATAGGATTCAGAAAACCCACTGCATCGAGTCAAAGATGCGCGACGTTGCACCCATTGCCGAGCGACGCCTAGGTGCCCCAGACATAATGGGTCAGGTGGTAGAAAACCGGCGCAGCAAAAACCACGCTATCAAGTTGATCTGCCACGCCGCCTTGTCCTGGAATAAGGTGTGACCAATCCTTGATGCCGCGGTCCTTTTTGATCGCTGCAAAGACGATATTACCGAACATTCCCACAAGCGACGCCACCCCCGCCATCGCCATTGCGCCAAGGACGCCAAACGGGGTGATCCAAGCCAGAAGCGCGCCGATCAGCATGGCCGACCCAACACCGCAAATCATGCCTTCGTAGGTCTTTGGTGAAATTCCTTTGGCGATTTTGGTGCGGCCAATTCGGCGTCCGAAAAAGAAATCCAGCAGATCACCGAGTTGCACGACTAGAACCAGAAACGCGATCAGCAACAACGCGCGTTCAGGCGGATATCCTTCGATCTGAACGGTCATCAGGGCTGGTACATGGCTGGCGCAAAAGACTGCGATCATTAGTCCCCATTGGGTTTCGGCCACGCGCACAAGGAACCGGTCCGCATCGCCGCGCAGCGCCGAAACGATAGGTAGCAACAAGAAGGCGTAAACCGGGATAAACACGGAAAACAGCCCAGACCAGCCAAGCCAAACGAGCAGATATTGCACCGGCAGGACAATATAAAACGCCACCGCCAGCGACATATGGTCAGCCTGTGATTTGCTGGTCATGGTTAGTAATTCGCGCAAGGCCGCAAAGGATACGAAGGCGAACAAGACAACAATCCCGATCGGCCCAGATAGCAAGGCGAGCGACAGTAAAATCACCATTGCCCACCACGAATGCACGCGGGTCATGAATGTCTCGACAACTGGGTTTGTGCCGTCAGGCGCCACTTTGGCGCGCAAGATTTCACCGAACAGTGACAGCGCCATAAGGATGCCACAGACGCCCAGAAACAGCAGCAGGATGTCGGATGTTGTATTCGTCATCTGCGTACCTCGGGGGCAAGACCGACGAGTGCGTCCGAGGCTCGCGTCAGAAAGGCATCTTTGGCTTCGCCCTCACCCACATGCACCGGCGCGCCAAACGTCACTGTGCATATCAGGGGCAGGGGGATCACCTCTCCCTTAGGCATGATTTCGTTGACGTTGGCGACCCAAGTGGGGACCAGATCAACCAGCGGGAAGGCCTTGCCGATGTTATAGAGCCCGGCCTTGAATGGCAGCAGCGGATCGTCTGTCATGTTGCGGTTGCCTTCGGGGAATATGATCAGGCTAGAACCTTCCTCAAGGGCTTGAAGGATCGCCGCCATAGGGTCTTCTCCAGCGGCGCGGGCCTCGGGGCGGCGATCGACCAACACGCAGTTAAACACCTCCGGGCCGACAAAGGCGCGCAGCTTGTTTTTAAGCCAATAGTCTGAGGCAGCGACAGGGCGCACCGACCGGCGCATTGCGGGCGGCAGGCAGGACCAAATCATCGGCATATCGCCGTTGCTGACGTGGTTGGCGAAATACACACGCTGAAGCGGCACTGGTTCGATACCCCGCCATTCGGCGCGCACAGCCGTCACAAACCGCGCAAACATCGCGATGGCATGCCCGACGATATTGGCTGCGAAACGGCGCAAGAGGGTCAAGGGATTCATCATTTTGTAAGACTGGCGCAAGGATGCGGGTTTGAACAGTGGTTAGCCGAGAGTGCCCGCACTTTTTCAGCTCTTGGGTGTTGTGTATCTTTAGGCATGAACGGCGTTCAGGAATTGGGAGCCGAAGCACTCAACTGCCGTAAAACAAGTGAGATCATGCGGTCGATTTCAGCTGTAGGGGCGCCCGATGCCGTTTCGTCGAGCGCCAAAAGAACGATACCATGCACCGACGAAAACAACGCGTGGGTCATCAATTCCAAATCCTGTTCGCCTAAAAGCGGGAAAATCATAGACAATGGTGCGGCGAAATGGGCCATCAACTGGCCCATTTCGCGCAGATGCCAATCAGGGGCGGTTTCGGTGGCAGGGCGGCCCACATCGAACATCGCCCGCCACAGATTGTGATGCTCGGCTGCAAAGTGATGATAGGCCTGCGACATGATCACCAGCTGTTCGACCGCGTCGGATGGGGCGTCCAACAGTACATCTGACACGGCCACGCCCAGACTTTCAAAGGTGCGCGCGTTCACGGCCAGAACCAGATCGGTCAGATCGCCAAAGACGTTATAGATCGCGCCGACCGCGCAACCGGCATCTTGCGCCAGATTGCGCGCGCGCACAGCAGACAGCCCGTTGGCGGCAGTCCGGCGTTGCGCATGGGCAATCAGGCCTTAGCGCAGTGCATTGCGGCGCTCTTCAACTTCGCCAGCCATCGGGGCTCCTCGTGAACTTTGTTCAAAGTAGCCCGCACGCGCGTGATTTAAAAGCCCTAGGCCTTGACCGGCGCGCCGCCTGCAAACACATTTCCACCAACATAGTTGATCGGATCTTCCTGCATTTGCAGATGCAACCCATCGTCGGTGTAGGGATGGGCGCGGGCCAGATCTTCGTCGAAATCAAACCCCAGGCCGGGCGCGGTGGGCGGCGTGATATAGCCGTCCTCGACTGTGATCGCGCCTTTGATCAGATCGTGATGAAATGGCGTTTCGATGGATTCCGCCATCAGGATGTTCGGGATCGAGGCGGCAAGATGAACGTTGGCAGCCCATTCTACCGGACCTGCATAAAGATGCGGTGCGACTTGGGCGTTATACGCCTCGGCCAGCGCTGCGATCTTTTTGGTCTCCCAAATTCCGCCCGACCTGCCCAACGCAGGTTGCAAAATCGCCGCGGCCCCAGCGCGCAACACAGGCGCAAATTCCGCCTTTGTCGTGAGGCGTTCACCCGTGGCGACGGGGATACGCACCGCCGATGCGACCTTGGCCATCTCGGCGACATTGTCCGGCGGAATGGGTTCTTCATACCAAAGCGGTGAATAGGGTTCGATCGCTTGACCCAACCGGATCGCGCCCGCTGTGCTGAACTGCCCATGCGTGCCGAACAACAGATCGGCGCGGTTGCCAATGGCCTCGCGGATCGCCTTGCAGAACGCCACTGATGTTTCGATGTCGCTCATTGCGGGCATATGTCCGCCGCGTATCGTATAGGGGCCAGCGGGGTCGAATTTGACCGCAGTGTAGCCCTTTTCGACCATCGCCAGCGCGCTTTCAGCCGCCATGTCAGCACTTGCCCAAAAGTCAGGCAGTGGGTGCTGCGGTTGCGGATAAAGATAGGTATAGGCGCGCACGCGCTCGTTCATCCGCCCACCGATCAGGGCATGCACCGGGCGGTCACGGTCTTTGCCAAGGATATCCCAACAGGCGATCTCGAGTCCCGAAAACGCCCCCATGACGGTAAGGTCGGGGCGCTGGGTAAATCCGGCAGAATAAGCGCGACGGAACATCAATTCGATGTTTTCGGGGTTCTCGCCCAGCATGTGGCGTTCGAACACGTCCGTGATTACGGCCTTCATCGCCGCAGGGCCAACGGAAGATGCGTAACACTCGCCATAACCTACCACGCCCGTGTCGGTCGTAATTTTCGGAATAATCCAGTAGCGCCCACCCCAGCCGGGTGCAGGGGGCGCTGTGACGATGATCTCTAAGTCTTGCAGTTTCATGCTGTGCCTTCCAGATGGCGGTCTACGACCCGCTGCACGATAGGCGCGAAATGGGCGTAATCAGGCGTGATCATATCGGCGACTTTGCCCGCCTCGTCCAAGTAACGCACTTGGATAATTTCGGCCAAGTTGGGGTTGGTTTCGAATGCTACGACTTCATCCGCTGACATCGGTCCGCCCTGAAGGTTGAGCGTGTGGACTGATGCCGCAGATAAGCGGTCAAAGTAGCTGGGCCGCGTAGCACAAAGATAGCGTTTCGCGGCTACATGGTGGCGCACGCAATCGGTGACAAGGGTCGGAAAGAACGCTGCCAAGACCTGCGCCCCTGCTTCTTCGTGGTGGCGGTCTTGGGTGTCGTCGGTCCTGTATGTGCCGAATTCCGATGTGAAATGGCCGATGTCATGCAGCAGTGCGGCGACGATGATATCTTCGCCCAAGCCCTGTTGTTCAGCGAATGTCGCACCCTGCAACATATGCTGCGCCATGGTGACGGGTTCGCCCAAATATTCCTCTCCGCCACGGCGGTCAAAGATATCGCCAAGGAAGGCGACGATGGTGTCGCGTGTCAACTCAGGCATGGCTCGCCTCAAGACTGACCAGGGTGGACAGCAACCCGTCTTTGTCAGCGTAACAGCCCTGAAGCCAGCGATTGCCTGCCCCGGAATAGCCCTTGCGTGCGTGCAGCACGCGAGTGTTATCGACAATGAACGCTTCGCCGGGGGACAGCTTGAACTGCACCTCCATCGCTGTGTCATCAATGATGTCAGATAGGCGGCGATAGGCGGTATACCAATCGGCCATATCGGCAAACGGCACATCAATGCACGGCGCTGCAGACCGCGCGTTGAAGCGAATGCACTGAAGCTGGCCATCAGGGGACAAATCAATGATCGGGCGGCGCGACTGCAAGGCCACTCCGGCGCTGCCGCTATAGGAAAATCGCATTGGATAGCCCGCCAGCAGGGCAAACCCGCGCGGGTTTTCGCCGCGCAATCGCAGGGCCGCGGCAAAGCCGTCAACGACCATGTTTTCGCCGCCCTTTGCCGAGTTTTCGAGGCATGCCAGCACCTGCAAGGTTGGCACTGGATCGCGGTAGGGGTTGTCGGTATGCGCCTGAAGCCCCAGTCCAGTGTACGCTAGATTGACGGGGTTCACTTCGGTGCGGACCTCGAACAGGCGACCGTAGTTTGTTTCGCGCACATAGCCGAACAGATCGACGATATCGAATAAGCCGCCCTCGCGCGGGGTCATGCCTGTGACCTTGGCAAACCCATAACGGCGGATCGCGGCCAGCCAGTCGCGTCGCGCGGTTTCATACGTTTGCAATTGCCCCAGATCGCCCGTCGGGATCGCCGTGTTCAGGGCGCTGTCCCACGTGGTCGCATGGGCGGGCAGGTGGCCCGTTTCGGGCTGGTCGTCACGATCGTAGACGTGGTCGTGCAGCCAACGCAGCGGCCATGCGCAGGCCTTCCCATCGGGGCCGAAGGTGACATGCAACTGCCCTTCGCCAATCCGCGCAGCAGAGATCGACAGGTCCGCAAGGATATCCGCCAGCGTGATCAACCGTTGCCCGTTTCCAGCGTCGCGTGTGGCTGGATCAAGCGCATTATCGCGCAGCCAGACCGCGTGAAACCGCGCGTCAGGTGCACCGTCATGCAAGCGCAGCACCGTGCCGTCTTCGCTCAGCTCAACTTCGCGCCACATATCGGCCTCCGGTTACTTGCGGTTAAACACGATCACATTGCGGCCTGCCTGGCCGGTTTTGGTATCGGCAATGGCTTCGTTGATCTGATCCAGCGACCAGCGGCCGGAAATAAGCTCGTCCAGTTTCAAACGGCCCTGTTGATACAGGTCCACCATCCAAGGGATGTCGCGTTTGATCACTGTATCGCCCATCTTTGATCCAATCATGGATTGCCCAACTGCCGCGAAATTTCCGGCCTCATAGGTTGATGTCGCGCCCGTCGCGGGCATTCCGACCATGATCACCTTGCCGCCGCGGGCAAGGTATTTCGGGGCCACATCGTATGCCCCTGCTGCACCCACGGTCACCAGAACGGCATCTGCGCCGCGCCCCATCGCGTCTTTGGCATCGCGCCACGGAGTATCGCCAGTCGCCAGCACACCATCCGTCGCACCAAAGCCGCGCGCCATCTGCAATTTCTCTTCGGACATATCCACGGCAACGATCCGGCGGGCACCGGCAATGCGCGCGCCTTGGATTGCGTTCAATCCAACACCGCCCGCACCGATCACGACAACGTCCTGCCCTGCGCGCAATTTCGCGGCGTTCACCACCGCGCCAACACCCGTGATCACACCGCAGGCCAGTAAGGACGCGGCCTCCATCGATATGGATTCGGGTATCGTCACGACTTGGGACTGATCGACGACGACTTTTTCGGCGAAGGCCCCGCAGGCCATTGCCTGATGCAATTTCGATCCGTCCGGCATGGTCAGCGGGCCATGATCGCCGTCATATCCGGTTTCGCAAATTACTGGCGTGCCAGCGCTGCAGGACGGGCACGTGCCGCAGGCGCGGATCAAGGTCACGACAACAGGGTCGCCGATCGTCAGCCCCAGCGTGCCCGCACCAAGTGCTGTGATCCGCCCTGCCGCTTCGTGCCCATAAACTGCGGGCAGTGACCCGCCCCAGGCGCCTTGCGCATAAGAAATGTCGGAATGGCAAATGGCCACGGCATCCAGCGTCACTTCGACTTCGCCCGCGATGGGCGCGCGCAGGTCAACGGTTTCGATAGATAGTGGCGCGCCAAAGGCGTGGCAGACTGCGGCTTTGATCTGGGCCATGCGCCCCTCCCTGAAAAATTGTTACGTTCAGAGTGTGACGCCAGCCCTTTGCCTGCAAGCGCGAATTCGACAAACGCAGGTCGCTTTACGTCTTGGTCTGCGAGTTGGTGCGGTCAGCATGAAAAATCGCGATGCAGATTGCCACAAGGACGGCGGACAACAAGAACGGCGCGCCCGGAAAAGAGCTGTCGCCACCGGATGTGAAATACCAGAACGTTTGTGTCATCAGCAGCGGTGCAATGATCGTCGCGATCGCATTGATCGAGGTTAGCGCGCCTTGTAATTCACCCTGTTGATCGTCGCTTGCAGTGCGCGACATGATCCCCTGCATCGCGGGTCCTGCTATTGACCCGACAGCAGTCAGCGGTGTCAGCGCCAAGGCAATCCAGCCGTTGGTGACAAAAGCAAGTGCCGTAAACGCAACCACATCAACGCCAAGACCCAAAAGAACAGCGTTGCGTTCGCCGATTTTGCGCAAGATCGGGCGGATCAGCACGCCCTGCATGATTGCAATGAAAATCCCGAACATGGCCAGTGATGCACCAATCATCCCCGGCCCCCAGCCAAAGCGAGCCTCGCCATAATAGGCCCAGATCGCGGGATACACGAAAAACGCGACCGCATAGATAAACGTCACAACCATCAACCGGCCAAGACCCGGCAATCCACCGATATTCTTGAATGCGCCCAAAGGGTTCGCGCGTTTCCAGCTGAACGGGCGGCGGATACGGTCGGTCACGGTTTCGGGCAATACAAAATAGCCGAACGCAAGGTTGAGGGTCGCCAATGTAGCCGCCGCATAAAACGGCGCGCGCGTGCCAAATCCACCCAAGACGCCACCGACCAACGGCCCCAAAACAAAGCCGACTCCAAACGCTGCGCCGATCAGACCAAAGTTCGCGGCCTTTTCCTCGGGCTTGGAAATGTCGGCCATATAGGCACTGGCAGTAGAATGGGTTGCGGCGGTAATCCCGCCAACAATGCGGCCCAGAAACAGCAGCCAGATTGCGCCCGCCACGGCCATCACCAGATAATCCAGCGCCATAACCAACAGTGCGATCAACAGCACGGGGCGGCGTCCAAAGCGGTCTGATAGATTGCCGACAACGGGGCCAAACAGGAATTGCATCACAGCAAATGCCGTGGCCAGAATGCCGCCCCACACGGCGGCATTGCCAAGGTCGCCACCGTGAATCTCGCGGATTAGCGCGGGCATCACAGGCATGATTAGCCCGATCCCCATAGAATCGAGAACGACCGTGATCAGGATGAATGTGATCGGAAGGCGGTTATCCATAGCAGTCGACTTTCTGGTGTTCCGCTCCAATTAAACCGATTGGTTCACTTTGCAAGTCATTCTTGCGTCAGCGCTACCAGATGCGCGGCCAGTCCCGCAGGGTCCGAAAAAAACGGCGAATGCGATGTGGCCATGTCGATGACCTTCCCGCCTTGCCAATCATTGGTCATGGTGCGCTGGAATACGGGTGGGATAGTGCGATCATCACTGCATTGGATATAGTGACGCGGCAGGTCGGTTGTTACGTCAGCCAGCACGGTTTCTTGTGGCAGGATAGGTTGCGGACCAAGCTGTGATATAGCCCAAGTCGCCACGTCGCTGGCCACATCGTGATAGAATTTCGCGCGCGCTTGGGTTGGATCAATGGTGAATGCCACGCGGTCGGGCGCGACCTGCACCGCTGCAAGCAAGGGCTGCGTCGGGGCCATACGCCGCATATCGGCAAGCGACTTGCCCGCGATCGGCACATAGGCGCAAAGGTAGATCAGCGCCGCAAAACGGTCGGGCGCCTTGAGCGCTGCTGCCGTGATCGGATAGCCCGCCATCGAGTGACCGACAAGGTTCGTGTCAGGCGGGGCAGCGGCGATGATCGCATCGGCGTAACTGTCCAATGTGACGTCTGCGGCTGGCGTGGGGTCATTGCCGTGCGAGGGTAGATCAATCGCGCGGGCGCTGTGCCCCAGCGCTTGCAACGCGGGGATCACATCGCGCCAACACCACGCGCCATGGCACGATCCGTGAATCAGCAGAAACTCAGCCATGGGAAATCTCTTTCAGGAATTCGCCTATGACGGTGGCATAGGCCACAGGATCGTGAAGAGGTGGCAAATGTCCGACGCGGCGCATTAACACAAAGCGCGATCCGGGGATCAAATCCGTGGTTTCACGCACCAGATCGGGCGGCGTGGCCCCGTCGTCAGCCCCCGCGATACCCAGCGTGGGCAGCCGCAATCCGCTTGTTGGGGTCCAGAAATCGGTGCCCGCAATGGCAGCACAGCACCCGATGTATCCTGCCGGATTGCATCGCATCAACACTGCGCGGGCCTGTGTCATCTTGCCAATATCCCCGCGGGGGCCGACCCAGCGCGTCACCGTGTCATCGGCAATTGCGCCGATCCCGCCAGATTTAACGCTTTCAATGCGGCCGGCCCAAAATTCTGGACGCCCAAGTTTTGCAGCCGTGTTCGACAGTACTAACCCGCGCACCAGATCAAGCCGCTTGACGGCCAAACCCTGCGCGATCAACCCGCCAATCGACAACCCGACAATCACGGCGTCACGGACATCCAAGGCCTCGCAAACCGCCTCGCAATCCGAGATCAGCGCGCCCATGCTGTAAGGCGCGGGAGGCACATCAGATTGCCCATGTCCACGCATGTCAGGGCGAATGATCCGCAGCCCTGCCGGTAGCTTGGCGACCAATTCATCCCAAATCGTGTTGTCCAGCCCCAAGGCGTGCAGCAACACAACCGGCGCGCCGTCCGCTGGCCCATCCTCGCGCACTGACAAGGTCACGCCGTCGCGTTTTATTTGATGTTGTTTCATGGCCCCTCCGATTTCGGGGCTACTTTGGCGCAGAGGCTGGCGGGGTCAACCGCTTTAGGTGGACAAGATCGGTGCGTTTCAACAAAAGAACCTCGGTCAGAACCGCCAACCCAAGGCAAAGCACAATCGCGGTGATTTCAATCGGGCTGGGCGTTGTTGATGCGGCTTTAATCGCCAGTGTCGCGCAGGCATAGCCCGTAGGTGTTTACCCGATGCTCAGACCCATCAACAAAAGTTATCGTCGTTGTGAAGCGGTCAATACTATAGGCTCCGCCATTTGCGGTATCCCCCTCGAAAAATGCATTACCCATGGTAGTTTACCCTTGATGCAACCATACTTCCAAAAATACCGGCTAAGAAAATAATAGCCCGATAGGCTAACGATTGTTGGGCTAAAACCCAATAGCCCAACGTTGTTATCGACCTTCCGTCAAATTGCAATTGCTCTCCATATCCAAGCGATAGCCAAAAAAAACATAAATGCTGTAAAAGCCAATGAGCGCGCGAAAACTTCAGGCGGGAACTCCTTAACCGCACCTATTTTCCAGTTAAGAAACGTCAAGTTGGCAACTAACAATATCAAACCTGCCAGCAAGATGGCCTGCAAAGCTGCTCCGTAAATCAAAAAGAGGCACATCAAGATAGTTGCTGAGAATAACGCGGATGCTTTGATATTAGACTTTCGCTGGCTCATGGTTCGTTCTCAGAAAACGCCAATTCTTGCATAACTACCGTCGACCGTCTGAAACCCACGACGCTTCAAAAAGCGATTTGACCGCCTCAATTTAACGCCCGACGTCAAGTGAGGCAATATCTGCGGCGATCAGGTTCTTGACGTTGAAACTGGCGATCGTAAAACGTGTCATGCGTAATCCTTGAGGGTTTGCGCAAATAGCGCGGGGTCGACATTGCCGCCCGTGGCAACAGCGATCGTGGTGTCGGTTTGGGTGGCATCGGGGTGATAAAGTGCGGCAGCCAGCGCCACGGCCCCGCCCGGTTCCAGCACAATTCGCAAGTGGTTGAAGGCGGCGACCATCGCGCGCTGGGCTTGCGCCTCGCTTACGACCAGCCCTGCACCACAAAGCCGTTGCATGATCGGGAACGTCAGATCACCGGGACGGGGCGTGATGATCGCGTCACAAAGCGATCCATCGCGACGCGTGTTGGTTTGGATGCTGCCTGTGGCAAGGGATCGCGCCACATCGTCAAAGCCCTCGGGTTCGACGGGATACACCAGCATGTCCGGCGCATCCGCCGCAAGTGCCAGCGCAATACCCGACGTCAGCCCGCCACCACCACAACAGACCAGCACATCAGCGCTAATAATCCCAAGGGCGGCGGCATCGGCAGCAATTTCCAGACCGACTGTGCCTTGGCCCGCGATCACCTGCGGGTCGTCAAACGGTTTGATCAGCGTCAGGCCGCGATCAAGGGACAGATGTGCGCCAATCGCGTCGCGGTCATCCGTGGCGCGAATATAAAGCACCACTTCGGCCCCCAGCGCGCGGGTATTTGCGATCTTTACCGCAGGTGCATCGGACGGCATCACGATCACGCATGGCGCGCCGAATTCACGCGCCGCCAATGCAACGCCTTGAGCGTGATTGCCGGAGGAAAAGGCGATGACGCCGGATTTCAACTGTGCCGCATCCAAAGCCGACATTGCCGCGCGGCCACCCCGAAACTTGAAGCTGCCGGTGTGCTGTAGGCATTCGGCCTTAACTAAAATGCGCTTGCCCGCAATTTCATCGAGTGCCGGGGATGACAGAAAGGGCGTGTGGCGCGCGTGCCCATGCAAACGCTCAGCCGCCGCGCGGATCATGTCGATATTCATAGCAACGCCCTCCACTGGGCCAAGGCATCCAAAGCTGTAGGTTCGTCCAGAAACGGCACATGACCACGGTCGGGCACATCGGCAAAGATCATATCGGGACGGCGGCGGTGCATTTCGGCGGCAGTTTCGGGCGTCAGAAGATCGGAGTTCGCCCCACGGATCAATGCCAGCGGCAGGCCATCCAAGGCATCAAACAGCGGCCACAAGTCCGGCACTGGCTGCGTGCCGGACTCTAATACGGCATCGCGCAGTTTCGGGTCATAGCGGATCACAAGGCCATCGGGCGTTTCGCGATAGTGGTTGTGCACTTCCGCCAGCCAGCGCGCCTTTGGCACGTTCCTGAACTGCACCCAGTTGCGCGCGCGAAATTCCGCGGCCTCGGTATATGTCGCCTGCGCAGGGTTCTTGCCGATGTAGTTGCGAATGACCTTTAGGCCCGCTTCGGAAATATCGGGCCCGATGTCGTTCAGCGCAACGCCCATGAGGCGATCTTTGGCCATGGCAGCGATCACCATCGCGATCAACCCGCCGCGCGAGGTGCCGAGAATCGCCGCATTTTCCAGCCCCAGATGATCCATCAACGCGAGCGTATCCTGTGCTTCGTGTGGGATCGTGTAGGTCGCGGGGTCTGCCCAATCCGATTGCCCGCGCCCGCGATAATCAGGCCGGATCAGACGCAAGCCTGTCAAATGCGGGGCTACATGATCAAAGTCGGCACCATTGCGCGTGAGCCCTGCAAGGCACAACACTGACTGGCCGCTCCCCTCATCGGTGTAGTGGAGGCGAGTGCCATCGGCTGCGGTAAAATCGGGCATCAGCAAAGCCCTGGTATGGCGGCGAGATCGGCCATGATGTGGTGTGGTGCAGCATAGAGGCGATCAACGGGATCGCCTGCGCGATTAACCCATACGGTCTGAAACCCATAGCCTGCGGCGCCCGCAGCATCCCAGCCGTTGGAACTCACAAAAAGAACCTCGTCGCGGGCACAACCAAAGCGCGCGCCGACCATGTCGTAAACCCGCGCGTGCGGTTTGAACACGCCGACATCTTGCACCGACATCTTGGCGACCAGCATTTCGCCGATCCCGGCCGAGTCCACCGCCGCTTGCAACATTTCGGGCGATCCGTTGGACAAGATCGCGCAGCGCAAACCGCGCGCGTTCAGGCCGGCCAGGATCTGGGGCACCTCGGGGAAGGCAGGTAATTCCCAATACAACGCAAGCAGGCGTTCGCGGGTTTTGGGGTCATTCAGCCCAGCGGCCTCCATTGCCCAATCAAGCCCGTCCTGCGTAACCTGCCAGAAATCGCAGTGCTGATCTGCGACGGCGCGCAGCCATGTGTATTCCAACTGTTTACGCCGCCAATCCTGCGCGATTTGTGGCCAGACTTTTGCGAGATCTCCGCGCCCCGGTTCAGCCGCCGCGATGCGCGCAGCGGCGGCCACATCAAATAGCGTGCCATAAGCGTCAAAGATGCAAGTCGTGATGGGCATGGTGGCCTCCATTGGCTCGGGTAAAAACTCGTCCAAACTTTGACACGGGGCGGGCCAAGGGGAAAGGGGCGGCGGCCATCGGTTTGCAATCAAGGCGCGGGGGCACTACCTAAATGCCATCGCAACCGGGAACCTGCGCGCCGCGCGGCCCCGAAATTCACCCTTTCAACTTAAAAGAGGCTCTATGACGCAGGTCAAGAACGGCGACACCGTGCGCATCCACTACACGGGAACACTCACTAACGGCGAAACCTTCGACAGCTCCGTGGGTCGGGATCCGCTGGAATTCGTGGTCGGCTCCGGTCAGATCATTCCCGGCCTTGACGCGGCCCTTCCCGGCATGGCCGAGGGAGACAAGAAGTCCGTCGATGTAACATGTGCTGACGCATATGGCGAAACCGATCCCGCAGCACTTCAGGCGATCCCGCGCGCTGACATTCCAGCCGACATTCCGGTCGAGGCAGGCTTACAATTGCAGATGCAGACACCGCAGGGTCAGGTCGTGCCTGTGACCATCGCCGAAGTCAGCGAAACCGAGGTCGTTCTGGATGCCAACCACCCGCTTGCTGGCAAAGACCTGAACTTTGCCATCGAAGTGGTCGGCGTCGACGCCGCCTAATCACTTTAGGTTCCGCGCGGCTTGGCCCTTAAGGTCGGGTCGGCCTGCGTGGGGTCTTCGGGCCATGGATGGCGTGGATATTTGCCGCGCATATCCTTGCGCACGTCTTGGTATGACGTGGCCCAAAACCCCGGCAGGTCCATCGTGACCTGCACGGGACGGCGCGCGGGTGACAGCAGCTCCACCCGCAGCGGTGTCTTGCCCACTGTCGGATGGCGCGTCACGCCGAACATTTCCTGAATGCGCACAGAGATCGTCGGAAAATCGGGGGCGTAGTCAATAGCCACTCCGTTGCCCAAAGGTGTTTTGAACTTCGCAGGCGCGTCGCAATCCAACCGCTGGGTCTGATCCCAATCCAAAATCGCGCGCAGGGCGGGCAGGAGATCAAACTTGCGCCAACCTTCGGCGGTTTTCACACCAGTCAGATGCGGCAGGAGCCAATCCTCCAAAGCATCCAGCAAGGCCTCTTCGGACATGTCGGGCAGATCACCGCTGCCCTGCAACAACATCACCCGTGCACGAAACAGCGCCGCAGCACCCGTGATCTGCAAACCCAACTCGCGTACCCCGTCTAGCATCGCGCGCGCAATCATGCCTGGGTCTGCACCTGGCCAGTTGCGATCATCCAAGATCAGCGCGCCAAGGCATTCCTGTTGCCGCGTCAACACGCGGCGTTCACGGCGCGACCAAAGGCATACATCGCGCCATGCGATCTGATCGCCAAATTGGTCTCGGACCTCGGAATCGGCAATCGGCAGGGCAAGCCGGATACGCGCCTCGCGCCCGTCACCATCCAGATCCGTCGCGACGATCAGGCGCTGGCAGGCCAGTGGATCGGCGTTGTCGAACACCGCACCTTTGCCACCAGACAGCACGTAACGCGGGGCATCGCCAGCACGGCGCAATCCGATCCGGTCGGGGTAGGCAAGTGCGGCACAGGCGGCGTGACTGGTCGGGGTATCCAACACAGGGGCAAGCTTGGCCAAACGCTTGGTTTCTTGCTTGATTTGCTCCAACGCAGGCCGGTTGACCTGCGCGTCCGGCTTTGTTCGCCCGTCGATAACACGCAGCCGCAATTCCAGATCAGCAGGCGCACCGCGCAGAGGATCACGCGCCGCCATCAATGCGGCCAACGGCGCTGCCGCGCGACCAGCCGTTAGCAACATATGCCCAAGGCGCGGATGCAGAGGCAGGGCGGCGACCTTGCGCCCGTGTTGCGTGATCCCGCCTTGACGGTCCAGCGCACCAAGGCTGACCAGCAAATCGCGGGCATTGGCAAGCGCGCCGTCGGGGGGCGGTGTCAGAAACGCCAGATCGTCCGCGCCCCAAAGTGCCAGTTCCAGTGCAAGGCCCGTGAGGTCCGCCGCCTCGATTTCGGCAGGAGGAAAGGCGGCAAGCGCGCCGTCTTCGCCTTTCGTCCACAGCCGGTAACACACCCCTGCGGCCACACGCCCCGCGCGGCCTGCGCGCTGGGTCGCTTCGGCTTTTGTCACCCGTTCAGTCACAAGGCGCGACATGCCGCTGCCGGGGTCAAACCGCGCGCGCCTTGCGCGGCCTGCATCGACCACAACGCAAATGTCTTCGATCGTTAGCGAGGTTTCGGCAATCGACGTGGCCAGCACCACTTTGCGGCCTGTTTCAACCGGCGCAATTGCGGCGCGCTGAGCGGCAAAGGGCAGTGCGCCGTAAAGCGGGCGCACTGAACACTCGGGGGGTAGGGATTTGTTCAGTAAGCCTTCGACACGCCTGATTTCGCCCTCGCCGGGCAGAAACACCAGCACGCCGCCCGTGCTGTCGGCGACGGCCTGTCGCACCAGTTCGGCGGTCGCAGTTTCAAGGCGGGTTGTTTTCGGTGTGGGGCGGTCCAGCCAGCGGACGTCCACCGGATAACTGCGGCCCTGCGATGTGATCATCGGCGCGCCATCCATCAGCGCGGCCACTGGCTCTGCATCCAATGTCGCCGACATCGCCAGCAAGATCAGATCGGGGCGCAATGCGCTGCGGACCTCAAGCGCCAATGCTAGCCCTAAGTCGCCATTCAGGGACCGCTCGTGGAATTCATCAAAGATCACCGCGCCGATGCCCGTCAATTCCGGATCACTTTGAATCATGCGGGTCAGGATGCCCTCGGTCACGACCTCGATCCGCGTTTGTGCACAAACCTTGCTATCACCGCGCATCCGGTAGCCCACGCGCGTGCCGACAGCTTCACCCAACTGCTGTGCCAGCCGTTCGGCGGCGGCGCGCGTGGCAAGGCGGCGCGGTTCTAGCATCACAATGCGCCCTTTTGTCAGCCCCGCGTCCAGCATCGCCAAAGGTACGCGGGTCGTCTTGCCGGCACCGGGCGGAGCCTGAAGGACGGCGCGGCCATGTTCACGCAAAGCCTTTACCAGTTCTGGCAGGACGTCGTCGATGGGAAGGGTATCGGCCATGCATGGGTTGGACCCTGCACGGACGCCCTTGTCAATCGCGGTACAGGCCATCACGATCCGCGCAAACCAAATCCACAATCTAAATCAAGGAGCGCCTCTTGCGCGATATGTCCGCCTCGGCCGTCATGATGGGCCTTTTGGCCGCTTTTGTCGGCTATGCATCGTCATTTACGATCGTTCTAGCGGGGCTGACTGCTGCGGGCGCATCCGAAGCTCAGGCCGCAACGGGGCTGCTTTTTGCGACCCTTGGCATGGGGATATGCATTATCGGGCTGCCTGCGATCACGCGCATTCCTGCCGCTGTGGCGTGGTCCACGCCAGGGGCGGCGTTTCTGGCGTCCAGTGTCGTGCTGCCGGGCGGGTTTGGCGGAGCCGTTGGCGCGATGATCCTGACCGCTGGATTGATCGTCTTGACGGGGATCGTGCCTGCCCTTGGACAGATCGTTGCGGCGATCCCGAAACCGATTGCAAGTGCTCTGCTCGCGGGTGTGTTGCTGAAACTGTGCCTTGCGCCTGCTATCGGGTTAGGGGTCACGCCGTGACTGGTGCTGCCGGTCTTGGCTGCTTGGGTCGTTGGCATGGCGCTGCACCGCTTGGCGGCGACGCCTGTGGCGGTGGCTGCCTTTCTGGTGGTGCTGGTCGTGACACCCGACGCGACGGCCATGCCCCCGCTTGCGGCGCTCTCCCTGCCAGAGATGTCTTTGGTCCCTCCAGTGTTTACCATGCGTGCGCTCATCTCGGTCTCGCTGCCGTTGTTCCTCGTGACCATGGCAGGGCAAAACATTCCCGGTTTCGCGGTGCTGGAAATGAATGGCTACGTTGTCACGCGCCAGTCGTTCTTGCGCAAAACGGGATTAATGAGTCTGCTGATCACCGCCGTTGCAGGGCTGGCGCTGATCCCGGCGCTTGTCAGGTCATTGTCCGCGGCATTTGCAGATAAATCCCAAACCGAGGCCCCCGCGCTGACTTTTGTGATTGCTGCCAGCGGGATGACCCTGCTGGGGGTCAGCGGCGCGTTCTGGGGCGTCTTGGTGGGGGTGCTGATTTGGACCGTGAAACGCCTTCGGCCCTAGACACACCGCCTGCGTCGCGCAATGAAGGGGCATGACGTTGATTGATGATCTTACCAAAGGAATACGCGCCGGTGAACGCCGCGCCCTGGCCCGTGGCATTACGCTAGTGGAAAGCGCGCGCGCCGATCATCGTGTACAGGCCGCGCAATTGCTGGCGGCCCTTGGCACCGGCAAACAAGCGCTGCGGATCGGGCTGTCAGGCACGCCCGGCGTTGGTAAATCCACTTTTATCGAGGCTTTCGGGCTGATGCTTACGGGACAAGGGCTGCGCGTTGCTGTGTTGGCGGTGGACCCGTCCAGCGCGCGGTCCGGCGGGTCGATCCTTGGAGATAAAACGCGGATGGAACACCTTAGTCGTGATCCAAATGCGTTTATCCGTCCATCCCCAAGTCAGACCCAGCTTGGCGGAGTCGCGCGCCGCACCCGCGAGGCGGTGGCCCTGTGCGAGGCGGCGGGATTTGACGTGGTACTGATCGAAACCGTGGGTGTGGGCCAATCTGAAACGGTCGTCGCTCAAATGTCGGACTTGTTCGTGCTGTTGCTTGCCCCTGCGGGCGGGGACGAGTTGCAGGGCGTTAAGCGCGGAATCATGGAAATCGCCGATCTGATCCTTGTGAACAAGGCCGATGGCGATCTGAAATCCCAAGCCATGCGCACTTGTGCAGATTATTCGGGCGCGCTGCGACTGTTGCGAAAACGCCCCGAAGACCCCGAAGGATACCCCAAAGCGATGGCTGTCTCGGCGCTTGAAATCCAAGGTTTGGACACAGCCTGGGGTGAAATGCAGACCGTGATAAACTGGCGGCGTGATAATGGGGTTTGGGCGCAGCGGCGCGGTGAGCAGGCCCGCTATTGGTTCCACGAAGAAGTGCGATTGCAATTACTTGCGCGACTGGCCGACGATCCGGCGATGCAGGCGCGAATGATTGCTGCCGAAGCAGAAGTCGCAGCGGGCCGCGCGCTTCCGTCTGTGGCGGCGGCATCCGTGGTCGATCCGGCGTTTTCAGCCAAGACTTAACGGTAATGCACTTTGCAGGCCAATTCGCGCAAAACACGTGCCATGCGGGTTGACGGCCCCAAGGAATCCTCGTAACTCCCGAAAACCGAATTCACGACCTTGCGAAGTGCAAGGCCAAAGCCGTTTGAAACGGGGCCGCGGACCGATCCGCGCAACCCGACAAGACAAGGATACGAGATATGTCGCGCCGCTGCGAATTGACCGGAAAAGGGCCGATGTCTGGCAACAATGTCAGTCACGCCAAGAACAGAACCCGCCGTCGCTTCTTGCCTAACTTGCAAGATGTGTCGCTGATGTCCGATGTGCTGGGCCGCACGTTCAAGCTGCGTATCTCGAACGCTGCCTTGCGCACTGTGGACCACCGCGGTGGCTTTGACGCATTCATGGCGAAAGCCAAGGACGTTGAATTGTCTGACGGTGCATTGAAGATCAAAAAAGAGATTGCCAAGGCGCAGGCAGCCGCCTGATCCTTTGCGCATGACAGTTTCAGGCCTGATGGTTCGCCCATCGGGCCTTTTGCGTTTGGAGCTGGTGTCATGTCGGTGGCGATCCGCCCTGTGTTGACAGGTGATATTGCGGACATGCTCGACATGATAACGGCCCTTTCGGCCCATCATGACGATGCTGCGACCGTCACTTCTGTTGAATTGGAACGCGATATTTGCGGCCCTGATCCGTGGGCTATTGGGCTGATCGTACGCGATGTCACTCGCGCGGTCGGCTATGCGATCCTGTTGCGGCTGATCTGTCTGCAACGTGGTGAACGCGGGTTTGATATTCACCATCTTTACGTGGTCGATGACCTGCGCGGGCAGGGGGTTGGGCGGGCTTTGATCATGGCGGCAGCCGATACAGCGCGCGCCTATGGCTGTAGTGATCTGCGGATCAGCGCTGCCCCGACGAATACAGACGCCCAAGCCGCCTACCTTGCCTGTGGTTTTGCCACGGCGCCCAATAGTGCGGCGTGATTCCTGATGCCGCTAGGGCAGGCGAGGGTCGCGACCTCCTGACGCTTTTCACCCCTGATCGGCTATGCTAACCAACCCCCATGACGTTTGTACGCCCCTTTGTTGCGATCATCCTTGCGCTGCTGGTGACCCTCACCAGCCAGCAGATGGCGGTTGCACGAGGGCAGGCAGCTGTTGCGGGTGAAATGGTGCTTTGCACCGGGCTTGGCAGTGTTGTCACGGTCAACGTGGATGCCGACGGTCAACCGACCTGCCCTGCGCATATCTGTCCCGATTGCGCGCTGTCATTGATGTTTGCAGTGGCCGATCCGGCCCTGCCGACAACGGCGCTGACCCTGCGAGCTGTGACCTATGTGGTGCGTGAAAACACGATCAGCTATCTGCATCCAGCAGTGGCACCCTTGGCCAGAGGTCCACCGTTGTCCGTCTGAAAACCATTCCCATTCAGATACTTATGACAACGATAGGACACAACATGTCACTTAAATCGACACTTATTGCGGCTTCGGCTGCTTTCGTTTTCGCCCTTCCTGTCCTGGCTGACGGCATCGAAATCCACGACTCATACGCGCGTTCGACCGGTGCGATGGCCCAGGCCGGTGCCGCCTTTATGGTGATCCACAATAGCGGCGACACCGATGATCGCCTGATCGCCGCCTCCTCTGATGCTGCTGTGCGTGTCGAGTTACACACCCACATCGAGGACGAAAACGGCGTTATGCAAATGCGCGAAGTTGAAGCCGGATTTCGAGTGCCCGCAGGCGGCGATCACGTTCTGCAACGCGGTGGTGATCACGTCATGTTCATGGGGCTGACAGGCCCGTTTGTGGAGGGCGAAATGATTACCGTCACCCTGACGTTTGAACAGTCCGGCGAGGTGACCGTGCAAATCCCCGTCGATCTAGAGCGGATGCCAATGATGATGGAAACCATGGGCAGTGACTTGGATCACAGCGACATGGATATGAAAAACCACAGCAACTAAGCGCCGCCGACGGGCGACCTAAGGGCGGCCCGTCGCGGGCGCCCTTTTCCGTACGCATTTGCGCAAATCCCAAGCCGTGCCAGCATTGGGGCATTAAACGCAGGGGATTTGCAATGCACCGGCCATGGCACTTTTGGGCGGCCGGGATATTGTCCTTGCTTTGAAGAGCGGGTGGCGCGTTTGAATATCTGATGGTGCAGGCCAAAGTGTCGTCATTCCTTGCCAATTTCACCCCCCGAACAACTGGTGTATTTCGCGAGCTACCCCACTTGGGCCGTTGCCACATGGGCCACGGGCGTGTGGCTTTTTTTGTGTTGGGATCGCTGTTCCTTCTGATGCGCAGCCGTTTTGCCAGCGCGGCGTTCTTTGTCGCGCTGATCGGGATTTTGGCGACATCAGTCTTTAGTTTCGGGCTGTCCGAGGTCTCGATGATCGACTTAGCAGGGCCAACGGTTGTGATATTTTCGGCCGCCGTTTTTGTCCTGATCGGGGTGTTATGGCTCTATTCCCGCGCCATGACGCGGCGGGGGTATCTGCGCTAGCCACACATCGCGCGCGACTGATCCACGAATGACTGATAGCGCTGCCAGAACGCCTCTGTGCTGGAATCATCTGCTGTGCGGGCCTCTTGGGCGCGGTCAGGATCGCCAAAGAACGACGCCGCGCGCGACATATCACTGCCCCGTAAGGTCTGGTTCGCCGCCGCCTGAGCGCAGCCACAAAGTGCCGAATTAGCCGCCGCGCGATCCGCTGCAAGGCAGGCACTGCTGATCTCGCCGGTTGCGCTTTGTGTGTTGCCACGACCGACGCGATTGCCCCCGCATGCCGTCAAAAGAACAAGTGCCGAAAGAACGATTACTTTGCGCATTGATCCGCCTCGATTTTCGGGGTTGCCCGCATTGCGCGATGTCCGCCCCTGTGTGCCTGCGCCGATTATGGCGGATTGCGCGAGAGGTGGGAAGGGGGGACGTTGCTGTCGCAATTGCCCCGCCCGACAGTGCTGGGTAGCGCCTGACCCTCCCCAGCCAGGAGCGCGGTTTTGCCCCCCCAGGCGCGTGCCGGGCCCGTTGCTAGGTGCCGGTTCAAGGAAAAGATCGCTAACCGGCGTCTCTAGAATCCGAGAAACCTACCAAAGATAGAACCGGTCCTATTCAGTCATACCTCTGGCGCATCAAATCCCCATTGCCAAACCCTCAAAACCGCACCATATCCCCATGTATGACTGACCTAAATCACATCCGCAATTTTTCGATCGTGGCGCATATTGACCACGGGAAATCCACATTGGCTGACCGGCTTATCCAGTCCACGGGCACCGTGCAGGACAGGGATATGAAGGCGCAGATGCTGGATAGTATGGATATCGAGCGCGAGCGCGGCATCACCATCAAAGCCAACACCGTGCGGATTGATTATGTCGCTCTGGATGGGCGAAAGTATGTGCTCAATTTGATCGACACCCCCGGCCACGTTGATTTCGCCTACGAGGTTTCGCGCTCTATGCGGGCCGTCGAAGGGTCATTGCTGGTCGTCGACAGCACCCAAGGCGTCGAGGCGCAGACGCTCGCCAACGTCTATCACGCGCTTGACGCCGACCACGAAATTGTACCCATTTTCAACAAGATCGACCTGCCTGCCTCCGATGTATCCCGCGTGGCCGAACAGGTCGAAGACGTGATCGGGATTGATACATCCTGCGCGATTGCCGTGTCTGCGAAAACCGGTGAAGGCATCCGAGAGACATTAGAAGCCATCGTGCACCACTTGCCAGCCCCCAAGGGCGACCGCGATGCGCCGCTTAAAGCAATGCTGGTCGACAGTTGGTATGACAGCTATCTGGGCGTGATCGTGCTTGTGCGGATCATCGACGGTGTGCTGAAAAAGGGCGACCGCGTGCGGTTTATGTCCAACAACACCGTGCATAGTGTTGATCGCATTGGTGTTTTCCGTCCACAGATGGAAATGGCCGCCGACCTTGGGCCGGGTGAAATCGGGTTCCTCACGGCAAGCATTAAACAGGTGCGCGACACCCGTGTGGGCGATACCGTGACCCACGAAAAACGTAGCTGCGACAAGGCGTTGCCGGGTTTCAAGCCTGCGCAGCCGGTCGTGTTCTGTGGCTTGTTCCCGGTTGATTCAGCCGAATTCGAAGACCTGCGCGATGCGATTGACAAGCTCGCGTTGAATGACGCGTCGTTTAGCTTTGAGATGGAAACCTCTGCCGCGCTGGGCTTTGGCTTTCGGTGTGGGTTCCTTGGGTTGTTGCACCTTGAAGTGATCCGCGACCGGATCGAGCGCGAATATGACATAGACCTGATCACCACCGCGCCGAGTGTGATTTATCACGTGCATATGCGCGACGGGACGATGCAACTGCTGCACAACCCTGCCGATATGCCCGACATGACCCATGTGGAGCACATTGAGGAACCGCGCATCAAGGCGACGATTTTGGTGCCCGACGAATACCTTGGTGACGTGCTGAAGTTGTGCCAGGACCGCCGTGGTATCCAGCTTGACCTGACCTATGCGGGCAGCCGCGCGATGGTGGTCTATGACCTTCCGTTGAACGAGGTTGTGTTTGATTTCTATGATCGCCTGAAATCCGTAACAAAGGGTTACGCATCGTTCGATTATCAACTGACGGGTTACCGCGAGGACCAATTGGTCAAAATGTCAGTGCTGGTGAACGACGAACCCGTCGACGCCCTGTCGATGATGGTCCACCGCGACCGCGCCGAACTGCGGGGCCGCGCGATGGTCGAAAAGCTTAAAGACCTGATCCCCCGCCACATGTTCAAAATCCCGATCCAGGCGGCGATTGGCGGCAAAGTCATCGCCCGCGAAACCCTGTCTGCCATGCGCAAAGACGTAACCGCGAAATGCTATGGCGGCGACGCGACGCGGAAGCGCAAGCTGCTGGACAAGCAGAAGGCGGGTAAGAAGAAGATGCGCCAGTTCGGGTCAGTGAACATCCCGCAGGAAGCTTTCATCAGCGCTCTCAAAATGGATTCTTAATCCATTTTGAGCGTGATGAAGTCGGCGGGCGAAAGAGATTGGTCCCAAACCAATCATAACCGCACTCGGGTGCGGTTATATTAGTCGGGCTCAGGATGGATGGGTGAAGCCAAAGGGCTTCACCAGAATTCCAAGTCTAGGCGACTTTCATGACCTCTTTATCACAATCGTCGAGCTCTTCAGATGGCCCCCTCTTGTCAGACCCAGCCTCAATAATCCAAT
>ERZ888423.1211-NODE-1211-length-23222-cov-11.219148_pt1 | contig 23222 bp, 20 predicted proteins | sample MGYA00520523_ERZ888423 | MGnify/ENA primary metagenome ERZ888423 (study PRJEB32303, sample SAMEA104408611) | aquatic metagenome | biome: Brackish water; feature: Pelagic; material: water | place: Baltic Sea | collected 2014-06-08T10:24:00 | depth 30,27 m ...
ATCTCGGGTTTAGTTGGAGCAACACCAGAGCTCTTGCTTCGCCTTTCTCGTGGAATGGTTACATCACGTGTTCTTGCCGGAACAATTAGCAAAACCGGTGATGATGCAAAGGATCTTGCATTAGCAGCATCCCTTGCACGTTCTTCTAAGGATCTTGCAGAGCACGAGTACGCCGTTCGATCTGTGGCAGATGCGATCGAACCATTTTGTTCTTCAACAAATGTTCCGGACTCTCCATTTGTTTTGCACTTAGCAAATGTCATGCACCTTGCCACTGATGTAACTGGGGCTTTGGTCGAAACACTTTCACATGTTGATGCTTTTACAATTCTTGAGCAACTTCATCCATCTGCAGCAGTATGTGGAACACCGCGTCCACAAGCGGCGCAGTTGATTGCTGAGATCGAGGGAATGTCACGTGGTAGATATGCCGGGCCTGTTGGTTGGATTGATGCCGCAGGTGATGGAGAGTTAGGAATCGCATTACGTTGCGGGCAAATCAATGGCGATTCAATTCGAATATTTGCTGGATGTGGAATTGTGGATGGTTCAGATCCCGAGATTGAACTTGCTGAAACCTATGCCAAGTTTGCTCCAATGCGTAGCGCACTTACATAGAGTTCAAAGCTTGGTAAATACCTTTTAGATTATCTGCATTACTTTCACGATCCGGAACATCGCAGACAACAACACTGATACCTGAAACTGGCGCTTTGACCTCTGCCTCTAGATCTTTGAGCGAAGAAACCTGCTTGGCTGAAACGCCCATAGCTTTGGCAATGTCTGCAGGATTGAGCCCATGTGGAGTTCCAAAGACTGTTTCAAAACCATGTGAACCTCTTTGAGGCAGAGTTGAAAAGATTCCCCCGCCATCATTGTTAATTACAATAAATCGACAGTTGATCTCCTCTTTATTAATCAAACCAGTTAAGTCATACAGGAATGAGAGATCACCCAAGACCGCAATCGTTGCCTTATGAGCATAAGCAATACCCAGTGCAGTAGAGATATTTCCATCGATGCCAGCTAAACCTCTGTTGGCATAGGTAACAACTCCACCTCGTGGAAGGGCAAAACTTTCAAGATCGCGAATTGGTCGAGATGATGAGACAAATAGAGCAGTGTCATTTGGAATTGCAGCGGCGATTGTTCGGGCAATAACAGCTTCATTCCAGCCATCTAGAGATGCAACTAACTTTTTGGTTCGTTCAGCAACCTTGTTCCAGGTTGCAATCCAGTCATCGGACTGGATTACACCCTGCAAATCTGGAAGTGATGTGAAGACGCGATCTGCTTGACGATCGGTATCAACTGTTGCGGTACGTGGATCTACAACATATTGAATTGGGCTTGATTTGATAAAGGCGTTAGTGGAACGAGAAAGAGTGGTTCGGCCAATAACCAAAATAGATTGAGGAATTAAAGTACTTCTAATCTCTTGTGAAGTTAAGAAGATAGCTGCATGCGCAACCGCATCTGGAAAAGACAATGGATCTTCTGCGATGACGGGCCAGCCAAGCACCTTTGTAAATTTGTTAATTTCCGCAACAGATAATCCACCACGATCATGCCCTATTACAACAACTCCGCGAGCACCTACTAACCGCAAGGTGGCTGATTTTGTTCGATTAACAAAACTCTTTGGTGCAGCAACAATCTCAGATAGCCAATCACTAGAGTCATCTGGCAGTAACGGTTCATCAAATTGAAGGTTTAAGTGCACCGGTCCCATCCGCAAACTATCTAGTGGAAGCTCCATTGGATAGACAGGGCCATCAACATCTGCAAAGTAGCGAACAGCTTTTCCAAAGATCCGCGCTTGCTCAGTTGTTTGATTTGCACCTGTTTTACGCAGCATGGCTGGACGATCAGCGGTCAATACAAGCAAGGGAGCGTTGGTGTGATGGGCCTCAAGAACAGCTGGGTGATAGTTCGCCACAGCGGTTCCGCTTGTGCAGACAATTGCGACCGGTCTTCCAGTTGCTTTGATTACTCCCAATGCAAAGAAGGCTGCTGTTCGCTCATCAATTCGAATATGAACTGTAATCAGCCTTTGCTCTGCTGCTGCAAAAAATGCTAGAGATAAAGGTGCGTTACGTGAACCAGGGGAAATAACAACATCTGTCACACCAGATTCAATAATCTGGCGCACAACAACACGGGCTAATGAGGTTGAGTTATTCACTTTAATAGCTCCGCACATCTCATGATCCGATTGTTCCACCATTCAAACCGCTCTGTGGCCACATCGAGCCCATCAAAATTTGGCTCAAACTCTGAAACTTCAATCTCACCATCGACTATCGGCAGCTGAGCAACATCCTTTGCAAGAAGTGAGCCTGTTCCCAAACCACAATCAAATCTCATCTCTTCAAAGGATGCTGCGAGAGTAAGGCCGTAATTGATGCCTACCGCACTTTCTAAGGCGCTTGAAATGACAACCGGCAATTTGTGATGTTCGGCAAGGGCACGGGCGCGTTTGATTCCACCCAGAGGCTGAACTTTGAGCATTAAGTAATCAACCGCTCCAGCTAAGTTAACTTCAAATGGATCAGATGCTTTACGAAGAACCTCATCTGCGAGTATTTTTACAGTGGTTTTACTCTTTAACTCACGCAACTCTTTAATAGTTGCACACGGTTGTTCTATATATTCGATCTCGCCTACTAATTTCAAAAACTCTACCGCTTGCTCAACACTCCAGAGGCCGTTTGCATCAACCCTAATTTTTGCTTCAGGTTGTAATTGACGAATCAGATTTACGCGCGCCACATCATCGACGAGATTCTCGCCAACCTTAACCTTGAAGCTCTTAACCCCCGGGAAAGAGGTAACTATTTCTTGTAACTGAGCTGGATCATTAAGTGCTGGAATAGTTCCATTAACCGGTACAACTGTGCGAAAAAGCTGTGGCCTCGGCGTTGTTGCCGCTTCAACTGCACTAGCTAGCCAATGAGCAGATTCTTCATCCTCATACTCAAGAAATGGAGAAAACTCCCCCCATCCATAAGGGCCTTTAATTAATGCAACTTCACGAACTGTTATGCCACGAAACTTGCTTTTCATTGGCAGCGCAATTACGCGCAAAGTGTCAAGAAGTTGTTGATCCATAAATTATGGGCGCTTAGGAAATTTTCCGAAATCAGGTTTGCGCTTTTGTTGGTAGGCATCCCGGCCTTCTTGACCTTCTTCAGTCATATAAAACAGAAGGGTTGCATCGCCTGCAAGTTGCTGAACTCCAGCTAATCCATCGGTTGCTGCATTTAAACTTGCCTTTAATAGACGTAACGCCATTGGAGAGTTGCGAAGCATCTCGCGACACCATGACACTGTTTCAGCCTCAAGCTCTGCAAGTGGCACAACAGTGTTTACCAATCCCATATCTAACGCCTCTTGTGCGTTGTACTCGCGTGTCATAAACCAAATTTCGCGCGCCTTCTTTTGCCCGACATGTTCCGCTAATAGTCCAGCGCCATATCCACCATCGAAAGATCCAACCATTGGGCCTGTTTGACCAAACTTTGCATTGTCAGCTGCAATAGTTAAATCGCAGACAACGTGTAGAACATGTCCACCACCGATCGCCCATCCTGCAACCATTGCAACGATTGGCTTTGGTGTTCGTCGAATCTGAACTTGGAGATCTAAAACATTGAGACGACCAATTCCCTTTTTCGCTAACTTATCCTCGCCCAGGTACCCATCATCGCCACGAACGCTAATGTCACCACCAGAACAAAATGCCTCGGTGCCCTCACCTGTAAAGATAATGACGCCAACCTCTTCATTGTCACGGGCTAAATTGAAGGCTTCGATTAACTCGATAATTGTTTGTGGACGGAAAGCGTTGCGCAGTTGTGGTCGATTGATGGTGATCTTGGCGATCCCATCTCCCATCTGATACTTGATATCTGCGAAATCATCTCCACCAGGTGCGGTAACCCATTGCGGAATCTCACGGCTACCAAATTCGCGCTTGATCGGCTTGCTCACATTTCCTCCATCGTCGTTGCTAGCGATAGCCTACGACGGCAATGGATAAATCGTCACAACGAAAAGTTCTGCGGGTTAGCCCTGGATGCGAACTTCCTCAATTAGCGAGGGATATCACAACAGCTCTCGCAGGCAATGGCCCCACCCTCGGATTTGGTGAGGTCGCCTCAGAGTTTGCCACCGCCCAGACCGCTGTAGTCATTGGTACATCTGGCACAACTGGAGCACCAAAAGAGATCATGTTATCGGCGCACGCACTGCTCTCATCTGCGCGTGCATCAAACAGATTTATTGGAGCAAGCCCTGGCGATACTTGGTCCTTACTTCTGCCGTTAACACATGTTGCAGCGGTTAATGTCTTTGTCAGAGCATTTGAATTAGGAACTATCCCTGTAGATCTTCGCAATCATGTTGGTCAATATCCTCGTGTCGACTTCACAGCAATTGTTCCAACGCAACTCTTTCGCGCCCTCAATGGGGACGATAACTTACTTAAACATTTACAGGGTGCGAAAAAAGTTTTGGTTGGTGGTGCATCCCTTTCCGCAGCGGTTCGAAATCAAGCCGTTGCTGCTGGAGTAAATGTTGTAACAACATATGGAATGAGTGAAACATCTGGCGGTTGTGTTTACAACGGAGAAGTTCTTGAAGGCGTAGAGGTTGAACTCCGTGGAGGATCAATCTTCATTCGAGGAAATGTACTTGCGCTCAACCTTGAATTGAACGATGGATGGTTTGAAAGTAATGATCTAGGTGAGTTTATCGATGATAAATTACATGTGATCGGTAGATCAGATGATGTGATCATTACTGGTGGTGAAAATCTCTCACTCAGCAATGTCGAAGCTCTTTTAAATGAGCACTTTCCTTCTATTCAAACCGCAGCCTTTTCAGTTGATGATCCACAATGGGGGCAAACTCTGCACATTGCAGTTGTCGGAGAAGTTGATAGCCAGAGCATCTCATCGCTGCTCGAAAACAAGATTGGCTCCTTTGCAAAACCAAAAGGTATTCACTCTCTAAACTCGCTACCATTACTAGGTATTGGAAAAATTGACCGAAAGAGATTGGCACAAGAAATATCACATGAATAAATGGGTACTTGGAACTAGACCGCGCACTCTTCCCGCTGCAATCGCACCAGTCGTAGTCGCTACCGCTCTAGTAGGTAGTGATTTCAATTGGTTGCGTGCGGCATTAGCTCTAATGGTTGGCGTCTGGCTTCAAATAGGTGTGAACTTTGCAAATGACTTTAGCGATGGGGTTAAAGGCACTGATGATGATCGGGTAGGTCCAATTCGATTAGTGGCAAGTGGGGTTGCAACCGCCAAATCAGTCAAGGCGGCAGCCTTTATCTCCTTTGCAATCGCAAGTCTTGCTGGCACATGGCTGGCCTTTTTAACATCACCCTTACTCATTCTTGTCGGAGCAATCTCGATCGCTGCGGCATGGGGATATACCGGTGGTAAGAATCCATATGGCTACAAAGGTTTTGGTGAGCTATCTGTATTTCTCTTCTTCGGCGTAGTGGCAACGATGGGAACTTACTATGTTCAGACTGAACAGATCACTCTGCTCAGTTTTATCTTCTCAATTCCGATGGGTGCACTCTCCTGTGCCATCCTGACAATAAATAATCTTCGTGATCGACCAAAGGATGAGTTAGCGGGCAAGCAAACCGTTGCAGTTCGAATCGGTGATCGTAAAGCAAGGTATATGTATGTGGCTCTCTTGATGGCCGCTCACGCTGCAGTGATGGTTACTTTGATTCCAACCACCCTAATTACCTTGCTCGTGCTACCGATGAGCATCTCAATCTCAAAGCAGGTTCTAAGTGATATTTCAGGTAAAGAGCTCATCCCTGTTCTGGGAAGAACCGGAAAGTTACAGATGATCTTTGCTATCTTGCTTGCCCTTGGTCTAGGGATACAATAAGCATATGTCTCGAGTCATCCCCATCATCTTGATCTTTGGATTAACTCTCTATGCACTCATTGATTGTGCCCGTGCTGATGAGTCACAGGTAAAAAACCTGCCTAAGTGGGGATGGCTGTTAATTATAATTCTCTTGGGGCCAGCGCTATTTGCTATTGGTCCTATTTCATATTTAATCGCTGGTAGAAACAAACCAAAGAGAGGTAGAGCGGGTAAGCGACGCATACTTCCACCTGATGATGATCCTGATTTCTTAAGGAAGCTCTAAAGCCCCGAATACGTGTGCTTTCCAGTTCCCCAGATATTTACATACACATAGTTAAATAAAAATGTAGAGCCTGCAAATAAACATAACCATGCAGCTCTTCGCCCACGCCAACCAATAGTTACGCGGGCGTGAAGGTATGCAGCGTATGCAACCCAAGTAATGAAGGCCCATGTCTCTTTTGGATCCCAACCCCAGTAACGACCCCAAGCGCTCTCTGCCCAAATAGCACCTGCAATCACTGAAAAGGTCCACAGTGGAAAGACAAATGCTACGAGTCGATAAGACAGTAGATCAAGTGTCTCTAAATCCGGTAAACGCTTTGCCCATGGGGTTCGCTCGCCTTTTGCTTCCATGCGATCTAGGTACAAGTATGCAGATGCGATTACATTTGAAAGTAAAAATACTCCACCAGAAATAATTGCAGTTGAAACATGAATCACAAGCCATTCAGACTTTAGCGCTGGGACTAAAGGTGCACTTGGGACATATAAGGCGGTAACTGCAGTTCCTAATGTCAGAAGCACAGATACTGAAACCAAAAGTCCGAGCCAGCGAAGATCATACTTACGAAGTGCTAATAAATATGCACCGGAGAATGTTAAAGCGCCGGTGATAGAAAACTCATACATATTTGACCAAGGCACACGCCCAGCAGAGATTCCGCGAGCGATAACACCTGCAAACAAGAGCACAAACCCCAAAATCATCATCGCTGTTGCAATTCGGGCAACCTTTTCAGTGCGCTTGTAATCCAAGGTTTTGCTTGTCGCTGTTGGAACCTTTACAGCCCAAGCGGTTTCGATTAAATGAGCAAGAAAAGAGATCGCATAGACAGCCATAGCTGAGTACACCAAGTAATTTGATGCATAAGCCCATGAACGTGACATCTACTTCTCTCCCTTTAACATCTTTGTAAACTCCTGCATTTCAATCTCTAATCCCGGTGCTGAATTCTTAGCTAGAGCAGCGACTTCGACCTCATTGCCCACCCGTATCCAAATTCGACGTCTACGAGTAAACAGTGATGCAAGTAATCCAAGGATCGCAACAATACCTCCAAGCAATGCAAGATGCTTTCCGGGATCTGCGACAAAGTTAAGGTTGACCCATTGCACATAACCTTCAAAGGTTATTGATCCACCCTCATACTCGTAGCTTTCACCAGGCTTTAACCCCTTTAATCCGATCTGGACCATCTCTGATGTATCCATTCGGTAGACAGATTGAGGGATTCCTGAGTCAAGTCCTAAATCACCGCTCCATACAGACAGCAACAATCGTGGATTGAGCGCTTTAGGAAAGGCGCTTGCTCCTCCGTTGACTCCGTCGCGAACATAAGTTGGGAGAAATGATCCTAAGAATCCAATCTGCGGATCGGCATCGGGAACCTTAATTGCACCTATTGAACGAAGATTTGAATCCTGCGGTAAAAAGGTAACAGGGCCCTGAAAAGCAACATCACCTTTTGAGTCTCTAACAGTTACAACAGGGGCATAACCATTGGCTTGTAAGTAAACGCGGGTTGTTCCTATAGTCATAGGACTATTTACCTTGATTACCTTCTTTTCAATGGTTGTCGATCCGTCACGAAGCAAAGAGACCTCGAGAGTGTAATCCTCGGGTGCACTCGTCTCTAGGTTATACCGAGCATCAAACTTATCTGCTGTCAGCATAAAAGCTGGAATATTTGAATCTCGATAAAGTCTTCCATACATCAAGGTATCATAACTTGTTGGTGTATTAACAAATCGTTCACCGACATTGATAATCGCTTCACCACGCATTCCAAAGAGTGAGCTAAAGCTAATACCTAAAAGAATTAAAATTAAAGCAAGGTGAAAAAATAGATTTCCAGTTTCGCGGGTGAAACCCTTTTCAGCTGAGATTGAACCCTCTGACTCCAAAACTCTAAAACGCTTTGCTTTGAACCAAGCCCGGGCACGATCAATCTCATCTCCTTGCCCATTCCAGCTTTGGTAGTGCTCAAGGCGTGAAAGATTTTTAGGTGTAGATGGAGGAAATGCTCGTGCCGCTTTGAAGTGCTCAATTGTGCGGGGAAGTACGCAACCAATCAATGAGATAAACAGCAAGATATAAATCGCACTAAACCATGGAGATCCATAGACATCAAAGAGATAGAAGTAATCCATCCATCGAGCTTGTTGTGGTGAATCCTTGAAGTACTGGCCTACCTGTAGGGGATCTTGGGTTCTCTGAGGAATTAATGACCCAGGAATAGCTGCAATTCCAACTAATAAGAGCAGAATTAAGGCGGTCCGCATGCTTGTTAACTGTCTCCATGCAAAGCGGAACAAACCAACGCTATCTAGTTCAGGAATTTGTGTTTGTTGGCTCATCAGATCACCGGAATAAAGTCAGAGATCAAAGAGCGCATAGAGTTCATAATCTGACTCCAGAAACCTGATACTTGTAAGAAACCAAGTGTAATTAAAAAGATTCCACCAATTTTGGAGATCATGTCTCCGCGACGGTAAATGATTGAACGAAGCTTTGCCGATTTATCTAATGACAAGCCAGACAAAATAAATGGCAGACCTAATCCTAAGCAGTAACCAAAGGAGAGCACCGCTCCGCGTACAGCGCTGGACTCTTGAAATGCCAAGGTCTGAACTGCGGCAAGTGCGGGACCAATACATGGTGTCCAGCCGATTCCAAATAGCACACCAAGCATTGGCGCACCGAGCAATCCCCCAGTTGTTCGCATCTTTGGGCGAATAGTTGGAGAGAAGGGAAAGCGTCCATAAAAAATAAAACCAAGAAATATTGTCAAAACTCCTAATATCCGAGAGATGATCTCTTCATTGGCAGAGAGTTGATTTCCTAAACCACCAAATACTGCGCCATATGAGATAAAGACCAAACTAAAACCTAAAACAAATAGAACAGAGCCCAGTAACACCTTGCCACGACTTACTGAAAACCCTGCGGCAAAGGATAAATACCCCGGAACCAGCGGTAGTACACATGGTGAAAGAAATGAGACCACACCAGCAATCACAGCAAAAGGAAATGCGGTGATAAGAAACCCTGAAAATATCTGATCTACAAAGAACTCTTTCATTCGGCAGATACCTTTTCAATTAACTCTGATAGTGAAGCGATAGTTACCACACCTGAAATTCGTGCAGCTACACGACCTTTTCTATCTAAAACTACCGTTGTCGGAATTGCATTAGCGGGTAAAGAGCCTTTAAAACCCAGAAGAATTGAGTCATCTATCAGGGTTGGGTATGGGATCTTAAATCTGCGTTCAAAGGCTTCAGCGTTAGCTGGATTATCTCGAGTCAGAATTCCGATAAAGGCAACATCTGTGTACTTGTTTGCCAAGGCAACAAGGGTGGGTGCTTCGGCACGACAGGGCGAGCACCATGAGGCCCAAACATTTACAACTGCTACCTTATTTCGCGGATATGTGTAGTTCTGACCAGACAAAGTTATTCCGGTAATTGCAGGAGCAATCTTGCGATCAGAGCTCTTAATATAAGTTGCAGAGCCGTCACCTGATACAAAACTTTCTTCTGAACTAGAACTACCCCCACCACCACACGCTGTTAAGACAAGTGCAAGCACAACAAATATGGTGGATTTCTTCATTACTTTTTCTCTGGCAATAAATGGCGAGCAGGCTCGGAGTATGTCACTCCTGAAATCATGCCTTCATCATCGAAGTGAATGCTTGTGACTGATGCCAAAGAGCACTCGCGCTTACGAGGATCATGCAGCAACCTACGATTTTCAATCGCACTTCTTAAGATCCAAATTGGTAGCTGATGAGACACACATATTGCATCTTTTCCATTTGCCGCCTTGTTGGCCGCAAAGATCGCTGCAAGCATGCGAGTGATTTGTTGCTCATATGGTTCACCCCACGAAGGTCTCCATGGATTCCATAAATGTTTCCAAGCTGCTGGATGACGCAGAACTCCATCACCAACGCCAAATGGCTTTCCCTCAAAGATATTTGCCGCTTCAATTAATCGTTCATCAGTTGTAATTGAAATATTGTGGGCAGCTGCGATCGGTGCTGCCGTCTCTTGTGCACGTTGTAGGGGTGATACATGTAGTGCTCCAAGATCCAAGGCTTTAGACCATTGGCTAATGGTTTCAGCCATCTCTTCTCCACGCTCAGACAATCGCCAGCCAGGCTGGCGTCCATACAAAATCTTCTCTGGATTGTGGACTTCTCCGTGGCGAACTACATGCACCGTTGAACTCATTGGTAAAGCATAAAGCGTTCCTATAGGCCGTCTATCGCTAGGGTAGTGACATGGCACTCACAACCAAACGGGCTGCCTTCTTTGATGTCGATAACACGCTTATCCGCGGCTCAACAATTTACTTCTTGGGCCGAGGCATGTATCAGCGTGGTTACTTCACTAAGAAGGATATCTCCCGTTTTGTGCTGGCTAACCTGAGATTTCGCTTAACCGGTAAAGAGAATAAGGATGAGATTCAAAGGTTCCAAGATGCGGCTACAGATTTTATTGGCGGTCACAACGTCAAGGATATTGAAGCGATCGCACAAGAGATTTACGATGAATATGTTTCGCCAGCTATGTGGCAGGGAACAATTGATATTGCACAGGCGTTAGAGGCTGAAGGAATTGAAGTTTATTTAGTGACAGCTGCACCAGAAGATATGGCTGTGCTGATCGCAAAGAGATTGGGTTTAACAGGAGCTTTAGGAAGTAAGGCTGAAATAGAGAATGGAACATATACAGGGCGCATGAATGGAGCCTTGTTGCATGGAAAAGAGAAAGCAATTGCTGTTACCGAACTAGCTAAGGAAAAGGGCTTTAACTTAAGTGAGTGCTTTGCCTTTTCAGACAGCAACAATGATCTCCCTCTTTTGCTGTGCGTTGGTCATCCATCTGCGATCAATCCAGATGCGCTATTGGGTTTGCGTGCAATGGCTGAAGGTTGGCCGATTCATGACTTCCGCAGAGCCCGCTTTATTGGCAAAGCGATCTCCCCCTTGGTTGTTCGGCTTGCAGCGCTAGGTACCTGGCTGACCCCCCGTAAACGAAGAGGCTAATTAACAAGAAGCTCCGATATGCCAGTAATGTAGGCAAGTTATGGAAATGCGCTCATTCTCCGACTACTTACGTAGTGTTGATGACTCTGCCTTTTTAAATCTTTTCAATGCTCGCCCTGATCTCATTACTCCTGTTCCGTCAGATATCGCATCTCTTGCTGTCAGAGCCTGTTCTGCGCCAAGCCTTGCGCGTGCAATTGATTCACTTAACCAGTGGCAGTTTCAAGTACTAGAGGCTGCAGCATCATTAAATGAACCCTTCACTGAAAAACAAGTTGTGACCATCACTGAAAAGGAAGCCAAAGGTGCAATTGCACACTTGGTAATGATTGGTTTGATCTATCCATCAGATGATGGAATGCGGTTACCAACTCAACTACGTGAGGTAATTGGTGCAGAGCCAGCAGGCCTTGGCCCAGCCTCAATAGCAAAATTAAAATTAAGTGAACTCGATGATGCACCGGCAGATGCAAAGAAGGTACTGGAGCGCCTTACTTGGGGACCTCCTCGCGGAAGCGTTGGAGATATTAAGAATCCAGGACCCGGAGTTACTTGGCTTCTAGATAAAAAGTTTCTGGTGCCTCTTGATCAACGAACTGTCATTTTGGCGCGTGAGGTAGCGATTCATCTTCGTGGTGGAAAAATTCATAAGCAACGTTTTGTCGCCGAGCCAAAGATGTCGGGTAGCAAACGTGATGAAAGACAGATCAATCTTGCTGCAATTGCAAATGTTTCAACTGTTCTTCGTTGGGTTGAAGAGTTGCTTAATTTCTGGGCAGATGAACCTGCAGATGCATTGCGTGCCGGTGGACTAGGTGTTAGAGATCTTAAAGTTATTTCAAACCATCTAGGAGTTGATGAATCCTGCACCGCATTTATTGTCGAACTTGCCTACCTTGCATCACTAGTTAGTGTTGATGCAGATGAGCGAATCTTGCCAAGCAATAAGTTTGATATCTGGTTAATGCATACACCAGCAGATAGATGGCAAATGTTGGCATCTCAGTGGCTAATAACATCGCGAGTAAGCGGATTAGTTGGCCGTGCAGAAGCAAAGAATGTTGCAGCCCTTGGCCCAGAACTTGACCGGGTAAATGCAGCCCGTGTGCGCGCTTTAACCCTTGAACTGTTGCGTGAAAATCCAGGTGTTGCACCTGAATGGAGCAGCTTCAAAGAGGTTTTGTTATGGCGTGCACCTATGCGACGAAACTCATCTCTACAGGAAGAGTTAGCTGAATGGACATTGCGTGAGGCGGAATGGCTTGGCATAACCGGCCAAGGTGCAATCTCAAAGTTTGGTCTCGAGTTCCTCAATGGAGATGACCTAAATTCAATTAATGAGGATCTACCAAAGACCGTTGATCACATTTTGATTCAGAGTGATAACACAGCTATTGCTCCGGGACCATTGGAGCACGAGATATCTCAGGCTCTAGCGATGATGGCTGAGATTGAAAGTCGTGGAGGTGCAACGGTTTATCGATTCACTGAAGCCACGATTCGACGGGCTTTAGATCACGGTAAGACTGGCGATGAGATTAAGAGTTTTCTCATCAAGACATCTAAGACTCCAATGCCACAACCTCTTGAATATCTGATTGCAGATGTTGCAAAAAAGCATGGCAAGTTGCGTGTAGGAAATACCTCTTCATTTATTCGTTGTGAAGATACAGCTTTGATCTCGCAAATCATGAATGATAAAAAACTTGAGATACTTTCCTTGCGCAGAATCGCCCCTGAAGTTGTAATTTGCGATATGGATGCAACAGATGCGATGCGTGTATTGCGAGAAGCGGGATATCTACCAGCAGGCGAATCTGTTAACGGAATGATTCTTACCGGGCCTAAGACAAACAGATCTAACGCTAAGCCACGTCCTCCTAGAATAATTGGCGAGGTTGAAACTCCGACCCCAGAAGTAATTAGCGCTGCGATTCGAGTTTTGCGTACTGGTGAGAAATCTACTCATCGTCAATCAAAGCTTCGTCAAGTTGCAAGTGAGGCGCTGGGGCAGCTTCCACGTACAACTGCAAATGAAACGATGGAGGTTTTAAATCAATTTATTGTCGATGAGAAAACCCTGTCAATTGGCTATGCAGATAACAATGGTGGAGTTACACATCGAATTATTGATCCAATCCGCATCAGCGCAGGGGCCCTAATCGCCCGTGATCACGCCACCGGCGAGGTTCAATCCTTCAGAATCCCACGTATCACCGGCGTAGCGCCGCTATAGACTTAACCCATGTTGGCAGACCTCGAAGCGATAGTGAAGTTGGAGTCCCCAACTGAAGATCTTCAAGCATGCCGCGATGTAATCGCTCTTGCAGATCAAATCGCTACTCGAATTCTAGGAACACCCGCAGAGATCCGCGAAGTAAATGGTCGCCCGGTTTTTTGGTGGGGTTCACAAAATCCAGATGTAGTTGTACTTGCACACCTAGATACTGTTTGGCCTAAAGGCTCCTTTGAACCGTTGTGGCAGGTAGAAGGTAACGCCGCTCGTGGTCCAGGAGTCTTTGATATGAAGGCTGGATTTATTCAAGCCTTGTATGCGATGAAGGGAATCACAGCAGGTGCTGCACTCGTTGCAACTACCGATGAAGAAACAGGTAGTGCGACAAGTAAGGAGTTCATTAAAGAGATCTCTGCAAAAGCTAAAACTGTCTTAGTTTTAGAGGCAACGCTGAATGGAAAGGTAAAGACCGGCCGTAAAGGTACTGCGATGTACCAAGTAAAGATTCACGGTAAAGCATCACATGCAGGTCTTGACCCTGAAAAAGGGATTAACGCAACAATTGAAATCGCTCATGCGGTATTAGCGATCGCCGCCTTGCAAAATCCAGAGCATGGAACAACTGTTGTTCCAACCACACTTCACGCCGGAAACACAACAAATACTGTTCCAGATTTAGCTGTACTTGATATCGATATCCGCTCATACTCAATGGCAGATCTTCAACGTGTAGATGCTGCAATCAAAGCTTTGAAGGCTGTTAATCCAGGCTGCCGTTACGAGATTACTGGTGGTTTTAATCGCCCACCTCTAGAAACCTCTTCAACTATGGCTTTATATGAGCGTGCCGAAAAGGTGGCCAAAGAGCTGGGCATGCCACCGCTGGGCCATGCATCTGTCGGTGGAGCAAGTGATGGAAACTTTGCCGCCGCCGCAGGAGCACAAGTACTTGATGGTCTCGGAGCTATTGGAGATGGTGCTCACGCCACGCATGAATGGGTAGATATCACTACCCTTGAAGATCGCAGCAAATTATTACATGCGCTAATAAAGGATTTACTTAATGAGTGATGGTCCACTAATTGTTCAGAGCGATAAGACGCTTCTGCTCGATATCGACCATCCAATGTCAGTTGAGTGTCGACGAGCAATCGCACCCTTTGCTGAATTAGAACGCTCTCCAGAACACATTCATACATATCGTTTGACTCCTCTGGGGTTATGGAATGCACGAGCTGCAGGACATGATGCTGAGCAGGTTATTGACACATTAATTCAATACTCAAGATATGCCGTTCCTCATTCAATTCTTATCGATGTTGCCGAAACAATGTCTCGTTATGGTCGCCTGCGACTCGAAATGGATCCTGTACATGGATTGATTTTGATTACGACAGATACCGCGGTGCTTGAAGAAGTAATTCGTGCAAAGAAGATCGCTCCACTTCTAGGTGCACGTATTGATGCTGAAACAATTACCGTTCTACCAAGCCAGCGCGGACAGATTAAGCAATCGCTGCTGCGCTTGGGTTGGCCAGCTGAGGATTTTGCAGGTTATGTAGATGGACAAGCACATGAAATTAACTTGCTTCAGAAGGATTGGAAGATCCGCCCATACCAAGAGTTAGCGGCGGAGGGATTTTGGCATGGTGGCTCAGGAGTCGTTGTTCTTCCTTGCGGTGCAGGTAAGACAATTGTTGGTGCAGCTGCAATGGCACATGCAAAGGCAACGACACTTATTTTGGTGACTAACACAATCGCAGCACGTCAATGGCGTGAAGAGCTTCTGAAGCGCACCTCATTAAATGAGGATGAAATTGGTGAGTATTCAGGTGCAAAGAAAGAGATCCGACCAGTAACTATTGCGACTTACCAAGTGATGACAAAGAAGAAAAATGGTGTCTACGCCCACTTAGATCTCTTTGATTCATATGACTGGGGTTTGATTATTTATGATGAGGTACATCTCTTGCCCGCACCGATCTTCCGCTTTACCGCCGATATTCAATCCCGTCGTCGCTTAGGGCTAACGGCAACTTTGGTTCGTGAGGATGGCATGGAGGGTGAGGTCTTCTCACTTATTGGACCTAAACGTTTTGATGTTCCTTGGAAAGAGATTGAAGCACAGGGCTATATCGCACCCGCTGAATGCATTGAGGTCCGAGTTAATCTGACTGAGACTGAACGTTTGGCATATGCAACTGCAGAGCCAGAGAATCGATACCGAAACTGTGCAACAACACGTACTAAGCGAGATGTTGTAGAAGCCTTGGTTGAAAAGCACGCTGAGGATCAGGTTCTGGTCATTGGCCAGTACATCGATCAACTAGATGAATTATCAGAGGTGTTAGGCGCACCTCTGATTAAGGGTGAAACACCTATTAAGGAAAGGGAGATTCTCTTTAATAAATTTAGAAGTGGCGAAATCAAGTGTCTTGTAGTGTCAAAGGTTGCAAACTTTTCCATTGATTTGCCCGATGCAACTATCGCTATTCAGGTATCAGGTGCCTTCGGTAGTCGTCAGGAAGAGGCGCAACGTCTAGGTCGAATCCTGCGTCCAAAGGCAGATGGTCGTGGAGCTAAGTTTTACTCAGTAATCTCCCGTGACACTATTGATCAGGATTTTGCTCAAAACCGTCAACGCTTTCTGGCTGAACAGGGTTACTCGTACAAAATCATTGATGCCGACGATGTTTTTCAAGGGAAGATCTAAAACGTTCTGGATCAACCCTCCAATAATCGTGGTGAATCCCATCGATATGTGTCACAGGAATTTGTTCGCCATACAATCGTTGTAACTCTTCATCTCCATCAATCAATACCTCTGAAATCTGGAAATCCAACTCATCTTTCAAGGACTCTAAAACCTTTAATGCATCCTCACATAGATGGCAACCAGTCCGGCTATAAATAGTCACGAGAGTCATTTATTCGCCCCTTCTGCCTGTCAATTTACATAGAGAACTGTTAATCCCTACCCCTGACCTTAAACCACGCGTAGAGCCCTGATAGCGTTTGGCCATGATGCGCGTAAAGAGAATGGGCCTGCTCGCCCTTGTTGGTGCTCTCATTCTCGCCCTTCTTACAGCTCCAACCGCGCCAGGATTAACCTTCAAACAAATCCCAGCAACTAACTGGGGATATATCTACGCAGGTACTGAACCATCTCTAACCCAAAAAGCTCCTACCAAAAGCAAAAACTTAGAGATCCAATCTAAATTTGATGTTAAGTACAATAACTTTCCTGAGTGGGCAAAGACAGAGGTTCAGGCCGCTGTCGATATTTGGGCCGCTAACTTCAAATCAAATGTTGTCATAACAGTTGATGCATCGTGGGGTCGATCAAGTTCGTGGGGTGTGCTCGGCAGTGCAAGACCCGGAAGTTTCTTCTCAGCATTTTCTGGTGCCCCAGATCCATCGCTCTGGTACGCATCAGCGCTTGCAAACTCACTAGCTGGAAGAGATTTAGATAAAGCAAATCCTGAAATGATCATTCAGGTTAACTCCGAAGCTCAGTGGAACTCGCGAGGTGATGGCTTACCTTCAAGCTCAGAATACGATTTGCGCTCTGTTTTCTTGCATGAGATGGCGCATGGACTCGGATTTTTATCAAATGATGCATACGATCTATTTTTTGGGCTTGGAAGTTTGGATCAACCAACTCCATTTGATGCATACCTGCAGACAAGTGATGGTCGACGACTTGCCGATCTTCCAACTCCATCTGTTGAGCTAGGTGTGGCACTTACTAGCTCATTAGTTTGGTCTGGTGCGAATGCAATCAATGTAAATGGCGGGGTAAAGCCAAAGATGTACACACCAGCTAGGTATGAATCAGGCTCATCAGTTTCACACCTAGATGAGGCAACTTTTTCATCTTTAGGTGTTGATTCTATGATGACACCAAATCTAGATCCTGGTGAAATCTTCACTGAGCCGGGACCATTATTGCTTGCAATGATGGAGGATTTGCGCAGTAAACCCCCTGTTGGAGTTGCAACGGAGCTACCGCTCTCTCCTCGAAATGTTCAAGCATTTACCGGAAATTCATCAGCGCTAATCTCATTTGATCCACCAGTTAATCTGCGTACAGCTCAGATCACTGAGTATGTAGTGACAAACACTAAAACTGGAGTAGAAAAGAGGAGTTTAACTAGTCCAGTCCTAATGACGGGATTGAAAAATGGGAGCTCCTACACATTTAGTGTGACTGCACGAAATGCATTAGGTGTCTCTGAAGCAGCAACTACAAAGGCTATGACCCCCCAGCCTGGCTGGAAGAGCACCGTCTTGGATTCATCGGCAGATGGCAAGAGCGTCGCAAGCATTACATTCAATAAAAAGCCCGCCATTGCATATACAGATACTAAAAAAGGCGATCTCAAACTGGCGACATTTAACGGAAAAAAGTGGCGTAAGCAAACAGTTGATGGGGCTGGTGGATCCGGTGGTCGAACATCTCACACAATCTCAGGTGCTATATCTATGTGCGTCAATGGCAGTGGAGTAAAACAAACTCTGCATATTTTCTATAGTGATTCGATTGCTAAGGATCTTCGCTACGCCTCGTATAACGGTCAAAGCTTCACCTTCGAAACTATTGATGGAAATGGCTCTTTCGTTAATGATTATAGGGATCCTATTCGAGTCAAAACCTCTAGCGATGTAAGTGTTGCAAATGCATGTGTTGCTTCGGCCAGTGCCGTGCAGGTCTTTTATCGCGATGAGAGCCAAGGAGTTTTACTTGGCGCTGTACATACCAAGGGCGCATCATGGAAGTACGAATTAGTAGATGGTGATCGTAAAACCGATGGGCGCACCACTGGTGATGTTGGATTTCATTTACATGCTATTTTCAATGGTTCCACAACATTTGTGGCTTATGACTCGATAGTTTCTATGAATCAAAGGAAAGAGATGACAGCCGGTGCAATTCGAATTGCAACTCGCAAGGGAGTTGATCCGGCAGCATGGCAGTATCAAACTCTAGACATGTCAACTGACGATGCTTTAATCTTTGGCTTTGATGTTGCCCTTGCAAAAACTACAACTGGAGTTTTTGCCACCTGGCTTGCCGCATCCGCTGCAAGTGCACCTAAACCAAACCAGATTCGCTGGGCCTCATTAAGTAACCCAACTAAGATCTCCAAAATAACAACGGAGAACTTTGGTACACCAGGTGAGTTCATGGCCACCGATGGAAGAACAATCATCTTTAACTGCCAAGAGAGGTTGTGTGCTTTAGATACCAGCAAAAAGGATTTGGGCCAATCTGCAATTCGCTTAGTTAGCAGCACCCAAGGCGCTGAACCTACTCAGAGCGCTTGGGTGACTGTGAACAAAGTTAAATACTTGCTTGCCACTATTAATGGAAAGCTTGCACTTCTTAAACCGTAATTTTTACTTAGCGTTACGGCGCTGAATGCGAGTCTTCTTGAGAAGCTTCTTGTGCTTCTTCTTCGCCATGCGCTTGCGTCGCTTTTTAATTACGGAACCCATATATCACGCTCTCATTTCTAGTGTTCGCACTGAGTGTGCGGGGGTTTAGGTTACCGCGGAATGAGGGTAAAAATCGAAACCAGTTCTGCGCTTGATGTGACCACCAAGACCCCTAACTCCTTAGATAAAAGGGCTCCAAGCAGTTCATTCTGACCAGTTGGCCCACTATCTGCGGCAATGATGGCGCCCTTTGAATTAAAGCTCAAAAGCAGCGGAGTTGGAAGCTTCGGCTTCCAATTGAGCTGAGGAGTTGAAGCTGTAGAAATAAAGAGCACATGGGTTGAACCAATTGTCACTGCTGGACCGGTCGATAGAAAACGGTATGTCCATCTTGGAGAAAAGGTTGATGAAAACTTTGTAACCGCTGTTTCAATTTTCTTCCCAACCACAACCTCGCCACCTAAAAGCAAGGAGGATGAAGCGCTATTCCAAATACGTTTTCCCTTTGAAATTGAGCTTCGAACTACATTTGTAATCTTTAAACTCTTAGAGACTTTAACCAAGACGCCATCGGTGATTCCAGCAACTTTTTTGCCTGCCAAAGTTTCGCTACTAGATCCAACTACTGTAAAGCTTCCATTACCGTGTCGCACCACGGCATCAGATGTAGTTGATGTGGCTCCTATTTGTAAAACTTTGCTAAAGACGCCAGTAGTGTCGGTATTAAGTAAGAAGCCTGCACTCCCCTTTTCACTTCCGATGATTCCAACAATGGATGCTCCATTTCGATCTACAGCAATCGCTGTTGGGAACAAAACAGAAGATGTCGGCAAGGTGCTAGTCATTGCAAGGACTCCCGCTGCGGTTACCTTCCAGATTGTTATCGCTCTTAAATCACCAATCTTTGTGTTGGGTGGTACCTCTGCGTTATCTGGATTGAGAGGAGTTTCACTTGGGCTAGGTGGGATTAATTCTTGCGTTAAAGGCGTCGCACCTGCGATCCAAATGTCTCCCACTGAGTCAACAGCTGCTGCTGTTGCTATTGATGCCGCTGATTGATCTAAAGATAAGTTCCACAGCTCTGTACCTGTTGTATCAACAGCTCGTGCATACGCTTTAGATCCCTGGCTTCCAAAGACAATAAAGGATTTACCTGAAGCAACTACCCCACTTACCTCATCAGGTGTGCCAACAGTTGTTAGTAACTGCATGGGCTTAACAGAGATCTTTTTTGGAGCAGCTTGAGCAGTTGGAAATACTAGTAAGGATGTAATTACAACAAAGGAGAGAAGGCGTTTCACGCTAATTCCTGCGAACGATCGCGGGCCGCCTTCATCGCCTTGGCAACCATCAAATTCAAGTTTTCACTTCCAAATGAGGCAAGTGCTGCTGCGGTTGTGCCGTTAGGGCTGGTGACATTCTCACGCAAGGTTGTGGCGCTCTTACCAGATTCATCAAGCAACTTTGCAGCACCAACAATTGTTTGAATCGTAAGAGTTGTTGCATCCTGATCTGATAATCCAAGCTCTTTAGCTCCTGCAACCATCGCTTCAACAAATGCGAAGAAGTAAGCAGGCCCCGAACCACTCGTTGCAGTAACCGCATCCTGTAGCTCTTCACTAACCTCTATAACCTTGCCGGTTGCACCCAAGAATCCAAGAATGAATTCACGCTGCGTCGCTGATACACCAACACCCATTGATGCAGCCGCCATACCTTCACCAACCAAGGTTGGAGTATTTGGCATCACCCGAACAACAGGATTGCTGGTCCCGAGAGCATTACTGATAAAAGAAATTGTCTTTCCGGCAGCAAAACTGATTACTACTGATGCTGGATTGATTGAACCCTTAATCTCATCTAAAACAGATGCCATATCTTGAGGCTTTACAACTAGCAAAAGCGCTTCGGCATTAGCTACATTGCTGGCTAGTGGGGCGGCTTTAACTGAGTACTGTGCGATCAGTTCTTGTGCCCGCTCTTCTCGCTTTTCAGAGATAGTAATTTGATCAGGGTTAACACCAGATGAAATCAACGCAGTGATAAGGGCCTCGCCCATTACACCGGCACCGATAACGGCAACCTTTGATTGCTGACTCATGTAACAAGTCTATCCTTTATGCCTGTAGGCTCTGCGACTATGTCAGAAGTTAAAGCAGGATTTGCGCGTGATTGGGTTGAGTTCTTCGATCCCAATGATGCAGAGACAATCTTTAAGTGTGATCTCACTTGGTTAACTTCCTATTGGACTTGTATCTATGGTGATGGTTGCCAAGGTGTCTTTAAGAATCAGCCAAACTCAGGGTGTTGCACAGAAGGTGCGATGTACACCGACAAGGATGATGAAGAGCGCACCATGAAGGCGGCGGCTTATCTGACCCCCGAGATGTGGCAGTTTTACAGTGAGGCTCGTCCAAAGAAGCCTGGCGGAGATCTACGAATCTCTGAAAAGGATGAGGATGGCGAACGTAAAACTCGTCGCGTAGAAGATGGTTGTATCTTCCTAAACCGTAAAGGGTATGAAGCAGAAGGTTTCACCGGTTCATTTGGTTGCGTCCTGCACCATGTTGCACAACGCGATGGAAAACACTTTGCAGATACAAAGCCAGATGTTTGTTGGCAGCTTCCATTGCGACGTAGCTTTGAAACACGTGAGTACGGCGAACGGGAATACTCGGTTACTGTAATTGGTGAGTACGAGCGTCTTGCATGGGGCGATGGTGGCGAAGATTTTGATTGGTACTGCACCAGCAATAGCGATGCACATGTTGGAACACAGCCGGTGTACCTCTCAAACAAATATGAACTTGAACTGTTGATGGGTAAGGATGCCTACGCTGAGTTAGCACGCTTATGTGATCTCCGAATGGAACACATACGTGATGCGGCGGCACGCTCACTTCCACTATTTATCATTCAGCATCCAGCAACCTTGGCCGCCCAGAAGAAATAGTCAGCCCCTTGTCATAGGGTTACCTCATGGCCAAGGTTGAAAAGGATCCATTCCGCTGCACCGAGTGCGGCTGGACCTCCCAAAAATGGGTTGGTCGCTGTGGTGAATGCCAGGCGTGGGGCGCTGTTGAAGAGATCGCTGCACCTAAGAAGCTCTCACTTGTTGCAGGAAATGTAACCGCTAAAGCAACACCAATTGGCGATGTAGATCTATCGGCAGCACATGCACGTGCAACTGGAGTTTCCGAATTAGATCGAGTTCTAGGTGGCGGATTAGTACCCGGAGCTGCGATTTTGCTCGCTGGTGAACCAGGTGTTGGTAAATCAACCTTATTGCTGTCAGTTGCTGCACAAACAGCGGCAAGGGGAATCCCTGCGCTCTACATCAGCGGTGAAGAGTCTGCATCACAGGTACGTTTACGCGCAGAGCGAATTAAAGCTATTGATCCACAATTGTTTCTAGCCTCTGAAACTGATCTTGGTGCGGTTATTGCACACATCGATGCGGTTAAACCTCAACTTGTAATCATCGACTCTGTTCAAACAATTGGAAGCTCTGCAGCAGATGGTGCACCTGGTGGTGTCACACAGGTACGTGAAGTTGCAGGTGCACTAATTCGTATTTGCAAAGATCGCGATATCACATTACTTCTTGTCGGACATGTAACCAAGGATGGATCGATTGCAGGTCCTCGCTTGCTAGAACACATTGTTGATGTTGTCCTGCAGTTTGAGGGAGAGCGTCACTCACGACTTCGTTTAATCCGTGCAATCAAAAATCGCTTCGGGGCTTCCGATGAGGTTGGTTGCTTTGATTTAAGTGATACCGGAATCGAATCTGTGCTTGATCCAACTGGTTTGTTTACATCACGTCATGCAGAACCTGTTCCTGGAACATGTGTCACCGTAACTCTGGAAGGTCGACGACCATTGTTGGCTGAGATTCAAGCTCTCGTTTCTGCAGGACGTGAAAATGATTACGGAAATGCACGTCGAGTTGTTTCAGGTTTGGACTCTGCACGCACATCAATGACCCTTGCCGTTCTTGAACTGCGTGCCAATGTTCGTGTTGGTGGCCGAGATGTGTATGCAGCAACGGTGGGCGGTATGAAGATGACAGAGCCAGCAGCTGATTTAGCACTTGCTTTAGCGGTTGCATCTGCAGCAAAGGGCCTTGCCCTGCCAGCGGATTTAGTGGCAATTGGCGAGGTTGGATTAGCAGGGGAAATCCGTAAGGTCAGCGGTGTTAATCGCAGACTTCAGGAGGCTTTCCGACTTGGTTTTAAACGAGCATTGGTTCCAACGGGATCAGATACGAAGATTGATGGCATGGAGATCGTTGA
>ERZ888423.1213-NODE-1213-length-23195-cov-32.962143_pt1 | contig 23195 bp, 21 predicted proteins | sample MGYA00520523_ERZ888423 | MGnify/ENA primary metagenome ERZ888423 (study PRJEB32303, sample SAMEA104408611) | aquatic metagenome | biome: Brackish water; feature: Pelagic; material: water | place: Baltic Sea | collected 2014-06-08T10:24:00 | depth 30,27 m ...
CAACCTGCTGTTCAACCTGGTGGCGTTCCTGCACAGCCTCGCGGCCTGGATCGCCTTCAGTGGCACCCCGCTCACCCGCAGTTGGCCCTGGCTCGATACCGCCGGCCTGTCGATCCGTTTCGACGCCACGATCAACACGCCGGTGTTGATTGCCATGACCACGATCTGCGGCATTCATGTGCTGGCGCAGGTGTATGCAATCGGCTATCTGGAGATGGATTGGGGCTAGCCCCGTTTCTTCGGCTGCCTGAGTGTGTTTGAGGCGGGATTGTGCGCACTTGTACTCACCGATTCGCTGTTCTTTGCCTATGTGGTGCTGGAGCTGCTCACGCTTGGCACCTATCTGGTGGTGGGCACCTGGTTCAACCAGTCGCTGGTGGTGAAGGGGGCGCGTGATGCCTTCCTCACCAAGCGGGTGGGCGATCTGGTGCTGCTGGCCGGCCTGGTGGCGCTGCTGCCGGTGGCCGGCAGCTGGAACATCAACGCGCTCAACGCCTGGGCCGAGCAGGCCACCCCCAGCCCCGCCCTCACCTTGATCCTGCTGGCCCTGATCGCCGGCCCGATGGGCAAGTGCGCCCAGATCCCCCTGCACCTCTGGCTTGATGAAGCGATGGAAGGCCCCTTTCCCTCCACGGTGCTGCGCAATTCCGTGGTGGTGCTGGGCGGGGCCTGGGTGCTGTTGCGGCTCGAACCGCTGCTCTCGGTGAGCCCCACCGTGCAAGCCGTGCTGGTGATCGTGGGCGGCACCACCGCCCTGGTGGGCGCCCTGATCGCCCTGGCCCAGATCGACATCAAGCGAGCCGTTTCCTTTCTGGTCAGCAGCTGGTTGGGCCTGCTGTTCCTGGCCGTAGGGGCCGGTGCCGGTGACGCCGCCTGGCGGATGCTGCTGGTGTATCCGCTGCCAATGGCCCTGGTGCTGCTGGCCCTGGGCACGGTGGTGTCGAGCAACGTCACCCAGGACCTCACCCAGCTTGGTGGCCTCTGGTCGCGCCGCCCCTTGATGGGCATCGCCTTCCTGGTGGGCGCCGCCGGCCTGGTGGGGCTGCCGCCGTTGGCCGGTTTCGGTGCCCTGCGGGCCATGACCGCCAGCCTTTCGGCCAGCCAGGCCCCGCTGCTGCTCAGCGCCGTGGTGTTGCTCACCAATGGCCTGATCAGCGCGGCGCTGGTGCGGATCTTCGGGCTGATCTGGGGCGGCAAGCCTTCGTCGTTCACCAAGCGCTCCGCCGAAGTGCTCTGGCTGATGGTGTTGCCGGCGATGGTGGCCACCGGCCTGGTGCTGCACCTGCCGGTCCTGATCAGCCGCGCCGGCATCGGCGGGGCCTGGGGCCCGATGGCGCTGCCGCTGCTCGCCTCCACGCTCTTGGGCATCACGGCCGGGTCGGTGCTCTATCTGTTTTCCACCGAGCATCTGCCCAAGCTCTCCGGTCCGTTGGCCGGTGTTCAGGAGTGGCTGGCCGCCGACCTGCACACCGAAGGGCTATACCGCCGCACCGTGGTGGGCCTGGTGGCGGCGCTGGCGGCCACCAGCAGCTGGGTCGACCGCGCCCTGGTGGATGGCTTCAGCAACCGCAGCGGCGATCTGGCCCTGGAAGGGGCACGCCGGCTCAGCCTCAGCACCACCGGCCGGGTGCAGGCCTACGCCTTCACCGTGCTGGTGGGGGTGGTGTTGATGGGGCTGTGGATCCTCACCCGCCACGCGCCCGCCTTCCTCTCCTTCTGAATCAGTCCTCCGAGATCTTCCATGCTGCTCACCCTTCTGCTGCTTCCCCTGGCGGCCGTGCTGCTGCTCTGCCTCGCACCCTTGCCGGGGCCCTGGCCCCGCCGTGTGGCGGTGTTCGCTCCGGCGGTGCAACTGCTCATGCTGCTGTGGCTGGCGGGCCATCCGGTGCCGGAATTCCGCCAGGCCTGGCTGCCCCAGCTCGGCCTGGAGCTGCACCTGGGCCTTGATGGCCTGTCGTTGCCGCTGGCCGGCCTCACCTCCTTGCTCTCCTTCATGGCGGTGTTCGCCACGCCGATCAGCCAGCCCCGACGGCGCTTCTTCTACGCGATGGTGCTGGCCACCAACGTGGGCCTGATCGGTGCCTTCCTGGCCTGCAACGGCCTGCTGTTCGTGCTGGCCTACGAAATCACGCTGATCCCCACCACCTTGCTGGTGGCGGTGTGGGGCGGCGAGCGGCGCGCCACCGCCGCAATCCGTTATTTGATGTATTAGGCGGTGTCGGGAATGGCGCTGCTGGCCGGCGTGCTGGCCCTGGCCCTGCTCAACCGCAATGGCTTCAGCTTCGCCTACACCGACATGGCCGAGGCGGTGCTGCCCGAGGGCGCCAGCCGCTGGATCCTGGCCCTGCTGCTGCTCGCCTTCGGCCTGAAGATGCCGATCTTCCCGCTGCACGGCTGGCAGCCGCTCACCTACAGCCAGGCCTCCACGCCCGTGGCCATGCAGCTGGCCGGGGTGGCCTCGAAGCTGGGGGCCTACGGCCTGCTGCGCTTCGGCATCGGCATGCTGGGCGACACCTGGGCCGAGTGGTCGCCGGTGATCGCCGTGGTGGGCATGGTCAGCGCGTTGTACGGCGCCCTCAATGCCATCGCCCAGACGGACATGCGCCGCCTGGTGGCCTTCAGTGCCCTGGGCCACATGGGCCTGCTGGTGCTGGCTCTGATGGCGGCGGCCGGGGTGCCCGGCCAGGCCGGCTTCCTGGCGGAGATGGTGGTGTTCCAGGGCAGCTGGCCGGTGTTCCCGCTGCCCACGCTCGGTTGCATCCTGGCCTCGGGCCTCACCGCCGTGTATGCGGTGCGTCTGTTCAACCGGGTGGGCTTCGGCCGCCTCGACAACCAGACCGCCGACTACGTGAGCACCACCTGGGTGGAGCGCTTGCCGGCCCTGGCGCTCTCCTTTCTGGTGATCCTGGCGGGCCTGTGGCCCCAGATCCTGCTGGGCTGGAGCGAGGACACCACCAGCAGCCTCGCCCTCTCCCGCCCGCCGATCAACACCCTGGCGATGGCTACCCCTCGTACAGCCCAGCCACAGCTCGCCACCCTGCCTGCACTGATGATCCAGGCGCTCCACGCTTCGCTGGCTTCCCTGCACCTGCCCACCCCGCTGGCGCTACGGCCATGACCGTCACCACTCCCGCCACCGCCCTGCCCCCTTCAACCCATCCCTTCGCTGAGGTGGTGGAGCGGCTTGAAGCCGGCGGCTCGATGCTACCGGACACGCCGGAAAACCTGATGCAGATCATCGGCATCTACAAGGCCTATGCCGTGCCGATGGACTTCTATTGGCGCGATCTGCTCTACATCGCTGAGCGCGTGTTTCTGGATCCCCTGCCGGCCTTCAAGTATTTCCCGAGCCAGGAGTATCTGGATCTGCCCAATTCCTATGCGGGCGATGCTTCCAAGCTGCGCATCTGGCGCGGGCCGGCCACGGCCCATCCGGAACTGCTGGCGTTCATGGACAAGGGTGAAGCGGGAAAGCTGCCGAAGCTGCTCCATCACCTCTGGCACGACCGCATTAACATGGAGTTCGCCGAGGCCTGCACGGATGCCATGTTCTGGCACCAGGGCATGGGCGGCCGCTTCTACGACTACCTGGAAAGCGACGCCTACAAGGCCAACGCAGAGCGGGCGATCCTCGCTTACTTCAAGGGCAACCCACTGATGCTGGGCCTGCACAAGCTGTTCCCGGAGATGTTCCTGGAGCAGGTGCGCAAGCTGAGCTATTACGCCAATCTTGGCCTGTTCTGGGAGGTGATGGCGCCGGTGTTCTTCGAGATGAGCGACATCTACGACGAAGGCGGCTTCTCCGGTGTGCCGGCCGCCATCGATTTTCTGGTGAACGGCATCTTTGCGGTGGCGGGCCGGCCGATCTATCACCACGTGTACATCGGTGGCGAATGCATCGAGATCATCCCCAAACCCGCAGGCTTCACCTGGCTGTATGAGGCGGCTCTGCCCTATGTGGAGGCGGTGTTCTACCGCACGGCCCCCTTCCGCGGCACCAAGAGTTACAACGCCCAGGCCGGCCAGGTGCCTTCACAGCAGGCCGATTTCCACTACGGCATCCTCTACGCCGATGTGTTCCCGGTGGGTTCGGCCGGCATCCCGCCCACCCTGCTGATGCAGGACATGCTTCACTTCCTGCCGCCCTATCTGGTGGATCTCTACCGCAACCACAAACGCGGCGAAGACGACATCCTTGTACAGCTGGGCATCACCTTCCAGCGCTCCATGTACAACGTGACCTCAGCGGTGATCCAGGCGTTGCGCTGCGCCCTGCTGTTCCCCCTTGATGATCCCGATCCGGAGCACCTCAAGGCTAACCGGGCCTTCTTCGAGGCCCAGCTGGATCGCTTTCTGCGCCCCGAGGCTCGCCTCCGGGATGTGCAGACCCAGGACTACCGCTGAGAACACCACCCATGGCCAACATCATCGAAACCGCCAAGGGCGCCGGCCTGTTCTCCACCCTGCTCACGGCGGTGGAGGTGGCCAGCCTCACCGCAGCCCTGGAGAGCCCCGGCCCCTTCACGGTGTTTGCCCCGGTGGACGCCGCCTTCGCCGCCCTGCCACCCGGCACCGTGCAAACGCTGGTGGACAATCCGCCCCAGCTGGCGTGCATCCTCAAGTTCCATGTGCTCTCCGGCGCCTACAGCCGCAGCGAGCTGGTGGAGCAAGCCAGCTGGGAAAGCCTGGAAGGCGCCGCGATTCCGATCCGCTGCGCCGAGCCCTTTGAAGTGAAGAATGCCTCCGTACTCTCCGCCGACATCGTCTGCGACAACGGCATCGTGCACGTGATCAACCGGGTGATGCTGCCGGGTTGAACCAGCCTGGGCAATCCCCGCTGGAATCACAGCGGCGCGGCGCCACGCAGCAGCCACAGGCCGTGCAAGCCCTCCCAGGCCAGGTAGGTGCTGATCAGCAGGGCCAGCACGCCCACCACCCATTCGGCCCGGTGCACCAGCCAGCCCTCCACCTGCAGCAGCGGCTCGCGGATGCCGCCACCGGTGGCGATCCAGGCCAGCGGCGGCAGCAGCAGCAGTGAGCTGGCCACCAGCACGAACACCCCGGTGAGCTCCAGATCACGGCTCACGCCCGGCTGGTTCACCAGCAGCAGACCCGCTTCCTTGAGATAGAACACCAGGTTTTCAGGCGTGAGCAGGGCGCTGGTGGCACCGATCAGCACCAGCAGCGGTGTGCGCACATCGGGCAGCTGGTTGAGCAGCCGCACTGCCATGCCCTCCTGGCCCAGCTCGGCCGCCGGGGTGAGTTGGAACAGGCCGATGCCCAGCAGGGCCACGGCCCCCACCAGATCAATCGCCACCTGCCCCTGTTCGCCGTGGTTGAGGGCCAGGGAGAAGCGATCCCCCACCAGCATCAGGGCCAGAATCGCCAGACCGTTGGCCATCGCCCAGCCGCTCACATAGGCGAAGGAACGTCGCAGCGGAAAAGGGCCCAGCAACAGCAGTGCCACGACGGCGATGTGCAAGGGGCTGAAGGCGATCCCGAAGCCGAAAAGCGACGACTGACTGAACAACGCCCCAGGGCTGAGGTGAGTGGTAGGGGCGATCAGAGCAGGAGAAAGCAAAGAAAGGAACGTAATGGGATCGAAGCCGCTGAATGCGCTGCTGTCGAGGGTAGGGAGATTTTGGCGGGCTCAGAGTGGGCTCAGAGCGGGTTTACAGCGGTCAAAGAGCGGGCCCTAGAGATAGAAGCCCACGGTGGTCACCACACGGGTGCCGCCATTGCGCAAGGCCCGGCGCAGATTCAGCGCCGATTGGTTGTGCAGCAGCTTCTCCCAGGGGCGCCGCGTGACGTACACGGGCAGCACCACGGTGCAGAAGCTGGCGGGATCTTTGCTGTGCTCCGCTTCGAAGCGCTGCACAAAGGAAGTGACCGGGTTCACCAACGAGCGATAAGTGGAGGGCAGCACCTCCAGGCGCACCTGGGGCAGCGTCTGGTTCCAGTGCTGGCGGAACGCTTCAGCGCCGCTGCCATCGAGATCCACGTGCACCGCCACCAACGGCCCGGCGATGCTGCGGGCATACCGCACCGCTTCGGCGCTGCCGCGGTTGAGCGCGCCCACCAGCACCACCACCGGGGCGCCGCCCTGCTCAGGAGCTGGCGGCAAGCTGAGCGGGGCGCCGGGATCGAGATCCAGGCGGCGGGCCATGCGGCCGTAGTGGGCCTTGATCGCCAGAAACAGGTTCACCAGCAGCGGCACGCCCAGCACCACCAGCCAGGCCCCCTCGGTGAACTTGCTGAACAGCAACACGCCGCAGACCACCCCGGTGACCAGGCAGCCCAGGCCGTTCACCAGCGCCTTGCCCCGCCAGCTCTCGGCAGCGCGGCGCCGCTTCCACCAATGCACCACCATGCCCGCCTGCGAGAGCGTGAAGCTGGCGAACACGCCCACGGCGTAGAGCGCGATCAAGCGGCTGACACTGCCGTCGAACACCAGCAGCAGCAGCGCCGCAAAGCTGCTCAGCAGCACGATGCCGTTGGTGAACACCAGCCGGTCGCCGAGGGAGGCCAGCTGGCGGGGCATGAAGCCGTCCTGGGCGAGGAAGGCGGTCAGGCGAGGGAAATCCGCGAAGGCGGTGTTGGCAGCCAGCAACAGGATCAACAGGGTGGTGAGCTGCAACAGCAGCAACAGCGGCCCATTGCCGAAGATGAGCTCCCCCAAACTGATAGAGGAGCGTGGGACCGGTGTCTTGTGCCACCAGGCCCAGCTCGGTGGCCAGAGCGCTGATGCCGCTGAACATCAACGCCAGCAGGATCACCATCACGGTGAGCACGCGGCGGGCGTTGCGCCACTCCACCGGCTTGAACGCCATCACGCTGTCGCTGATCGCTTTGATACCGGTGAGGGCGGCGCAGCCGGAGCTGAAGGCGCGCATCAGCAGCACCGGCCCCAACGCCGCCAGCGAGGCGCCGTGCTCGCTGTTGAGCAGGCGGCTCTGCTCCGCCAGCGGCACAGCGGTGAGCGACCCCTGGCTCCACTTGATCAGTCCAGCCACCACCAGGGTGAACACCGCCCCCATGAACAGAAAGGTGGGCAGGCTGAGCAGGCGGGCGGTGGATCGCACCCCGCGCAGGTTGGCGAGCATCAGTAAACCCACCGCCACCAGGCACAACGGTTCGCGCAGCGGGCCGAGCTGGGGGAAACTAGGAGGTGAGTGCGGCGATGCCGGCTGCCACTCTCACCGCCACGGTGAGCACGTAATCGATCGACAGCGAAGCGGCGGCACAGAGGCCGGGGATCACACCGAGGTTGTCGTGTGACACCCGGTAGGAGCCGCCGCCATGGGGATAGGCCTTGATGGTTTGCCGGTAGCTGATCGCCACCACCAGCGTCAGCGCCACGATCAAGCCTGTGATCGGCAGGGTGAGCGGCAAGGCGGCGGCACCAGCCATGCCCAGCACCAGAACAATCTCCTGAGTGACATAAGCCACTGAGGAGAGGGCGTCGGAGCTGAGGATGGCGAGAGCTTCGGCGTTGGTGAGGTTCTTCGGCGTGGGCGCTGGTGGGAAGCGGGGCTCCAACCAGCAGGCGCCTGAGCGACTGGGTGCCTGATCCGCGTGGATCGTTGGTCAAGGCTCCGCTCAGACGCGTTCAGAGAGGGATCGTAGGCTCACCCCCGTGATCAGGGCGTTAGATCGCGGCGGCTCCAGATTCCGACGTGCGGATGCGCACCACGCTCTCCACCGGCAACACGAAGATCTTGCCATCACCGATTTCACCGGTGCGGGAAGGACCAGTGATCGCGGCGATCACCGTGTCCACCTTGTCGTCTTCGACGACCACTTCCACCTTCACCTTGGTGATGAATTCAATGGTGTATTCGGCACCACGATAGGTTTCCACCTGGCCTTTCTGCCTGCCGAAGCCACGCACATCGGTGATGGTCATGCCGATGATTCCGGCATTCACCAGGGCGGTTTTCACATCATCGATCTTGGTGGGCCGGATGATCGCTTCGATTTTTTTCATGATGAATGAGAAATGCGGTGATGCGGTGGTTGAGGAAGGAAACCCATCAGGCACCGGTGAAAACCGGAGACCGAAGCAGGAACTGCTTGGTGGTCTGCTGGTGGGGCTGGTTTTGGGCCAAAGAAGCCGGAACTCAGCTTAGGCAGGTTCCAGCCAATAGTGACAACCTATCAGAAGATCCCATGTTCGTCATCTGCCGGTGGGCTGTCGCTTTCGAGGCGGAGATGCGGAGGCTGCCAACCGGAGACAGCATCAATTCTTGGTCTGAACATCGCACTCATCCTGTAGAGATTGGGTACTGGCCAACTCGACAGAAGTTCGTTCAGTAGCCATGGTCTACAGAAGGGGCTGGGCCGTGTGGGTGGTTCAGAGTTCGGGGTGGATTGTGGCCGGATGGATACAGGAATATGGCAGGTGAAAAACTTCTAAGCCCAACGACCTCGTGAGCAGCAACCACTCAGATCCTGCCAATTGCTGCTGATTACTGCCACGGGTCACCAACAGCTTTCATGGGGGGATGCTCTCTCACAGTGAGGCCCTTCATGATGAAACAATCGATCGCGTCGATGATTTTGATCAGTTCCATGCTGGTGGCACAAGCAACAACACGGGCAGCCAGATCGGGGTGGGGCTGGGTCAGCCAGCACGATCGGCTGACGATCTGCCAATGCCCCGCACTCAGGCGTTGAAGCACAACCGGTGAAGGCATCGCCGGCAGTGAACGAAGCACCACCCGTGCGCGCATCGCCATGGCGGTAAAGAGAGCCTGTGGGAGAGAGCTCATGATCAGAACCAACTTCAACACCAAGGCATGCCGTTGAACCCGGGAACGTTTCTGCCGCAAGGGGAGATTCACGGCCGCAGATCGAGCGTTCCGCCTACTCCCGCACACCAGCAGGAAAGCGTGAACGCCGGTGTCGTCCGCCGACCAAAGGGCGTCTCCGAAGCCAAGGCAACGCGCACCTGAGACATCGCTCCCTGGCCAGGCCACCCCTCTTCAGACGGTGGGATCTGAGACATACGGATCGGTGGTTTCCACCACGGAACCAGCAGCTTGTGTCCGCCTTTGCACCCTTCCCGTAGCAAGGACAACCGATTGCCAGAAATGGCCAGCCATTCGTGACAAGCGGCACACCGGCAGCCGGCGCCTGCATGAGCCACCATCAGCTCGCAGCATCAAGTTGAGCCTGCACGCCGTGACTCCAAGCGCCAAGCCGTCCGATCCCGCCGCAGAACCCTCTGCTGCGCCAGCCTCCAGCCACCGGCCGGTGGCCTTCGCAGAGGCCGCCCGCTACTGGCTGGAGCTGGGGCTGATCAGCTTTGGTGGGCCGGCGGGGCAGGTGGCGCTGATGCACAGCGAGGTGGTGGAGCGGCGTCGCTGGCTCTCGGAGCGGCGCTTTCTGCACGCGCTCAACTACGCCATGGTGCTGCCGGGGCCGGAAGCGCAGCAACTGGCCACCTACATCGGCTGGCTGCTGCACGGCATCCCCGGCGCTCTGGTGGCGGGCAGCCTGTTCATCCTGCCCTCACTGCTGTTGCTGCTGCTGCTGTCGGCGGTGTACGCCATCTGGGGGCAGCTGCCGCTGCTGGTTTCGGTGTTCTGGGCACTCAAGCCGGCCGTGACGGCGATCGTGATTCAGGCGGCCTGGCGGCTGGGCCGCCGCACCCTGCACAACCCGGTGTTGCTGGCGCTGGCCGTGCTTGCCTTCGCCGGCCTCACCCTGCTGCGGCTCCCTTTTCCCGTGATTCTCTCCACGGCGGCCCTGCTCGGCTGGCTCGGCGGTCGCTGGCGTCCCCAGCTGTTCAGCCCACCCCGCCGGACCAGCCATGCCCCTTCTGCTGCTCCTGGGCAAGGCACATCCACCAGCACCGCCCACACGCCCCTCGCTGAACGTCCCCCATTGCATGGCGACGACACGCCCACGCCCGCCCATGCCCGCTTTGATCGCCGCCGGCTGGCCCTGATCCTGCTGGCCGGGCTCGCCGCGCTGGCGTTGCCGCTGGCGTTGGTGAGCGGCATCGGTGGCTGGGACGGACTGTTGGCCACGATGGCCCGCTTCTTCAGCCGCGTGGCCGTGTTCAGCTTCGGTGGTGCCTATGCCGTGCTGCCTTATGTGGCCCAAGGGGCGGTGGAGCAGCACCAGTGGCTCGGAGCCACCCAGATGATCGACGGCCTCGCTCTCGGTGAAACCACCCCCGGGCCCTTGATCATGGTGGTGACCTTCGTGGGCTTCATGGGCGGCTGGAACACCGCCGCCCCCAGCCTCGGCGCGGGCGCCGCCACCAGCTTCGCCGCTGCCGCTGCGGCGTTGCCGCTGGCGGTGCTGGCCGCCCTCACGGTCACATGGTTCACCTTCCTGCCGTCGTTTCTGTTCATCCTGGTGGGCGGGCCCTTGGTGGAGGCCAGCCGCGAGGACATCCGCCTCAGTGGACCGCTCACGGCAATCACCGCGGCGGTGGTGGGCGTGATCGCCAACCTGGCGGTGTTCTTCGCCGGCCATGTGCTCTGGCCCGACGGCGCTGGTGGCGGCTTCGATCCGGCGGCGTTGGCGCTGATGGCGGCGGCGGCCGTGGCCCTGCTGCGTTGGCGTTGGCCGGTGCTCCGGCTGATTCTCACAGCGGCCCTGATCGGCGCCTGCCGCCAGCTGGCCAGCTGGGCCGGGCTGCTGGGCTGAACCTGCTGGGCTGAACCGTTCAGAGAATCTGGGCCAGGAACTGACGGCTGCGCTCGTGCTGGGGGTTGGTGAAGAAGGTGGTGGGGGCCGCTTCCTCCACGATCTGCCCCTCCGACATCAGCACCACCCGGTGCGCCACCTCGCGCGCAAAGCCCATTTCGTGGGTCACCACCACCATGGTCATGCCGTCGGCGGCGAGGGCGCGCATCACCTCCAGCACCTCCCCCACCATCTCTGGATCGAGGGCGCTGGTGGGTTCATCGAACAGCAGGATGCGGGGCTCCATGCAGAGCGAGCGGGCGATCGCCACCCGCTGTTGCTGGCCGCCAGAGAGCTGGCCGGGATACTTGCCCGCCTGCTCGGCGATGCCCACCCGCTCCAGCAGCCCCAGGGCCTGGGCCTCCACCTCTGCCCGCCGCCGCTTGCGCACCGCCACCGGCGCCAGGGTGAGGTTCTCCAACACGGTGAGATGGGGGAAGAGGTTGAACTGCTGAAACACCATGCCGGTGTCGCAGCGGATCGCATCGATGTTGCGCAGGTCGTTGGAAAGGGCGATGCCATCGATCGTGATCGTGCCCTCCTGGAAATCTTCGAGCGCGTTGAAGGTGCGGATGAAGGTGCTCTTGCCCGACCCCGAGGGCCCCATGATCACCACCACTTCACCGCGGCTCACGCTCAGATCCACGCCGCGCAGGGCATGGAAGCCGTTGGGGTACCACTTCTGAACCCCGCGGGCCTCAATCATCAACGGGCTGGCGGTCATGGTCAGGTGGGGGAATGGGAAGGATCGAGGCGGCGCTCCAGCGCCCGGCTGCCGAGGCCGAGGGCGGCGCAGCAGCACCAGAACAGCACCGCGAGGGTGAGATACACCTCGGCGTTCTTGCCGAGGAATTCTGGGTTGGCCATCACCGTGCGAGCGGTGCCGAGCAGATCGAGCAGGCCGATCAACGACAGCAAGGTGGTGTCCTGCAGCAGGGAGATGAACTGCCCCACCGTGGCGGGCAAGGCGATGCGCAGGGCCTGGGGCAGCACCACATGCCGCAGGGCCTGCGGCACAGAGAGCCCCAGCGAACGGGCGGCCTCCAGCTGACCCACAGGCACCGCCGCCAGACCGGCACGCACGGCTTCAGCCAGATAGGCCCCGCAGAAGAAGGTGAGCACCCAGGCGGCCCGCCAGACGCGGTCGGGGGCCCAGCCACCGGGAAGCATGTAGCCGAGGATGTTCTGCCCCAGGAACAGCAGGGTGATCAGCGGGGCGCCGCGGATGAATTCGATGTAAAGCACCGAGCTCCAGCGCAGCAGCGGCAAGGTGCTGCGGCGGCCGAGGGCCACCACGATGCCGATCGGGAAGCTGAGCAGGATGGCGAAGCTGGCCATCAGCAAGGTGAGCAGCAGGCCACCCCACTCAGACGGCGGCACGCGCGGAACGCCCAGGCCGCCGGCGATCAGCACCATGCCGAACAGGTAAAGCGCCGGCCAGAGCAGCGGCAGAAAGCGCAGCAGGCGCCGCGGCACCAGCTGCCCCCACTGGCCCGACACCCCCCGCAGCACCAGCAGCAGCGCCGTGATCGCCCACCAGCGCAGCTGCAGCGGCACGGGTAGCTTCAGGGCCACCGGCAGCCAGGCGGCCACAAAGGCCAGCACGGCAATCGCCACCAGGTCGTTGATGGGCCAGAGCGTGCCGCTGCGATCGGCGCGCGGATGGCTGCGCAGCAGGCCCCAGCTCGCGCCGATCGTGGCCGCCGCCAGGGTGACCAGCAGCCACAGTCGCCATTGCTGCAGCAATGGATAGCGCCCCACAGCAAACAGGGTGGTGTTGGCCTGGATCACCGCCCACTGGGCCTGGCGAAAGGCCCAATGCCAGAAGCCCACGCCCGCGGCCAGCAGGGCGGCAAGCAGCAGCACGCTGATCACCCCGTCGAGGGGAGTGGCGAACAGCTCCTGACGCAGCGCCCCGCGCCAGCTGCGGCGAGCGGAGGGGGGAGCGGGCCGGGGCGGCAGCAGGGGCGGGGAGGAGGAGGTGGTCATCAGCGCTCGCGAATCTGCACCAGTTGGTTGACCCCGTTCATCAGCACCGAAATCACCAGATCGATCAGCAGATAGGCGCCGAGCAGCAGCAGGAACACTTCCAGGGCGCGGCCCGTCTGGTTGAGGGTGGTTTCAGAGACGGAATAGAGATCGGCGTAGCCCACCGCCACCGCCAGGGCTGAATTCTTGGCCAGCGAGATGTACTGGCTGTTGAGCCCCGGCACGATCACCCGCAGCGCCTGGGGCAGCACAACGGTGCGCATCGTGGCGCTCCAGTGCAGGCCAAGCGACGTGGCCGCTTCCCATTGCCCGCGGGGCACCGCGGCGATGCCACCACGCACCACCTCCGCCACGAAGGCGCCGGTGTAGGTGATCAGGCCGGTGATCAGGGCGGAGAACTCCACAGATAGGCGAAGCGGCGCCCGCCAGACGTCGTTCACCAGGGTGGGCCCCTGCCACTGAAAGCCGTCGGCGAACCAGGCCAGATACAGCCCGGATTTGGAGAGCACCACGCCGGGCCATTGCAAGGCTGCGGTGCTGTTCGGCAGCGCCAGAAACACCACGAAATACCAGAACAGCAACTGCAGCAGCAGGGGAATGTTGCGGATCACCTCCACATACACCCGCGCCAGGCGCCGCAGCAGGCCATTGCCGCTGAAGGCGGCCATGCCCACTGCCGTGCCCAGCACGGTGGCCCCCACCAGCCCCACCACGATCGCCCGCAGGCTGTTGACCAGCCCCACAACCAGCACGCGCCAGTAGGGCATCGAGGCATCGAAGGGGATCAGGCTTTCGGCCACATCGAAGCTGGCGGGTTGCCCCAGCCAGCGCCAGGTGAGCAGCAGCCCGGCGGCGGTGAGATTGCGCACCAGGTTGCCCAGCAGCAGGGCGATCACCACCAGGATCGCCACCCCCACAGCCCCCTGGACCAGCCAGGGAACCACGCGCCGATCCCGCCACCAGGGAACCCGCTGGATGTCGCTCATCGCGAGGTGCTCAACGGAAGGGCGGCGAATAGATCAGTCCACCGTCTTTCCACTGACGGTTCTCGGCCCGCTCGAGCTTGAGCGGCGAGCCGGCGCCCACATTGCGCTCAAAGATTTCGCCGTAGTTGCCCACCGCAGCGATCGCCTTGGGCACGAAATCCGCCGGCAGACCCAGCTGCTTGCCGAAATCCCCTTCCACGCCGAGGAAGCGGCGCAGGTCAGCCAGGTTGGTGTTGGCCTTGGCTTCCGCCACCTTGGCGGCCACGTTGGCCTGGGTGATGCCCAGTTCTTCAGCCTGGAACAGGGCATAGACGGTCCAGCGCAGGGCATCGGCCCAGGCCGGATCTCCGTTGATGCTGGCAGGGGTGAGCGGTTCCTTGCTCATCACTTCCGGCAGCAGGATGTGGGCATCGGGCTGCGGGAAGCTGCTGCGCTTGGCGGCCAGCTGGGAGCGGTCGCTGGTCACGGCCACGCAGCGGCCGCCGAGGTAGGCGGCGTAGGTCTGGTCGCCGGTCTGGAATTTGAGCGGGGTGTAGGCGATGCCCTGCTCGCGCATGCGATCGGCCAGGTTGAGCTCGGTGGTGGTGCCGCTCTCCACGCAGATCGGCTTGCCGGCCAGATCCTTGAGGGTCTTGATGCCGCTGGCCACCGGTGCCATCAGGCCCTGGCCGTCATAGAAGGTGGTGGGACCGAAAGAAATGCCGTTGCCACCGGCCGAATCGCGGCTCAGGGTCATGGTGGTGTTGCGGGCCAGCATGTCCACCTCGCCGCTGGCGAGGGCCGCGAAGCGCTCGCTGGAGTTGAGGTCGCGGTATTCCACCATTTCGGGATCGCCGAGAATGGCGGCGGCCACGGCCCGGCAGGTGTCGGCGTCGAGGCCGCTGTAGGTGCCGTCGGGGCCGAGGAAGCTGAAGCCCGGCAGCTTGCCGTCCACGCCGCAGACGAGCTTGCCGCGGCTGCGGATCGTCTCCATCTTCTGGCTCTGCACCCCTTCGCCGCCGCCACCGCCATCACTGGCGCAGCTGGCCAGCAGCAGGGACAACACCACCGGAACAGCCGCCACAAGTGATCGCAGGCGCAAGGATCGCAGAGGCAGGGATCGCAGAGGCAGGGATCGCAGCGGCTGTGATCGCAGCTGAACTGGTCGCAGGTGAAGCATCAGGGGCAAGGATGAAGTGTGCGCAGTTTGCCAGCAGGACACAAGAGCTGCTGGTCACAACGCCCACACGTTGCAGGCCGCCTCTCCATAGCTTCAGGCGACGGCGATGATGGTGATCAGGTCCAGGCCCGGGTCGCCGCTTGATGTCCGCTTCCTCCGCTGCGCCACAAGTGGCTCCCGGTTCGCTGGTGATGCGCCGCCCCGACGACTGGCACGTGCACCTGCGCGACGGCCCCCTGCTCAACGCGGTGGTGGCCGCGACGGCGCGGGCGTTCGGCCGGGCGATCGTGATGCCAAACCTGAGCCCGCCGATCACCACGGCGGCGATGGCGCAGGCCTACCGCCTGCGGATCCTGGCTGCCCTGCCGCCGGGCAGCCGCTTCCAGCCGCTGATGACCGCCTATCTCACCGACACGATCGATCCGGCGGAACTGGAGCGGGGCCATGGAGCCGGCATCTTCACGGCCGTGAAGCTCTACCCGGCCAACGCCACCACCAATTCAGCCCAGGGCGTGACCGACATCGCCAAGCTCACCGCCGTGTTCGAAACGCTCGAGCGCATCGGCATGCCGCTGCTCCTGCACGGCGAGGTCACCGACGCGGAGATCGACATCTTTGATCGCGAAGCGGTATTTATTGAGCGGCACCTGCAGCCGCTGCTGGAGCGCTATCCCCGCATGAAGGTGGTGCTGGAGCACATCACCACCAGCGAAGCGGTGGCTTTCGTGGAGAGCCAGGCGGGCGGCGACTCCCCACGGCTTTGCGCCACGATCACCCCCCACCACCTGCAGCTCAACCGCAATGCGATGTTCAACGGCGGCCTCTGGCCCGACTTCTACTGCCTGCCGGTGATCAAGCGGGAGCGGCACCGCCTGGCCCTGCGCCGTGCCGCCGTCTCCGGCAACCCCTGCTTCTTTCTCGGCACCGATTCCGCCCCCCACCGCCGCTCCGCCAAAGAAGCAGCCTGCGGTTGCGCCGGCATCTTCAATGCACCCCACGCGCTGGAGAGCTACGCGCAGGTGTTCGAGCAGGAGGGGGCGCTGCACCGGTTGGAAGCGTTCGCCTCGCTCTACGGCCCCCGCTTCTACGGCCTGCCGCCCCACGAGCAGACGGTGGAGCTGCGCCGTGAGCCGTTGCCGGTGCCGCGGCGACTGGAGCTGGCCGATGGCGACGGTGGCGTGGAGGTGCTGGTGCCGTTCCACGCCGGCCAGAGCCTGCCCTGGCGCTTGGTGGACTGAGCGGCAACACGCACTCAGCCTGGCTGCGCCGTATTCGGGTTGGGGTTCGGGTGGTCTGCCGGGTCGGAGCTGAGGTTGAGGAAGCGGCAGAACAGCGGCAGGGTGAGGCCCTGCAGCAGCAGATTCACCACCACCACGATGAAGATGATGCTCTGGCAATCGTGTGCGAGGGGTTGCAACAAAGCTGCATCAATGCCGCGCAGGCGCGGAATCGCCACCACCAGCTCGTAGGAGAGCGCCAGCGGCACTGCACCCCGCAGACCACACCAGCTGACCAACAGTGTTTCTCGAAAGCTGAAGGGGGATTGAGATTGAAAAATCAGCACACTCAGGGGCCGTGCAATCAGCATCAGGCCCAAGGCCGTGAGCAGACCCGCCGGCAGAGAATGCACCAGATCGGCAGGGTTCACCAGCAGGCCGAACACCAAAAACACGCTGATTTCTGTCATGGTGTTGAACGGCAGCAACACCTCCTGCAGCGTCACATGCGTGATGTCGGGCAGGCGATAGCTCATGTTTGTGAGGAACAAGCCACAAATGTAGATGGCGATCAGGCCGGAGCCACCCATGTAAAAGGCCGTGCCATAAACAACAAAGGCGATCGACACCGCCACGATCAACAGCTGTGAGCGCTCCGTCACCAGGTGATTGATCACGAAGATGGCCAGGTAGCCGAAGATGAAGCCCAGCAACAGCCCGCCGGACACCTGCTGAACAAACTTGCGCAGTTCATTGAGTGCGGTGGCCTGCAGGCTGATCGTTCCCATGCCAGAGCCGGTGGTCACGAACAGGCCTACCACCAGCCCATAGAAGAGCAGGGCGGAGGGATCGTTCACCGAAGATTCGAACTCCAGCAAGTGGCGCAACCGTTCGGGCACCTTGTTCTGGATGTTTCGCAGCACGCTCAAGGTGGCGCCAGCATCGGTGGAGCCCAGGCAGGCGGCCGTGAGCAGGGCCGCGCCAAAGGGCATGCTGCTGATGCCCAGGTTGAATTGATCGGTGGTGGCGAAGGAAAGCCACCAGATGAATCCGCCCAGCAAGAGAGACGAGGCCAGCACTCCGCCCACAGCCAGCAGAATTCCGTACTTCAGGAAACCGCGAATAGCGATCAAATCCGTTTTCAGGCCCGCATAGAACAGCAGCAAGGCCAGGCACAACACATGAAAGTTTTCTGCCTGGGAATGGGTGATCTTAAGGGTGGTGATGTTGATGCTGAGCCCGAGCAACAGCACACCGAGAATTGCCGGGATCCCCACCTTCACCGAAAAGCGGCTGATCGCCAGCGTGCCGATGAACACCACCCCGATGAACAACAGCCGCTGTTGATAGGGAATGGCGTCGAGGCTTTGCTGCACAGCGCTGGCCGTCTCTGCCTCCAGCCCTTTCACGGCTTCTGCTCCTGCCGTTGTGGCCAGGATTGCGGTCGAAGTTGCTGCTGTGGCAAAGGAGCCCAGCTGCGCGCCCATTTCCTCCAGCAGCGGCCAGCTGAGCATCGGGGTCAGCTCGCTGGACGCGCCGAAGTCGCAGCACCGCCGCCCAGCAGGTCCGCCTGGGCGCTGTTCAAACGCCCAGCCGCCACCAACACAGTGGTGATGCGGGGGATCGTCAGCACCGCATGGGTGCGGTAGCCCGCCTCCGCCAGCCGTTGGCGAGCCTGGCCGCCGTGGTCGATGAACACCACCACGTCGTGCACCACCAGGCCGGAGGCTTCCAGCTTGGCGATGCCCTCCAGCACACTGCCACCGGTGATCAGGATGTCGTCGACCACCACCACGGTTTCGCCCTCGTTGAAGTCGCCTTCGATCAGCCGCCGCGCCCCGTGGGCTTTCACTTCCTTGCGGGGGTAGATCAGCGGCAGATGCAGCTTGAGCGACAGGCCGGTGGCAGTGGGCAGTGATCCATAGGGAATGCCGGCGATCCGATCAAACCGCAGCCCTTCGAGCTGGCCGGTGTAGGCATGCAGCACCCGGTGAAACAGGTTGGGATCGGAAATGATCTGGCGCAGATCGATGTAGTAGTTGAAGATGGCGCCGGAAGCCTGCACATACTCACCGAACAGCAGGCAGCCCACGTCAAACAGTTCCACGATCAGTTCATCGAGCGGATCGACGTTGATCGCTTGACCCTCGCGCCCGGTGGAGGCGTTGTCTCCGTCATCGCCAAGCCCACCACGCTCGCCTACGCCGCGCCCGGTGCCGTTTTCTGGGACGTTGTCTGTCGCTGCTCCATTCCCTTGAGCTCCAGCGCGGGCTGCCACGGCCTTTGCTGCGTCGTCGTTCCCAGAGGTACCAGCCCCGTTCGCAGCACCTGAAGCAGCGCCGATCGCAGCACTTCCGCTCGCAGCGCCGCCGACCGCAACAGCGGCAGCCCCTACCGGCGCCGGCAACCACAGCTCGCAGCGATCAGCCACATTGCTGAGCCAGCGGTGCCGCATGGTTTCGATCTGGCTTCGCAGGGCGCTGGTGCCGGCCGCCATGCCCTTCTGCACCAGCAGGTGCTGGGGCAGGGGCAGCAGCAGACCATCGCCTGAGGCATTCAGGCCCGCCTGCAGCAGGGCTTCCAGCCGCTCCTCCTGCTCCCAGAGGCTGCGCAGGATCAAGAAGCGTTCCGGTGCCTCGCTGCGCACCCGCGCCAGCACCGCCGGATCACTGGTGCCCACCTCCAGCAGCAGCTGCTCGGCGGTGGCCCATAGCTGGCTCTCACGCACCACCGTTGTGTAGAGCGGCCGCTCTTCATCTGGGTGGTGCTGAAACACCCGCGCGCCGGGATTGGAGCTGTGGCAGGTGATCACCACGGCTCGGTCGGGATAGAGCAGGAACGGAGCGACGATGTCCTGGCCAGCGAGCGGCAAGAGGGTGAGCGCATCAGCGCCCAGTTCCCGGAACACGTAGTGGGCCAGTGCCGAGGAGGTGTTCAGATCGCCGTGCTTGGCATCCAGGATCAGCGGCATGTCCCGCGGCACCAGTTCGCGCACCTCGTGCAGCAGCTCAATGCCGATCGGCCCCAACGCCTGGTAGAAGCCGAGGCTCGGTTTGTAGGCGCAGACGTGATCACCGGTGGCGTCGATCACCGCCTTGATCCAGCGTCGTGCCTGAGCCAGGAACGAGCCACTGGAGGGGTGATGGCGGGTCCAGGTCTGCAGCATCTCCGGGTTGGGATCCAAACCGGTGATCAGCAGCGACTGGCGGCTCGCCATCGCATCGGTGAGTTTGACGAAGAAGTTCATTGTTCTGCGGCCAGCATGGCAGCGTGCGCGGATCGGACTGGGTTCTGCAGCCGCATCGGCGGTCGGTCAGCCGGTCAGCCGGAACGATTCATGCGGCTGATCCAGTCGGCGGAGATCTCCTTCGGGCACACGGCGGCGCACTCCAGCTGGTTGCTGCAGCTGCCGAACCCCTCGGCTGCCATGGCGATCTGCAGGGCCGTCGAGCGCCGCTGCCGCTCCGGTTGTCCCTGGGGCAGCAGGGCCAGGTGGCCCAGCTTGGCGGCCACGAACAGGCTGGCAGAGGCGTTGGGGCAAGCGGCCACGCAGGCACCACAGCCGATGCAGCTGGCGGCGGCGAAGGCCTGCTCCGCCTGCTCCCGGCCCACCAGCAGCGCATTGGCCGCTGGCGCGCTGCCCGTGTTCACCGACACGTAGCCACCCGCCGCCAGCAGCCGGTCGAAGGCAGATCGATCAACGCTGAGGTCTTGTTGCAGCGGAAAGGCCCGGGCGCGCCAGGGTTCGAGCGTGAGCGTGTCGCCATTGCGGAAGTGGCGCAGGTAGAGCTGGCAGACGCTGGTGGCGCGCTGGGGGCCGTGGGCCTGGCCGTTGACCATGAAGCCGCAGGCCCCGCAGATGCCCTCGCGGCAATCGTGGTCGAAGCCCACCGGCCGCTCACCGGCCATCAGCAAGGTTTCGTTGAGGCGATCGAGCGCTTCCAGCAGTGAGAGATCGGGGCTGAGCGGCTCCAGCGCATAGCTCACGAAGGCACCAGGCTGCTGCGGGCCCTCCTGGCGCCAGATGCGCAGCGTGAGCCGGATGGTCGTGCTGCTCATCGGTAGTTGCGACGGCTCGGCGTGGCGTGGCGGTAGTGGAGCGGTTCGCTGTGGCGCAGGGGCTCCTGGCCGTCACCGTTCCATTGCCAGGCGGCGATGTGGCAGAAGTTGACGTCGTCGCGCAGCGCCTCTCCATCGGCGCTCTGGTGCTCTTCGCGGAAGTGGGCGCCGCAGGATTCCTCCCGCGCCAGCGCATCGCGGAGCATCAAGGCCGCCAGCTGCAGGAAATCCTCCAGCCGCAGGGCCTTCTCCAGCTCGGGGTTGCGCCCCACGCGCGGCTCCGGCAGGCGCAACTCCTGGGCGAACTCCTGCTCCAGCGCCTGCACCTGGGCCAATGCGGCGCGCAGGCCCTCGGCGTGGCGGCTGATACCGCAGGCCCCGATCATGATCTCGCCCAACTGCCGGTGCAGGCTGTCGCAGCTGCGCCCGCCGCCGCTGCTACTGCCGAAGCCGCTGCCGAGGCCGCTGCTGCCGAGGCCGTCGATGCGGGCCTGCACGACGGCGGTGGCGGCTTGGCAGGCCGGGTGATCAGAATTCACCTCAGCGTGCAGATGGCCCGCCAGCCAGCCGCTCACCGTGGCGGGTGCGATGAACAGGCCATCGGCGAGGCCCTGCATCAGGGCGCTGGCCCCCAGCCGATTGGCACCGTGTTCCGAGAAGTTGGCCTCACCCAGCACAAACAATCCAGGAACGGTGCTCATCAGGTTGTAGTCGACCCAGAGCCCGCCCATTGTGTAATGCGGCGCCGGGTAGATGCGCATCGGTTCGGCATAGGCATCGCTGCCAGTGATGCGTTCATACATGGCGAAGAGATTGCCGTAGCGGCTTTCGATCGCGGCCCGGCCCTCGCGGCTGATCGTGTCGGTGAAGTCGAGGTACACCGAGCGGCCACCAGGCCCCACCCCGTGGCCCTCCAGGCAGCGTTCCCTGGCCCGGCGCGAGGCCACATCGCGCGGCACCATGTTGCCGTAGGTGGGATATTGGCGCTCCAGGAAGTAATCCCGCTCGGCTTCAGGGATGGCGGCCGCGGGCCGCGCATCGCCGGCCTGCGCCGGCAGCCACACGCGGCCGTCGTTGCGCAGACTTTCGCTCATCAGCGTGAGCTTGCTCTGGCCTGGATCGCCGCTGGGGATGCAGGTGGGATGGATCTGGGTGAAGCAGGGGTTGGCGAAGGCGGCACCGCGCCGGTGCGCCCGCCAGATGGCGCTGGCATTGGATTTCACCGCATTGGTGGAGCGGTGAAACACGTTGCTGTAGCCGCCGCTGGCCAGCAGCACCGCATGGGCGGTGAGCGCTTCGAGGCGGCCGCTGCCCTGCTGGCGGCACACCACCCCGCGCGCCACCCCTTCCACTGTGATCAGATCCAGCACGTCCCGTTGGGTGAGCAGCTCCACCCGGCCGGCGTCCACCTGGCGCAGCAGGGCCTGCACGGCGCCGTAGAGCAGCTGCTGGCCGGTCTGGCCGCGGGCGTAGAAGGTGCGGCTCACCAGGGCGCCGCCGAAGTTGCGGTTGGCCAGGGTGCCGCCGTACTCGCGCGCGAAGGGCACCCCCTGGGCCACGCACTGGTCGATGATGGCGCCGCTGATTTCAGCCAAGCGGTGACAGCCGGCCTCGCGGGCCCGGAAATCGCCCCCCTTCACGGTGTCGAGGAACAGCCGTTCGATGCTGTCGCCGTCGTTCTGGTAGTTGCGGGCGGCGTTGATGCCCCCCTGCGCCGCCACCGAATGGGCCCGCCGCGGGCTGTCGTGATACGTGAGCAGGGTCACGCGGAAGCCCTGTTCCGCCAGCGTGGCGGCGGCGGAAGCGCCCGCCAGCCCGCTGCCCACCACCAGCACCTTGAAGCGCCGCTTGTTGATCGGGCTGATCAGCGGCAGCTCGCGGCGCCGCTGGGTCCAGGCGTCCTGAATCGCCCCGCCGGGCAGCTGGGGATCGAGCTTCATGGCAGCAGACCAACCAGGCCCACCAAGCTCCCCGGGCCTTGAGCAGCTCCCGCCACCAGGCCACCTGCCGCACCGGCGGCCAGGCCCGCCACCAGCGCGAAGCCGCCGCCCACCAGCAGTGCCAGCAGCCAGCCGCCCATGCGCAGGCGATCAGCGTTGGCGGCTTTCAGCAGGCCCAGGCTGCGGTGGGCGCTCTCGCTGCCGTGCAGCAGATGCAGGGCCAGGGCCCCGGCCGCCCCCAGGTAAAGCGCGAGAGCCCAGGGAGAGCTGAGCGCCTGGGCCACCGCCTGCGCCTCCAGTCCGGCCGGCGGCCGCTGCCAGCGCAACTGGCGCAGATGCACCACCAGAAACAGCAGCAGCACGCTGCCGCTGAGCGGCGCGGTGCGGGAGGCAAAAGCGGCGAGGCGGTCGGGGCGACGGCTGCGCAGCTGGGCGTAGCCGGCCTCACCGCGCGCACGGGCAGCGTGCAGCACCCGTTGCAGGCTCAGCGCCACGTGGGTGAGGGCAGCCAGGGCCAGCCCCAGTTCCGCCGCGGGCAACCAGGGGCTGGCATGGAGCCAGGCCGCCAGCGCTTCAAAACCGGCCGGATCGAGCACCAGCTGTGCCACGCCGGCCAGGTGGGCCAGCAGAAACAGCACCAATGCCAGGCCACTGGCAGCGATCAACCGGCCGGATAGCCATGGGGACATGGGCGAGGCGGCCAGGGCAGCGCGTCGGCCTTGATTCTGGGCCAGCATTGGGGCTGTTGCTCTGGTCATGGCCCGTGATCAGCATCCCCAACGTCATCGGTGCGTCCGCGCGCGGGGCCCTGCTCCTCCTCCTGCCCCTGTCGGCGGCCTGCCAGGCCCGGCCGCTGAGCGGCCCGCTGGCGGGCTCGCCGGCCCTTGACGCCACCTCGCCCGGCGCCTCAGTGGTGGAGGCCGCGGCTGGTGCCCGGCCGCCCCTGCTGCTCAGCCCCGAGGCGCCGCGCGATGCGGTGCGCCGGGTGCCGGTGGTGGGGGGGTTGGAGCACCCCTGGTCGGTGGCGTGGCTGCCGGGCGGCGAGCTGCTGATCACCGAACGGCCGGGCCGGCTGCGGCTGGTGCGCAACGGACGCCTCGATCCCACCCCGATCGCCGGGGTGCCGGAGGTGTTCGCGCGGGGC